>Ga0222637_1000207_pt1 | contig 31046 bp, 51 predicted proteins | sample AntAcemetagen143_FD_181149 | JGI IMG/M metagenome (GOLD analysis project Ga0222637, IMG submission 181149) | Saline water microbial communities from Ace Lake, Antarctica - #143 | ecosystem: Environmental > Aquatic > Non-marine Saline and Alkaline > Saline | place: Antarctica: Ace Lake...
GGTAGCCCTCCACCTCGCATTCCATATCGTCAAAGTACCCCCGAGCCAGGTGGTCCTTTGCACTGCTCCTGGGCATCCCCGCGAAGGATGCCTCGTACATGTCTACCAGGAAACGCGGGAAGTACCCCGCAGGGAAATCCCGCCCGATTGAACGGCCTGCAATGGCCCACTCCACAGGATGCGTCAGGCCCGTTATGACACCGCCCCGCGCTGGGGTCGTATTTCATGGGGTCGTATTTCATGGGGTCACATCCCGGACGATGACAGGGAACTTCACGATGTCAGAAGCGGAGAGGGGGACAGCCCACTCCAGGTGAGGGGCCACACGCATGTAGCTCTGCTTCACCACGGGCCAGTACTCCACCTTCTCATCGGTCATGGTCTTCCACCCCCGCACTTCATCCCCCACGAGGTCAGTGCGGAGGAAACAGACCGACCACCCTATGCCCCCCAGGGTCGCTGTGTGCGTCCAGCGCTCTGGGGGTATGCCCAGGCCCGCCTCTTCCTCGAACTCACGGCTCACGGCCTCCTGGGGGCTCTCCTCGCCTTCCATGCGTCCCCCGATACCGTTCAGCTTCCCCTTGACCACATCGGGGCCATGCCTCTTGTCGATGAGCAGGACCAGACTACGATCCCAAGCGAAAGCGAAACCGACGACCATGCGAACCATAGGACACCTCCAGACTTGTACCCTACCCCGTTGAGGACGCGCTCTGTCCTTCCATCAAGAGCCAGCCATTACTCCGCATCCGCTCATCCGCCTTGGCCTTGGCTTCCTCTGCTTTGACAAGGAGAATGCCCTCGGGATCCTGGTAGGAGAGCCACCAGTTGAAGGGGACGGTTTGCACTTCCTGCATACCCCCAAACAGAGAGCGGAAATACACCACGAAACGCCCGTCACAGGGCTCCCCCGCATCAAACGCCACATGATCCCGCACCTCACAGAGAATGCCCCCTGTCGTGTCCCTGCGGATCCAATGTAGGGGCCCCTCCCGCGCCCAAGGCTCTGCGACCTTCACATCCTGAAGCTGCTCTCGAAGCCGCAGGACAGTGTCAGGGTCCTGGAGTGCTGCCGCTGGGATATTGTAGTCGCTCATTGATCTGCCTCTTTGCCAGTTCCTGGTCGAAGGGGTTGCCGTACTCCATCCGTTCCTCAGGGGTGTGCTTTCTGTCCCCACACACGTCGCAGAAGTAGTGCTCTGGGAAGCGGTTGGGGCACTCGGGGAGGGCCATGGGATCATCCTTGCCGTGGTACTACGCAGAGGGTGTGGGAATCGTAACGCTTCAGGTCAAATACTTCCCTGCCGTGCCCAGCAGCATTTACCAGGCGCTCCGTGGGGTCCAGTAGCCTGTCAGGCTGAGGCTCATCCAGATGCCACCATGCGGAATACAGGGACCCACTCTCGTGGTACTCGAAGTGGAGCATGTGCCTTGGGCGTCCCTTGTCCTTCTTGAGTACAGGGATCACCTTGGCGATGTGCTGCCCCTGCGAGACTGATTCCCCTTTCTGCACGAAAGGCTCTACCTCTCCGTAGACTATGACGCCGGAGTCCCCTTGTACCAGGATGGACTTGGTGTCATTCCACCAGGGGCTCGGGGGCTCCGATTGGGAACCTGTGAAGTTCTCGATGCTGATCACCGTGCCCGCTTCCACAGCCATGACGACGGTGTCAGGGATACAGTAGAGATCAACACCTGTATGCACGTCATGCCGACGACGCACTCCGAATCCCCCAGGCTCATCAGGGAACAGGGGGAGCGTGTGGAGAAGGGGCCAGATCCAATCAGGGGGGCTCTTTGCCTCCTGCTGCCGCCCTTCCTGCACCACGCAATCACGGGTCATCGCACCCATCTTGAGGTCCAAGACTGCAGGCTCTTTCGGGTCTGCCCACATGAAAGCACAGTGCTCGTTGCCCAGCATGACCCGCAGTGCATGGTGGACTTCGTACCGGAAGATATGCACCTCCAGCAGTCCCACATCCGGGTGCTGGATCGTGGTGACGGTCAGAAGATCAGGGGGGATATGGGCACCGTCGATGAGGACAAGGCCCGCCTCTTCCTCGGTCTCCCGTAGGGCGGCTTCCAGAGGGGTTTCACCATCCTCTACCATGCCGCCAGGGAACCCAAAGTGGCCCCCATAGGAGACACCAGGGGCGAGAGGGCGCAGGAGCAGAAGTACCTTCCCCTGCTGGACGATCATGATGACAGCAGCTTGCTTCATGGGGTGACCTCCGCAGTGACGAAGCAGAAGCGTGTGATGACAAAGGCCAGGCTATGAGAGACCGTTGACATGAATTCGCTATACCGGAAGGTCATTTCATAGACCCCATCCCCCTTGACGTGGAGCCAGTAGTTGTTGCTGGGGCCCAGCTGGTAGCGTGCAGCAGGCTGCTTCATGTCGTTGGGGTCAAAGTCCACTGGCAAACCCCCTTGGGGGCTCTTGAACGCCTTGTAGTCCCCATCGATGATGTACACGAGGCGTTGTGCCAGTTCCTCGGGCTTCCAGGGGACAGGGTTCTTGTCCGTGATGCGGATACGCATGATCAGGCTCCTTGCGGGCGCAGTGGGCGCTTCGGGAGAGCCCCCGTGAACGGCTTCAACCACAGGATGCAGCTTGAGGACATGTTCCTCCCTAAGACAGCCTCCTCCTTGCCGGTGCCCCCAATGAAGGCACTCCTTTCGACCAGATGGACGACCCACCGCACATAGGGCCATGGGGCCTCCTCACCATCAGGGCCTGGGTTGTAGATGGTGAGCACCTCACCCCGCGAGGGGATGGGCAGAAGGGGCTTTTCACGGATGGAGTGGAGGGCTCCGGTGGAGTTCTTGACCGTCTCTGTGCGGGTCAGGTTCCCGTCATCATCGAGGAAGGCCAGGATCAATTCCTTCATGACTGCTCCAGGTAGGTGGCCAGAGGGGTCGTGGACTCCCTGTCCGTGTCGGGGTCATAGTGGTGCATCTCCAGCTGGGTGCAGAGCCCTGAGTCCAGAAGCGCCTCCAACACCACCTTCAAGTCCCCATCGTGGGGGACCAGGACCCAACCCCAGCCCTTGCTGAAGAAGGACAGATCAGCCCCAGCTGCCTTGGCAGCCTCATGGATGCTCTGGCGGAGCCCCATGTCCTCCTCATCTTCCTCCGCCGCCTCATAGACGTGGAGCAGCCGGTAGGCGAAGTGCCTGCCCAGGATCTCTCCCGTACCCGCATCCACCTTGTCCATGTAGCGGTACTTGGGGAACAGGGGGTTGTTGTTGAGGATCAAGTCCCCGTTGGGCAAGCGTTTGGCCCAGGTGTTCTCCCCACTGCCGTCAGGCCACTTCACATAGTAGCGGCTGTCGGGGAGGGCTTCGAAGTCTTCGGGGCTGATATCGAACGGGGGGTAGGTCATGTGGTATCTCCTGCCACCCTACTACGCAGCTGCGCCTTAAACGGCACCCCTGCGCTTCTTGAGGGACTCATATTTGTCTTCGAGGGCGTCCCGTTCCTGCCGAGCTTCCTTCAACCACCCACGCCCAGTCTTCAGCTTTTTGTAGACCCGTTCTACTACTTGCTGGGCGTATTTCTTGGGCACCTGGATAGGGGGCGAGCCTACAACCAGCTCGGGGAGGTCGATCCCCCACGCCATCTGGCCCATGTGCTCGATGATGTCTACCGCCTCGATCTTGGCACCCTCCAGTTCCTCCACCTGCTTCTTCAGCCGGTTCCGCTCATTGGCCAGGTCAAGGGTTTCCTCAGCCAGATTCTGAGCCAGCACGCGCAGGCAGGCATGGCAGGTGTTGTCATCGGGTTCACCCAGGCGCTCATAGCCGTCCGGGTCGCTGGGGGAGCCGCAGAGGGTGTCACCGTTCTCATCCAGGATGTGGTAGTTGTGAATTCTCATGGGGTCGCCTTCAACTTGTCCAGGGTCGGCACCAAAGCCGATGCCGCCAGTGTTGGCCACAGGGCTTCGGCTTCCAGCACCGCATCCTTGTGCTTGGAGTCCATTAGCCGGGAACGAATGCTCTGGGGGCGGCAAGGGGTGTTCCCTTGCCCCTGTGGCTCTGCTTGCCCTCTTCCTTCCGGCACTTCTTGAACAGCCGCTGGTGGTTGTCCTTACGGATCTCCCACTCGTCTTTGGGCATCGTGACCCAATCACCCTCCAGCCAACAGGAATTCCCCAGGTTGAACCCGGGGAAGTAGAGCTGGTGGCGTGGTGGCTTGTGCTTGGTGATGCGGTAAAACTGGCCGGGGATCTTCATGGGGAGCACTCTTGGAGTCGGGATTTGATGATGGTGAGCTTGGTGGTGTACTCCACCAGCCGCCCCTCCATCGCCTCCTTGGAGAAGCGAGGGGGCTTGTAGGACTGTCTGGCCAAGCGACCTTGCAGATGCCTGAGACTCTGCTCCAAGGTGGCAGCATGGAGGCGTAGGCAGTTGCGGCACGTCACTTTGCCCCAGTCATCGGTGGCGTCGGGTGCTTCCCACAGGTAGTTGCACCGCACACCGTTCCCCAGCATGAAATGCATCTTCATCGGGACACGCTGAGCATGAGGGGGATGGGCATGGGTATCTCCAGGTAGAACCACACTACGCAGAAGCGACCCTTGTTGTGCCCCCTAAATCTCCCGCATTGTGCCCCGGATGATCTGTTCCAGGGTGTAGGCCCTGGGATACATCTCCACCCGCACACTCTCGGGAACACACTTGTGGGCCTCAGCCCATTCCTGTAGCAGCCCTGCTGTCACCGGGATGTAGTAGGGTTCGTAATCACCCCCATCCCACTCCAGGGGGCCGATCTTCTGGCTCCTGATGTGATCCCACTCCTGCTCGCAGGGCTCATCGATGCCGCTGTCGGGTTCCTGATGGTCAGGTTCACACAAACCCTCTCATCGGAGAATGCAGGGTTGTCCACATCCCACTCCACGGACGCCCACTCGACGGCGGGACCGCTGTGCTGAGCGGTCACGACTTCCTTAGCAGAGAGCGGTGTGGCGATGAGCAGCAACAAGGCGATGAGCATAGCGTTCTCCTAATCGATGGTCAGAGACCACACGGCCACCGGGTTGTTCTCATATGACCTGGCCCGCCTTACGTCGTACCAACCCGCAGGCACGTCATGGATGTCCTCATGCTCGGGGTGCTTGATCATCATGCCGCCTTCGGGCACATGGACGAACCCCAGCCGGTTCTTCGGGGTCTTCGCCTTGCTCACGAACAGCTGAAGGGTCGCACCCTCCGCCTTCGGGATCATGGCATGGGACTCGAACACCAGGGCAGGACCCTCCTGGGGCTCTTCGACCTTGGCACCCGCCGCCACGGGGTCGTTGTCGTGGCGGATGTAGATCATGTCACCCTGCTGGGCCCATATGTCGGAGGCTTTCACATTCCCCGCCATGTAGCGGTAACACTCCTGGATGAGCTTGCAAGAGGGCGTGGCCGTACCCTCGGGACCCCGGTAACGGCTTGGGTGCACACGGTGAAGATGCACTCTCGTCTGCGCAGATCTTGCCCGCCATTTAGCGGGGTTCATCCCCACACTCTTAGAGATGGGGTCGTCCTTTTCACCGTGTGCTCCGCTATTGTACCCGATGCGCTCGAAGATGACCAGGAAGGTGGGGTAGCCCCGGTTACGGGAGGAACCCGTCAGGGTGTACCACATGAGCCCGTAGTCATCCCGACCGTTGAGCCCGATCTCCAGCTCCTTGTGGAACACACCGGAGTTATCCGGGTCGTTCATGCCTTCCTCGACCACATAGAACTGCTTGGAGTAGCAGTAGGTCGTCTGCCGCCCATGGATGGCGATGGCTGCATAGGGGACGGTGATGACAGCGGCGTCGTTGTCGGCCACAGGGGTCAGAGCCGACCGCTTCTTGGTCGTACCACCCTCGCTGGCGTCATCCATCTCCAGCTGCCACTGGCTCTCCACGAAAGAGGGCATCGCCTTCCAGCCAACCTTCTTGCGCCCCTGCTTCGGTCGCGGGGCGTTCTTGTCGAGGTAGCGTTCGATCTTGAACAGGAAGGCGATGTAGCTGGTGACGTGGTGGGTGTATGTCCCGCGGCTACTGGCATTCTGTGAGAGCTTGAACAGCACCTCACCCCAGCCAGCACGCTCCAGAGCACGCTCCCACAGATCCCACTCCACGTTGACCAGGTGGTTCTCGTTGCCTGGCTCATGGAACAGGTTGAGGGGCAGATCACCACGCCCGATGGCTTCCAGGGTCAAGGGGTGGTGTTCCTTGCTCACGCCCAGGGCTTCTGCCTTGGCGCTGGTGCTCTTGTGGAACTGCCACTGCTTCTTGGCCTTCTCTGCCTCCACCTTGTCCTGGGCTCCGGGGAGGCACATGCAGAAGGCACGAGTCCATCCGCGATCCTTCTCGTGGTAGTCGATCTCGTTCTGCTTGATCGTGTCCGCCTGATCCATGGCAGCGCGGAGGTGCGTGATCAGGGCGTCATAGTCCTCACCCTGCTCTTTCAGGAACACACCCAGGAGCTGGTTGTTGCTGGCCTTGTTCCAGGTGCGACCATCATGCAGCCACCGGAAGAACCGCCACAGGAGGGGCTTTTCCTTCTCCATCCGCTCCAAGCTCGGGGCGATGGTCTTGCGCTTGTAGATGCTCTTGAGGCTGCGGAGATCCGGCTTCCCATTGCGGCTGTTGCGGAACATGTAGACCCACAGGGCATCGGGAGTGGGGCGGATGTCCATGCGTCGGAACAGGAAGGATGCCGTGTCGAAACGTGTGGCCTTGTATACGGCTTCCTGGTGGAAGCCCCGGAACACCAGGTCACACTTGACCAGGCCAGTGTGCACCTCCGTTTCCTCGCGCTCGAAGTCCAGCACACCCACCTCGGGGTTGCGGAAGCGGAGGTGGGCGACCTTCTTGATGTCACCCGCGACGATGTTGACGGTCAGGTAGATGTAGGGGATTTTGGGGGTTTCCCCATAGGGGTCATCGTACACATCCAGGAGCTGTTTCGTGACCCAGTTGGAGGCGTAGTAGCTTTGACCATCCGGCACATACTGCAGGGAATCCCGTGTGTGTCCCTCGGAGACGATCTCGATGCTGAAGGGGGCCTCCTCCACATCCACATAGGTGAAACCCCAATGCTGCCAGAAATTCTGGTTGTAGCGGCCCTTCTTCAAGAGGGACTCCACATACAGAACACCTGGGTGCTCCGAGTGGATGTATCCCATCACCGTGGCTCCCTCCCCGATATCGAAGGTGTACCTGTAGACGGTGTCGGCGAGGTTGTCCCCGCTGTTCGATGTCCCCTTGATGAGGGTTTGTTGCCTGCCCTGCTTGTAGCCGTAGTCGGGGACGCGGATCTCGGTGATGGGGGGCTGCTCGGGGGTGGACATGGATGTCATCCTTGAGGAGAGGTCAGAACCTTTGACCTCTCCTATTACGCAGGCACCCTGGGTTTCGAACCCCCTATGTCCAGCATTTATGGGTGCCGTGTTTCGGGCAGTTCTTTCGCCCCAGCTCCGCACACCTGCACCGCATCATGGCTATGGTCTGAAGGAGAGCGAGCCTCCCTTCCCGTGCGGCGACTCCCTTGAAGGTCTTGGCTGTGCCCCGACCCTGGAGGTTCCATCCCACCATGGTCTTGCCCCTGGTCGCAGGATACCAGCGCAGCCCCTGTTCCGTAGGCGCGTTGACCATCTCTGCCAGGAAAGCCAGGAGCACCAGGAAGGTGGGGTAGTGGGTGATATCAGGGAGAAATGTCAGCTTCTTCTTCTCGTCATCGAAGAGCTTGTTCCCCACCTTGGTGAACTGATTGCTCCCCGGCAAGTACCACACATACCCCTTGTCAGGGAGACGGAAGCAGAAGTGCCCCCCGATGGTGCGGATGCCATCCAGGCGCAGGTAACCACCTGGAAAGGCGTCCTGGAGAGCGGAAAGCAGATCAGGGGTGAGCTTGGGCTTGGGCATTGCCCTACCCACTACACGGTTTTCTAATGTGGAAAACCCCCCTGGAAGGGAGGCGGGGCCAGAGAGGGCCAGAGGAAGGTGGTCGTAGCGTGTTGCCTGACTTTCCGGGTGCCCTCTCTGGTATCACCGCTGTCTCCATTATACCCCGGCTGTCCCTATATAGCCCCTGCCGAAGGACTTATACTGGACTTTTCTCCGCTAGAATCTGCCCTCTTTCCGCATAGACCGGACACCCACAGCGGTCAGGGTCATCACCAGGGCATCCTTGGCGTCCAAAGCGTCCCAGACATCGTGCCCCCTCTTGACCAGCTTCCGTATGAGGTTGTAGGGGAACACTTTCAAAGACCCCTTTGGTACTGCCACAGTGGAGGGGGTGGGTTTCCTGAAAGGGGTGAGCGTCATCGGTTCTATGGAGGGGGTGTAGATGGGGAAGGCATCCCTGTCCATCTGGTAGACGGTGCCCTCCGGCACGCCTTGGACGGCAACCATGTGGGCCTGCAGCTCAGAGGGCATCTCCGCATAGGTCGCAGGGTTCACCATGAAGGTGTCCTGTTTGAAGTTGAGCCCCTCCAGACCCTTCAGACCCTGGAAGAGATCGTGCATGGAGGGGGCTACACTGTCACAAGCAGTGGTAGTGACCAGAGTGCTTTCTGTTCCTCGTCCACCAACCATTCGTCCACCTCATCCATCAGATCTAGAGTCTGGCGGGTAGTAATCCCACCACATTTGTCCAGCCGCACTGACATCACGACTTGCTGGATCTCGTGGCAGACCGCACACCCCTCGGGGTCAGTGCATAACTCCAGCTCCACATAGGTGCCGGTAGGGAACACGCTCAGGACACGGGCGGTGATTTCAGGGATAGCCGCCGCCACATCAGGGTACTTCTGGAGGAATGCCTCGACGTGTGCGGGATTAGGGCTGTGGCAGTTGCGCCCCGGAGTTGGGATCAGGTTGGGCTCCAGGAGGTTGTCGACCATCCGCTCCCAGCGGTCAACCAGCGCGTCCGTTGCGCGCCCTCCTGGCCCCGCTGCCGCGTCCTGCGGCAATGGGTAGGCACCCACAGCGGTCAGATCGTTGACAAGCTCCTGGGCGATTCTACGGGCGTGTCGGTGACTCATGGCTTCCTTCCAACAATGACAGGTTCCCAAGCCGGTTTGATGGCGGTACCCCATCCCTCCCACCGTAATGCTTCGGGGGTCTGGATGCGATGTGCTTTGCTCTGGCTGACGAATCCCACCAGGGCATCCGCGAACCGCCCATTCAAGTTACCCACACCCTTCCTCTTGACTGTGCGGGACTTCCCCTCGGTGAGCATCCGATCCATGTAGACCGCGATGTTGTGGCTCTTGGGGAACCCTGACCCATACACCCAGGCGTCCGTGCGGATGTCCTCATACCCCACATCCTCCATGGCAGCAGCCAGCCGGTGATAGGTACGCGTACCGCTGAAGGCCATCATCAAACCACCTGAACCCAAGACCTTGTATGCCTCTTGGAGCCATGTGTAGTGGAAGCGCCCAGCCTCGTGGTTCTGTCTGCGGTGGTAGGCATCCCTGTCTTGGGGGGAACCCCCGCGCCCATAGTGGGGGAGGATGCCCTTGTCCTTGTAGCCCCCGCGCTCTTGATACTCCTGCTGCCTGCCGATGCTATCCCATGTGGATCCCCCGAATGAGATGAAGTACGGGGGGTCGCAGATGACGACCTCCACAGAGGACGGGGGGATTTCCTGCATCCTCTCCATGCAGTCACCCAGGCGTATGTCCAGCATCAGGTACCCCCGAACATGTCCAGGGTGCCGCCGTCAGTGTCCTCATCCGCTTCCTTGGGGGCAGCCATCCCCAGTACCCGATGCCTCGCCAGCTCCAGGTAGTCCTCATTCAAGTCGATCCCGACGTAGTCCCGCCCCTGTTGGAGTGCGACCATTCCAGTCGTGGCGGATCCGGAGAAGGGGTCCAGCACCACCGCTCGGGACACACCGCTCTCGCAGTCGCAAACACTCTCCCACCCTGCTGTGCTCTTGATCGGCACCATCCCTGACGTGAGAGCTGAGCTGGAGCCGTGCTTCCCTTTGGCTTCGAGATGACAAGCAGCGGTCCCAGGACCATTCTGACACTTGTGGAAAGCCCCTGTCTTGACCACCACTCTGTTCAGCGGTGCCCCACAGGTAGCACAGACACCAGCCTCGCTGGTGCTCAGCTTGATCATGGGCTCCACCAGGGTGGTAGGCCACGTGGCGAAGTGAGCCCCCTTGTATCCCTTGGGGTTCACCACGAAGGCCAGGGGGTCGCCCTCGTTGTTGCGGAGAGCCACCTGACCCCCAGCCTGGATGTCCTCTACAGACATGAAGAACCAGTCTGTTGCCCGTAGCTGCCGGGTGGCATCACCACCCTCCAAGCGAGCCTTCAGGTTCTCCACTCCACGCCGGGCAGAGCGGTTGGCGTTCACATCTGTTGCCCCGTAGTCCTTCTCCCCCACCTGTCTGGGTGGCGAAGGACGCCTGGTTTAGACGGGTGTGACTCCCCGCTGCCAGAGGTGCCCTGAATCCGTGGATATCGTAGTAGTACCGACCCCCGGACTCCGGATGGGCGAACAGGAAGATGTACTCCACAGCGGAGGAAGGTCGGTCCTTGCAGCTTTCAGGCATACAATTTCTCTTAACCCAGGGCATCGCTGACCGGAGATACCAGCCGTCTTCCTGGAGAGCCAGGGCGACACGCCAAGGCATCCCCACCATGTCCTTGGGCTTCAAACCCGTCACCCGCCGTGCTCTCCCTACAGGCTGCCCGTGGAGATCCGACCTGTGCTTGCCGCCGGTGGTGCCTCCCCACTTCGAGTCGTTGGCATAGCTGTCACCCAGGTTCAACCAGAGTGTCCCGTCAGAACGCAGAACCCTCTTGGCCTCGCGGAACACATTGACCAGCCCCTCGATGAACGCCTCTGGGGTGTCCTCTTGACCAATCTGCTCATCCCCTGTCCCGTAGTCACGGAGCCCCCAGTAGGGGGGAGAGGTGCAGATGGTGTGGATGGAGGCATCCTCCAACATCCGAAGCCCGTCCACCACGTCCACACCGTAGATCAAGCGGGCTTGTGGTGGCTTATCACCCAAGGGATGGTGGATTACCGTGTCCTTCAACAGAGCCTCCGTTCCCGTAGTACCGGGCTTCGGCTACTCTACCCCGCTGGCTCCCTTCGTGACCTACCCGTCCTCGGGCTCACTGATGTAGTAGGACGAATTCAACGGGACCACGGCGATGACATCCTCTTCTCCCTCCTGGGCATAGGAGAGGTCATCATCGAAATCAGCGGTCACCACGAGAACCCTGTTGTTGTACTGATCCACGTGAACCTCGCAAGCTCCTGCAACCGGGGGGTTCCTGAGTAGATTCGCGATCTGATCAGCCCACATTTCCATCTTCTTGGACGCCATGCCTTACTCCTCGGTTGGTGCTGGGAAGAAGCTGTAGAGCAACTGGATGTTCATTCCCAGATCCCTCATAACCCCTTCCGGAGTCTGTTCCCACACTTTCTCGGGGAAGCAGCACGCCACCAGAAACAGGGCACCTGTGGCCTTGAATGCCTCTGGGTTCACTGAACCATCTGCATTGATACCCTTCACATGCTCGGGGATCAGGATGGTCAGGACACGTTGGGCCTGGCCCACGTCGTTCATGTCCTTCCCAAGCAACAGCCCACGGCAGAAGTCGACCACCTCGGGGATGGTGTACGCTTCACGGGGGTCATCGTCCCAGCCCGCGAAACACAGCATGGTGTTGCCATGCACGTTCTTGGGGAGCCCCATGAGCATGTATGCCGCTGCGGCTCCCCCAAGGAGCCCCTTCTCGGCACGGTCTCTGTCCACGTTGAAGACCATCAGGGTCTTGGGGCCCAGGGCAGCAGCCCGCTCATACATGGTTTCCAGTTCATCCATGGTCTCCGGAGCGAAGTGCTCCATACCGGGCATCAACCCAGCCTGGAGTCGTGCCATGAAGGTATCGGACTCAGCCTGCTTGCCTGTGCGGAGCGTGTCGTCCATGTCCTACTCCGCATCCCAGTAGGCAGCGGGGTTCCTCCAGTCGGAGAAATGCTCATCCAGCCATCCACGACCATCGGGGATGGCGCTGGAACCATCCTTGTAGGAGGCAGCCTGGGCGGCGTTGGTGATCCACTCACCTTCCCACAGACGCTTTCCCGTCTTGGTGTCCTCGGCGTAGTTGCGGCAGCTGCGGTCGGCATCGTACTCGGGGGTGTCCCGCTTGTACTCACTGTCGTGGTAGTCGGAGCTGCTCTTGTAGCGGGAGGTGAGGTTCAGGAAGGCGTCCGTGTCCCAGATCGCTGCCTTGTAGAACATGGAACCACGCTCACATCCATCGGCGTCCAGGAGCTTCGACCACATGGCATGGTCGGTCTGCTCCATCTTCCAGCCCGGAGGGGCGGTGACTTCCTGGAACAGGCCGTCCAGCTTGCCGGTGAACACGAAGCCCCAGGACTCCATGATCTCCTGAGCGTTGGCAGTGCGGATCGAGATGGGGATACGCATCTTGTCGCCGCTCCTGAGACGGGCATGGGCATTACGATCCACCGCGTCGGCGGCTTCGCTGGTGCTTTGGCCGCCTAGGACGGCTCCCATGAACAGGATGTTGTCGATGGGGTTGTTGTTTCCGGACATCAGGCGTTTCCTCGGTGGTAGGTGTCGATCAGCTCCATGCACAACGCATTCAGAGCCTCACGATCAGGTTCATGGGGGACTACATAGGTCTGGTTCTTGTAGATGTCGTCCATCTGTGCGGCCATGGCACGGGCCCAGGACAACAGCTCGTCGTAGGTCATGCTCCCAGCACGGATGGCCTTCAGTTCCTCGGCATCGTGCCTCCAGACAAGGCACTCACCTGTCTGGAGAAGCTCCAACCCTGTCCGCATGAGGCGCACAAGGTGCTGGGCATGCTTGAGGTCATAGCCAAACTCAGCTTCCATGGCGGCGCGGATAGGGTTCCGGTTGGTCTTCCACTCCTGGTAGGAACGCCACTCCTTCCTGGCCAGCAGGTACTTCCGTTCCCGCTTGGCGAGCTTCATGAAGTCCTCGCTGAAACCCAGGATGCGCCCAGCAGCAGCCCACTGGTCATCCGCTGCGATCTGCACTTCAGCCAGGAACTTCTCGATCTGGCCCTGGACATAGACTTTCTGCGAGTCCTTCATGTCGCTGTAGTCGATGGCCCACTCATCCATCTTGGACTGGATCTGCGCCATCGCCTGCCCCAAGTGGGCCTTCGGGATGAGCGTCTGAGGGGGCAGCCCATACTGTTCACGGGTCGGGGCAGCAGTAGGGGGGTCCAGCAGCCAGCGGCGGTGCCGCTCGATGCGCCCCAGCTGGGACATGGCGTAGCCAGAGAAGCGGTGTTTGGCAGCAGCGGACAGGAACAGGTGTCGGTTGTCACGCAGCTTGCGACCCAGAGGGGTGCAGATACGCACCTCTTCCTCACGGCAGAACAGCACGTCCAGGATATTGGGGTTGCAGTCCTGCGCCAGGGTCACGAACTTGCGGATGTCGTAGATGGAGCCTTCCAGCTTGTGTTCGCGGATCGCTGCCTGTTCCTCTCCAGTGAACAGGCAGAATGCCTTGTCCGGGAGGGTTGCCGTGAACACCTGGAGCTTCTCCACCGCACGAGCCGTGTCCTTCTTCGTCGCCGTGTGCACGGACAACACCTGTGCCTGCGCCTCCTCCTGTGGGGACAGGTTCAGGAAGACAGTCATGTCGAAGGGGTTATCGGCCTGTCCCCACTCGTGCCGTATCCCCGTGTAGTAGCGCATGGGGGCGATGGCACATCCGCGGATGTCCACATCGGACTGGCTGTCGTGGGTTCCGTAGGCACGGGAACCACCAACTACCATGAGGATCGTGTATGGGTGCAGGGGAAATTCCATGTCCTTAATACGCAGTCCGCCCCCAGACTGAACCCTGAAAAAAGGACGGAAAGTGAATCTCCTATAAAAGCATGTGATCCCTACCGTTTCGTCGCTGCGAGCGTCGCAGCGAGTTAGCGCATTTTCAATAATTGTCCTGTAGGACGGTATAATCAGACATACAGGGAGGTGCCTGATGAGCCAAAACCTGGACACAGCGCCGGAATGGCTGCGAACCGCATACCTGCAATGGGGAAAACAGATTGCAAAGGACAATCTGGGACGTAGACGAGTACAGACCCTCACAGGCTTGGCCAAAGGCCGATCTGCCACCCTTGCCGCACTGGTCAAGGGCATCGGAGGCCCGCAGGAAGAGACCCCTGAAAAGGCCCCTGTGGTCACAGAAAAGGCAAAGGGCCCGAAGACCCAGGAGCACTGGCTCCATACCAAGAGCTATGTGTACGACGACGACACCGACCAGTACATCACATTCCTCAGCTCCTGCAAGAAACCCCTTATTGTCCCTGGTGAACGACACCGGGCCATGAAGCGGGCCTACTCCAACTGGGATGGACATCCCTCATCCATCAATGAGGTGTGCCGGGAGTTCAGTATCCCACGGGCATGGTTCAACGAGTACCGTCGCATCCATGGCTGGACGCATGACGCTGAACCCTTCACAACCGAGCAGCTGCTGACAGAGGACGTGGACGACCTCGTTGAGGACGCCCTCCAGTCCCGCCGCCTACTGCTGCATCGCAAATTCGAGATCGAGAAGTGGAATCAGATCAAGGCCCAGGCAGAGAAGTGGGTACGCTTCGAGACCACCGTGCTCCAAGCCCTGACCAACTCCATCGAGGCCCACGCCCCTGACTACACTGTTCCGAAACTCCGGCTGTACAGAGCAACCCAACCCTTCTCCGTCGTGGTGGGGCCCTCGGATCTCCACTGGGGCATGTATGCCTGGGAGAAGGAAACCGGCTCTGGGTACACCCGCGCCGATGCCGAGCATCGCCTGCTTACATCCACGGAACGCCTGTTGGCACGCATTCCCGGTCAACCTGAACGGTTCTACCTGTCCTTCGGTGGTGACTTCTTCCACATGGACAACGACCAGGGTACGACAACCAAGGGCACCAAGCTGGACTTGGATGGTTCCCCAGCAGAAATCCTGGTCAGCGGCTGCGAGATGGCCCGTGTCCAGATCGATCTCCTGCGCCAGGTGGCCCCCGTCAAGGTCATCCTGGTTCCCGGTAACCACGACCAGTACACCACCCTCGCCCTGATGCTCTACCTGCACACATGGTACCGGAGCATAGACGATGTGGAAGTGGTGATCAACCACCAGCCCCGGTACTATTGCCCGTGTGGAACCACCCTCATGGGCTTCCACCACGGCACAGCCATGAAGCCTGCCAAGATGGCCCCCATCATGGCCACAGAGGCACGGGAGCTGTGGGGCTCATGTGAGCACCACATCTTCTTCGGTGGTCACCTCCACCACGAACAGGTCGTGGAGACAGGCGGCATCACCTACTACCAGATGCCTTCCCTGGCAGGTACGGATCGGTGGCATAGCCGCATGGGCTTCACCACGTCATCCCCTGCGATGATGGCCTACCTGGTCGACCACGAGGAGGGCGTCACAGCAACTCTTCGAGTGACGCCGGCGGCTCGGGAGAAGTAGGGTTCCGCAGCATGTCCGCAGCAGTTTCCAACGACAGGGTATGTGACCTCATCTGATCGATGATTTCGCGTGTCTGTTGTTGAACCTCTTGCACGATCTTGCCCAACTCCACTGCGGCCATGACCTGGAGTTCAGCCGGGAGATTCTGGTACTGCACCCACTCACTATGAGGGCGGTCCTCCGTCCCCGCAATGTATGTCCAGGCATCCCACACCCCGACCACCGTACCAGGAATATTGCGGGGGGTAGCACTCCAGCCCCATAGCCTCGATGATGTCCACGACGCGGCTCACCGAGGCGGTGAGTTCTGCTTGGGCTCGGATAAACAAGGGGAGGAGGGGCTTCCGCATCAGCGCTTGGGAGTCTGGCAGTCGGCAGCAAACTGGGGGAAGAGGCTGGAGGGGCACTCGATGTCAGGGGTCTTGATGTCGCCATCCTCGGGGTTCTTCACCGAGAGGTTGCACCGGGTACGGCTGTTTTGATCGCTGTCCCACTTCTCGCACTTGCAGTTGACCACATCCCAGCCGGGGTAGTTGGTAGCCGCATATGCGTTGCAGGCTTCCTCTGCCTTGGTGGTGTTCGCGGGGCATCCGGTGAGCAGGAGAGCAGAGACGAGAATCAGGCAACGAGTCATGGGTGGGTTCCTCCACAGGGGTTTCACCACCCCTATACACCACTTGAGTCGTTTTATGCCCCCCTGAGCAACCCCAACACACGATCTCTGTTTTTGCCCCTGCTCCATGGACGCAGCCAGTCGTATCAACCGCCCCCGGAGAGCGGCACCCTTCCAGCGTGGGCTGGAAAACTTCCACCTGTCTTTGATGACAAAGTTCTTCTTGTGGGGGTCGTATGCCTCGTAGTCCGTATACATCCCGTACTCGCTGTCGAACACATGGATCTTGCTCTTGCTCTTGTTCTTCCTCATCCAAGCGGTGTTCAGCTTCACCCCGTCCGGTTCATGCGAGCCAAACTGGAACACATCACCCTTTCTCATCAGTTCCAGGATGAGGTCTTGCATCATGGAGCCGATACCTTTCCGCTTGTAGCCTTCTTTGACGGTGATGTAGCCCGAAGTCCACACCTCCCCCTTGATCGTCTGCTTCCCCTCGTGCTTGAGCCATCTGTTCAGCTCCTGCTTGATCCGCGGGTCAACGTAGAACTTCCGCGCCCCCACGATGTCCTCCCCATCCCAAACAGTCAGGTAGAGAGCATGGTTCTCCAGGTGGTCCCCGATCCAGGATGGGGGCTGGAGGTTGTCCCCGCTCAGGTATTTCACACCCTTGAGGAAGGGGTAGTCCCTGCGACCCTTGCCGTCAGGAATGGGTTGCTCCGTCCACCAGCGATCCCCCGAAGTGATCAAAGATCTGCTTACCTGATTGGAGGTCAGCACGGAAGCGGGAGCCGTAGCGAAGTGGCAGGGGCATTGAGGTAGTCTCCTACCTCCCCGCAGGGAATAGAAGGTCTACCAAGGAAAGGAGGCCCTCCCCCGTGCCCCACGCAATCAGGAGTCCGATGTCGTGTGGGGGAGGGCTCTACCCTCTCCTACGGAGCGATCACCACACCGGGCTCATCCATGCGGGGCTCATCCATGCGGGTGACATCGAAGCCGAAGATCGTGCCACCCTGATAGCTCTTTCCCATACGTTCCTGATATTCCTTGCACATGGCGTCGTACTCGGCTGGGCCCAGGCAAATGGTCGTTGGGAACACACCCTCCAGCCGCACCGTGCCGATCTCACGTTCGATGCGGTTCAGCATCGACCCGTTGTCCATGTACTCCAGGTAGAGCAGCATCAGACGCTTGTGGGCACGGTTCAGGGCTTCCAGGGCTTCCAGGGACTCCTTGTCACGCCAAATGGACACCGACCATCCACGGGGTCCGTTGAGGAACTTCCCGTCATGCCGGAACAAGGGCGAGGGGATCCTGTACTCCTCGCAGACCCCTTCGGAGATCACGTGGTGATGGATGAAGTCATTGCGCCACATGCGAGGCTTCCCACCCAACAGCGTCGCCCCCTCCACCACCTGCAGCTCTTCGACCAGGATGGTGAAGATGGTATCGGCCACCTCAGCCGGGATGCGGCGGCTCTGGGGGCCTCGGGGGGTCGCCCAGGCACGCTGAATGTTGTAGAAGCCGTTCAGCTCGTTAAAGGCAGCCTTCAGGCGCATCCTCGTGGAGCCAGCCCGGCCCGTCCGCGTTCTTGCGGAACTGAACACGCTTGGGGGACATGGGGAACTCTCTGTGGGGACACCACTACTACGCAGGAGGGCCCACAACTGAACCTCCCCGGTGAGACTCCTATATTTCTGGGTGGGTGCAACCCCGGAGGTGTGGACATGAAATGGGCACGACTTGTAAAACGCTTCCTCCCATTTCCCCAAGATCCTCCAGCACCTCCCGTGGTGGCACCCCCACCGGAACCTGAACCGGAGCCAGAACCCGTGCCTGAAAAGACCTTCACGACCCTGGACAAGCCCCTCGACAAGTTCTGGGAGGGGTTCAAGACAAACCACCCCTCCATGGTGGTGCTCCACTACACCGCCTCCTTCACAGCAGCCAGCACCTACGACATTCTCAAGAAGCGGGGATTCTCTGTCCACCACACCATCGCAAGGGATGGGACCCGGTGGCACCACGTGAGCGATGAGAACAGGGCTATCCATGCAGGCTACGGGGTGTGGAACGGGCTCTCCAACAGCAACCACTACGCTCTCGGCATCGAGATCAACAACATCGCCTGGATGGAAGCAGAGAGGGCGGATGACTCCTGGGTGTTCTCGGTGGACGATGAGATCGACCCCGACCCCGAAGGCCGTGAATGGTACAGGACAGAGAGCTACAAGAAGGACGGAAAGACCAAGACCACCAAGGTGGCTACCAAGACCACCTGTGCCCCAGCTCCCCGTGAACACCGCGAGGAATGGAAGGGCAAGCTGTGGTCCCTCTACCCCGAGGACCAGGTGCTCTCCGTCTGTCAGACTGTGTGGGAATGGCTCAACGAGTACAACATCCTCCCAGAGAACGTCGTGGGACATGAGCACGTCAGTCCCCACCGCAAGTCAGACCCAGGCCCCTGTTTCCCATGGGACACAGTAGACGAGTACCTGGAAGCCAAGTGTGCTGAAGAGCGCCCTGACCTCATCGATCCTGAGCAACACGCCAAGGCACGCCTGAAGGCTCTCCAGAGCCACCTGGAACGCTGCGGCTATCCTGTGGGGAGCATTGACGGGGTGTGGGGCAAGAACACCGCCAAGTGCGCCCAGCTCGCCCTGGATGACTTCGCAGAGGTGTACGAATTCGGAGGGCTTGGTGTCCCCACGTCAGCAAGCGACCCCAACACCCGACTCATGGCTAGGCTCATGCGACGGGTGCCAGGGTTTGATGCTGGGAACCGCTAGCCTACCTGCAGTTCCTTAGCCCGTGCTTCCGCCTGCTTGATCGCTTCTGCCCTCTTGCCATCAGGGCGTGTGGTGGCGCTAACCATCACATAGACCATGCCCCGGTCTTCCGTGTAGTGGATGCGGGACTCGTCCCAGACCAATGAGGTCTCACCACCACGAATGGTGTGCCACACACGGAGAAGATGGTTCCCAGTGCGGTAGAACATACCCTCTGCCGTAGCCCCCTCTGGGAACGCGGGGAAAGGTGTCAGGGAGCCATCCGCTTCCAAGTTGTGGACAGGCACCGTGTTCTTGTCGTGGGGCCAGGAGAACTGTGTCCAGCCACCCAGAACGCTCCGTTTGTAGCCGCACCTACGCATGACGGCAGAGGCGTTGACAGAGCGGATGCCTTCGATGTTCAGGCTGAAATCCACAGCACCGGATTCATCCTCATCCAGATGGATGACATGCCGACTGACAGTTGCGTTGGAGGGGTGCTTGGGGGGGACATCCCACAACGCTTCCAGCTCCGGATCCACTTCGACATCACTCGGGGGAGTGTCCTCATGGTAGGTGAAACCTGTCTGGTCTGTGGGGATCAGCCCACGCTCAGCAATGCGGGTGAACACCTTCTCCCCCAGCCTCTCCAGGGACATGCCCTCTACCTGCACATTACCCCAGGTGTTCTTGGCGGCGGAGAGGCCAATCAGCACCCACTCATGGGTGGTGTGGTCAAGGAACCCCATCCTGCGACCTTTGGGGTCGTCATGCCAGATGAGTTCGTGCCCCTCCTGCTTCCGAGCCAGGAGGTGGACGATGAAGTCCTGGGCAGCCTGGCAAATAACCTGCACAGGGTCTCCCTCGAAAGCCTTCTCACGGCCAAGGCTCCCATCAGGGTCCACCTCTTCCTTGATGTGAGGGGGGATGTCCCTAATGTGAGAGGGGATGTTCTTGATATGGGCTACCACACGGTCCCGCGTATCTGCACCCACACGTTCCGCGAACGGGGTTTCCGTGACAAACGGGGTTTCCTTGGCGAGTTCCTCGGGTGGGGTGTCCTGGACAGGGTTGCGGAGCCAGAGCTTTCCGTCCTTCCATTCGGCCATACCCTGCTTCTTGAGAAGCCGAGCCTGACCGGGGTGGCACGTACCTACACTGGTGATCTTGCCGCCCACGAGGGCGACCATACGAATGTGATTTTCTGACATGGTTCTGTTCCTTCCATGCTTATGGATTCATGTTGCGACGTTGGGTGCCGGGTGTGTCGCTTCCAAGCATGGAAGGTATGTCGAACCACGTCTGTCAGCCCGTGGAGGCCTCCCTCAGCGAAAGAGGGGTGCACCTGGCACCCTCACTATACCCACGAACTACGGGTGTCTGTCAATTCCCGTAGATCAGGAGACCTTCTTGATCGTCATGGCCCGCTCTGCCACCTGAAGCCGCTGCTGCCAGCTGATGCGACCCTTGGCACGGGCTTCGCCGCCCACGTCCCTGTACCGGAGGTCCATCTCATCGAGTCCAAGCAGCTGGCTCTTGGCGTTTCGGATCATGCCCTCGACGCCGACGACGGTGCAGTTGGTGGCCATCTTCTGGGCTGCGGTTTCGATGGTGGGGTCCGTGTTCATGGCTGCCTCTTGGTGCCTGATGGGGGAAATCCCCTACTACGCTTTCCGGTGCGGAGGGATACCCCGCACTTCGATGGAGAACCTGTGGGTGTAGGGGTCCACATCGTCCCAGGAGGGGTGGTCCCTGTCCATGCAGATGGCGATCCAGCGGTAGTAGCTGCTGCCCACGTCGTTGCTGTGGGCCTCACAGGTGAGCCCCGTGTCCATTTTTTCGATGAGCAGAGCAATTTCCACCTCGGTGAAGGCGGTCTGCAGCACGACGCTGTTGTGCCCGGTGTTGTGCCAGTAGCCAGCACCTTCATCCAGCAGAAGGCTCCCCACGAGAAGCTTCGCCCACGCCAACTGCCCAGCGGGCACGCCCTCCAGGTAGGGGATCTCCACACCCATGGCAGGCTTGAACACCTGGGGGCCGCTGTAGGGGGCGCACCCCACTCGTTCAGGAACCTGGCGGGGCTTGGGTAGCCCTGCGCGCTGGCCCCTGATGTAGGCGTTCGACACCAGGCAGACTACAAAGGCTACGCCTGCGATGCTTCCAAGGATGAGAGTTGGGGACATGGGGGTACTCCAGTGGGGGCAGACCTACTACGCTTTTGCAGATGTTCCTGCATCGCTTCCCGCATCGCCTCTGCCTGCTTCTTCAACGTACCAGAGCCCTCGGGGGGTGGCTCCATAGGTTCGAGCAGGGGTGGCACCGTCTTGCGGGGCTTCCGCTTCGGGATCATCCTAATCCTGCTCCGATTCGTGCATCTCCTGGATGAGGCCCTCACGAGGCTCCACCTTTGTGTCGAACTTGTGGGACTCCCGCAGCACCCTGTACACATCCTCGTCCGAAACCCCTTCCTCACTCAGCTGGGCCCACAGGGCATCCCGTTCACGACGGGCGATAGCCATCCGCATAGCCAAGGCGTAGACCCCCTCTGGGGAGTAAACAGAAGCCTTGGGGTACATGTGGAGTGCTGCCAGCTCCTTCCGTTCGGGGCTGTCCTTCTTCCTGGTGATGTCTGCCACATCAACGGTGCCCGTCCTCGTGTTGACCTTGACCGTCACGTCCGGGTTCAGAAGAGCCGCAAACATCTCCTGCTCTTCAGGGCGCAGATGCGGGAAGATAGCCAGGTGGCCTGGGGTGTCGTAGCCTTCCGGCAGATCAGTAGAGTCGGGCATAGTAGAACCTCCTGGCTCCACCTACTCCGTTCTGCCTGAACTACCCCTCCCTACGCAGCCGCACACTGTCACTGACGATGACATTGTAATCCGTGTAGGCTTTGTCCCCTGTGGGCCATTTTAGGGTGTAGAGGCCATCCCGTACCCGACGCAGGAGCTTGTGCTTGTTCAAAGCCTGCTTCGCCTTCTCCTGATCTCCACTAGTCAAGTGCCCGCTGTAGGGACGCATCCACTCTCTCTCCCAGCGCTGGGAGGTCATGTGCCGCTTGAGCCCCAGCTTCTTGAGAGGCCCATTCAGCTTGTTGGCGATGACATCGATGTCCACACGTTGCAGGGGTGTCTGCCCAGCACGGCTCATCTTCCAAGGTGGGACCCATGCCGTGTTGCCGTCCGCATCTTCCAACAGGATGTGCATGACGAAGGGTTGTGACCCAAGGGTGGTGAACCTGGGTTCCAGATCCAGAACAGTAACTTCCGTCCCCTCCATCCGGTCTATCTCCAGACCCGAGAAAGAGGGGTTGTGGTAGAGCGTGATCGTGGAGCCCTTCGGGTATCCCCGCAGGACATCCTTGTCCGTGTACCTGGCTGCCGCATCCTTCAACAGTGGGAGCAGGTGGGGACGCAACTCGGGGTTCATATGAGCGAGACGGATGATCTTGGAACGCAGCATGAGGTTCCTCCTGCCCACACAGGAGATATAGAACCCTTACCGGCTTAGGGGGCTACCGCGACACAGCGACGGTAGACCAAGCCTGTATGGTTGCCGGCTGCGAAGGGCTCCCACCCAGAGGGGGTAAAACCTTTGAAGTAGTTTCGTGCGCTGGGGTGCCCAAGCTCATCAGCCCTCCCCACTTCCCATCGGGTGCAGGGCTGATCAGAGGTCTTGTAGACCACCTTCTCAACCATGACCTTTTCGGGGGGTGGTTGCGCCCTCCCCCCTTTCATGCTGCACCCCTGCAAAGGCACCTAGGGTCAGGCAGCCTAGCACCAGCAGGCAGAAATAGAGAACACGATTCATTCCGGCTCCAGTCCCGCAATGTGCAGGCCAACCTTGATGAGCATGTTGATCTTATCCTCATCCATGGGCAGGCCCTGGCAAGCAGCCACCACGGCGTCGATGACCTGTCCCCGCGTTCCAATCTCATGGCACCATGCGTGATCCATGTACCTGGGGTGGGGCAACGAAGCCATGTACCGTTCACGTTCCGCATCCACACAGGGAGGGAGAGGGGCGTCCCGAATCCACCATCCCAGGTGGGCACGAGAGGTTCTGTCGGTCAGCAGGAGCAGGGGCGGAAAGCCCACATCCTGTCCAACGCGGGGATCCTCGAACCAGCAGAGCCAGCGTTCCCCAGCAGCGTCGCTTTCCAGCTGTTCCAGCACGACACCCTCTGCCGTGAACTCATCCTCAGGGTCATCGTCGGGGGTGCAGGGAGTGTTCCAGGTCTTGATGACCCTGCAACCTGGTTGCAGGAGATCTGGGACAGCGCTGGGAAAGGTTGGGGGCATGCTCAATCTCCTTCACGGGTGTAGTAGTGCGTGGTTTCCAAGCCGTCGTAGATATAACCCTTTTCCTTCAGGTAAGCCTTGGCGTCCTCCAAGCGATCAAACCGCACGGGGGAGACATGGTAATGCTTCCCAGGCTGGAACTTGTGCACCTTCCGGTAACGCTTCCCTGCCTCTCTCCAGTCCACGAGCAGGGAGCCTGCACTCCGTAGGTAGCGGACACCATACAGCAGGACATGGCCCTCCATTTCCTCATGGATGTCCCTGTCCGCATCGCTGAGTTCCTCCGGCACGGCGAGGAACTCAGAGTCCTCACAGCGGGCGTAGGCGAGCATGGTGCTGTAGTTCACCATGTGGGTGCGGAGCATGTGCCACTGGGTGTCCGAGAGGTCGTCATGGTGCATCATGAGCTTGTGCCAGAACGCCTCAGGTAGATTGGCGATGGAGCACAGCTGCGCCGCAGCCTCCACCACCCGATCCTCGCGGGTGCGCTCCATCTCAGGAGGCCAGGATATCGTTCAGGATGGCGGCTCCAGTCATCAGCAGGACGCAGGAACGTCACCGTGTACCAGGGATCGCCGTTGCCTACCCAGAGCTGCCTGTCGTCCCCGTAGCGGCGGGAGGAGTAGCGGAAGTAGACGTGGTAACGGGACACCTTGACACAGACCGCATTACCGAAATTGGTTACAACCCAGCACCCCGGCTCGATCTCGGGCTTGACGATGTTCCTCTCCAGAGATGCCTGAACCTCCACCAGCTCACGCCGAGCATCATTCAGGCGCTCTTCCCGCTTCTCCCTCTCTGCGCGTATAAGGCGAACCCTCCGGTTCTCCCGCCCACCAGAATGGAGGCATGCCTTGTCGTACATCCCTGCGGCGTAGTAGTAGGACTCCAGAGCCTGATCCACCCTGGCCTGCACAAAGGCTACGGTGTCAGGACAGGCCATTGTCTTCCCCCCGTCTGGTATGCCACGAACTGGGCGGCTACGAAGCTCTCCAGCTGTGCCACCGTGACCCCATGCCGCGTGCAGGCTGCTTCCCGCAGCTCCTGGTAGGTGGAGGGGGTGACGGGCAACCACGGGTGGATGCATCGCTCTTCACGGTGCAGCTTGGTTGCAACCTGGAGGTCCTCCAGGACTTTCAGCATCAGGATCAGATTGGGTTCTGAGTGTTCCATGCTTAGGACTACGCAGAGGGGTTCCAAAATGAACCTTGTGGGGTAGAGTCAGGCATGAACTACCACGATGTCTTCTCCAATCCCCGCACCCTCCTGCCTGTCATCCATGTGCAGGATGAGGCTCAGGCACTCCGCAATGCCAAGATAGCCCGTCATGCAGGTGCAGATGGGGTGTTCCTGATCAACCACGATATCGACATCGTGGAGCTGGCCCGCATCCATGAGGTGGTGTCCAAGGCATACCCCAAATGGTGGATAGGCATCAACTACCTGGGCCTGTCACCAAAGGTGGCCTTCACTGCCCTGTCAGACACAATGGCAGGCCTGTGGGTGGACAATGCTCGCATCGATGAGACCCAGGAGTACCAGCCCCAGCAGAGGCCCATCCAGAAGGCTCGGATAGGGTGGGGGAAGCAAACAGTCTACTTTGGAGGGGTGGCATTCAAGTACCAGCGACCCGTAGAGGACTACGCCGCTGCTGCTCGCATCGCCTCCCAGTACATGGACGTGGTCACCACCAGCGGGCCTGGTACAGGTGAGGCAGCACACCCAGAGAAGATCCGCACCATGAAGCAGGCTTTGGGGGCCCATCCACTCGCCATCGCTAGCGGCATCACCATCGAGAACATCGCGGACTACATGGGCGCGGACTGCTTCATCGTGGCTACCGGCATCAGCGAGGATTTCTACAACCTCGATCCCTACAAGGTGACCGAGATGGTCGTCCGCATCCACACAGGAGCTTGAACATGGCTACCCCCAACCAGATTCTGCATTCCTACCACACCGGCCCTGAGTACCATGCAGCGGTGGACACAGCGGTATTCAAGGCTCTACAAGAGGCGGAGGCTGGTTCTGAGTTGTTCCCCGCTGCCCAGGCCCTCGCCCTTTATGGGAACTGCTATGTGTCGCTCAGGCCCTCTCCGAGGGGGCCTGTCCCTATGGTGTTCATTCATCAGGACGTGTTCACTGAGTCCAACGGCATCCGTGTGACCATCCCAGGGGGGCACATCCATATCTGCAGCCGGGACGTGGCCTACCTGAGCCTCCTCACGCACCTTGGCGGCAACCCGCCTGATGAGATTGCCATTGGGGAGATGGTGGGCCGGCTCCAGTCACTGCAGCGCTGGATGGAAGAGCAGGCGCTTAGATAGTAGCCAGCCGTCTACGGCTGGGCCTCGGGGAGCCACCCTCCAGGGCTTCCTGCATGTCCGTGAAGTCCTGGGCGTCGACCACCTTGCAGGTCAACTCCATCTGATCCGCCTCGGGGAGAGCAATGTCTTCCAGGGCATCACGTCCTTGGAACATAGCGTCCTCACGGTTGGTGGCGTCCACACAGATGGAGCCCTCATCGGGGTAGTCGGTGATCCATACGAGATAGGGTCGGGATTCGGGTTCACGCCTCATGGCTACCTCCTGTAGTGCCCTCTACTACCCCGTCAGTCTTCTTGTGGAACCCCCTGGATTTGTCCTTCAGTTTTTGGAGGTCTTGCGTAGTAGGAGTGTCCCCAAGAGAGTGACCCTACCATGCAAGCCCACCCCCTCGAAGATACTGCGGTCAAGGATTTTGCCCTCGCGGGTAAGGCCCTCTTCACCCTGCGGAACACCACCACGGGTGGCCGGTTCACTTTCAAGGTCGTCAAGGCCAAGGAAGACAAGGACAGCCCCCTCCCCGTAGAGGTGTGGTTTGTCAAGATGCTGACCGGCCCCGACAACAACACCCACTACGAATTCGTGGGCACTTTCCAGCGTCGCCGCGCCTCAGGTCAGATCTACTTCCGCTACTCGGCCCGCAGCCGCATCTCCGTGAATGCCCCCACTGTCAAGGCAGCGGAGTGGTTCTCCAAGTGCCTGGACTACGACCGCTACCCGTCCATGATGGAAGCATGGCACGAGGGTCGGTGTGGGCGCTGTGGACGCCGGTTGACCGTCCCGGAAAGCATCAGCACTGGGATGGGTCCCAAGTGTGCGATGAGGGCACAGAGAGCCGCCTAACACTCCTGAGAGGTGGGTGCCGTGTGCCACTCCCGATCTTCTGGGTGCCCACAGGAGCGGCACATCTTCGGAACATCGGGGTGCTCATCATACTCATGGGGCTCTGGTTTCAGGTGGATGGGGTGGTCCCCTGGCTTGCCGCAGAAGGGTGCCCCACACACACCAGGTGTGCCATCGTACCAGTCCCAGTCATCCTCATAGTCGTGCTGTGCGACTTCCAGCTGAACAGAGATGGAAGTCGCGACCTCTTCCTCACCCATGTCTCCCCAGGGGTCTTCACTGGAACCCTGGGGTTCTACATCCCACCCCTCGTCCTGCAACGTGGGGGTTTGGTCATAGGAAAGAGGCACCCCCCAAAAGGACCTGTCCTGCTCTACCCACATGCGCTGGGCTCTCTCCCCCATCTTTTGCAAGTCATACCCCACCATGTACAAGGCATCCGTGAACCCTTGCACATGGGCACGCCTCTCCAGCCATACAGGATGAGAGGGTGCCTTCGCTACCCTCAGGCACATGTGGCAGTACTCGTTGAACATGTGAGGGGGCACATTGGGGAGTTGCTTGATCATGAGGACTCCTGCGCTGCCTTGGCCTTGGCCTGGGCTTCCCATTCCAGTGCCGTTTTTTCTCCTGTCAGGGTGCTCCAGTCCTGCCAGATCTCGGCCACATCGTAAGGGCACTCTTCCAGGAGCCCCTTCTCATCCTCATTCAAGGCACGCCACTCACCGTTGAACTCGGTGTCGTAGTCGTAGCCATGATCGATGCTGTTGTAGCTGTTGCTGCACAGCTTCCCCTCCCACACCCACAGACCGGGAGCATCAGGGAGGTCGCTCAGCATTTCCTCCGCCACGTCAGCTTCCCCCCGCCCCTCTACCTCGTACTCCATGCCGTCGCCTATCCAGTAGAGGATGAGCCCCATACCGGAGACATCCCGGAGAGCCAGGACACGAACCCCCATGGCAGACAGACTCTCTTTGATGGACACCAGCCGTTTCTGCTGGACCTCCTCCAGGTAGGAGTGGGAATCAGGTGTTGTGGAGATGGTCTTGAAGAGCATACACCTCTCTACCCCGGAAGAGGCTCCGCGAAGGATAGCAGGAGAGCTTTTTTCGCCACTTCTTTCCTGGTGACCTCCCCAGAGATGAAGAGGCCACTCTCTGTCCAAGCTACCCACTGGTCTTGGATCTTGCTGGCAGCACCCAGCTTGAGACCATCCTTCTTCCGGAAGATGTGGTGGAGGGTGTGCCCGCCTTTGTCCTCTCGCTCGAACTCCACACCCTCCTTGATGTAGTCCTTGACGCGAGGGTCGGTGGCAATGCGAAGCTGGGCACGACACCAGGGCATATACCCCTCAGCACCCAAGGGGACGTAGTGTGCCCCTTCGATGTTGAGGGCGAAGACACTGTGGGTAGCCACGATGATCTGGAAGTCCTTGGCGAACATCTGCAGCTTGCCCCAGAGAGCCGCTTGGAGAGGGATGTCCATGCTCCGATCCGGCTCATCCAAGAGCACCGTGGGTGCATCCTCGGGGTCACCATGGTTCTGGTTCAGGAAGGCGTCGATCTCCACAGCCGCCGCTTCCCATCTGCCGCTCTTCTGCACCTTCCAGTAGATATCGGGTACATCCTTGTCCACGACCACCTTGAAGATGGAGCCCATCTTGCGGAGGGTCTGCTGACCGGAGGATTCCCGTGCCTGGCAGTTGTTGACACCCAGCTCTATGAAATCAAAGTCAAAACTGCCCCCGAAAAGCCCCACCTGGTGGGAGGGGTCAAAGTGGCACACAGGCTGCCCATTGTGGAGGGGCTCCACTCCCATGGGCATGGGGTCGCTCGGGCTCACCCCCTCCCACAAGGTTCGGATGGAGGTGTCCGTTACCACAGGGGTATACCCCTGCTGGCAGTGGAACAACCGACCCATGAGGGACAGAACGGTGCTCTTGCCGGAGCCGTTGGGACCCCACAGGATATTGAGCCCTGGCTTGAACTCGATGGCGGGGTCAATGTTCAGAGCCCCGACATCCTCCCACCACGGGATCGCAGCTTGTTTCGCATCGTGGATCTGGATGCTGTAAATCATGGTGTACTCCGTAGGTGTCTGTACTACGCAGAATCCTCACGAATAGAACGCCCCTGCTCATAGCGGCGCTCCGACGCGCCGGGGTTGCCCTCACAGGCATTCGCGGGGCCGTGCAGATTCTCGATGCGTTTGCAGCCGTCCCCACCACAGATCCAGCCCGTGCCCAGGGGTCGGCTGATCATCACTTCCAGCCCGTCCCCACCGTTGGCCTTGAGGTTGGGGTGTTTGCAGTCGAACTCGTCACGGTGGTCGCAGTTGCCGCAGACCAGCATGAACCTGCCGGGGCCTCCCATTGACCAGGGCACCTTGTGGTAGAGCCTGTCGTGGTCCTGGAGGCGTTTGTGGCAGTCTCCCTCACGACAGAGGATGATCCACTTGTCCTCCAGTTCGTCGTCCTCATCGCATTCCTGCCACATGTCCAGCTCGCAGATGTCGGGATGGAGCTTTCCGCAGAGTTGGCAGCGGAGGAAGGTGTCAGGGTGCTGGGCGTGGTCGGTGAGTTTGTCCATCATGCCTCCAACAACATGCCGGTGGAGAGAAGCAGCCCTTCGAGCAAGGGGAACCTCTTGAAATCTTCCCGCCAGGACTGGGACCAGAGCTGTATCTCCCCGATCTTGCCTGCACCCAGGAGGTTCACAATGTGACTGCCGTGCCCCCAGACAGGGTCGGGTGCAGGCACCTCGTAGTCCATGTACTCCAGGATCTTGTACGCGATCCAGTCGTGCCCGTGCCCGTACTTGGCCCACACGTTGCGGGCGAGGGACAGGATGGCTTCTTCCTGATTCGGTTCCAGCACATCCAGGTCGTGATCGTGGGTGCAAAGGGAGCCAGGCCAGCCACTACCATGCTCTGCCTCGTACTTGAAAATCACGGGCATCCCCACGTGGGGGCCCGTCTCGATCTGGATCCACACCTTGGTTCCGGGGTACACATCCTCGCTGTATTCCCCGCTCTGGGGGTTCCAGAGTTTCGGAATCAGGCTGATCTCTCCCGACTCCCACAGGGATTCGGTCTCGGCGTATACGACCGTCCCATCGGGGTGCCCCATCGTGACATTGTGCTGGAAGATGGGGTGATCCCAGAGCCACACCAGGGCTTCAGCGGCAGTTTCGAAGGGGTAGGTTCCCATGTCAGTTCCCTTGTGGGTAGGCGTAGAAGCCGGTCACGACGTTGCCTTGGATCTCCAGGTAGATGCGACGGTTGCCGCAGGAGCAACGGTTGTCGCCCACTTCCCAGGTGTCGCAGTGGTAGCAGCAGTCGATGCCCACTTCGGTGCCCTTGGGGTAATTCTCCTGCACCCAGGCATCTTGTGCGGCTTCCTGCACAGCGATCAGGAAGGAGGCCACCGATTCGAAGCCTGCTGGATCCACACCGAGCTTCGTGGCCATGCCCATGAGCACCGCCTCCTCGTTGGTCTTGCTGCTCTGCTGGATCTCCCAGTGCTCCTGAAGCCTGCGGGCCCCATCCCATACTTCCATCAGGGTGCTGGGGGACTTGGACACTGCCGCATGGGGGCGTACCTGCTCATCCCTGAGGGTGAAGGTTCGGTAGCCATAGGCATCGTGCATGTTGGGGGAACTGTGCTGGGGATCGCCCAGGGCATCCATTGCGGTGTCGAACCACTTGAGGGAAGCAGTGCCCCGAACACCCCATGGCTTGCCGCCATTGGTTTCGAAGATTTGCCGCCACACGGTACGGGTTTGGTGATTGTGGCGGTAGACCCCTTGGTTGTGCTTCGCCACTGCCGAAGCAACCTCCCACCACTCCTGTACCTGCTCCCGTGTCCACTTCCAGATCACGGTGTCCAGGTCGGGGAGCACGGGGAGAGACTCATATGACTGGAACTCGGGGAGGACGTATTCGATGCTCATAGGCCGTTCTCCGCGTTGTGCTGCACAGCATCCAGGGCTGCTTCCAGGAGCGCGCCAGCCAGGGCTTCAGCCTGCTCCGGGGTCAGGGAAAGGCTCGCACCTGCCTCGTCCTCCACCACGCCATCAGTGCCGATGTACTCGGTGAAGAGGTTGATCGCCTGGGGGACGGGACCCGGGGCACCCCAGCAGAGCTTCACGCAGACGTGCTGATGACTGCCATCGAGGTCGGGGATACTGAGGATGAGGGCATTGGCCATGGGGGACTCATAGCAGGGGTACAGACCTACTACGCAGGAGCCCACTGATCGTGAACCCCTTTATTGAAGCGGGGCGTATCCCATCCGCTCCCACTTGTCGGCAGCGATGTGGTACAGGTTCTTCGTCTGACTGAATGCCAGGCGTGCTCCCACGGGGACCTCGTGCTCACCTTCGATGGTGGAGATCATCACGGGGGCAGCCACAGGCTCGGAAGCCCAGATGGGCTCGGAGTCGTATGCCACCACATAGGAGGAGGGCTGCTTGTCAGAGGGCTGATACCCTACAGGCCACCCACTCTTGTCCACTGCACAGGGGTAGGTGTCACCAGTGGCGCAGTTCACCAGGAGCACATGGGTCTCTGGAGGGGCTTCCACGTCGATGACTCCCGGCCCCCAGTTCTTCTTGACGAACACGCTGTTCTTCAGCGGGATGGCCAGGCAGGGGAAGCGGGGGTCGTTCGCCTTCTGATACCGCTCGGCATCGGGGAAGGCAGCACGGAA
>Ga0222637_1000210_pt1 | contig 30775 bp, 44 predicted proteins | sample AntAcemetagen143_FD_181149 | JGI IMG/M metagenome (GOLD analysis project Ga0222637, IMG submission 181149) | Saline water microbial communities from Ace Lake, Antarctica - #143 | ecosystem: Environmental > Aquatic > Non-marine Saline and Alkaline > Saline | place: Antarctica: Ace Lake...
AGCCTTGGCGTGGAGTAGCCCTTGGCGTTGATAAACACCTCTATACCATATAAAGGTGTGACCATCATCCATCATCCGTCATCCATCATCCATCATCCATCATCCATCATCCATCATCCATCATCCGTCACCTCTATAAGCCGCCACCTCTATAAGCCGCCACCTCTATAAGCCGCCACCTCTATAAGCCGCCACCTCTATAAGCCGCCACCTCTATAAGACGCCACCTCTATAAGCCGCCACCTCTATAAGCCGCCACCTCTATAAGCCGCCACCTCTATAAGCCGCCACCTCTATAAGCCACCACCTCTATACGTCACAGCTACCAGAGGCCGAGACAATGGACGCGAGATCTAGTTACTAGACGCGCCGTCCACCCCTCCGTTTATCTGGAGGCATCCCGCCCCTTGAGCCAGTGCGGGGTACTCGTCTCGATTTTAGTTCGCCAAAAACCGTGCCAGAACTTCGCCCAAAGCACAAATATCCTGGGTATATCCTCCAGGAATCCAAGCGCCTTTTATGTCGAATTCTTTTCACCTTGCATTTCTATCCATATATAGATATAAGGATCAACGAAAGGAGACCAATAAAATGGGCGTAGCAAGACAAAACCAACTGTACCCGAGGATAGGACTTTTAGACGGAAAACCCCTGCAAAGGTGGGACCCGGTAACGATTTGCAAGGAACATTGCCCAGTTTACGATGATTGTCCATACGTCAGGAAGGGTCGATGCGCCTTAGAAATAACCTATATGAACACGGTTTATGACAACCTGATTTCCCCCAACCCCGAAAGAGGCATAGCCGACCAATTAAGCGACATTGAACTCCAGCGCGTAGGAATTCACCTAATCCCGCTGTACCACCAGCTGATTCGGATGAAAAAGGAAGCGTACGCTGTGAAGCAGATGGTTCATGAGAATAAACAGGGAACCTTGAAGGTGCATCCGATCTTCGCAGAAATACGGGACGTTATTAAATGTATAAGCAAGGAGATGCACGATCTGAAGATCAACGAGAAATTTGAGCGGAAGTACGGAAGAATGGGAGGAGCGCCGAGTCTGGGCGGTGCGCAATCTATCGAGGAACTGCTGGAGCAGGGAGACCCGGGGTTCTACGACAAGCTGAGTGAAGTGGATGGTTCGGACAAGCCAGCTACCCCGGACAAGCCGGCAGAAGTGGTCAACCCGAAGAAGCGTGGCCGTCCACCAGGAACGAAGAACAAACCTAAAGCATCAGAAAACCCTACATCAAAATGAGGAGCAGCATGATGAAAGCGGCGATAAGCCCGCAGATGGTGGCAGCCGGAGGAGTTTTGGTTTTAATCCTGGAGGCATCCGGTTGCTGAAAGGCTTGAGTGGCGAATTCAATCAGCCCTCGGCCTAATGCCCCGTCCGGATTTATTGTCTTACCTCCGATTTGTTTCCCCATATGATATGATATTTGATGAGTGTCCAGGTCGAGATAACGGTGAAGAGACCCAGATTTGTTATCATTCATCTGGTAAGTCCGTTTTTCTCCGCCTTTGGTAACGTGCAGGATACTGCCCATGGTTTCTCCTTTCTTTAAAATTAACTCCCACCAGCTTGGATGTCAAGAAAAACCAAAACCAGAAAAAACGCCCTAGAGGACAGCAAATAGCTTTTTTTTGAGCCACCCTCTTTTTTACCTTGACTTTTTATTCATAAACGGATAATATCAACGACCATATCCAAAAGGAACTTGATAATTATCCATGCCGAAATCATCCAAGCCGAACAAACCTATATTCAATACATCACATTGCATAATCTGCGGCGGGGGTCTCACCGGGTATGCGAAAAAATACTGCCAAAGAAAGCGCTGCCAGAACGCCAGGGTGAAGAATGACCTTCTCCGAAAGCGCAAGGCAGGCAAGGCGCTGAGCGAGAAGCTGAGGGCATCTTTAAAGGAGAACCCGAGGTATTGCGAAAACTGCGGTAAGGCGTTTGGAATCATGGACAACCTCAAGATTCCGGTATGCAGTCGGGAGGAATGCCTAATCTGGTGGGCTGGTGCGAAGAAGGCCCGCGCGAAGGAGCTTCGGAAGAAATACCGAAAAGAGCATCGGTACGCTGACAGGAGCCACGGGCAGAAGCGTGAGTCGTCTCTCGGATACCCGAGTGGCACGTGGAATCACGCCAGCTACGTGGCTGAGCAGAAGGAAGCGAAGAAGCCTAATGGCAGGGGGTTGTGTACTGTTTGCCACAAAGTTGAGCTGATTGGTGATGAGAAATTCAGGTGCCAGACATGCCTGCACCGGGCGGATGATTGGATGAATGAAGCGGGTGTAAGCGGCATGACCAGGCATTTCAGGCCAAACGAGGGATGAGATGAAAATATCTGATTTACTGGGACTTATCCAGACGTATGCGAAAGATAATAAGCGATGCTGCATGTACATTTCTTTCAATAACAATTTGAATTTCAGGGAAACGCTGAAGGCGGCGCCTTATTTGACGGAGGACCAGGCGATACTGGATAGCGAATACGTCCTGAGCTTTGATTCGAAAGCGGAGATGTACATGTATTTTGATAAAACGGTAGGGGACGATGGTCCGACGGGTTCTAACCATTACGATGGGAAAGCACGGGTTTACGCGGTGACGATTAACGATAAAGGGGATTTGGAGACGGAGAATACGTAGGGTGTCGCGGGATAGCCAAGTGGTAAGGCACCAGGCTTCATACGCCAGGTCGTGGGGGTTCGATTCCCCCTCCCGCATCCACACAATCTCAAAGGAGAACCAGAATGGCAAAAACAGACATGACGGTAATCACGGGCGAGTTGAAGCATGAGACGGGCAAAGCGTGGCTGGTGAACGATGGTGACAAGGAGTATTGGCTCCCGAAGAGCCAGTGCGAGGCTGAGCTTATCAGTGGTGACACCTATGAGTTCAGTATTCCGGAGTGGTTGGCTGAGGATAAGGGGATAACCTAATAAAAAGTCTTGACAGGCGATTCCTGACACGTTATGCTTTTATTGCCATGTATAAGAATGATAACGAAATGAATTCAATAATAAATAAAGCTCGCAGAGCCTTGGGTGTACGGTTATCGTTCGTACATGGCAACCCTTGGTTCTGGGGGCTTTTTTTGTTATTGCATTAGGAGGGTATTTGATGGATGTATCGAAGCTTATTCCAGACGAGAGTAACAGCGAGTTTTTTCCGGACGTTGTTGGTCCTGAATTTGAAGAGTTCAAACAGTCCATTTATGAGAGTGGCGGCGTTATTGCACCGATTGTCATAGACCAGGACAACATTATTATAGCGGGGCATCAACGGCGGAGGGCTTGTATTGCGCTGGGGATAAAGGATGTTCCGGTAGTTGTTAAGGTCGTGAAGGACGCCTTAGAGCGCGAGAAGTACAGGATTGAGGATAATATCCGAAAGCGTACCAACTCGACTTCAGCGTTGGCCGGGGCGATTAAGCGGCTTTATGAGATTAAGGGGATTAAGCCAGGGCCGACAGATGAAAACTCTTTCACCGTGAAAGAGTTAGCCAAAGAAACCGGAAAGTCAGAAGCCACAATATCACGCCTACGCACAATAGCCGACCTGATACCGGAATTATCCAAAATGCTGGATGCGAAAGGTATCACTCAGAAGGTGGCCTATCAACTGGCGCAAATGGATGATGAAGGCCAGGCGCTTGTATTCAAACATCTTGAGTCGCAATCAGAAGGCGCCACGATACAGGAAGCGGCTGCCAAGGATTTTAAAGATAAGTACAAGACTCAGCAGGCGTTGACGATATCTTTGAAAGATAACATCGAGATGCTGAAAGATAAATTGCCGACGACCGAGGTGTTGGCGAAAATAGCGGAATTAAAGAGTCAACTGAAGGCAGAGAAAGCGAAGCCTGCTGAGAAGGTCGAGGTAATCCCGGAAGATTACGAGGCGGTTAAAAGTGATTTAGAGAAGACGAAGGAAACCCTGAAGGTGCAGACCAATTTATCTAGGCGACTGTCGAAGAGGTCTAAACAGTTGACATCCGACTATGAAGCGCTGATGAAGAAGTTCGTAATGCCGGAAGAAATACCGCAAGATAAATATAACGTAATTGTTATTGACCCCCCGTGGCCTGTAAAGAAGATACAGAGAGATGAACGGCCAAACCAGGATGTTCTTGATTACCCCACTATGACGGTTGAGGAAATAATGGACTTCCCGGTGGACCAATTTTCCGCCGATGATAGTTTTTTGTTTATGTGGACGACTCAAAAGTACCTTCCGCATGGGTTGCGAATTCTGAAAGCATGGGGTTTTAATTACTTGTTGACGATGGTGTGGCACAAGCCCGGTGGTTTTCAGCCTTTCGGATTGCCGCAATACAACTGCGAGTTCGTTTTGCTGGGGAAGCGTGGCACTGCCGAGTTCACGGACACGAAAGCCCTTCCATGCTGTTTTGAAGCTCCGAGAGGCGAACACTCTGAAAAGCCCGAGGCTTTCTATGATCTATTAAACAGGGTAACGAGTGGTGACAAGATAGACGTATTTGCGCGTAAGAACCGAGAGGGGTGGAAACCCTTTGGCAATGAAAAGGATAAATTCAATGGCTAAGAACTGGGAAACGGACAAGGGGTGGTCTGACAAGTTTTTGCCTGAAATAAAGCAGATACTTGGATTGTACCTGATTGGGGAGCCGCCGGTCGAGGAGGACAGGTATCGTAATACTGACCTGATGGTTTTGAAAATGGACGCAGTCAGGATTGGATGCAGGGTAAGGCGTTCCGTTACCGAGCGAGGGTATCAAACGCTTAAAAGGCACAACGATGAATTCACGATAAGGGCCGGTCGTCCTTCGGGGGCAAAAACGGAGCTTGCAAAGGTTGTTGAGGGTTGGGGAGATTATTTCTTTTATGGCTTTGCAAGTGCTGATACGCTGTGTCATTGGACGTTATGCAATCTTAACGAATTCAGGGGGTGGTTTACCCGTTATATCGCAACTCACAAAGGCGAAGTCCCCGGTATTGGCAAGGTTAATAAAGATGGTTCATCTGACTTCAAAGCATTCAAGTTTTCTGCTTTGCCCCGGCCGTTTATTGTGGCAAAAGAGTGGGGTGATATGTACGAGGACATAGTCCCGCCCCGAGACGATACCTGGATGAAACCCAAAGCGCCAAAGTTTGAGCAAATGAGCATGTTTCAGGCGCCCGGGGACTCTTATGTCTGACAAAGACTACAGAAACGGTGGAGAGGGGTTCATCAGGTGGTGCAACGAGTGCGTGAGGGTAAGCATTTACCCGATTGGTTTGAGCGTGCCGGTTTGGACGCTTATGGGAGAACTGCCGGACACGCTGCATCCTGACACGGGCCGGTCCTATTTGGATATGTGGGAAGGGCAGCAGGAGGTTTTGCGGGACGCACTGCGGATGGAGAACAATCGGTTCGTGTACAAGCTGATTGTTTTGTGCTGGCAGCGTGGGGACGGCAAGAGCCTGCTGGTGTGCCTGATCATATTGTGGAAGTTTTTCAACTGGCCGAGGCAGCAGATTATGCTGGGGGCGAACTCGGTTAGCCAGATTCGTTTTGTGCATTACGACATCATCAGGGACATTATTTTAAATAGCCCGAAGCTCCTGGCCCAGATTGGAAGGAAGAATATCCGGGAAAAAGAGATCAGAATTAAGGATAGAACCCAAAAGACCCAGAGCATGATCAGGGCCATATCGAGCTTCAGCGGTATTGTGAGTAACATTACGGCGTATTCTTTTTCTGAAATGTTTGACATGAAGAACCCGAAGTTCTTTGTGCAGATTGATGGCTCGACAAGAAACGTCCCGAACGCGCTGGGGCTGATCGATTCGACGGTATCCGAGAAGAGCCACGTGCTGTACCGGCTGTACGAGACGTTTAAGAAGGATAAGGACCCGAAGCTGTTCTTTTCTTATCGGAGTAGCGCGAAGGGGTCGTATAAGGACTTTTTTAATCCGAACATGACCCAGCAGCAGCTTGATTCTTATAAGGAGAAGTTTCCGTTTGGGGAGTTTGAGCGGTACTTCAAGAATTTATGGAGCGCCGGCAGCGAGCGGGTTTTTACGGATGAGATGATTGAGGCGACCAACTATGTGGGGATTGATAAGCAGGTGAACGTCCACAAGGCGCTTATGGACATCCTGACGAACAAGAACCGGATGATTCAGCAGGAGCGGAAGATTATCAGCAGGCAGAGCGATGATGAGATTCTTGAGGTCAAGAATCCCGAGATTATGCAGCAGCTGGAAGATCAGCACGGGCATTTGTTTGCTGACATGGACAAGAGGCTGTGGCCGATAAGCGACATCTACGAACTGAGGGACAAGGTGAGTGGAAGAGGCGCGATGGCCACCCAGGACGATCTGAAGAAACTTAGCAACATTTACGACACGAACTGGGCGATTTTAACGGGGATGGATAGGGCTGACCCGATGAAAACCAAAACGTCTGCGAGAACCATTGTGGTGGCGATTGCGAAAGGGCTGATGGGAAGTAGGACGAATCCGTACCCTGTGGACGAGTCTGAGGCGCCCCGGTATATTTACGTGTTGCTGCATTTGGCCGACATTGAGGATCATTCGGTTGAGGTGATTCAGGACACGCTGATTGCCATTAAGGAGGAGTTTGACGGTATTGACGCCTTCGGGACGGAACGATGGGGCGCGGTGGACTTGGTGAACTGGTGCAATGAGAACAATATCCTGGCCGACATTTATTACCCGACCTATTCGAGACAGAGGACAATGTTTACGGAATTGTTCCTGGCGTACAAGCATGGGCGGTTTAAGGCGGCGCCTGTGTGGGTAAGGGGGAATAAAGAGGACGACATTCTGAAGGAAGAGATTGGGGTGTTTGACCACAATCCGGCGGCGACCCAAGGGAAGTTCGGTAGCCCGGAGAAGAGTGAGAAGTACGGACGGCAGGATGATTGCGTGTTTGCGGTGGGCAGCGCTGTGTACGGTGGTCTGAGCTTGGGAGTTGAGAGCTTCAGGGAGCGTAAGGGTTTAAAGAGCTTTGGTTTCTTCTTCACGGACCGGAGCAACTTGATTGGGGATTATTAAGGAGGAAAGATGCAAGTTACGATTTGTGATGTAAAAAACTGCGGGAAGGTCATTGAAGGGAACGCGGAACCAGCTGACTTCAGACGAACATGGGATGAAGGGACAGTCTCCATATGCCTGACGGAATTAGACAGGTGCGATGATTGCATCCGGAAAGCCAATGCTAAACTGGCTAAATTGACATGGGATTCGGAAAAAAGAGCTAAAAAGGAGAAAAAGCCATGAAAGGTAAAGACACATTCGAAGAGATTAAAAAGTGGATGGATATTGCCAGAATAGACGGTGATAAGTTTTACGATGGGAATAGTAGCGCCGGCCGTCGTGCCAGGAAAGCGCTTGATAATATCGCTAAGCTGAAGGTCCAGTGGCGCAAAGAATCAGTTTGATGTAGCCTGACCGTTTTCGGGGGGCCTCCTGTCGGTCCCAGCGAACCAAACCTGCTCAGTTAGCTCAGGCTATAGCGCAAATGCCAGCGAATGGCAGCGCTTGTTTTCATAAGGGGAAAGCAGGGAAGGCAGGTTCTTTATATAAAGGAGAGCCAATGGAATGTTGTGAGAGTTGCGGATTACCGTTTATAGAGCATTTAGGTGTCCAGGGAACCTGTGCGGAATTGCAAAAGCTGAAGGTTGAGGCAGAGCACAAAGATGAGCTAATCCGTTTTTTACGGAAAGAAAACAGGGAGTTGAAAGATGAAAGAGCTATCAGGAACAAACGTAGAAAAGCCAACCGCAGTAGCTGAGTTCTTTTGTGTGTGCCTGACCGCGATGGCGATGCCGCTTGTTTTGATGGGCTTCGGAGTTTGGAAAGTGACCGAGTTAATTCGTGAGATTGGGAGGAAATCCTTTTGGGTGGATTAAAGGTTGATAATGCTCGGCATGTTTCATTTTCTAAAATTCCTCAATTCCGAGATGTAATTCGTAATGTAGTTCATCAAGCACAGTTTGAAGGGATAGATCAAGATAATGAACCTATATTTAACCCCAATGTAAAGAAGCCAACCATCACTTTTCATGGAACTGTGAAATTACATGGGTCGAATGGCGGTTTTTGTGTTTCAAATAATGGAAAAACATGGACACAATCAAGGAAAAGGATCTTATCTATTGAAGCCGATAATAATGGTTTTTGGCAATTTTGCAATGATAGAAAGGATAGTTTTCGAGATATGATAGCCCTCGTTTCCCATTTCTATTTTAATGAAGGAAATCCAGGAATAATTAGCATTTTTGGAGAATACTGTGGTGAAGGGATTAATCGAGGTTGCGCTATCCATCAACTACCAAAAATGTTTATTGTCTTCGCTGTTAAAATTGTACCAGCAGAAGGTGATTCATATTATATAGATTCTACTTATTTGAGAGATCCGGAAAATTTAATTTACAACATCAACGACTTTAAAACTTTTGAAGTAGCGGTAGATTTTGCTTACCCAGAGTTAGCGCAAAATGAATTTGTTGAGTTAGTTAACCAAGTTGAAAATGAATGTCCAGTTGGAAAAAAATTTAATGTTTCCGGCGTTGGCGAAGGAATCGTATGGACAGCCGAATACGCTGGGACCAGGCACATATTCAAAACTAAGGGAGAAAAACATTCAGTATCGAAGGTCAAGAAAATAGCAGATGTTGACGTGGATAAAATTAATAATGTTAGAGAATTTGTTGAGTACGCTGTCACTGAAAACAGGTTGAATCAAGCAATAATTGAAATTTTTGAAGGGGAAGAACCGACGATCCAAAAAATGGGTGATTTTCTAAGGTGGATTGTTAATGATATCGCAGCAGAAGAGGCAGACACATTAGGAAAAAATAATCTTATTTTGAAAGATGTAGGAAGGTCGATTTCCAACAAAGCCAGACCATGGTTTCAAGAATTACTCAATAAAAATGTGGGGATGAATTTTGGGTGAATTAAAGGTTGACCCACTAAAGCACGATGCCGGTAAGATTCAGGCGGGGGTGCTTCTGGACTTCAGGCGGGCGCTCATGGAAGTGGCGAAGGTAGGGACATTCGGTACTGAGAAGTATTCCAGGAATAGCTGGCGGAACGTCGAGAACGCTGAAGAAAGGTACATGGACGCTCTGTGGCGGCATCTTCTGGCATCGGATGATTTGGATGAGGAGAGCGGCTTGCCTCACTTGGCGCACTTGGCCTGGAATATCCTGGCGCTTCTGGAGTTTAAGGAGTGCGGTAGGAGTTCAAGCGTTGAAGTGGCTTATCGAGGTTGTAGAAGCGATGTCCCAACCCAGGATGAGATTTCAGAAAATTGGCGGGAGTCCGGGCCATGAAAGACGAAATCGTAATCTGTAGAAGATGCGGAGCAGCCTTAAGATGGGACATCGGCAGACACCTTTGCATTCCTCCCGTGAGATATGTGAATGACTGTGAGAAATGCACCTTCAGGGAGGTTACTAAAATCGAAGGCCCCATAAACTGGCCTGGTTGGGATAAGAAATATCCATAACTGCATTTTTTTACTTGACAAATGGATATTCATTTGGATAACATAAAAACTGGATAGCTAAAGAATGGTCGCAAGAACGCAATCTCACGATGATTACATCAATAAAAAAGAGGATCAGCGGCCAAGAAAGGTGTGCTGTGTCAGATGTGACGGGGTCTTGTTTTTTGCGATAACATCATTTTTAAATAAAAAGCACGGGTTCACAATTAAATGTAAGAAGTGCGGATGTAAGAACAGATTCTAGCCAGTTTAGAGCCAGAATCATCTTTAACAGGTAGTTTGAGCGCTTCAAGCGCCACATAAAACCCTCCACTAAGTGAGCTTCTCGAAAGCCTGGACCAGGAAGAGTATGTTCCCCTTCTCTCCCTGACCCGGGCTTTTTTTATGGTGACTATGTGACTGAAGAAAAACAAATAGACCCAGAACTTACACTCGACGATATACCGGATAAATACCTCGAAGCAATGGCGCGGGAGTTCCCCTCCATCAGCATGAGCGCCCCGTGGCAGTATGACTCAAGCTCTGGGTCTTATCGCGGCGCCACTGATCCGGACGGTTTTTCAGCCTCTGGTTCGTCTGACAAGGACGATCCTGCTTATACCCGGGAACGGCTCCAGGAAGAAAGCTGGCTGAAGTTCCAGAGAACTCCCCAGGTCAATACGGCCATCCGTGGTCTTGGCGGCCGAATGGCCGGCTACGGGTTTGAAACCAGTTCGGACATTCAGCAAATACAGGACGCCATCGAAGAGATTGAGCTGGACCACCGGAACCGCCTTTACAACTTCTGGCCGAAGTATGTGGTCAGGGCCAAGGTGGAAGGCGAGTTGCGGCTTTGCGCGACCGTCCACGACGATGGTTTCATCGAGATTGACTTCATAGACCCGACTTGTGTCCAGAGCGGAACCGTGGATAGCGGTATCATCTATCACCCCTCCAAAACGACTATGCCGTTGATCTATTGCATCAAGGACGATGCGAAAGGGATCGACGAACAAATCCCCTCCATATTTATAGCCAGATACCCCGAATTAATGTCCGTTGCCAAGAAGCAGAAGGGGTTTAACGCTGAAGCGCTGAAGAACAGCCGAAGGCGTAAGTTCAAGGAAATCGGCGGGTTTAAGCGGTTCATCATCGAGTGGGACCAGTCTTATATCACCAAACGAAACATCGGCCACGTCCGAACCATCCTGGAGTGGCTGAACTATTGGGAGAACCTCAAGAAGTACGAGATTGACCACAAGAAATCGGCTGGAGCGTATATGTGGGCGTTTCAGTTTACGGATATCAGGAGCTGGATTGAATGGCTGAGGATGTCGGACGCCGACAAGGAGAAAACGGGTATTGCGGCACCAAAGACACCTGGCGGGTCTTTGGTGCTGGGTCCCAACATGGAAGCCAAAGTCTTAAATCCAAACCTCCCCAATATATCGGACAGCGATACGGACATCTTGCAACAGGTGACGAGCGGCCTGAATGAACCGGCAGATGTTTCCAGTGGAACATCAAGCGGCACCTTTGCATCCGTTAAGGAATCCCGTGGCCCCATGAGCGACCGGATAAGCGATGAGGTCTGCTACTGGGAAAAGTTCCTCCGATTCGATTTCTGGAGTGGCGTGTTCTTCCTGAAAAGCAAGGTGAGCGACTTTCCGGACGTTTTTGAGGTGGAAGAGGCTGTTTCCTTTAAGAACCAGGAACCGACATTTAAGAAGGTCAAGAGAAAACCAGAGGCGCTAATCGACATCAACTTCCCAACGAGCGAGGTGAACGACGCCGAGGCGCGTTCCAGAGCGTTCTTTGGGAGCAAGCACGCTTCATTGCACGATACGGCCGGAATCCCCTTGAGCGAATTAACCAGGAAGATGGGCTTCGGGAACTTCAGAAAGCTCAGGCTCCAGTACGAAACGGAAAAGAAGCTGTATCCGGAATTACCGCTGGCCATGGACGCCGAGGGCATTCAGGAGAGGATGCAGGCTGAACCGGCGCAACCGAAACCAGGGGAACCCAAGAAGGATGGAAGTGGCCAGGGGGACAGACAGAATAAAGGTAGGGGCGGCACGGCGCCTGAAAAGCAGGAAAAAGAGGGAAAGGGTAAGGAGAAATAAAATTGGACAAGATAATCCTAAGCCGACTGGCAAGTAAGGTCATCAACACACCCTTAATGATTCTTCCGGATAAGCTGGACGTAATTCTGGGCGTGATCGGGAACCGGATTGGTTATGAGGCCGACTTGGAACAGGTCGAATATAAACAGACAAATCGTCGTAAAACCATTGATTCGAAAAACATCAGCGTAGTGCCGGTCCACGGGTCTTTGGTGAACAGGACTCACGGCCTGGATGCCATGAGCGGCCTTACGACCTACGATTCCATCCGAAACGATTTTCGGGCGGCACTCGAATCGGACAGCGATGCCATCCTGCTGGATATCGATTCCCCGGGTGGTGAAGCGTCCGGCGTTATGGATTTGTCGGACGAAATCTATGAGGCCCGGGGAGATAAGCCCATCTACGCCGTTGCCAACGAGAGCGCCTTCTCAGCGGCGTATGCCATTGCGTCTGCGGCCGATACCATCTTTCTTTCCAGAACTGGCCATGTAGGGTCCATCGGCGTGATTGCGGTTCACCGTGATCAGTCCGAAGCGGATGCCAAGGCCGGCATGAAATACACGACTATATATAAAGGAGACCGGAAAGCCGATCTCAGCCCGCATGGGCCTTTGTCAGATGAGGCCAAGGCCATGCTGGACGACGAAGTGACAGATCACTACGAGCTGTTCGTCAAAACCGTTGCACGTAACAGGGGTATCCCTGAAGCGCAGGTCATGGCTACGCAAGCGGCGATGTTCATGGGCGAGAAAGCAGTGTCTAAGAAACTTGCCGATGAGGTGCTTGCCTTCAGCGATGTCCCTTCCAGGATATTGGCTGATCTTAATGTAAACCTTTCACATGGTGATGCAGCCTTGCTGCAATCCCAAAACGAGGAGGGCATAGATATGTCAGCCGAAAAAGAAACCAAAAATCTTACAGAGGAGGAGGTGAAAATCATGAACGCACAGGAATTGAGGGAGAAGTACCCCGAACTGGTGGCAGAGGTTGAAAGTTCTGTTGAGCAGAAGCTTTCCACTGATTTTGGCCAGAAAGAAGCCGCGATGAAAGCAGAGAATAGTTCTTTGCAGGATTCCGTCTTAGGTCTGCAAAAATCGGAAGCCATTCGTCAGGAGCGTGAAATCAAGACTGAGGCCAACGCAATTTGGGCCGAAGCACTGGGTGGAAGCGATATTCCGGAACGTCTTCACGACAAGGTGAAGGTTCAGGTATCCCACGAAAAGTTCGTCCAGGACGGAATTCTGGATCGAGCCGGGTTCACCGAGGCCGTTAAAGCCGAAGTGGAAGATTGGGAAACCAGGGGCGCTACGTCTCAGGTGATGGGAACCGGATTCTCCTCGAAGGATGTTGAGGACGAAGGAACCGTCAAAGCGAAACACGAAGCCAAGGCCGATGAAGATTTGGCCGACAGCCTGTTTGAACTCGCAGGTGGAAAAAGAAAGGAGGTGAAGTGATATGCCGTTAGGACAAACTCCATATATTTTCAGGGGCGGGCAGGAGGATTTGCGAAAACTCTTCTACAGCGATCCTGACAAAGCGTTCGCGAGAGCGATTACGATCCCCGCAGGCTATGGCATTGTTAAAGCCGGAGCCATCATGGGTATCATCACGGAAAGTACCGACAGGGTTGGTCAGCATGTGCCTTATACCGGCCTTGATGCAGTGGGCAACGTTGCTGCGGGTATTGCCAACTTGTTTGGTGCTGCCTTTTTGGTGACTAATCCGGATACGGGAACTGATGGTTATGTAACCATGGACGACAGTTACAAGTTTGCTGTGGGCGATCATCTGGTTGCCGGTGACAGTGACCTGAGTAACACGGACCTGGGCGCCATTACCGCCATTGACCGTACCACTTACACCCATATGGCAAAGATTACGGTGACGAATGCTTTTGATTCGGAAACCGTTGCCAAGGGTGCTGTGATTGCGATCCAGAGCTATGCTACAGATCCATGGGTAGCTGCAACTGGTGTGCTGAAAGCCGCAGTGGATACCGGAACTGGCGAAAACGCCAAGGGCGGGCAGGGAGTGATAGTGATTAAAAACGCTATGCTCTATTCCTCAAGCCTTTACAACTATAACGCGGATGTTGTGACGGACCTTACAGGTTCTTCCGACAGCGATCCGTACTTCATCATATAAGAAAGGAGGTGAATTGATATGCCTATAGGAATCAATGACATTTCGGCACTTCGATTAACCGTGCTGAACAAGCTGATCACGAAGTATATGATGCCGCCGAACCTGATTCTCAAGGGAATGTTTAAGACTGTGAACTACGAGTCGGACAACATTGAATGGGAATCCCAAATCGGCAGTAGGGGGTTAACCCCATTTGCGGCTGAGGACGCTGAAGCGCCCGCCGTGGCCATCCCGGGAGTTGGGGAAAACTCAGCTCATGCGGCATTCTGGAAAGAGCGTACCTTTTTTGGTTCGTCCTTCCTGAACAATATCCGCGAGGCCGGTACGGATCGCAGGTATCAAAAATCAGCCAGGACCCTCGGGAACCAGGTGCGAAACCTTGGGAACCGGAGCTACCGCAGAGAAGAGTGGATGCTGGCTCAGATGCTTTGTAACGACGGGTTTACCTATAAGGACAAGAACGGGGTTTACATTACCCTGGACTACGGTATTCCTGATGACAACAAAGTGACCCTTGCGACCGACTACAAGTGGGATGCAGGGACCAAGCGCAACATCCTGGAAGACATCTTCGATGCCAAGCAGGTGGTTAGCGATGCTAACGCCGGTGTGTTGAACAACGCGATTTTCACCAGCGAAGTTCTGCAAATGCTGCTGTTCGACGATACCATCCAGACCCTCATGCAGAAATCTTCATACGGCCAAGGCGACTTGTTCGCTAATCCGACAGGCGTGATTGGAAGCTTGCTGGGAATTGGCAATATGTACCAGTATGACGAAGCGTACCAGATCAGGGCGTATTTGACGTCTGCCCTGGCAGCCGGTGCTGGGCCGCACACCGTTTCGGTTGATTCAACCGTGGACTTTGAGGTGGGTGGAACCCTGACTGTTTTGGACGTGTCTGCAAAAACCACTGAAACCATAACCATTTCCGCTGTGAACACCAATGCCGGTACTCTTACGGCAACAGGTACTTTGGCGTCTGCTTATAAGGCGACCGAGGATTACGTTTACATGACCAAAAAGTTTATCCCCACGGATAAGTTTACCATGTGGGCGGACAACGTGGATGGCGAACCCATTGCCGAGTTTATGAAGGCTCCGCATGAGCTGGATCGTAGATGGGGGCAGCAGATTGACCGCTGGGTGGTTAGAGACCCGGACGGTATCTTCCTGCGAGTTGAAGATAAGGGACTTCCCGTGCTTTATCATGAGGACGCTGTTTATCAACTGACAGTGAATTAGGGGGTGATCTGATGGAACAGAGACGTGGACCATACCCCAGCATCGGAGCAAGGAAGCAGTGGGCGGCGAATGAAGTATCGCCCATGATGGCGGTTATTTCAGGGGAGTTTTCGGCCAGTTCGCCCGGTAGAGCTTTGGGCGCCTGCAATATTGCCGGCAAAATCTCCGATGTTTGGCTGTCTGTTGGAGCGAGCGGGAAGGACGATTCGGATACGCTGTCCGTTACCGCTGATGTTAAAATTAACGGTACTTCGTGCCTGGACACAGCGCCTGTGATTGCTCATGTGAGCGGTGAGGCCAGCACGAATAAAACCACAAAGGATGATGCTGATACCGGCGTCACCCAATGCGCCATGGACGGTGACAATAACGATGTGTCCTACGGCGATGTATTGACTTATGACATGACTTTGACGAGGACCGCTTCTCCCACAACTGAGATGTGTACCTTCGCTATTGCCGTGGTGTTTGAACCCGCATAACCAATAGGAGCAATCGGCAGATGAAAGTCGAAATTTTAGTTACGTTAAAAGGTGCTAAAATCTGGAGGAAGGGGACGGTGTTTGACGATGCCGTTTCCCCGATTCCAGATAACATCTTAAGAGAAGTGCGTGACGGGTCGACCGTTGTGCGTGTCCTGGCAGAGAGTCCCTTTGCTGTGACTGAAACAAAAATCGAACAGGATGTGGAAGAGACCCCGTGGCTCGATGATACCAATATCGCGCCTACCGGGTTTGAAGAACCCAAAGTGGAGCTTTTAGACGTTCCATTGCCTGAAACAACCTACCTACCCAAGCTGGAAGCAATAATCCAAAAAAGTCCGTCCATTTCAGCCGCAGCGAAGAGACTTGGAGTTTCGTATCAGGCCGTATCCAGGTGGCGCTCTGGCAAAAGCACTCCCAACGATGAATCCATAGCTTTGATCATTAAAGAATTTGAGAAGGTGAAAGAAGATGACCAGGACTGAGATGATCACGCAGCTCCAGGCTGAGGTGAAGGGCTTAACGTCCAGCCTTGCCGACGCTGATTACGGAAACGCCATTGACGCTGCCGAGCGCGATACCGGATGGGACCTTCCGCAAACTGGCGAGTTTAAGCTGAAGTGGTTGCTGGATCGTTCTAAACGACATTTGTTTTTCTTTCTGATGTCTGAGTCGGCGGCTAAATTTCGGTTCAAGGCCATTTATCTTAACCATCGTTTCGAACATTACATGCGGATTATAGATGTGATGGATAAGAACTTCGAGAAGGCTCAGGAAGAGAACGCTTTTGAGTTTGCTGGTGTCTCAGCCTATGAGCTGGCTGGTTCGAAGATTGATGCCGGGTTTAAGACGGAGCCCCAGACTGGCCGGGATATGACTTACAGTGATTACAATGAAACCATAATTACTCCGGGTTCTTAAATGAGCGTTGGCAATGACATAAAAGGTGCCATTGAAGATGTTGGCGCTACGTTCACAATCCTCCAAGACGCTGGGAATATTTCAGGAGAATACGGGATTCTTGAATTCTCAACGCAAGTAACCAAGCCCCTAACTATCGAAGCATTTCGCAAGCTTATGGCATCTTATGATACTCAGATGTCAACGGGCGATGTTATTGAGTTCGATGTCACCGATACCCGTTTCCTCGTAACGAATATGTTACCTGAGTTGTTCGAGAACGCTTCTGTTTATTACGATACGGTTCTCTATAAATGCAACATTGCAAGTGGCGAATTGTCAAGGCCCAGCGGCGAATCCTGGGATAACAATTCATACCACAAAGAAACTGAGTGGGAAGTCATCAAGAGTGACTGTGACGCCATGCACGTGGCGGCGCTTTACGGGAATGACATGGCAACAGATGAAGAACTGGCGCTGATAGGGTTAAACAAGAACGAGGTTCTTATATCCCAATCAATAGGTGCCCAAGTCCTGGATAGATGGACACCGTATGCAGGCGAGTATTACATGGTCACGACCATTGACCCAAGGCGTTACCCGAACGTGGACGTGCTCATAGTCGAAGAAGACAGAAGATAACAACAATCCTCCTGGAGGAAGAAATGAAAAAACGAGTTCTCTTCGTGGGTGAAAACCCTCTCGGAACAACTGGAAATGCCAACATGCTGGCCGCGATTTTGTCGGACCTTGACCACGACAAATATCAGGCTGCCTGCTTTGTTGTGAACGAAACCAACCCCTCTGCGGTTCTGTTTGACCCGCTGCCCTACACTCTTGTGAACGGTACGACCTCCAATGATTACTGGGGAACTAATCGCCTTATCTCCCTTATTCAAGAAACGCAATTCGATTACCTGTGCATGGTCGGCATAGACTTCTGGCGATACCTATCGGCTTGGAACGCCATCCGGTCTTTACGGGACGCGAAGAAGTTCAAGTGGATTGCGATATTCCCTTACGATACCTGGGACCTCCAGAAAAGCTGGGTAGGACCTCTGAATGATCTTGACTTCCCGTGCGTTTATTCCCAGTACGGCTACGATCAGCTGAAACCTCACGTGCCTAAAATCCAGTATTATCGGCCTAGATTAAACGGTTGGGAAACATTTGTCCCGTCCGATAAATTCACTGCAAGGATGGAAGTATTCCCGAACATCCCGATAGGTAAAACGATATTCGGGTTTGTCGGAAAGAACCAGATTCGGAAATCCCCCGAGCGTCTTGTGAAGGCGTTTCTTGAAGCGAAGAAAACCAACCCTGAGATGGTCCTTTATCTCCATACTGACATGAACGGATACCATAACCTGAAGCAGATTGCTCAAGCCAACGGCGCTGTCAATGGAGACCTGGTGGCCAAGCAACCAGACGTTTCTTACGACCGATCGAAAATGCCGGGTATTTACAATGCCATTGACTGCCTGGTGAATTGCAGTATGCAAGAGGGTTTATCATGGACACCTCTTGAGGCCATGCTTTGCGGAACGCCTGTGGTTGCATCTGATACCACGGCTCAGTCGGAACTGGTAAAAGATGCCGGGTTCATGGTTTTGTGCAAGGACCTTTCGTATATACCGATGGGTGGCATGGAAGGCCGGAACGATTCTGTGGAATCCAAGGCTTGCCGAGTGGAAGATATCCGAGACGCTATTTTGTCGGTTGCTGATTCGGATCGAAAAGACATGATTCAGAACGGGCTGGACGTTTCTAAAAACTGGGTGGCTGATGTGAGCAACATCAACGACCTCCTGAACGAAGCTGGCAAGAAACGAAAATCTGAGAAGAAGATTGAAGCGGTGCTGTTCGCCCAGCATTCTTCTGCCGGGGATGTCCTCATGACGACCCAGTGCTTTAAGGGAATCAAGGAACGGCATCCGGATATGCCCTTGGTTTATATGACCCAGAAGGTCTTTGCAGGGGTGGTCTTTGGGAACCCGTATCTTGACGAAATTATCGAGTGGGATGAACGGCACCTGAAGCGATATGAGGTCGTCTACAACCCCCATGGTGAACATATCATCAACGGCGGGTTTAACAATTTAGATGTGACTTTACACAGCATGTATCCGTATTTCACGAAGGTTGAATCGGACGATATCTTTATTGCCCCCGTTTGCCCCCAATGGTGGGAAACCCACTGGGGTTCTTACACCGATTACATCGTGGTGCATACAACGGGTGGAAGCAAAGAGTATCGATCTTACCCGCATATGGATCAAGTCATTAAAAGCCTGGGTGATAAGAAATTTATTCAGTTGGGAGGCCCGAGTGATTTGCGATGTGAGGGTGCGGTCGATCTTCGTGGAAAGACCACTTGGCAAGAATCAGCTTGGATCATGCAGCACGCAAAAGCGGCTGTTGTCGTGGACAGCTTCTTGTCTCACCTGGCCGGTGCTGTTGGAACGGATGCCGTGGTCGTTTATGGTCCGGCGCCGCCGAGGGTGGTCCAACCCAAAGTCCAAGGATGTAAAATCATTAACCTGAAGCCGGACATGCTGAAGGTGTGCAAAAGCATGACCCATTGCTGGGGGCGTAACGAGCAGTGTAATTCCCCGTGCATCAATACCATTTCACCGCTTATCGTTAAAAAGGCTTTGGAGAAATTAATATGATCATCCTAATGCAATCGTTAAACGAAGAGAAGATGGTGGACCCGGTGATTAGCGACTTCCACGATCTTGACTGGGTGTCCAGGGTGATTGTTATCGACGGCGGCAGCCAGGACTTCACCGTTCATAAGCTGAACCAATGGCCGAAATGCGAAGTGTACCAGCATTTTTATGACCGTGGGTATCATGCGGCTCAGAGTATGCAGCGGAACATTTCTTTGACATACATTCCAACGGGTGAAGTTTGCTTCATCCTGGATTTTGATGAAAAGATGTCCGATGAGCTTAAAGACTTCCTTGAAAGCGTAGATAAGGATGGCATGCCCATGGACGCCGACGTAGTTTGCGTGTCTCGGATATCGCATGAATCCATGCGCCATGACGATTCCCCCTTTGCGCTTCTGGATGAGCAAGGGTTCCCGGTGCCGTCACACACTATAGGGGAGTACCCCGATTGGCAGGCACGTTTAATCCGGAGAGACCCGAAGATGTTTTTCATCAATTCTCCACATCACGTCTTGATCGGTCCGGAAAAACAAATTACCCGGGAGCGGACGGACATCATTCACTACCACGGTAAGGCAGACGCTAGGGACCGAGAAAATATTGAAATCCTTTGGGCCACCACGCAGGCAAGGCGCAAGACGCTCGGCTTAGAGCCGGATGTTTTTGAGGCCAGGCTGGCACCTGAATTCGCGATGTACGGGGCTTGAGATGATTAGTCTATTTAAGCCATATATGGGAAATGAGGAGCTGGAGAGCTTGAGGAGCATCTTTGAATCTGGATGGATTGGCTTGGGTCCAAAGACGGAACAATTCGAAAAGCAATTCTCTGAATACATTGGGTGCCGTTATACGGTTGGACTCAATTCTGCAACTGCGGCTTTGGACTTGTCGTTAAAGCTATTGGGAATTAATCACGGGGACGAGGTGATTGTCCCCACAATGACGTTTGTTTCGACCGCTCACGTAGTGAAATATAATCTAGCAGAACCCATATTCGCGGATGTGGACGATAATTTATTAATTGACCTGGAGGATGTTGCTCGAAAGATTACCAAAAGAACAAAGGCGATCATCCCTGTCCACTATTCTGGACGGCCTGTAGACATGGATCGGCTGAAAGAAATCGCCGGGGATATACCTATCATAGAAGATTCCGCCCATGCCGCTGGAGCTGTCTATAAAGGGGCCAGATGCGGGAGTCTCGGGACAATGGGGGCTTTCAGCTTCCATGCTGTAAAGAATTTGGCCATGGGGGATGGAGGGGCCATCACCACGGACGATGAAGAGATGTACGAGAGGGCCAAAAAGCTCAGGTGGTTAGGGATTGATAAATCCACATGGAACAGGAGCGATCAAAACAAGAGTTATTGGTGGGAATATTCAGTGGGCGAGATAGGATTAAAATGTCACATGAACGATATCGCGGCCTCTATCGGCCTGGTTCAGCTATCGAAGCTTGAAATGATGAATGCTCGAAGAAAAGAAATAGCCGAAAGATATACCAAGGGGCTGTTGGATGTTGAAACCCCAATGATGGATACGGACGATTCTAAGTCCTCCTGGCATATCTATTGTATCAGGTGTCAAAGAAGAAACGATTTGAGCGTTTACCTGAAGGACCGAGGGATTATGACCGGAGTCCATTATAAACCGATTCATTTATATGAATGTTACGGGAATATCCCAACCATTCCAAATGCCGAGAAATACTTTGAGGAAATCCTATCGTTGCCGATGCATCCGGGGTTGACAGATGCTGAGGTGGATACAGTGATCGGAGCTATTAATTCATTTAGCAGGAGAAATCATAATGGTAAAGGCACGAGCGAAGAAACGTACTACCAAGGTGGAAGGCACTAAGAAGCGCACGCCTAAGAAGGCAGTGGCCCCGAAGGTAAACCCAAAAATACATTACAGGAACTTACACGGTACTACAAATACCCCATGGCAAAACGCATTCCGTAGATATGGAGAATTGTCATTAGGGGATATAAGCGCTGGTGGGTTCCCGGATAAGATTGATCATCTTCACTTAGGAGGAAGCTGCAAAGGGGCTTCTTCTATCAGGGACAACCCTATAACCGTGGCTGAGGTTAAAGCTGTTCAGGCGAAAACAGACTGTTCGGTTAGTGTTTTTTTTGGAGACGCATACCCGGAGAGATTTCAATTTCATCATGATTTGTTGGACGCTGGCATTCCTAAACTAAAGATTTACTCGGCTGCCTTATATGGAACTCCTATGTGGAGATCAGAAGTTAATTGGGTGCTGCACCCCACAGACGAAGACATCTTTAAATTAGTTGAACATAAAAAGAACGATACTGTCTTATTTGTTGGTGCATTAACGCCATATAGAAAAGGCGTGATTGCTGCCCTGGGGCAGGCCGGGATAAAAGTTGACGTTGTTGGGAGCGGTGGGAATATCCCTGTAAAGTTTGGTAAAGAGCTTGTGGAGCTGTCAAAGGATTATACCTTAAGCATCGGCATGTTCTACAACGAAAAGCTTCCGCGAACCAGGTATTCTTCTACGAGACTGCCGAACACTCTTGCGACGGGGCTTATCTACATAGAGTCAGATTTTGATTTGTCCGGCGTGTTTAAATCCGATGAGATTATCCAGTGGCGTGACATCGATGATTTGGTTGCTAAGATCAAATACTATCAAAAACATATCATGGAAGGTCATGAGATTATCATGAAGGGGCGGGAGAAGGTTCTTGAGAACTGGACGTTCAATAAACTGGCTGAGAAGTTCATAAATGATAACGCTTAGAGACATTGAAGAGTCTGATTTGGAAAGAGTACGCCTATGGCGGATGTCACCCGAAGTGACGAAATACCTCCTTACAGACCCGGTCATCACGGAAGAAAGCCAAAAGCAATGGTATCAAGGCATGAGCAAAAGAGGTGATATCTACTGGATTGTTAATTTTAAAGGCGTAGATATCGGATATGCCTCTTTGAACGGAATCGATACTCAAAGCCTAAGTGCTGACCCCGGGGTGTATATTGGTGAAGCGGAATACCGAGGGATTGGCCTGGGTGGAATGATACTGAAGAAAGTTGAGGAGCATGCTTTCGAACGTCTAAGTTTGCATAAACTATACGGCTATATCATATCTGAAAATAGCAAAGCGATGAAGATGTATCGCAGAAATGGTTGGGTGCGTGAGTCTGTTTCGGAAGGGGTAATGTGTTTTTCAAAGGGCGGATAGCCGACTTGAATCTGACGGAACCTATCCTCGCAAAAGGGTATAAGTCCATGTCTTTTGATGAGCCGGAGGTGCCTAACGCATTGGTTAAACAATGGGAATCGTTAACCGGGGTCAAATGGAATGTCCCAGGGAATGCACATATATTCTTCATTACGAAAAGACGAAAAGTTGTTTCTACTGTTTTCTTTATAGTTGATGACAAAATCAGTACAGGGATATTTCATACAGGGATATGCAACCCAAAGCACAGAAAAAAAGGTTTTTATAAATATTCAATCTTAAAAGGCATCCCGATGATGGAAGAGAGAGGGATACGGTTTTTGGAAGAGCACACAACTAAATCCTTCTTATGGCCATTTTGGGATTCTCTGGGGCTGAAGAGGGTTAGGAAAATCTCTTATTTAGCACACGCCGGTAGAGCATCATGAAAATACGGATAATATCGTTGTCGGACTGCATGAACAATATAAAAGATGGCGATTATTGGGTGAAACGAGACTTAGAAGCAGCGTTCATTATCCAGGGGTACGAAGTCGTAAAAGAAAATGCTGACTTGGATTTTTATCTATTTGGGTTGTATTCCTCGGGGCATCGTATGTCGGCGCCCCGAAGGTTTTGTTGGGTGTATTCCCACCCGGACTTAGTGGAGAGCAGCGAGTGGCCTGAATTCGCAAAACAGTTTGAACACATATTTGTTCTTTCAAATAGCTTTATGGCAGGCAGAGATAAAACCTCAGTCTTGCTGGGTGCATCGTCAAAAGGGTTCGGTCCTCGGAGAGAGATTAAGTATGACATAATCTTTGTAGGGGCGATGAGGCATGGGAAAAGAATTGACGCGGTGAGGCGCCTTATAGAAGCTGGCAAATATAGGATTTGCCTCGTAGGTGTTGGATGGGATAAGGCTTTGGGCGATCTGATAAATAAGGTCGATTATAAAGGTGATTACATCGACAACCGTTCTTTAGGTAGTCTTTTCAGCCAAGGGCGATTGTCCTTTTACTCAGCGCATGAGGACATGAGGTTAGCCGGGTTTGTAGCTGTTAGGATTTTGGACATTTTTAGGAGTAGCGAGTGCCTCTGCATATCAGACGAAAACGTAGGGCTTAAAGACATATCCAAGGCTATTCCAACATATAAAGACCTGGACGAATTAACAGCACAGGTAGACTATTTTTTGCGCTATCCTGATAAAAGAAATGAAATTGCGGCACAATGCAGAATCGATGTTAAAGATTTCACTTTTCGTAAAACGGTAAAAGAAATAACGAGATGGATATAATGCCCTATATCTTAGAGTTCGATGATTTTTGTGAAAATGGCATACTAGGGCTTAATTGCGATAGGCGAGATTTATTGTTTAAATTGAAAGAAAAGATACCGCAACTGAAAGTAAACCTTTTCACTATCGTTGGAAGGTGTTCCCCTGTTTGGCTTGAAGAAATAAAGGAAATCCCGTGGGTCGATATGATCCCGCATGGCTGGAGTCATGATGGGCCTGAATGTCAGAATTGGACCAAGCTTGAAGCACTGGATTGCCTTGATAGGGTTGAACGGTTAGGGCTTACCAAAGGATTTAAAGCCCCCGGATGGCGTATATCTGGAGGCACCTATGAGGGGTTGATGGAAAAAGGGTATTGGGTAGCAGATGTGCCAAAGAATGACAATAAAAGACCTGCTGGCCTCCGTACATATTTAGCAAGTGATAATCCAGAAGAACGAATCCAAGGTCATATGACGGAATGCCTGGGAGACAGGGGCCTTGAGCATAGATTCGATTTCTATGCTTCTTTAAATGATAAAGAATATATGTTTATCAAGGAGATAATGTGAAAACCTGTTTTGCCATGGTTGTCACCAAGAACCAGCGTCACGCATGTAATTACTTTACTATGGCGCAAGTTGCTCTGCGGAGCTTGCAGATGAATAGCGGCCTCGATATCCCGTGTTATATATTTTGCACTGATATGGATGACCATCTATCAATAGACGGCAGCCTTGATGAGCTTCACGCATTGTACGAAAACCTGATAATCCATAAGGTAGATACAGCGAAATACAAACAGCACAACAAAGAATGGCCCGGTTATTGGAGCCATGAAATGTTCAATATCAAAGGGTATGACAGGGTAATATTCAGCGATGCCGACGTTATCTGCCTGGGGAGCTTGGCTGATTTGCCGGCTACTGACCTCGGCATGGTATGGGAAAGTCCGAGAAAACAGTTCTTTGGTGGGTTCATATGTGTCGGGAAGAAGTATCTTAATACGGGAACATATGAAGCCGTATTGAAGCATCAAAAACAGCCTGGGACATGGGGGCGGGACCAGGCCGTTTATAACGAATACTTTAACAAAAGCGACATAACCGAGCTTCACGGGAAATACACGACAGTAACGAACAAGAAATGTGATGACATCCGGATGCTGCATTACATTTTTAAACCGGGCCTTACGTCAAGATTATCTCAAGAATATCGGGACCTATGGGATGCTCACGCGTTGGCTGTAAATCAAGGAGTGTAAGATGGGAATGACGGGATTGCAGACGGTACTCGATAACATTAGACCGAGTTTCGAATATAACATTTCGTTTGTGGAGAAACACTTAATCGGGAAAGGGCTTGATATGGGCTGTGGTAATTGTCCATTGTTGAAAGACGATTGCCTTCATGTTGATCAAGCACCTCAGCCAATAGCGGTTGAGCAGGTAGGTGAAGATGTCATCAAAGGTGATGCTGTCACGTTTGCCCCCGATGGCCTTGTGGATTACATATTCTCTTCTCATATGTTGGAGGACCTGCCCACGGAAGGAGCGATAATAGATTGTCTGCTGGGATGGGCCAAGCTGCTGAAAAAAGGTGGCGTGATTGTGCTGCTTTTGCCTGACATGCTTGGGGGACGCTATCCTACTGTCGAAGACGGTGGCAATCCCTCTCATCGTGTGAATGTCGGAGTTCCATTTATTGAGCGGATTACCCCAAGGTTGAAGGGGCTAGAACTTATTCAGGTGAATACCATCCCTCTCAATAAAAGCTGCACCCTGGATGTAGTGTTCAGAAAAGGAACCAAATGATAACCCTGTTTGTCGTTCAATCATGTGCTGACGCGAAAGACCCGAAAGCATCAATCGATTCTTTTGCAGGATTGGAGGGCGAAGTTCACCTTGTTAAATCGTTGGACGAAATCAATGGGACGGATTCCAAGCATGATTGGTACGGCGTAATTTACGATGATGAGCACATAGACGAACAGCTTCTTGAAGGGCTGAAGGTGTTTATAGAGCACACGGATGCTGATGTGTTGGTTCTGTATAGGATGAAAGGCGGAGATAAGGCGTCTCGGTCTCCCAGGCTGTTCAGGGAAAATATCACGCTTGAGAAGGGTTCTTTGATGCCGGAAGGTGAGGTCAAGTTCGAAACGGTGTTGAACGGGTGGGTGATGTCAAATGATAAAAGTTGAAATAAACCAGAGCGATTTTGCGAGATTAAAGGCGGCCCTGGCCCGGCTTCAAACAACGGTGAAGGTGCAGGGTATGGATACGCTTCAGTTTAACTGCGCCACTGATTATTATCAGCTTGTGACTGAAAAGATTATGAAGCTTCGTGCGCCCAGCCCTGGATATTCGAAGCGCTACCGAAACTGGAAATACGAATACGGATGGAGCGGATATCCGTCCCCGTGGCGATTAAGAGGTGACTTGGTGCGGTCTCTTGGGTCGTACCGATTCGGCGAAGGATACCTGGGTGGTGTGCATCCCGGCGCCATGGACTCAGGCGGAAAGTCCTGGCATGGCAAGGGCAAGAAAGGCCCTGAAGGTGATGCAAAATCCATCGAGATGTACGGCAGGGTGGTAGAGTACGGGAAGAAGAAGCGGCCTGTTTTTGAGCCTGCCATGGAAGAATATAAGAATGCGGGCTGGAAGAAGCGCATAGACGCATTCATGAAAAGGATGGAGGCCGATTGGCGGTAATCTGACTTGCTTTTTAGCCTTGACAAAATATCCGTAAACGGATATGCTAAAAACAGTAAGGGAGACAAGGGAATCGGTTCCTCATCACCTTCTACCACAGTCGAGACGCGAGGAGAAATATATGTTCAATGAGAATACAGACAAAATAGCGATAGTCGTTGATGAGAAGCGCGCTGAAGGGTTCTCTGAGGCGCTGGCGGGACTGGAGCCAAGCATCGAGTCTTCGTTTAAAAACCCCGATGGCGCTTACATAGGGGTATATTTATCCTACGATTGGCACGATGACGATCCGATTGTCCAAGCTGTTGATGCGTTTTTAAATGAACTAGCTCTCGGTGATTTTGGGTTTATCCGGTTGGGGAGCGATTATGGTGATTACGAAGAGATTGGATCTCCCTTCGAGTTTGGGCTGACGGTTACACGGCGCATTGAAATTCCGTGGGAAGGATCTTGCCCGAAATTAAAAACGAACCGGGTAAGTGGGAATATCCCAACGCAGAGAGTCGTTAGAGTTTTTAGTGGGTACAAAGAAATAATAGATCATGTGTTTGTCCTTGAAGATTATCAAATAAAGTGCTGCGGTGAATGGTGGGAAAACACAAAGGTTGTCATGCTTACAAAAATACCAGAAGGCGTTACATTAGAAAACGGAGCAATCAAACAGATAACCATAGGGAGGGAACGTTTTGAAGGGCTCATGGGTGTTATGATGAGAGGCCGCTGGTTTATATTGTTGAAAGCTGAAGATTATCCTGAAGCGATAGCGCAAGATGAAACATTAGAGTTTATGGAAGCATCTGGGATCTTAAAATGAAAATAATAAACGTGGAACCGAAGGACATCCATGTAATTTTGGACATGAGCATTCGGGAGGTAAACTTGGTGCTGGACGCGCTTGATAACTCCGAGGTGAAGTTTGCCAGCGACGAGAAGCCAGAGCTTGCCGAGGCCGCCACCTATTTAAAGGATGTGTTTTTTAAGACGCTTTCTGATTTGTCGAGCGAAATAAAAGGAGGCTGAGCATGGATTATATCAGTGTCAAGCAACGGGCTAATTGGTTGTCCGACATGATTACCCGGGAGATGAAACAGTTCGAGGCAGAGACCGGCGTTAAGGTGGACGACATTCGGATAAGCAGAATATGCGGAAAAGTTACGAGTGTCGCAGTGGATATTTATAGGAGTGAGCCATGCCAGCATTAGATTCAACTTCAAAAGAGTCAAATATCAGAGATTCCATTAAAAAGTATTGGGTTGATAATCTCTATACGACCGATGGTGTCCAACTAACCTTCGATAAATACTTGAGCACGCCCAACGTCCAAGGCCATGCGGTGGATAAATGGGTATCCATTAATTTTGGGGATATGCAGCTGAGCGATATGTCCTACCATATCCTGAATATCTATTGCTGCACTCGCTCTGATGGCGAAGGGTTTAAGCTGGCGCAGTTGCGGGATAAAACCTTCAAGTACCTGGTTGACGGAGATAAAACGGACGGCATGGCCAGGATTGCGTTCTACCGCAGTCGGGCATCCGGGGCATGGACGCTTTTAGACGGCGGCATGGTTGTTCAGGACGTTACAGAAAGCAGGCAGTTTGAAGCAGAGGATGGCACAAAATATAAGATATTGACTTGTAGATTAAGATTTTCAGCGAAAGTGTGATCCATATGGATAAAAGAAGCTTTGTTATTTGCGAGAAGTGTGGTAAGAAGTTAATAGAAAGAACCCCAAACGGCTTATATCATTTTGTTTTCGGACGGAATCCAAACGATCCTGGGAATCCACCTGTGGATATCTGGGTTCACGGCAACCTAAAGATTAAGTGTTTGAGGAGAAACTGCAACCACATGAACATTTTAAACTACTTCCCTTTCGATGATGCCGCGTAAGAAGTAGGCCCTTCAATCGGCTTCCTGCCGAAGCTCCACAATCAGCTTGCCTGAAATCATCCGGCTAAACAACTTTGTTAAATTAAGCTGAAAGGAGTTAAACCATGAGTAGACAAGGCCCCGTCACTAAAGATACTTCCACGATTGCCATTGGATTGATGCAAATTAGGGTTGGCGTATCAGCAACTCACATTGCAGCACCCACTCCGGCCCTAAGCTCAAGCGATTCCATTGGAGCGCTTGCAAGTACCAAGTTCGTTGGGAACACCGATTGGTACAAACTCGAATCCGGTTTTCCTCTGATTGAGGATTATACCGTCCCCATCCGTGAAGGCGCCGCACTTGAATGCGCTTTCAAAGAACTCACCCCTTACAACATGGCGCTCGCTAACGGGATTGACCCCTCTGGTAGTTACGCCGATGTCCATTCCGGAGAGATTGTCCTGGGTGGTCGTGTTGCGCCTGCTTACCTTCGGGTAGAGGGTGTTTACACCTACCCCAATGGTAGCAATACCATGACCTTCGTTTTTCCGAGAGCGCAGGTGTCGGCCAATGTTGAAACGGATTTCACTTCCGAGGATTCTGCGGCTGTAACCGTCATGTTCGAGTCCAAGAACGCCACCTCTGACGTATCTGGTGGAAACGCAATTTGGGATGACAAGCCCCTTGGTGCGATTCAATGGGCGTAGCTTGATGTAAACCTAAAATAATCAGCCCGGGCATCGTGCCCGGGCCGAATAGGAGAAACACCATGCCGGAAGAACAAGAGAGATTAAATCCGCAGATTACGGATGTCGAGATTGGCATCCGTAATTTAAGGAAGATCACGGTGTATCCGCTGTCCATGTCGGATCAGTTGAAGTTGACGGATATGGTTACGAAATCAGCAACGGAGCAGATGGCGAAGGGGGATGGCGATATTGCTATCGTGCAGTTCGTGTTGCAGCTCATCCAGGAAAACCTTGCCAAAATCATTACGATGGTCACGGACGAGAAGGCAGACGTTCTTGAGGATATGAGCAATTCCCAGGCGGTTGAATTCGCTGATGTGCTGTTCGATGTGAATTACGGAGCAGTTGTAAAAAACTTCAAGAGCCTCTCCGCGAAACTGACGGGTCTGTTTCAATCGGAGAGGCCGTCACCACCGTCTGTGAGCGATACGGCTACCGGCTCGACGACTTCTACCGAAAGTCCTATCAAGACGGAGGAGTAACATTTAGCCAGATGCTGGTGCTGTTTGAGCACACTGAAAAAAGGATGGTGGATAGGCTGAAGCTGGAGGCAGGATTCCATGGGATTAAACTTGATGACGATGCACCTCAAAGCCAGGGTGAACCGAAGCGTGCTTCAAAGGCTAAAGGCGTCCCGGGCGATCCGGATTCATACAGTCACTTGTCCATGGAAGAGAGACAGCGATTGACGGAGCAGATGATGGGGAACCATAAGGCGTGGGCTGAGGTTGATCAGCCATTGGGTGGCAAAGAAGGGATTGATAAGAGGTAGTTGTTATGGCGGCCGGTAAGAGCTTAACATTAGGAGTTTTGTTTAAGGGTACACTTTCGCCTACGTTTAAGGCTGAAGTGCAGAAGCTTGAAATGCTCATAAATAAGCTTAATGGGTCGCTTGGAAAAACAACGAAGACCTTAAACACTGCAACGGCTGCTCAGAATAAATCTGCCAAAGCGCTAGGTGGGGTTTCCACTGCTACAAAAAAAACTACCGGCGCTCTCACCATCCTGGGCAAACAAATAGGTTCCATTGACGGTGCCTACAACCGTTTCATGGGAGCCATGAAGGTGACGGTCTCTTATGGCCTCGCTGCTACCGCCATCTATTCCGTCATAAACGCCCTCAAAGCTGGTGGCCAAGCCATCATTGATTATGACCAGGGCCTGAAGAACCTTCAGGCCATTACCGGCGCAACGGATTTTGAAATTGAGGCCATGGGCGAAACCATTAAGCAGGTGGCCCGGGATACCAAGTTCTCCACATCTGAAGCCGCAGACGGGATGACGTTGTTAGGCCAAGCGGGTTTGAACGCTGGCGAAGCCATGAGCGCCATGCGGGATACGGCGTTGCTTGCCACAGGCACGCTGTCCGATATGCAGACGTCAACCGACTTGGTGAGTACGACAATCCGAGCCTTCGGGATGTCAGCCACGGAGTCCGGGCGTATCGTTGATGTTATGGCGAACGCCGTCAACAAATCTAAATTAACCATCGACAAATTAAGGACCGCCTTTAATTATGTGGCGGCTACATCATCCCAGGCAGGGTTATCCATTGAGGAAACTGCCGCCACGATGATGACCCTTGCGAATAACGGGTTGCGGGCGTCCACCATTGGTACTGGATTCCGGCAGGTCCTAAGCAAAATGGTGAAGCCGAGCGGCAAGCTGGCAGAAGCGCTGGCTTCGGTTGGCCTGAAGCTGAACGACATTAACCCCGCCATGGTCGGTTGGCAAGGCACTCTCAAGTCTCTTTCCACTATCCTCTACGACAATGAAACCAAAACCGTTAATATGTCTAAGGCGTTCAGCCTGTTTGGACTCCGTGGTGCGCAGGCGGCCGCCGTAGTGGTGAAATCGTTTGTGTCTGGGGATTACCAAAAAGCTTTGAGCAAC
>Ga0222637_1000211_pt1 | contig 30604 bp, 49 predicted proteins | sample AntAcemetagen143_FD_181149 | JGI IMG/M metagenome (GOLD analysis project Ga0222637, IMG submission 181149) | Saline water microbial communities from Ace Lake, Antarctica - #143 | ecosystem: Environmental > Aquatic > Non-marine Saline and Alkaline > Saline | place: Antarctica: Ace Lake...
TCCTTAATTATACTTACCCTTTTACCTGGGTATAGGTCTTTTTTATCAATCATATTATTTCTTTTTCTCTTCCTTTTCTAACTTAGCAATTTGTTCAAGTAAAGTTGGAAGGTGTTTTTTGTATAGGCTGTCAACTTCAAATCCTGAAAGTTCATTATCACAACCAAGTTTTTCTGCCATCGCTTCTGCTGATTTATATCCCTGTTCTTTTGCTTCTAATTCACATAACGCCAACCGACACGCCTCTGTTAAATTAAGTTCTTCGTCGTACATACCATACTTACGCATTAGTTTGTCTTCTGCTGATAGTCCTAGGTCTTTGATTCTCTTTAATACTTTGTTCATACATTTTTTCTTAGGTTTATTAATTTTATTATTATATTCTTCATTACTTTGAACTTGTGTTGTTCTTCAGGTGCATAGGCGAGACTGTCAAGATAGTAATGACTTTCCGTTCCATCAGATATTCTTCGAAACCTTGGAAGGTGCGAATCATCATCTTTCATTAGTTCCAATATATCTCCATTAGCAAATGTACTATTATAGGAAGCAACAACAACAAATTTCCTTTGAATATCTATACCTAACTCTTTAATTGTTTTTCCGCTTTCAAATGTTTTCATAGGTTAATACTCCTTGTTTATTGTTGCTCTTTTTTTAGCTAACATAATAAATTCTTTTACAACTTCATCTCTGTTTTTTAGTTCTTTATACACTTTATAATTATTACCACAATTTGCTTTTTGTTTAGCACTAGCTGATGTGTCTCCTGCACCAAGATATTCGCCTATCTCTTGGTTATACTTTAATTCTGCATTAAGCATTTCAGCTTTTAGATCAGACCATAACGCAGTTAATTGTATCGCTTTATCAATCCAGAAATCAGGTGTCATTACCCTGCCCTCTATTACAGATAACTGCATTTCATCTAATAATGATTTGATAGTCATATTAAATAGGGATATTAAGTTTTGGTTCTGGTTTCCAGTCGTTCAACTTAAAGTAAAGGTTACCGTCTCTTGATTTATTAAAGTCTAAATTAACCCAGCCATTATATACATGCTTATCCAGGAATGCTTTAAACTCATCTACTTTAATTGATACTGTTCCCTTGTTAAATTCAGGTGCATCATCTCTTGGTACTTTGTAAATCATTCCGTCGGGAAAGATAGTTTCTTTTTTTTGTTCCATAGTTTTGTTTTATTATTAAAATGGTACTCGTGCTATTGGTGTTTCTATACTTAGAGCTGTATGCTTTCCCTTGAAAACATCAATTCCAATCTCTAAATAACTACCTATCTTTGTAAGTGCGTCAGTACAAGCTCCCTTGTAAGCGTCTCCTAAGTCCTTATTATCATTACCACCAAAGGATTCAATGTGAATATCTTGATAAGTAAACACTGACTTTACAACCACCATAGGATTTTCTGCCTCAGTTTTCTCTACAAACTCATTTGCGATTTTCCATTCACCTATACCAAATACTTCATTAAGTCGTTCTACCACATAAATAGCCTTGATAGAGCTTAGGAACTTTTTTGTAGGGTGTTGAGAAATAGCCTCTTCTGGTAATGGTGCTTTTAGTTTTTTTATTTGTTCTTCTGTAATCATATTAGAATATTACCTTATAATTTATTTGTGATACATCTTCATAAGAAGTTATACCAAGAGCCTTGAATATGTCTTCTTGTACATTATCAGATTCTAAGTACAAGACCATTGGTTCAGCTATACGCTCATAGAATACTTTGACCTCGTAATTCATACTCCTATGTTATTAATCTTACTAAAAGTCTTATATAGTTTACTTTTTCTTAACTCTGCTATTAAACATCTAAAGTGCATTTTTGCTTTTCGTTTATTCATATTTTTTTAATTAGCTATGTATTCTATAAAGTCGCTATAAATATCATTTCGTTTTTCTGGATTATCTATCTGCTCATGTAGATAATAAGCAACTCCAGGCTCTCCTACAAAATGATTAGCGTATTCATCAACTTCCTCGTGTAATGCTTCTTTTGTTGGTTCTTTCATATTAAAACATCTCCTCCCCTTGCACTTCACTGTATTGTCTTTCTACATTCTCACGACTTAACCTACCCTCTTGTATTGCTTCGTCTAGTTGGTCTAACCAACCTTGCACTGTTTTACTTATCATACTGTTTTATCTATTGAGGAAGAGCAAGTAAGCAATCGACTATCTTACTTAACTTCCTCCTCATCAATAGACTCGATTATTTGTATATCTTTATTATAACATAATTTTACAAAACTACCTAATTATTACCTGTGGATAACTTTCTATTATATTCTTTTAATAAGCCTTTCATTCTATATACAGGACAAGTTACATATTCCCTACGTTCTTCTACTGTTTTATAAGCGTCTGGACTGCTACAATATTTACACTTCATATTAGTTTGTTGGTAAAAATGTATTTTTAAACTTTCCTATCTCGTCTACGAAAGTCCCTCTATCAAAGTATAATTCAGATACTGCTTCTGAATACCCTCTAGCCTTTTGCAAATATAATACTGACTTAATGTTTTCAGGGTATTCTGCGTCTGGGTTTTGGTTACGAGATATTTTTAACACCCTATCTGCACCATCTGAAATTTTACCACTACCAGCCAACTCATCCATTCCTTTATCAGTTCCTTGACCACTTTTCCTGTAATGATGGATAAGAACTAACGGAACTCTTGACTTAGATGTAAAATTCATGATAGACTTAACAATACGTTTCTGACGATCTATATCCGACTCACCCCTATTACCCTCTACAAGATCAAGATTGTCAATGTATACAAGATCAAGTTCATCATACTTATTGATCAGTTTTAAGATACCTTCCCAACTGGCACTACCACCACGTCTTACTCCCTCAAAATAGAGGTTATTAATAGCGTCAAGTTCTCCTAATCGTCTTTGATACATTAACACTTTCTTATCTGGTATTTTATAATCGTATTCTTCTTGGATAGTTATACCAGCATACTTTCTGGCAAAGTCTTCTAATATTTCGTCGTGCTCCATTTCAAGTGATATGTATAGGACCTTATGTCCTCTTCTAGCGTTCTTACACGCCATATCAAAGCTGTATGTAGTTTTTCCAGAAGCTCTCTTCGCAGCAATGACAATAAAGTCAGTCCTTTTAATAATAGCAAATTTATCGTCTAGTGTTGGAGTCCCCCAAGTATACCGTTTTCTGTAATCCTTTTTTATTACAAGTCCAGCTTCAACACCTTTCTGTGCTTTTTGTATAAGTTCATCTATAAGGAAATTGTTTGCAAATTTATCGCCCCACTGTTTTGTTATATCGCAATATAGATCAATCAAACCAACCCCATCTCTTATTTGCTTTTTAGTGTAGTTGTAAATATCTTCGACAAGCATAAAGATTTTGTTTATATTTTTATTATAGCATACTTATATTACCACACAAAGTGGGGGTGTGGACAAGTTTTATATGAACTTTTCTAAATATTTAATAGGGTCTTTTTCTAGTACCATTAGTTGTAAGTGGTATTGCCAAGCTGGTAAAAAAACGTCTTGCCAATTACCAACATATTGATAAGTTGTGTTTATTTCTTTCTCCCCCCAAAAAGCCTTTGCAAAGTCGTGTGAGAAAATCATTGCATAAGCCCCATTTCTAGGGTTAAATGAAATATTCTCTTTGCACCAACCATTGTTTAGAGCTTTCTCAATTGCTTTTTTTAGTATTTGTTCGTTTGTCATAAGTTTTATAAATCAAATAATAAGTAATATTTAGCCTTTTCTTCATCATCCATATTGTTATCCTTGATAAACCTCTCCCAAGCGTTGTGTTGTGCTGGGGTGCTATCTCCGAACTTAGCTATGGAATCTTTTATGTATCGTTTAGACATTTCGTGCATTGATTCTTTTGATTCTGTTATTTCATCGTTCCACTGCTTATTTCCCAACCAAGTTGGTGGGTGTGGTATATATTTTAATGTTTGCCACTGCTCAGACTTTTTATGTTTTTCTAATGATGATAGTATGTTTTCTAACTCAATCCTTTTAATAGTAAGAAATATTTTTTGTGCTTTATCTTTTTTAACTTTTCTTCCTACAGGGTATTTTTCCCAAAAGGAATTGAAGTCTGTTTTGGTCATTGCTAAATGACCAATAGTTTCTTTCTTTTCATTCTTTTCTTTCTTATCATTATTGTATGTGTATTGTTTGGTGTCGGTTTGTTGTTTGTTTGTTGTATTGCCACCCTGCCATAAGTTATAATTATTGACTGTAATTACAGTAGTAACTCTGTTTGTTTGTTGTATTATATCTCCGTCTTTTTCTAGTTCACTTAAATATCGTCTTACTTTATCTCTTGACCATTTCCACCTTTTTGACAGTGTTAATTGAGAATATCCAAGTTGTCCTCTTTCTAATTTAACTCTAATCCCACGAACCCTAAAAAATCCAGCAGTATGTTGTGCTATTCCAATTAGGTCTACCCAAGCCTGTCCTCTTGTAAATTTTTCCGATAACCACCTATCGGAATGTATTAGATGTCTATTTACATAGAAAAAATTTGATTCTGGTTTGTTTTCCATATTTTTTTAATTAAAAAAGACGAGAGCCACGCAAAGTATGAAACACCTCACTACAGGTGCAGTCGTTATGACTTCTTTACATGGCTTTCGCCTCTTTAAATATTGTAGTGATTTATTCATATATTTTATTATTCACTTACATTATACCAAAAATAAAAGCATGTGTCAAGAATACTTATCCACAACTTATACGAGTCATAATTGAACCAATATAATACCCCCCATTACTATGCGGAAATTTCTGTTGCACAACTTGCTATACTAATTTTAGCAATTATATTAAAAATGGAGCTTCATTTTGCTCGTAGAAATTTCTGTGACATACAGAAAACTCTGTGTAACATATTAGACTATATATGTACATTGTAAACAAAAAGGGAGGATTGCTCCCCCCCCAGACTCACTTTAGGTGAATATACATATTAGCACAACAAAAAAGAGCCATTTTCAGGCTCTTAATTTTGATTTTTAACCGTACGAGAAAGAGGGGTATTCTTGCGTTCTAAGCGTGCTATTTTCCAGAGATAGGTCAATATACCTTTATTTGCTTAGAACTCAATTTTGGACGTTTTATGTACGTTTTGACTATTTTTCTTGTGTAAATTTACAGTAATAAAATTCACTGAAAAAAAGTGTAGGTCTGCTTTTTGGCGTTTAACAACCAATCCAGTATTTTGCTACAAAATATGCACCTAAAAAGAGGAGTGCTTGACATAGCACAAATAGTGTTAATAATACTTTTTTCATATTATCCGAATAATCCTTTGTAAACAATTAGTGCAAAAAGCACTGATAAAAATATTGACATATAAGTTATTATACACTGTTATTTTATTTTGTCAAGTTTACTTAGTTGATAATCTGGCAATTTCTGCTTTATCAATCGTTGACTGTGTTCTGGCTGGTAATGGTATAGGTATTCCTTGCCCTTTGCCCTGTGATTCAACTAATAATAATAAGTCGTTCTTTGGTAATTTACTATAATCCCATTTATTCCTTTCTAATACTGCTTGTATTCTGGCAATTTCTTGTGCCTCTACTGTTGAAGCTGATCTAGCTCCAAGTGCAATAGCTTCATCGGATATTACCTGTGTTCTTGGTGCTCCTTCTTTGGCTGCCCCAAGTAATTTCATTGTGGCGTTTTTAGCAACTACGTCTTCTACTGGATCTCCAAGTTTACTAAATGCGTTCTTAATATATCTATTAGGATTATTCAACCATTTTATATATTCTTTTATTGACTTTCCTGCAACACCCTTAGCCACTAATGTAGGGTTAGCTGATAATAGACCAGCTGTAATTTCTCCACCTGTAAATATATCTGTTAGGTCTGCAAGACCAGCCTTTGCTTTTCTTGCCTGTATACCAGCACTTCTTTCTAGGTCTTTTTCAACTGTTTTTAATGCTGAATATTCATTTCTAAAATATTGATAATTTTCTCCACCTGTATTCTCAATTAGTTCATCTAGGTTTTGTCTTAACCTTTGTGCTATTGAAGCGTCTATTTGATTTGATACTTTGTCAAATCCAGTTGATGGAAATAAAGTTAAGCCAGTATTAAGTTCCTCAATTCTTTGTTGTATTTGTGATGGGTTAGCATTGTCTAGCGTTGATAATTCCTGTAACCTTTTAGAAGCGTAAGCCTTTACTTTATGAGAATAACCAGTTTCTTTTACCCAATTTGAAAGGTCTGCTTGTATTTTTCTAGGATTAAACTTAGCTCCAGCTTCTCCAGCACTTTTTGATATACTTGAATATATGTCATAAATTTTTCTTTTAGCTCTTCCCAATAGATCTATTGTTTCTGAAATTGTCTGTGGTTTCTCAATAACACCGTCTAATGTTTTTGAATACTTATTCATTACCGTAAAAGCCTGTTCAGCTTTGTCGTAATATTTAGGATTGCTTAAAGACTTTGCTGATGGTCTCAGTGCTTTGTCAATAGCTTCTCTTAAAACAACTTTTGTTGATTTCGGAATTACTGCTTTTATTCCTTTACCTAATCCAGCCAATACTGCTGGAGCTACTAATGACATAGCACCAACTTTTAATTCTTCTTTACCAAGCTCACCACTTTGCATTGCTGATTGACCAGTACCAAGTACAGCCTCAGTTGCTCCAATGCCAGCTAACTTAGCAGCACCTTTTACAACTTTTCCACCCTTAACTGTACTACTTGCAACCTTTCCAGCTTTCAAACTCATTGACCCTGGAATAAAAAACTCTCCTATTTGCTCTCCGTAGAACCCTATTTTTTCAGCTGTTCCTTCTGGCTTAAATGTTTCTTCGCTTATTAATTCTTCTGCTCCTGTTAAGTCTTCTCCTTGCTTTTCTAGTCCAAGTCCTTTTTCTAATGACTTTGGTAAAAAGGTTCTTAAAGTTCCCCTAACAAATCTTTCTCCAAGTGAAGAAGCTCCTTTTAGTGTTGATCCAATTCCTTTCAATACTCCAGTACCAACCCCAGCTAATCCAGTTCTTCCAGTTTCACCTGGTTCTTCTGTTGCTGTATCAACTCCAGCCTGCTCAAAAACAGAAGGCTCTCTTTGTAAACCTTTAAGCCTTGTTATCCTGTCAGTTGCTTTTTGTTCTTTTTGAACATCAACGTCTACTGCTGGAGCAGATCCTATATTATACTTATTTCTTAGTTGTATAATTTCTTTGTTTGTTAATGACATATTTATACTTTTAATTTTTTAGGTCTAATAGCCCCATAGATACTAGGAGAATAATAGTTTATTTTCCTATTGTGGGAAACCTTATTAGGCTCTTTGTAGTTAGATTCTGTCAAGACAAGATCTCCGTTTGGTAATATGTCCGTAACCATTGCTGTGTGTCCGTACTTTTTGCTTTCGTCTGTTACTATAATATCGCCATTTTTAGGAAACCAATTTTCTTTTTTTATTCCAAACTTATCAACACTTGCAAACTTTTCATTCTTAAAATCCCCTATACTTGGAAATTCTGCTAGTCCATGCAAGAAAGTTGTGCATTGTCCTCCATAAGAACCTTCTTTTTTTAAGCCTTTTAAAGACGTACCAAGGTCTTGATTAAAACCTGAGCCGAACGCTCGGAGTATGTCATATTCACTTATATCAGGATTTTCCTGTATGATTTGGTCTATTACTGCTTGGTCTTCTGGATTATCAATATAATAATTTTCAAATCTTTTTTTATCATCAGCGTCTAACAACCTTTGTGCATCTGGAGTTATAATATTATCTAAGCTAAGACCCCAAGTATCAGCTTGCCTTCTTGTTCTGCTCAAGGTATCTACCTGTTCTGCGTTATAACCTTCCAAAAGGTCTTGAGATATTTCATAAAAAGATTGTAGCTCTGCCTCTGTTACTCCAGCACCACCAAATCTTAAAGTATCTACTGTACCTTTTATTCTTCCTAGCAATGATTGACCTGCTCCACTTCTAGCATATTCTGATTCACGAACAACTGATGTAGGGTCTAACATTTTTTGAAATGTTACTAGAACTGTTTGAGTTGGAGCATTTTTACTTGTTCCGTCAAACCCAGCTTGAACTGCTGCGTTATAACCAGCCTCCATTATTCCAGCCTGTCTTGCTGCGTCTCTTGCTGTCTTTGTAGAAGAGTCAATCGTTTTCGACATTGAAAATTCTTGCTTTACTTTATCAGTTGGACTAAGAACTGCACCTGGCACAATACCCATTGCCGCTGCTTCTCTTTCAGTAGTTCCAAAAGGTAAACCCATTGCTGCTGCGTCTGTTCTGCTTAATAGGTCATCACTAGCAAGGGTTGCCAAAGACTCTCCTGCATTATATAATGCTTCTGCCTCACTTTCTGAAGCCATAATAGCCTGAACCCTTGCTTGGTCTGCTCCTTTTTCTTGTGCCTTAAGTGCTATGTTAAAGACTGATTCTTTGATCGATTTTTTATTGTCTATTGCAGCCTGTTGTGCTTGTAGTGAAATACTTAATTCATCAGCCTTTTTTTTGTCTTCCCTTGTTAGGTTCTGATAGTTAAGCTCAAGAAGCGTTGCTATGTTTGCAATTTCTTGTTCAGCTGGTGCAAACTCTGCGTCTACTGCTCTTTGTGCCATTGCTTGTGCTGCATTGATATTTCCTGCTGCTGCTGTTGCCTGTATTTGTAGTCCAGCCAACTCAAGATTAGCCTGTCTTGCGATTGAGCTTGCCCTTCCTGTAGAGAAACGTCTTAGTCCAGTTCCAGAGGTTGCCTGTTCTTGTGCTAACAATGATTGTGTTTGTGTTTGTTTTATTTGTTCGTTTAAGTCTCTTAGCGTTTGTTCTTTATCTGCTAATCCTAGTTTATTTTCTTCTTCTAAAAGTCTTTTCTCTCTGCCAGTGGTTTCATCCATTAATCCTTCAAGTCTTCCAGTCAAACTTTCTCGCTCTGTTTCTGTTTCAGTTTTAGCAAGGATAGAGTCTATGTTACCTACAGTGCTGTCTGCACTTGCATTTTGTGCGTCATCTAACATTGCCTGTGTTTCTTCTGGAGTTGTAAGTTCTGGAATAATAGGATCAGGAACATCTGTTAGTTCGTCTGGCGTAAAAGCCTCATTTGCTGCAGGCGTTACAAGTTCAGCCTGACCAGTAGCCATGCTCATATTTGGCTCTGTACTCATTTGTGGTGCAGTTATCTTTGCCAACTCGCTAGGAACTTCCTTGCTTTGAGTTTGGCTTTGGTCCACGAACCCACTTATTAAATTTTCGTTTGTAATTGCCATATATTTTTAAGGTGCTAAATAAAAGTTAAATTTTAACCAAACCTTGCTATCATTATCCCAAACATACAATATTGAATTAACTCCGTTTGGTAATAGCTGTATATTGTCAATATATCTTGTAGGTGCTTCTGTTGGTTCAATAGCCACTGTCTTAATGAATGATTGAGATAAGTCTTTTGGTTTGACTTTCTCAGCATTAATTCCGTCATGGTTATGCTTGATAACTTTATCTAGCTTTTCACCACTAACTTTGTCATATAGTGGTTTCTCCTTTTTTTCTTTTTCTATTGTTATTTTGTAATCCATATTAATAGAGGTTTACTGATATAAGTTCTGGCGAATGTCCAGTTTGTGAGTTGGTCTTTAATTCAATCTTAATCTGTATGCTGTCTACATTTATATCTTTATCTATTATCTTTTGATAACCTTCTGTGATTCTGCCAATCTCTGTAAAGTTCTCATTTAGTTTTGTTCTATAACTAACGATTACACTGTTTGCTGTTTCAAGGTCTTTTGCTAATACTATTTCTGTATGTTTGTAGACTGCTTTTCTTCTGTCTTGTCCAACTCGGTATAACCCAGTTTCAATATAACTGTCTTTTGTATATCGTCTTGATGTGCTTAGTCGGTCAATCTTGTTTACTGTGTCATCAGTATACCCAACAAATATATCTTCGTCACTTTTTACATATAAGCAATAAATATTAGTTAGAGTTCCCCCACTTCCATCACTTCCAGTTGACACTGTAAATTCTAGTGAAGTACCACCTGTTTGTGGGTTAAAACTGAACACTCCTACTGGATCGCCGTTTTGAGAAGTAATCCCACCAAACAATATTTTATCTCTGTATTTACCAATAGCGTTTGAGTATGTATTGAATTGCATACTATCTTGTTGTAGTCCTAGCATTTGTGCGTTAATCATTCCAACTCTTTTAGAACTTGTACTATCAAGAGCGTATATCTCTCCTTTCGTTCCTGCCATTGCATAGATAACACCACCATAGTTTATCATTGATTTCACTCCTCTTGTTCCTAACTGTATTACAGTATCAGCTTGATCGTCTTGTCCATTCCAAAAGAATATGTCTGCGATTGTTCCTGCTCCGTCTCCAGTTCCGTATTGTGTGCCTATTGCTAGATAGCTTCCTAATTCTGCCAGTGTTGTTATCTTATAACCACTCGGAACGTCAAATGCTGTTGAATTAACGTCATAACTAGCACCGTCATTTGGATCAAAAGTATCTCCTGCTGTTTCTTCTATTGTAACTATCTGATTTGAAACTCCTATATATAATCTTCTTGTTTCATTAAGTCCTGCGTTGACTGGTCTATCTCCTGTTACGTCTGAAAATGTAGTAAAGTTTACTTTCCATGCAGCAGTGCTTATATCGCTTAATGTCCCGTAAACATCTACCCCACTTGTACCTATTGCAAAAAGATAATCTTTCCAAATTACAAGGTTGAATACAGTTATGTTTGAGTTACCACTAATTACTGTCCAAGTATCGTTATACTTTGTCCAGATAACACCGTTGCTGTCTACTGCAAAAATATTGAAAGTACCAGTTCCGTTATTGTCTACTATGCTTGTAATTCCACCTAGTGCTGTCGGAACGATTGTATGTGTTCCAGTTCCAGCGTCTATAATATCAATCTGTGTAGCTGTTAGTATGTTCGATAAACTAGAAGCAAGTTTCAGTGTATTTGTATTCTCTGTAATAACGTAATAAGTTGTGCTAGTTGATAGTCCTGCTGGCAACACTCCAGTTGTTGTTAGCGTTACTGCTGTTGCTCCAGAATATTCATATATACCAGATGTAGTTAATGTATCGTTGCCTGCGTTAGCTGTAAATGTATAAGATTCAAGACCGTTTACACTGCTAACGTCATCTTTCAAGGCATAGTTTACCATAGCCACACCACTAACCGTATCAGCGTCAATATTCTTTAGTTTACTAAACTCCTGGAGATAAGTTAAGTTTACTTTTTTTTGAAAATTGTTTATTTTTAGGTCTGCCATATATTTATGCGATTAGTTTAATATATGAATTAGCAACTGTAATATTGTTTCCAGCACTGCTTGTGTTAAATTGTACTGTAACTTTCAAATCTAATGCACCTGTGCTATCCTCTGCTGCTGTTCCTACTTGCGTATCCATACCGTATGTCCCGTTACCACCACCATTCAAATCTGGACTCATTGCGATTGCCTCAAGCACACCCTCCTGAGCATTTGCTCCGTTTGCATACAATACTCCACTAAGAGACATTCTTTCAGTGTCTGGAGATGTATTAGGGTGAGTGAATACTATTGTTGAAAGGGTTGTTCCTCCATATTTTAATCTTAAAGTTATTGTCTTTGTATCATCAATATCAAAGTCGCTAACAAATAACTTAAATTCAATTATGTTAGCAGTGCCAAGTGCATTGGCTGGAACTGTATAGCTTAAAAGATCTGTTTCAGTGATTGAGCTTGCAACGGTTACATCTGTTAGTGTAGCTTGTTGCTTTTTGCATGTATTTGCTATTAGTACGCCTACATAAGTCTTACTTGTTGCAGCGTCTCCAGCTGTTGGAGTTGTTGCTACTAAAACATCCGAGTTAGCGTCTCTTCGTGCAATCTTACTAGCTGTTTTTGCTTCTGTAACATCGTCTGCTGTTACGAACTTATTAGCAGTGCTTGGAGTTCCGCTTGTACCAACCAAAGCATTGTTTTCGTCTGCTGTAGGAATCCTTGGATCATTATCTCCAACTGCAATAGGGTTAGTTGCTAATGCTGGAGCTGTGCTCATCTTTGCAACACCTTTGACTGTTGCTGAAGCGTTAGGCACTCCCGTTTGACCTACCCAAGTACCACCCTCATATTTCTCAACCTCGCTTGCAGTTGTGTTATATATAATGTGTCCGTTTGCTGGTATTAATAGATCACGTTGTACTGTTGTTAGGCTTTGAAGTTTTAGTCCGAATGAATCTGTTTGAGACCATAACTGTTCTCCTGTAAGTGTACTTCCTGATTTCTCCACCTTATCATCGTTTAAGTTATCAAAGTTATCGTTTATAATTGTGCTACTAGCTGCACCAGTAGTTGTTGTTTCAAGATTAGTTATGCTACTCATATGTTATGTGTTAAACACTTTTCAATATTCCATTTGTAGGTGTAATATCTTTGTCCCAATGTGCTTGTTTTTATTCCTAAATTCCTTGCCCATTGACTTAGTGTCATTGTTTGATTATTAAATGTTATAAATCTATTTCTCCTTGTGTTATTGTTTTGTTCAGTTCTGGTTGCCCATCTGCAATTTTGTTTGCAATAGTTTCCGTTATTATCTACTCTGTCCAAAAGCAACTTGTCTGTATATCCATCTTTCATATCAGCATAAAAATTTTCAAACTTGCTCCATCGTTCGCAAACTTTTACTCCACGACCACCATAGTTGTCATAAGCTTGACCGTTTTTATTGTTGCACCTTACTAGCATATTGCTCCAACACCACCAAATCCTGCTGCCAGAAAGACCGTGTCTAAAGGCATTAGAGCCAGTTCTCAATTTTGTACTCATATTTTATCCTTCTGATTCGTTTGTCCATATATTAGATGGAACAAACTGCCAAATTAATTCAATGTATGAAAGAGCTGAACTATCCCAAGGTAGCCTATCAGCTGACCATAAAGCATTTTCAATTACACTTGGCTTGAAATCGTTTGTGTATGTCATATTTATTTAAAGCTACGATACGCTGGACTAAGTATTTTCTTTTTAGCTGGGAATCTTCTATTAAAGTATTCTTTTAACTGAATTATCTTTGCGTCATACTTAGCTTGTATCTTTGCTGTTCTAGCGTCTTCTGGTAAATTAATGTCTAACCACTCTAAACTAGCTTTTAATGGAACTGCGTCATTGTATTCACTTGCAAATCCAACTACCTTAGTTGTGTCTGTTGATACGAACTCTACTGAACCTCTGCTGAAATAAACCCTCATACCGTCTGTACTGTCATAATTTGGTGGTGAGAATAGTTCAAGTGTATCTCCTAAAAGCCTGTAATAAGTTGGCGATCCGTCTTCGTCATGGAACTCGTTAATAGCTCCTGGAATATCGTTTCTCATTAAAGGGTGTAGCTTATACCAATTACCTGATTCATCTTTCAGTTCAACCCTTTTGATTATAAGAGCATCACTTGGTAAAGCATATTTAGATTGGCTTTCTACCACATCAGTTGTAGCCTGTGGTAAGTTTGTTTGATTACTGTCATCATATTCCCATACTCCAGTAGAGGTAAAAATATAATGCCAAAGATCTCGCATTGCAGCGTTCACATTGGCTGTAAATTCTAGTAGCACATCACTATTTCCAGTGATATTACCATACCCTAGCCCTGTGTGTTTCTCACAATATTGCAAGACTCCTTGTTTGTTTGTTGTGTTGCTAAATTGCATATCTATTTAGTTATTTGTGCCTTTGTAAAGTAATAAGCAAAAGCCATTGAAGCAAGAACCATAAAATCCTTTGACTCAATCTTGCCTAAGAATAGCCCAGCCACTACAGCTAAAGCCATTAGCATAAAAACTATCTTGCTTGCACTTTTTAATATTTCCATATATTTATATTTTAAATTCTTTTCTATCTTTAAATTCACTTTTTTTACCCTCGTTCCAACGACTTGTCGGACTCATATATCCTACGACTCTTACCGTGAGTACACCTCACACCGTGTGCGAGACATACTCTTACTTTCTCCTTTATTCATATTTACTATGGTTATTTATTTTAAATTACTATCTTTTTTAGTCTGCCATAGTAATATTGGTTTATATTTATGATTAGATTTTATCTTCTCTCCGAATCTTCTAAGCTCTTCAACCATTCTCTTGCTATTTCGTCTTTCCCTTTTATAAGATTCCAAGATGTTTGTAAAAAGCATTTAGTAGTTGTAATTCTCGTGCTTATAATCGTCATAATCAATCGTAGTTTCGATTCTGCCAACATATGGATAATACTTATTAGTTATATTATCTATGTTATGAATGGTTGCTTTACTAACTGAATAATCAAGTAACCACTTAAACATATTCTCGTCTCCTATCCATAACCTCTTATTGTTGATTATCATGTATACTTGTTCTTCTGATTCGTTTTTAACAAGTACCCCTTCCAAGATTTTTTCAGCCAAAAAAGGAATAGGGTCAATCGCCCCATTATACCCATTGTTTGAGTTTTTAATACTTCCGTCTTTATTAAGTTCATATAATCCAAAATGTAAGTGTGAGCCTGTTGTGTATTTACCAGTATTGCCACTTAGAGCGATTACATCGCCTGTCTTAACCTTATTATCATTCTTTACCTTAAACTCGCTTAGATGGCAGTAGAGAGCCCTGAATTTACCGTCTTCGGAATATAAGAGTACACTATACCCTCCACCCTCGGAGTAGTAGGTCTTAACTCTACCGTCAAAACAAGCTAAAACTTTTGTGCCTTGTGGTACTCCAATATCAATTCCGTTATGACCTTCAATACCAAGAGCGTCATAAAAAGGTTTTGTGCTTGGAACACTTCCACCAAAAAACTGTGTTAATTGGTATCTATCAATATTTTTAATTGGTTTATCGAATGTTTGTTGCATATAATTATTGCCTGTTTTTTTACAGAACAGGCAAACTGTATTGTTAAAGACTTAATAATAGTTCCTCAATATCTACTTCGTAATCTTCTGAAATCTTTTTTAGATATTCGTTGAACTCGTCTTCATCTCCTTTTGCAAAAAGAACCCTTAACTTTTCAACTATTTTGTCATAGTCCATTTATCTCTCCTTTGGTAGTAAGGTCAAAAAACTCTTGTGCTGTTAACTCTAGCGTCATGCCTTGTCCGCAATTTTGACAAGTACAACTTAGATGTACCCAGCAAGCACTTATCCTCGCTAATTTTGAATCAGCAAAGACCTGACTTCTACAACCTGAACATTTAACTGCTATTACCATTTCAACCTCCTATGAGCTAATAAAGATTTCCTTTTCCTTTGAGCCTAGCTTAATAATAGGGTAACCATTCTTTGCTGGTTCTAACCCCATGTCTTCTGCATAACTGTTCTCGTATTTCAGGAAAGAACCTGTTAATACGATATGCTTTCGTTCTGTGATTACATTCTTATTCCGTTTATCAATAAACATCATAGGAATAGAAGTATTATCAAGTCCATGCGTATGTGCATATAGAACAAGGTCAACTATCTGATGAGTCGTTGCATTGGTTGCAGCGTTCAGCTTAGTAACTGTCTTCTTGGCATTAGACTTTCCATGTGTAACAAATGCTGTATAAGTAACATCGCCACATCTTATAAGCAATCTTCCTGTGTACCCAAGATAACGAACGCCAAGTATTTGGCACATTAACTTAGTAGGATTAATCCCAACCTCTTTATAAGCCCTCTGTTCATGGTTGCCATCAAGCAATCCAATCACAAGCCCAGCTTCCACTAAAGGTTTAATCATTTCAACCATTTCTTCCATTTGCTCCTGTAACATTTTACTCTGCTCATAAACACCTGAACCTACTGAGTACCTTGTGGCACATTCAAGTAAGTCTCCCATAAACAGGACTGGTATTTTCTTTTCAAGAAGAAATTTCAAAGTGTTCCTAAAGTGTTCTTCATCGCAAGTTGCAGCACCCCAATGGCAATCGCCAACTGCTGCTAATCTGCTGAATCCACTTGCACCTGGACCAATTGTTACCCTCGCTACTCTTGTTCTTTTCATCATACACCCACCTTTTTTAAGTTTTATATACCTATATTATACCATATTTTAAGGAACTTTTCAATCAATTTTATCCACAATTAGCCTCCAACTAATAATTGTTTAACCGCGATAAAAAACACTGGTAAAACTATGGTTGAAAGTATTGCAATTGCTCCCATTATATAATATCTCCATTCCGTATTTTTCAAAACCTTACCATTCGTTTTTTTTTGGTGGACTATAATTTCTTCGTGTTGTTTCTGGTTCTCGTCAAACCTATAATTAATAAGAGTTTCAATTCCTCTTATTTTTTCAACCACAACTTCTAATGTTGGTTTTTCAGGCATATTTATTATTTAAATAGTTTTAATTTTTCTTTCAAATCTTTTATTTGATTAGGTATTTCTAGCAACTCATTTTCAAGTGCGTGTAGTTCAAGCTCAATAACCTCTTTTGGAAGTTCTATCGAATTTATTTCTTTCAAAAATTCCTTATTGTCTTTTATTATTATTTTATTCATATATTTTTATTGCCATTCCCCATCAGTAGAATCCCAACTCAAAACGATTGTTTCTCCTTGATATAATATTGATGTGGCTGTTATTGAGCTTATATTTCCTGATAATGTTACTGTTCCAGCACCTCTGTTTACTATTTTTTGTTCTTCGCCATCTTGTCCACCGTCTGTTACTGTCAAGGTAAACGCTGTTGTACTATCGCAAAGATGCAAATAAACAAGTTCTGTTGTGTCTGTTTCAGTATATATATATTTACTTCTAATCTGTTTACGAGTAACAAACAAATCTGTTCCATAAGTACCACTTCCTCCAATAGCACAAGTATTGTCAGCATCAACTGTTGCTCTATATCCTAAAGCCATTGCGTTTGTTCTTTGTGTTGTCGAACCTAGCCCTGTATACATTCCTATAAATGTACAATCAGTTGAAGTAGTACATGCGTTTGCAACTAATGCGTTTGGATAATATCCTGAAGCATACCCGATAGCAGTTGTTCCAGTTATATTTGTAGCCTTATACATCACTTGATTTCCGACTAGAGTTACACCACTTCCAACTGTTGCATTATACCCACAACCAAATCCGACAGATACGTTATAGTTAGAGTCTAATTTATAAAGTCCAACATTACCTACAATTACATTCCTGCTAGCTGTGGTAATTGCTCTTCCAGCTGATACGCCAATCGTAATGTTGTCATAACCAGTTGATATTGAGTACCCAGAATATGAACCTACACCAACACAATTACTAGAATATAATAAATTAAATAGTGAATAAGTCCCAACTCCAGTATTAAGACTTCCAGTTGTTATTTTGTTAAGTGCATATAAACCAAGCCCAAAATTGAAATATCCAGTTGGTTCTCCTGCTGGATTATAAGCTCCTAAACCTAACGAAACATTAGTTTCTCCAAAATATGCAACTCTTGACCCATCCTTGTATAGTCTACCAGCAGTACGATTGCCTATATTTCTATAATCACCAGAAGGTAAACTTGTATCAGCAATATTGTCTGTATAAGTTGTGGTAGTATTGTCTGTAATTTCTGCAACGTAATAATAGCTTGAAGTTGAACCACCAACCATACCTCTAAATATCTTTCTACCAGTAACTTCACTATCACTTGATACTGGAATATTATCTAATATAATTTGACCAGCTATTGTGTTGTCTACGACAGTTGTTGTTAAATATGTTGCACTTAAACTAGTATCGCCCCTATCAGATGTATACATTATCTTGTATTGTCTTGTTCCATTCTCTAAGTTGCCAGCACCACCAAGCGTATATGTCATTGATGAAGTTATCGGAATTGCTATAACTTTAAAATGTAAATCTCCTTTAACATCAATCTCGTGTGATGGTGTATCTCCAGTTTCCAAATTTACACCAAGCATTTTGTTGGTATAAACATTTCCGTCTATTGATAAATCATCTCCAGCATTTGTTGTACTTAGAGTTGTGCCAGTTCTAGTAAATAAAGCAGTAGCAGGAGTTAAATATCCTGAATCATTAGTAAAGATTGAAATATTTGGTGGAGTTGCAAGCCAAGCTGAGAATATAGGATCAGTTTCATCTTTAGTTATGGTTCCTACATTCTGTATAATCTGTGATAACGCTCCACCTTTCTTTCCTAAGTTGACCCATTTACCAAAAGAACCATCAGAATTTTCAAATGATAGCTTAGTTCCCTTCCATTTATGTTTTGGTATATCCCCCTTGTCTCCTTGTTCTCCTTGTTCTCCGTCTTTACCGTCAGTTCCGTCTAGTCCGTCAAATCCTACTACTCCTCTTTCCCCTTTAGTTCCGTCCTTTCCTTTCTTTCCAGTCTTTCCCTCTTTACCTCGTTCGCCTTTATCTCCGTTTGGTCCAGTTGAACCCTTATCACCCTTATCACCCTTATCACCCTTATCACCCTTATCACCGTCTTCGCCATTAACTGATTCTAACTGTTCTTTACTTTCTTTTATATAATCAAATAGCACTAAATCACTGTCAGCCTTTATTTTTTCAATTAGCCTTATGTCCTCTAGTGCCTTTCTTTGTTTTTCTGTTATTGGCATACTTATTTAATTGCCTTTTTATTGTATTTACCTATTGCAAAAGCTCCACAAAAGAGATCGCCTTTAGGATTAAATCTTTTATTAAAAATATCTTTGTTCTCTTCTCTTATATTCGGATTGACATAACAACCACCAATGTTTAACGCTTCTGCTCCTATGTATAAAGATTGAATACACACACCAGCGTCAAGGTAAGGCATGTTATCACGTTCAGCAGGATTCTTGTAAGCTGTCATATCAGCAAACAATAATATAATCTTATCAGATCTATGTACCCAACCAACACCACCGACTAACAATCCACCTAATAGAGCCTTGCTATCTCTACTTTCAATACAAGATATAAATATAGGTTTTCTGTCGCAAGAACTTGGCATTGTTCTTATTATAGACATAAGTTTTTCCAGCTCTTGAGAACTAACCTCACCACTATAAAACCTTTGACTTCTCCTATTCTTAAAAACTTCCAATACTGTATCAAAAACTTTAGAATTGTAAGTCTTAAACTTAGTCGTTCCAAAACTGCTAATCAATGATTCTTTCTTTCTTTTTTGATGAGCTATGTATCGCTCTTGGTAAACATCAGACATATTGGTTTATATAGTTTGTTACATCTTCTATGCTCTTTTTATCTCTTAGCCCACTATGGCTTTTCTCCCACCTTATATATTCAGCACATACAGTCTTTGTCTTACTGAACCTTACCCCATTATGTAATTGTTGAAATATAAATGGCAAGTTCGGATAGTCCGTATCAACATAAGGTATCTGCTCCCAAATAGATTTCCTGTATATAAGGTAACCAGGAACTATGAACTTATGAGCCCACCTGTTGATTGAAGAAACACTTGGTAATGTTATTTCGTAATCTGTAACCTTTCCGTCTTTGTGTATTTCCAGTCCTAGAAAACAAGCGTCAGCACACCTTACGCCCTGCTTAACTTCGTATACAATATTCTCTTTTAATAAGTCATCTATTGAGAAGTATAATATCCATTCTGCATTAGTAGCCCTTACTCCTATATTCCTTGCAACCCCCATAGTAACCTTGTCCGAGTAAATAACATTAACCCAATCAGGTATATCTGTTATTCCGTGATCTTTTCCCATAGCAACTATGGTAATGTTCCTAGATAGCTGAGACATACTCTCTGCCCACTTCTTAGCAAACTTACCGTAACCGTTATAGCAAATTGTTACTATTCCTATATCCATTGTTCTCCTGAGTCTTTGAAATCACTATATTCCTTGTACTCTGTGTTATCTAAATAAGTTAAGTGTTCAGCCATTACATCAGTTAAATAATAAGTGTAAAAGTATTTCCTTACATTTATATCCCATTCAACATCATCCCACCCATATAGACCGTGATTCTCTGGCAAATAACCAGCTACTTCAAATACTTCTTTCTTAATAGCCTGTATACCAACAACCTTAGCCTTTATAAGGTTTCCTTCAACTTCTCCTAGTTTACGTTCTGGGATATTAGTATCGTTCCAAACAATGCCAACCACTCCAGCTCTTCTGCCAGTTTCAAGACCTTCTACTAGTTTCTTTAACCAGTCTTGTGGCAATACCATATCAGTACCAGGTTTAACAATTATATCCCCCTTTGCTATTTTGTAACCTGCATTATATCCACGAGCCACCCCTGTGTTTTCATTATTGAGTATCTCTTTATCAAGACCAAGTCCTTGCATATAGCCGATAGTACCGTCTGTTGAATTGTTATCTACCCATATAACCTCAAATATAGGGTAACCTGCCTTTGCAAGGTTATTCTCAACGCTCTGTCTTACATACTCTAACCGATTATATGTAAGCAATACTATACTAACTTTTTGTATGCTTCTTTCCATAGATGTGCCTTGTCTTCTATATTATAGTTCTCAATAACATGGACTCTCGCTTTCTTTCCTATCTCTTTTCGCCATTCAACGTCTACCATTAGCCCCAAAACAGCGATTTCCCACTCTTCAGGTGTATTAGCTGTAATTAGGTAATCATTATTGTCATAAGGACTTAGATCGTCTCCAAATGTTTGTGCTATTACTGGTATCTCACACATTGAAGCTTCCAAGAACTTACAATTACTTTTACACTTATTAAAATATGTATCTGCCCTCGGAATTAACATCAGATCAAGTTTCAAACTGTTCAGCTTATCAGGGTATTCACTATTAACAACACTGTCGACCCATTCAATATTAAGCCCAGCCCAATAGTCTATCTCCTCTTGCATTTTCTCTTTGAACACCTTAGGCATTTCTCTCATACCCATTACAACAAGTTCAACGCTACCAATTTCTGCTAATACCTCGATCAGTTCTTTTATATGTTCGTAATCCTTGTTATGAGTAACACTACCAACCAACCCTATACGTACCTTCCCATTATCGTTTCTTAATGGTGTGTCCCAATCGTCAGGATCTATAAAGTTTGGTAATACTACAACATTCTTATTAAGTTTTCTATATTCTTTAGCTAATGTTTCAGTTGTTGTTGTTACAAGGTCAGCCATTTCAATAAACTCGTCTAGTGTACCGGCTTGCAACTCGAACTCTTTTTTGAAATTCATTCTATCATCTAGCTTTTTATAAGTATCGTCATTATCAAATACGATCTTCTTACCAGCCTGTTGTAATAGTTTAGCTGAGTCCAAACGTGGCAACTCTGACGGTCTTTGATATACAACTATATCCTGTTGCATTACCTCCTTAGCTATTTGTTTGCTATCTTTGCCCTGTGAATACATTGAAATATAGTTACCATCCCAACCATTGTGTAACATTGGTAAATAACACCTGTAATAGTAACAACCTCCTGGAACTGTTCCTACATAATATATATTCATACAAAAGATTTACTCTGTTTTAGTTTCATTGCGTTAGCTTTTACTCCGTCTAACTGTCTTATAGTATCTATCCTGTCTTGTGTAAGACCTTTACTTTGCCTTTGCTCCACTGTCAGCTCCTTTGCTTCCTGTGTTTTCTGTCTTAGGCTTTTCATATTTCTGTTTTAAATAATTTTCTTTATAGAAAGCTACTGCGTCTGTAATCTCTGCTACAACTTCACCGTCTACGATTGCAACTGATGTAACATCTTCTGTCTCAGTTAGATCCATATCTTTATAACAACCCTTTACCAAAGGAATGATTTTGTCTTTGACCTTTTGAAGTCTTAATCCGACCTTTTTTAACTCTTCTTCAATATTGCCATATTCAGTAGCTAATACCTTACCTTCGTTTACTGTCTTTTCTTTCTTCTCTAGTAATCCTTTAATCTTATCGTCTTTTATTTTGTATTGTCTTGTCATATTATTTTTTGATCCCCAATCTTTTTAGTCTTGCGTCTACCTTGCTCTGCAATTCAGCCCCAGGTTTAGACATATCAATTATTTCACTACTCACTATCTCCCCTTGCTTACCTAACATTGTTTTCTTTTTGGTCAATAGACCTAGTTTTACGCTCATATTAATTTACTTCAGACCCATTGGCTTGGTCGGTCTGACGATTAGCCAATGAGTAAATTATATTATCTAATTTATGCACTAGTTAAGATTGTAACACCAGCTGTTGCTCGGTTCATTACTACACCATAACATAGGTCAGCTGTTACTAATGTTCCTAAATATTCAGGAATATAGTTAGCTTGTACTCGTACCCCCTGAGCACCTACCATTCCACTGTTTCCTTCAACTTTGAAAGAACGACTAGCCCAATGGATAGCTTCTTTCTTAGCCAAACAGTTATAAGCACCAGTTGTACCTGAAACGTATGCTACGTTTACAGTTCTGTATACTGGAATACCATATAGGTAACCATCTGGAACTTTACTTACTGGATCTTGTACAGGAGCGTTGATTGCCAAAGCAAATCTATCTAGCCCTTGAATTTGATTCCAGAATACTGAAGGTTTAACAAAGAACGCTGTATCGTTTACGTCTACTGTTGACAATGTACCAGTTTCTAATGTAGAAATAGCACTTCGGATTGAACTGTCTACTAATGAAGCAGTTGATCCACCAACACTAGATGTGAAGTTATCAAACAATGCTGCTACTGCTGATTCAAGATCAGTTGAAACAGTCTTAGCTGCACCTTTCATTTGGACTTCCATTACGTTGTACCCTTGTTTCATGGTTGAAGCTTCTCTATCTTCAATTAAGAATGATACTTCGCTCCAAGTTGTTACAGTTAGATCAACTGATAGTTCAGTTGGTTTGTTCAATGTAACTTCGCTTCCGTTTGCTTTTGGGTTAGAAGCCATTTCCACCATTGTAGGTGTGTGTAAAATGTCTCCACCTGCTACCAATTCTTCACTTCTGTCAATGAAGAAAGGTGCAATTACTAAATCTTGCCAATAAAAATCGTTAATTTTTTGTCCCCATACTTCTGGGATAAGAGTAGCAAGTGTTGTACTTGTCTCGTGATTTGTTCCTAAAGCCATATTAATGTTCGCAGGAACAACGAACTACCTTAATTACCTGTTGCCTTTTTCCAAAGCTCTTTATGGTCATCTCTGTCCATATCTCTTTCAACTGTCGGTCTTGCAGGAGCACCACGCTTGGAATTAATACCAGCTTGTGCATCCTTTCGTTCCGTTTCCTTTTTCTCAATGTACGCAGTAAATAAGGGATCAGCTTGTGCTTCTGTGAAGTCTTTGCCTGTTCCACGCATTACTTTGTTTAACTCGAGTAAGTCTTCTCTGTTGTGTCCTTTGGTAAAGAACTCGATCTTTAAGTCTACCTCGTCATCCTGTGGTTCTTCTTTCTTTTCTTTTTTATTATCTCTCTTTAATCTGCCATAGAGCTTTTTGTTTTCAGCTTCTATCTTTTCAAGTCGCTGTTTCAAACTCTCAACATCTTCTGAAGATTCCTCTGTTTCAACAGTCTCTTCTTCCTGTGTGTTATCGACTTGTTCATTGTCGGTTTCTGGAGTAGTTGTCTCTACATTTTCCTCAAAGATTTCCTCCTCTTGGAATGTTTCATTTTCCATAAAATGATAGGTTATTATTAAATCACTTTTTAATAGATTAGTGAGAACTAATTTTTAAATATTTTTGTTCGCTTCAATCCTTTGCCCCATAGTATCTGTAATGAATAGTTATGGTCTGCTAATACTGTATTATCTGTATAATCAGATAACCAGAACCATAGCCACTTAAAGCCAAATCCATAGCTTACTCCTCCGTAATAGCTTGTAAGTCTTTTCATATTATTTGTAGCTTACTTTATCTGTTTCAATTCCTATTACCTTTGTCTTGATACGTTTCAATACTTTCGATATAATCTTCTCAGCTTCCAGATTAGCAACATATCTCTTAGCTATAAACTCGTTGCTCTTATCGACATTGATTGACTTATTAAGTTTCTTAATCTCTTCTAAGAATAACGCTTCTATTAATACTAAATCTTCATTTGAAATGTTGCTCATATATTTATTCGCTATCTACTGATGAAAGTAATTTATCTTTTGTTTTACCTGTCTGTATTGCTTCTGATGGTGCATTAGGTTGTGCCTGCTGTTGCATTTCTTGTACTTGGTCAGGTGTAAGTCTCCAGTAATTAATACCGTTCTCTTCACAATACTGTTTGAAGTACGGAACATTTACAATAGCTGGATTACTCTGTACCCAAGTCAATGCGTTATACAGTGCGTCATTACGTTGCTGTTTATCAATAGCTTCTCCTGTAATATTTGTTCGTATCTGGAACTTGAAATTAAAGAAGTTCTTTGGAATTTGTATCTTCTTAGGAGCTTCTTCATTACCCTCTGCCAACACCTTATCAAGCTGATCGAGTTCTTCCATTGAAGTTGCCCTACCTGCTAACAAGTTCTTAGTAAAGGTTCTCCATCTCATTAGTTTACCTACTTGTTTTTCAAAGTATTTTAGATCAGCCTCATCTCTTGCTATTTCAAACAACTCTCCCTTATTCCATTCAGCCACAATAGCTGGGAATATCCTTTCTTTTAATAAGTACCCTGTTGATTCTCCTACACTTTCCTTGATAAGTCTGAACGCACTCTTACCTGCATTGGTAAGTGTTGCTAGACTTCTGAAAGGCATATTGGCAGGAGTAGCTTCTGCTGTAATTACATTCGGTGTTAGACATAGTTGATCTGCCTTATCTTCAATCTTCTGTAACTGTGCTATAAATGTACTAAACTGTGAGTTTGTAATACCAATTTGTTGCAAGTCATCTGAATTGATAATCTCTCCACTCATTACGTCTTGAAGAGCGTTCCCCATTAGTTCAGGGTTAGCTGTTCTTAGTAATAGTAATGAAGCAATATCATTGTTCTTGTCGTTTTGGTTTACCAACTTATTAGCTAGTACCTGTAAATCAAATAATCTTTCTCCTACACCGATTCTTAGCCACCTACCTTGATATTCTCCAACATGGAAATCATAGTAAGGACTTTCCTTTAACTTCTTTGTATATAATTCAATATAATCATCTCCATATCCGTAACCGTATACGTCTTGATACACTCCATCATAAGTCCCTGTGAACTTCCAAATCTCTACTGTATCTTTCTTGCATAGGTCAAGAACTGTATTTGTATGTTCCCAAATACCTTCTTTCTCTGTGATCTCGTCTCGTGTTAAGTAATATTTACGAACCACATTAGTATCTCTAATACTCTCAACAGTTGTATCAAAGTACATATTACCTAATGGAACTTCTACTGCTTCTGTCTTTGCACCTGTCTTGCTAACTTCCCAAATCCAACTACCAAAGCCTGACAGTCCTACACTCCTTGAATTGAGCGTTAATGCAAAATGGTTATCTTCCAACCATCGATAAAATTTCATCTTTAATATCCATGACTGAATATATCCCACTTCACCCTCTGCATGAGGTTGCAAGTCTTTTGTATCTAAATCAATGTTCTTTGCAAAATGTACAATACGTGGATTGATAATGTTCCAGAATATACCAGGGTTGTTATCAATGTATCTGCTGTTTATATAAAACTCTATTCTTCTAATAGTTTCAAAGTGATTGAACTTTAAAGCACTCTCACTTTCGCCTACTGTTATATTAATTGACTCTTGTGTCAAATCTATAATTCTTTTAACTTCTTTATTTATCATATTTATTTATAATCTCTCAAGACTCCCCCTGATAATGGTCTTACTGTTGTGTTTTTAAATTGAAAGTACATTCTCATAATAAGCATATCAAGGAAATCAGGACTTCTACCCAGAACCTCTTTCATTTCTTCTTTAGGTATAATCTTTAACTTACCGTCTTTGTCAGAGTCTTTACGTCTCAACACTTCTAACTCTTCTATTATAAGGTTCTTTGTAGTTTCGTCTTCAACTGTTATCTTAATTTTATGTAGTTTAATTAATCTTGCTAACTCGTATGCACATTGTGCTTTCAAATGCTGATAGTTCTGTTTAATTCCTCCAATATCCATTGGACTAGAGTTATTTACAAACCCTTTAACACCACCAAGCATATCAGTTACACCACCACCAACTCCGTCATCATCTACAACACAATGGCTATAAGGTATCTGTTCGTTGATTAAATCGTCTCTGATCTGAGTAATAGTGGTATCAAGTCCTTGCTTCTGATTCCAACTTATATTGTAACAATGAAATCCGTTCCATTTACCTTTAACTATCCTATCTCCTCCATACCTTGCTATATCTGCAACGTAATACTTATTTCCATGCTCTGCTACATTAGTAAAGCAATCTATAATATCGTCATAAGTAAGCATTGCGTTATCATCATCATCATACTCCCAGTTACCGTGCATTAGTCTTTGTCTTGTGGCGTTGTCTGTAATCTCGCTTAGATTCTCTCCGTACTCGTCTGCTGTAAACGGATTGTCTGAGTACAATGATTGAATAAACGCCCATTTAGGGTCAAGTGTACCTTCTTTGAAAGGTTTGTATACTAACTTATATAACCAATTCTTTTTAGGATTACAGGTCATTAACATCTTGCTCTTGATCTCGTATTCTTTATTCATGTGTCTGCCAAGTCTACTCTTTAACACATCAAAAGCCATGTAGTTAGTTTCGCCTGCTTCTTCAATCCAGCCACCTGTATATTCTGAACTACCGTAACGCTCATACAAGGGGTCAGAAGGTTTCATTGCTAAGTCTAGCAGATCAATTCTGCTCCCATTTGTGAACTCTATGTAGTTGTCTTGTCCGTTTAGTTTCCAATCAGTATCAGGTATCTTGTGATAAGCACATACCTTTGTGAAAGTAACAAATGTACTCTTTTTAAGTCGGCTCAGTTCTTCTCTACCTATAAACCATTTCGTTCCAGGGTAGAAATAACATTGAGTAAGTAACCATTCACAACCGAGCCAGCTCTTCCCACCTCCTACTAAGCTCCCCCACCAAATACCACATACTTTGAGATTGTGTCCTGTAACATTAGCCATGCTTGATGTTGCTTTTTTGTTGGCTTAATTGTGGGAGTTATCTCTGTTCTCATATGATACTTAGTGGGGGAAATTACCTTTGCCACCTTTTATGAACATTGTCCTTAAGGTGTATTATTTTATGTTCTTTTCCTGTTACTAATTTTAAGTTTTCTATATTGTTATTTAATCCGTTACAGTCTATGTGGTGGACCTCTAGTTTTCGGTCTAAGTAATCGCCAAGCAACTCTTCAATTACTAATCTATGCTGTGCCACACAGCCATCCTTATTACAATGTGGATGATTTGGTGATTGTATGTATTTATAACTTGTGTTCTTACCCTTCTTTATGTAGCCACCTTTATAATTGTTTGGACGGATATGTTTTAAATTCCTTGTTGCAAACTAGACAATTTTTAATCATAATTTATCTGGTTTCTCATAAATAAATCCTTTTATTAAAGGTTCTCCCTCTGCTCCTGTATGCTCACTTCTCTTGCTATAAGTCTTCTTTCCTAACGTCTCTGCTGTGAACTTAGCTATATCAGCCTGTACCTTGATAGTATCTTTATCACTTACATCAAAGTCTAGTATATCTTCTAACTTCTTTTCAGCTAACATTAGCTTACGATCTCGCTTCCACCCTTCAACCTTATCAGCCATATCTAAGTAATTATCGCAATTCCAGTTATAGAACTTCTGTATATAGTTATCTACCCCATTGCCTTTCTCTTTTTCACCTAAGTTAGGGTAATTTTCAAATATATAAATTGCTGTTTCTTTTATGTTTCTACCACCCAAAATAGACTGTTTAATTTCCTTAATCAGTTCATCTGTCAAGTCAGTTGGTCTTCCTGCTTCTGCCATATTATTTTTTTTCTGTACTAATTAAAATCTCTCCATCTTCTGCAATAGTATATTTAGCTTTCGGATCAAGTTTATACTTTTCTAATATTCCTGTAACGTAAATATCTTTTTCATTAGACAACAAACTAAACTCAATCTGTTTAGCCTGTAATAAACTTTCTCTTACCTTTACACCGTTTAATTCTTCATTAGTAAACTTAGCCATAATATATTATTATTTCTTATCATAATGATCGTCATATCCTGTTACCTCTTCTAACTCAGCGTACCAGCCATTCTCGTTTACGCCTTTTCTTAGTAGGTAATACTTCTTATCAATTTTAACTGGTTCGTTTTCCATACTTTTTAGTACCATTAAGATTTAAGAACAGTTGTAACATTCCTCCAAGAGTATAGGAAATAAGAAGCCGAAGCCTTTTATACCTAATCGAAGAATTGAGGTGTTTTATCTTACTTGTCGTTCTGTCTTAATGGTACTAAAAAATGCCCAAACTTGTTAGTATTGAGTCGATTTTTTGTTTATTGTAGTTCTCTGCATGGTTTAATCCTTAATAAGGTCGGGAAATAATATAGTGGGAGGGGATTACTATATTAAGTCCCAGCTTCATTAAGCATTACCTTAAGTATAGCAAACTTTTAGGGTTTTGTCAACACCCCAAAAACTCGCTTATTTTACTATACCTACAATTTCTGTCCACAGCCACTTTTACGAGCTTATCTATTTTGCAGTACAAACTATCAATCTGTCTGTCTATCATATACACATCATGCCAGTCCATTTTACTTTCTTCAACCATTTCAGACCAAAAGCTATTATGCTTTAGTTTAGCTTTTCTTCTGCCTATCTGATATTTCATGTATTGTATTCGTTCTCTTACGTCTTTTCTCATAAGTAATTATTATCGCCCTCTAAGTGAGATTGTACCTGTTCAAAAGTACCTTTAAATATTTTATTAGATTGTGCCACTATCTCATTTAACCAGTCTTTACCTCTTAACTTTAGCATCTCTCCCCTGAACCACTCTGGATCGCCGTGTGCTGATTTTACAGCCAAAGTATGATGTGAAGCACATAGACATATCCCATTGGGTAGATACCACCTTGTGGCTCTGTTTCTTCTACCTACATAATGGTGTGGGTGTAGTTGGCACTCATCTCCTTGCTTACCACAATATTCACAATGTCCGAGACTTCTTATCTGTAAGCTCCATTCCTTGTCTAGTTTTTTTATTTCTGTTTTTTTCATACTAACTAGTAGCTGTCAACTTTCATTTGTTTTGTCATAAGTTTTTTGTTATTTAATAAATTAATTTATGGAATGATAGCAGTAATAAGACCACCTACCTAAGCAGGTGAGCTGGACCATCATTCCATGAGTAAACATACTTATATTATTATTTTTATTTTCTTTTTTCATAATCTCTTTTTTGTTCACCACTTTTTCTATATAGTGCTTTACCACATTGTTTGCATATCCTATTCATATATTATTATCTTCTTAGTTTGTCTGCCGAAATTAACTGCCTTCTGAATATTCGCTGTGGTACACGAACCCATATATATATCAATATGGTCTTGATACCTTTGTGCCATTTTGTCTTCGTTGGTGTATAGAACTCCATCAATACTGATAAGTTGGTGAGCCTTGAGGAAGTTCGATGCAACCACCTTGCTGTCATCTGTGAGTTTATAACCATATGCAGTAATGCCTGGACTACCATCAGTTTGCCATTCACAACTATTGTAAGCACTCGCCTCAACCACAACCTCATAGATATTCGCTTGGCACATGATTGCTTGTGTTTGTATTTGAATTGCATATAGAGTTAAGATTAGGGTTAGCATATTAAGTTAATATATTCTTTATTTTAATTAAATAATATATTGCTAACCATAATATTAATGAAATATGGATTAGTAAAAAGATTAAAGAATAATTATTTTGTTGCATATTATTTATTATTAATTAACTGAAAAAACTGGTCGCCAATTATCACATAATCTTCTGTCTTGTCCAACAAAGGACTGCTTATATGAAAAATTAATACCACATTTTATACAAACACACCTTTTCCTTTTTAGCTTATTTTTTTTCATATTCTTCTATTGTGTACATATTAATTTATTGTTGGCGTATAATAAGGATTATTTGGTATTATTGGTGTTGTGTTTGGGGTTATCGGAGTTAAAACATATTCAATCTTATTTTTCCAAGACTTACCACATTTAATACAGAAAACAAAATCCTCTTCCTTATTTAACTTTAATTCGTGTGAGCATATTTCTATCATAGGTTTTATTGGTTATAAATTAAAGATTAACTAAATGATTAACTTAACCATGATGTCTAGGTAGTGTAAGATTTTTTAGACCACCCCCAGTAACCATTATGGTAAGCCCCACGAATGAGGCTCACTAAATGATTATTTTAGAGCTTGTTCCTTTGTGTAAGGCACCCAATCCCATTGACCACTAGCTTGTCCTTGTTTAACCTCTCTACTAAAGAAAAATCCTTCTGGGTTAAATACACATAAACTAATAATTCCTTCTTCTGCATTAATCACTTCCGTAATTGTAGCTGCTCTATCGACTGATGGATATTCTCCACCTGGAGTTCCATATGACTTGTAATAAACCATTCTCCCCACTGTTGGGATCATTTTAGGTGTTAGCCCTTGTATAGGACTTTGAGTAACACTTTCTGTTTCTTCTTCCATACTTAATTATT
>Ga0222637_1000215_pt1 | contig 29901 bp, 34 predicted proteins | sample AntAcemetagen143_FD_181149 | JGI IMG/M metagenome (GOLD analysis project Ga0222637, IMG submission 181149) | Saline water microbial communities from Ace Lake, Antarctica - #143 | ecosystem: Environmental > Aquatic > Non-marine Saline and Alkaline > Saline | place: Antarctica: Ace Lake...
AACCTGTACATCACGTCGATCCTCTTCGTTAAATAATGGTCTAATAGCTCGATCAATCATTCGTCCGGCTAAAACTGCGTCATCAGTTGGACGACCTTCACGTTTAATCCAACGAGAGCCTTTAATAATACCAGCGGCGTATAATTTTTCTTCATAGCCTACCATTAAAGGAAAGAAGTTCATGCCTGGACGAGCTTCTTTTGATTGTACTGCCGTAGCTAAAATAACTGTATCGCCATAGCGTACAGTCACAGCTGCGTTTGCTTGCTGAGCAAGCTTTCCTGTTTCAAAAGTGAGAGTTCGGCCAACCCACTCGCAGGAATATTTTTTTTCTTCCATATAATTTTTATCCCGATTACTCGGGATTCCTTGGTGTTTTGGCCAACAAACTACAGACGCGCGATAAAATCTTATCACTGCCTATTTGTCTGATGGGCAAAACATTTTAATAATAAATATATACTAAATTGCTAACACGACCCCGACATACGTCGAGGTCGTTAATTGCTAAATTGTTACGGCAACGATACAAACAAGCTTTTGAGAATAAATCTAGCTGTTTGTTATCGTCACGTAACAATTTAGCAATTTAGCAATTATTTGAGGTACTTTTTGTATTCACTTAAGTCAATAAAGTCATCAGCTGCTTCCATTAACTTTGATGAACAAGTTTTTGGGAATGCTACTACTTCTACTAAGCATCCTCTAGTGTGCTGTAAATATTCAACTAATGGTAAATAATCACCATCTCCAGTCACTAGGACTATTACATCTAAATTGTTGGCTAATTTAATAGCATCAACACTAATTCCCACATCCCAATCAGCTTTCTTTACTCCAGATAAAAAAATCTGGAGATCTTTAACTTTAACTTCAAAACCTTGTTTTACTAATGCTTCTAAAAACGGATCTTCTTCTCCGCTTTTTGTTTTAATTGCGTAAGCAATTGCTCTAATTAATTTTCTACCGGCAACTGCTGTTTTTAAAACTTCGCTAAAATCAACATTACGTTTGTATAGATTTTTAGCTGAGTGATACATATTAGAAACATCAACTAATACTCCCACTCTCTGCTCCTTGTGTTTAATCATATAATTTTAAATTATCCTGCGTTCTGATTAGCTACTGCCTCTAGTTTTTCTTGTTCTTCTACTTTCTTTTTAATAGCATCTAATTCTTCTTGTTCTTTTCGTTCTTTTTCTTCTTCTTCTGCTACCATTTTTTTACCAATTCTTAACTTTAATTTAATAACTAATTCTTTGAACGCTTTTTCGTCTTCTTTTTGTAAATATTTTAGTAATTTGCGTCGCTCTGAAACTTTACGTAATAATCCTCGACGAGAAGAATGATCATGCTTGTGGCGACTTAAATGTTCGGTTAATTGCTTAATCTCTTCAGTTAAGATAGCAATTTGTACCTGTGAAGACCCAGTATCTTTGTCATGAGTCTTAAATCGATTAATAATGCGTTGTTTTAATTTTTTTTCCAACATAATTTTGTCGCTAATATCCGAGTATATGGCTAATATTAGCCAAGATACCAAGAAAAAGCCTTAATTATTAATAGTAAGCTAATTATAGCATGTTTTAGTAAAAATGCAAGGGGTAATATTCTTCATTTTACTTGACAAATTATTTAAAGCATGTTATTATAAAAAATATGTATCGCATGTTCATTCTTGAGAGAGGGGGTGGTTCGAGCCATCAGCTAATAATAGAGTGACATATATAATTGACATGATGATGCGATAGCGATCTAACTATTACAACCCTTGTAATAGCCATTACCCATTAGGTTGCCGTGATTCGCACAAAAAACTCACAACCGACTGCAAACTAGAAGTTCACGATCTTTCGACAGTCTGAAGACTCTGCGTAACACCAGATGACGGTAGAAAGTCACGCATCTTCTAGCAACACAAGACTCAGGGAAGGCCGTTTCAAACGCCTTCCCTTTCTAATTAAAATAATAATAAATAAACTTGTTTTTCAAAAACTCTGTTCGTTATTTGATTATCTGTTGGAGTTATGCGTGAAACAAATATTAAATTTATATAAAAAGTTCCGAACAGACTAACGCCAAGTTCGGAACTTTTTGTTTTTGTGGACCGTACCGGACTCGAACCGGTGACCTCTTCCATGCCATGGAAGCGCGCTACCAACTACGCTAACGGCCCTATATAATGACATACCTGTTAAACTTTTCCACTGCCGAAAGTCTAGAAAACTGTAGACAATCATCAATAATTACTTATTGAAAGTCCACTATTTCTTAGACTTTAATAACATAGTTATCCACAAAATGTGGATATTATCCACTTAAATGTTAATAACTATTATTAATGATTAATGTCCAGAAATATCTAGACTTTGTTATTTAAGTGCCCCCACCAAGAATCGAACTTAGATCTAGAACTTAGGAGGTTCTTGTTTTATCCATTAAACTACAGGGGCGATTGATATATACTGTACATTATAATATCTGACAAAATCATCTTTGACAACACTCTTAATAAACTCTAAAATGTAACTACTAAAATATTAAAATAAAAACTATGTTTAAAAATGACAAAACTAATGATTTTAAGGAGGCAGAAACAGTTATTGGTCCTTCAGTAAAAGTCGAGGGAGACTTTGTTGGCCAAGGAAATTTAATTATTGAAGGAGTGGTAAAAGGTAGTGTAAAAACAGATGGTAATTTAAGAGTAGGAGACAAGTCTAAGATAGAAGCCTCAATAACAGCCGCTAACGCTATTATTAGCGGTGAAATTAAAGGAGATGTTACTATTAAAGGTGACTTAGAAATTACTACTGGAGCTAAAATTTGGGGCGATATTGAAACTAGTACTATTTGCATTGCTAGAGGCGCCTTTTTTAGCGGAAAATGCACTATGAACGACAATGTAGAAGATAAAGAATTAAGTAAACAACCTGAAGTAGAAAAAGATCAAACAGAAAACCAAACTGAATCACAAGGGGAATAAAAAACTTTCAGTATTATTATGCATGTTTATATATTTGACTATTTTTTAAATCAAAAAAAATACGATAAAATAGTCGCAAAAATTGAAACTCGTTTAACTGATTTAGGTTTAAACGGTAAAAATTGCCATGTTGGACCGCTTAAAAGTTTAACTAGTATTGTTAGAGATGAGTTAAGAAACAATCCTAAAACTATTGTAGCGATCGGTAATAATAACACTTTAAATCAAATTATAAACGCTTTAGATGACGCGCCTATCCCGATTGGGATTATACCAGTTGGCAATAATAATCTAATTGCTCAATCTTTTGGTATTAAAGATGAAGATGAGGCTTGTAATATATTATCAGCTCGATTAATAGAAACTATTGATTTAGGTAGAATAAATGATCAATATTTTATTTCTTCCGCAGAAATACAAAACAAAGAGACTGTTATTGAGATTAATCATAAATATACAATTGAACCAACCGGCCCGGGAAAAGTTGAGATTATTAATCTAGATACTCAAAAAAATAGCCCAAAAAGCAATCCTCAAGACGGATTACTAGAATTATATATTACTGTTTCTACAAAAGGTCTGATCACTAAAAACACTGATCAAAGCTTTATCCAAACTAATAATATTATTATTAATAATTTAATTCATAAAAATTTTCTTATTGATAATTCAATAGAAATAAATACACCAGCGGAAATTAGAGTGATAAAAAAAGGAATGCGCTTAATAGTTGGTAAGAATAGAACATTTTAAAAACACTACAAATTTTTACAAATAAAAAATAGTCCCTCCCGAGTACTCGGGAGGGACTATTTTTTTAAATTGTTTAATTTTATTTTTCGTCAATTACTTCAACTTCACCTTTTTTTTTCTTATCTTTTTTAAATATATAAACTTGCTGTAGACCCATTAAAAGAGTAGTTACTAACCAATACAAAGTTAAACCACCAGGAAAAGTTAGACCAATAAAGACTGTTAAAACCGGCATAAAATATACCATTTGCTTACTCATGTTTGCCATCATGTCCTCGTCTTTGGCTCCTGGCTTGTCTCTAACTTGTTTTGGCGGTCGTTTGGCCAACATCATCTTCGCCTGCCAAAATTGAGCTAAACCGGCTAATACAGCTAATACAGGGCTTGCTTTAGATAAATCAAAAAATCCTAAAGTAATAACATTAATAGCTTCAGGACGGGCAATAAAACTATATACTAAATCCAAAGACTCTCCTGCTAGACCATCACGAAACACGTAAAAAACTGCGATTAAAAAAGGAAATTGAACTAAAAGTGGTAAACAAGAAGAAAAAGGATTAACTTTTTCTGCTTTATATAATGCCATCATTGCTTTTCCTAATCCTTGTTTATCGTTACCGTATTGTTTTTTTAAACCTTCAATTTTGGGTTGAATATCTTGTAGGGATTTTTGTGACTTAATTGATTGTTGATTAAGCGGAAATAAAACCAATCTAATTACAACTGTTAAAGCGATAATCGCCAAACCAATATCGTTTCCCGGAATAATATTATACAAAAAAACCAATAAATTTAATATTGGCTCATAAAATAATGTTTGAAATAACTCAGCCATAAGAATGAATTAAGAATTAGGAATTAAGAATTAGGAATTAATTCTGAATTCTAAGTTCTAAATTCTAGGCTTCATCAACCCCGCCTTTATTCCACGGATTACACCGTAAAATACGCCAAAATGATTTTACTCCTCCTTTTATAAACCCATATTTTTTTAGCGCCTGAACACTATATTCAGAACAGGTGGGATGAAATCGACAATATCCGTAAGGAAATAAAAATTTAAACCACCCATGGTCTAAAGAAAGAGTTTTTTGATATATTTTGATTATTTTTATAGCAAAATAACGAGGAAAATATTGAATCTTATACATTATGAGTTTTGGGAGATATTGCTTTTAACTTTTTACAATGCGCTATAAATAAATTTTCTATCTCGGAAAAGTTTTTTTCAATTATTGGCGGTAAAGCTAAAACAAAAAAATCATGCCCTTGATCTAAATACCTTAAATTAAGTCGTGCAATTTCATGCAATCGTCTTTTTATATAATTACGTTTTACTGCTTTTTTACTAACCTTAGCAGAAACTACAATAACAAAACGATTAATTTTATTTTCTGTTTTAATTACTTTAAGCCCTAAAAATTTATCAAAACTAGATTTCCCATTCTTAAAAACATTCTCTACTTCCTTTTTCTTTTGAATCTTGTTTTTTTTATTTAGCATACTACTTGCTTAAAGTCGTTCGTCCTTTATCTCGTCGGCTTTTTAAAACATTACGTCCGTTCTTAGTACTCATTCTTTTCATAAATCCATGCTTTTTTTTCGCCTTCTTAGTATTTGGTTGATATGTTCTTTTTGGCATATGTTTTAATAACTTTTATAATATATTTTACAAACATTATCATAACATTCATAACTAACTAAGTCAAACTTTTATTAGCCTCTATTGATGTATTTATAATTTATCAACATATCCACTAACTGTGAACAACTTATAAACTATTGTGGATATTTCCAATTTTTCAATAATAGTCTATACTAAACACACTAACAAAATTAATTATAATCTATGACTAACCAAGAAATGTGGCAAGCGGTTTTAGGGGAAATGGAAGTAAGCTTATCAAAGGCAAATTTTACCACCTGGTTTAAAAATACTTTTATTTCTACGATTGAAGAAGATAAAATAATTATTAGCGTGCCCAATACATTTACTAAGGCTTGGTTAGAAAAAAAATATCATGAAGATATTATTAAAGCACTGGAAAAAGTAATCCAAAAAGAAATAAAAGAAATCATTTACAAGGTGGAGTTAATGAAAAAACCGATATTAAATAAAGTTGATAGTATTGTTAGCAGCGATAGTTTACCCTTAGAAAAAGAAGAAGAAAATGCTAATACTAGCAATAAAATAACCTTAAATCGTTTTGGTTTAAATGCTCAATACTTATTTAATACATTTATTGTAGGCAAACATAATCAATTAGCGCATGCTGCTTGTAAGGCAGTTGCTGCTAATCCAGGCAATACTTATAATCCTTTATTTATTTACGGTGGGGTGGGTTTAGGTAAAACTCATTTATTACATGCTATTGGTAATGAACTATCAGGTGGTAATAAAAAAGTCTTATACGCAACTTGTGAAAAATTTACTAATGACTATGTTCAAGCAGTAAGAAATGGTCGCGCTAAAGAATTTAAAGACTTTTATCGTAATGTAGATTTATTATTAATTGATGATATTCAATTCATGGGAGGAAAAGAAGGTACTCAAGAAGAATTTTTTCATACTTTTAACGAACTACACCAAACAAATCGTCAAATTGTGGTTAGTTCTGATCGACAACCAAAGGCAATTCCTTCTTTAGAACAAAGACTACAGTCTAGATTTGAGTGGGGGATGATTGTAGATGTTACTCAACCAGATGTAGAGACTAGAACAGCTATTTTAGAAACAAAATGTAGAGAAAGGGATTATGTGCTTAGTGATGAAATTTTAGTATATATTGCCAGCGTGGTTCAAAACAATATTCGTGAATTAGAAGGCGCTTTAAATAGGGTAGTGGCCTATCATCAATTTAACCAAACAGAGCCAAGTTTAGACAGCACAAAAGAAGTTTTGGCTAATCTTATTAATAATTTTCAATCAAAATCAATTAGTCCTAAAACAATTATTGATATGGTATCTAAGTTTTATGATATAGAAATTGTAGATTTAACTGGTAAAAGTCGTAAAAAAGAACTAGTTGTCCCTCGACAAATAGCAATGTTTTTAATGCGAGAAGAAATAAACACCTCTTTTCCAACGATTGGTAATGAATTTGGTGGACGTGATCATACCACCGCCATTCATGCTTGTAATAAAATTGCGAATGAAGTTAAGACTGATCAACGAAAAAAACAAGAAATTGAGTCTCTTAAACAGTTATTGTACGGTTAATAAAGTATGGATAATACAACATTAACTTATTAATAACTAATAGAGTTATCTACATAATAATTAATAAATAAATTTAATCCATACTTATTCAGTTTATCCTCACAGGTATAAAATATTTTTACCAGTATTATTCAACCTAGAATTTGTTTAATATAAAGCAAAATTTTAACTTTTAAACACAATCCACAGGCTTATTACTATTATTATTATATTTTATATATACTATATATAATAGACTAACTAATAAATAAATTATGAAATTTTCTTGCACTCAAGAAAATATAAAAGGAGCTTTAGGAAACATAACCTCGATATCAGGTAAAAATATTAATTTACCTATACTGAGTAATGTTTTAATAAAAATAGATGACAGTAATATAAAACTGTCAGCTACTGATTTGGAAATAGGAGCTATTTGCAGTATTAGAGGAAAAGTAGAACAAAAAGGTGAATTTACAGTAAACGCGAAACTACTTTCAGATTATATTAATTTATTACCAAACAATAGAATAGATTTTGAAGTTTTGGATAATGAAATATCAATAAAAAGCGAAAATTATAAAACAAAAATAAAAGGAGAGAGTGCTGAAGATTTTCCGATTATACCAACTGTAGAGAAAAAAGAATTTTTTAGTTTTAATACGGTCAATTTTAAAAATATGCTAACGGATGTTATTTTTGCTACTGCTAAAGACGAAACAAGGATTGAGTTAAGTGGGGTTTATTTTGAATTTAACGAAGATAGTTTAACTACCGCGGCTACTGATAGCTATCGTTTAGCAGAAAAAAAGATTAAATATAAAAATAAAACAGGAAACGGCGGAGTGAGAAAAATGATAATACCAACAAAAACATTACAAGAAATCATTAAAATCTCATCCAATGAAAAAATAATTAAAATTGATGGTGAAAAAAGCGATCAAGATATTAAAATTTATTTATCAGAAAATCAAGTTTTGTTTAGTTATAATGAAATAGAATTAGTTTCTCGTATTATCGAGGGTCAGTATCCTGATTATCGCCAAATTATACCAAACGCTAATAAAGAAGATAAAACAATTATTACAATTAATAATAAAGAATTTAGTCGAGCGATTAAAGCCTCCTCATTGTTCTCTAAGAAGAATATCAATGACGTACACCTAGATTTCCCCGTTCCGCAAAAAAAAGCGATCATAAGCGCTATTAGCGGGCAAGAGGGGGAAAGTGTGGTGGATGTGCCAGTTGAAATAGTGGGCAAGGACAATGGCATTACTTTAAACCACAGATATTTGTTAGATGGGCTAAATAATTTAGAGTCTGAAGATATAATTTTAGAGATTGTTGATTCTAATACTCCTTTTGTTTTAAAGAATAAAGACAACGATGATTATTTATATATAATCATGCCTATTAAGCAGTGAAATATTTAATATAATACAAAAAAAATAATCCTGAGCATTCGGGATTATTTTTTATTTTCATAGTTTGTTATTTTTTTTATTCGCCGCACATGTCTTTTTTCTTTTGAGAAACTAGCCTTGAGCCAGGTTTGTATAGCTTTAAAAAGTTCTTTTTCATTTATAAAGCTGGTGCCAATAGATATTATATTAGTGTTGTTATGAGTTTTGGATAGTAATAAAATATCTTTAGGACCGCCATAATAAAGCGCTGCTCGCACTCCTTTTACTTTATTAGCGGCAATAGCTTCACCCTGTCCTGACTTTCCTAATATAATAGCTTTATTTTTAGATGGATTTTTTCCAACTTTTTCAGCGGCTGGAATAATAAAATCAGGATAATCATCTTGCGCGTCATATTTTAAAGGCCCAATATCGACAAAATTAATATCAATACTTTTTAAAAAAGATTTAATTTTTTTCTTTAATTCAAAACCAGCATGGTCAGAGGCGATGTACAACATAAATTTATTTAGAAATAGTTTTTTCTAAAAATTTAATTTTTATATTATTCTTTTTAGCTATTTTTTTATAATCATCCGTCATTGCTAAAATAACTTGAATGCCGACAATTTTAATTTTTTGTTTTTTTAATGTCTTTATAATTATATCTAGCGTAGATCCAGAACAAACAATATCATCTACTATAATTACTTTATCACCCGGTTTAAATTTGTTTAAAAATAATACATTACTATTGTAAGTTGTTTTTCTAAATATTTTAATTTCACCATTTTGTTTAGACGGATTTAATCTTAAAATATTAAGATCTTTTTTTATTGTTAAGGAAACCAAAGAACCCCAAACATGACCACCTGGTTCAGGCGAAATAATATAATCAAAATTATTAAAATTATTTTTAATCGATTTTGCTAATTGCTGTGTAATTTCTTTTAATAATTGATGACTTATTTTTTGTCCTCTTTCACCAAATGAGTATACTTTAAAATTAAAGTCATTAATATTAACTATTGGAGCTTGTTCTATTTCTTTTTTTAGTTTTGTCATTTTTGAAAATTTAAATATTGACTTTTAATATATTTAACGATAGACTGTATTGTCGTTCTTTGTTAATAAAATGAAGGGAGCAAATGCCATGTTTTCTCATTTTTTGGTTGGAAGTTTGGTGTTTTTATTATCCGGTGAAGTTTATAATCTTGAAATCACCAAGATGTTTTTGATGTTCGGAGTTTTTTGGGCTACTGTTTCTGACCCAATTAGCCTTATAATCTCACGAACAGTCAAGTTGAATAAGTGGTCGCATACTCACAGGGACAATCTTTCCCATTCAATATTTTTCTCAGTTATCGTGCTAATTGTTGTGATTTTTTTTGATTTCAAAGTGGCAATTATGGTGAGTGTGGCCACGCTCACGCATCCGCTACTTGATCTCTTTGGAATTGGCTGGGGTGTTAAACTGTTTTACCCCTACAGCAACAAGACCTATAAAGCATTTTACAAGGGACAGGTGTTGGTGGTCTGGAGCCAGGAAGAAGTTGACGCTTTAGTGGCTAAACACGGAGATGATGATTGGTTCTGGAATATATTTTTAAAACCCAATCTTACTATCGTCTTTGAAGGGCTTTGTCTTATAGGAGCTCTGGCCCTAGTAATTATGAATTAGTTCAAATCGTCCGCGGGCTCGTTGAGTACCGCGGATTTTTTCTTTTTATTAATTATTTTTTTACTATATCTACAAGTTCTTTTAGATTGGTTATTTTATTCTCATATTCAATTAATCCTTCTCGATCAATGAGGATGGCATCTAATCCAGCAGAGATTGCTCCATTTATGTCTTCGTCTAATGAATTACCCACCATCAAAACTTCCGTAGGCTTAACATCTAAATCTTTTATAGCATACGTAAAAATTAATTTGTCTGGTTTTAATACGCCAACATCGCAAGAGAAAATTGTTCTATCAAAAAATTTAGGTAGGTCTAATTTTTTAAAAGCCTCTTTTGATGTTGGAGGTGAATTTGTTATTAATACCAATTTTAAACCATTATTTTTTAATATTTTCAAAATCTCATCAGTCTCAGAAAATTTTTCATATTTAGGGGTAATAAATTTTTTAATTATTGGTAATTCTTGTTTTTTGATAGATATTTCTTTATTTAGATCTTCTATGAATGTTTTTTCTGTTTTGTTGGACGTGTGCCATTTTATAAAGTGATCTTTCATTTTAGAATATCTATCATCACCTAAAGCTTTATTTGTTTCAGAAACAAGAATATCTAAATTAGGAATTTTGATAAGCGTGTCCCAAAGATCGAAAAGGATGAGTTTGTATTTTGACATAAAAATAAAATTATTTTATACATTAACTATATACATTGTTGTAGCCAGTTATTCAATTATTGTCTTATATAATTCATCTTTAAAATCTTCTTTTTTCATTTGATTACCAATTTTTGCACTTTTCTCTTTGAAACTTCTATTGTTAAATAATTCTAAAACTTTCAGTTCAAGATTTTTATTGGTTATTCTACTTATTTTAACACCTTTTGGTCCAACTCCCATATCAAAAATAATTTTATTCCAAATAAACTGGTCCATCATATGCGGGATTATCATTGATGCACAACCATATTTTAATGCTAAATGTGTTGTTCCAGCACCACCGTGATGAATAACGGCATGCATTTTCGGAAAAATCCAATCATAAGGAATTTGCGATACAAAACAAATCAATTCCGAATTGAATTTATCGGGTTTAATTAAACCACCAGATGCCGTGTTTATGATAGCAGGTATTTTATTTCGTTCAAGAATTTCCAGAATTATTTTAGTTTTTTGTTTAGGTTCAGGATTAGTCATTGAGCCGAAAGTGATAAACAATATTTTCTCATTTTTTTCTATGAATTCAGTTAGTTTTTTTTCGGGTTTCCAATCTGTTTTTCTCTTTAATTCTTGATGTCCTAGAATTTTAACATTACTTTCCCAGTAGCTTGGTCGCGGGAACAAACTTGGCGAAATTGTATAAATAAATTTTCTACTGTGAATTATGTTTTTTAGTTTCCTTCGTGTAATTTTATCGTTGATTTGTAGCCACTTTTTAGCAATCATAGTTCCTGTAACTACCCCAAAGTCATAAAATTTAAATGTCAATTTATTAAAATATTCTCCATAATTTTTACCAACAAAAAATGAATGTCCTTTTATATAATGAAAATATGCGAAAGGACATACAAAAATTGTTTTTCCTCTGTTTTTATATTCCCATAATAATGGATAAATAATTTTTGAATGATAAACTATTCTATCTGGTCTTTCTTGTTTAATAAGTTCATATAACTTAAATTCTTTTTCTTGCGGGGCTTTTTGATTTTGTGCAAGTTTCATGAGTTTAATAGAAGCAAATAATTTCTTAATTCCAGACCCTCCCATAGTTGTTCTACCGGCATCGCTGTCTAATAAACCATCATTTTTTTTCCCCAAAGAGGCAAATTCCATGTCACAATTTTCTGTCAGTTCTCTAAATTGTTCTGAAAATGCACAAATAACCTGATGTCCTTTTTCTTTTAGAATTTTTCCTATTGCTAAAAAAGGTTCAATATCTCCTCGTGTTCCTATTGATGTTAAAATTATTTTCATAAGCTATTTTTTATTTGCAGTAGGCGTAGTCGAATATACTGTATTAGTTGATGTAAATTAAAAGTTTTATTTATTTGCGCCAATAGTTTTATTATCTTTTTTTTCAATTTTTATTTTTTTGTTACCAAGGCTTAAACTCAATCCCATCATAATAGCAATAATTATTTTTAATAACAACGAAATAATGCTTTTGAGATAGTGAAATATTATTTTCATTATAAAATTTTTTAATTTATTTCAGCTAACGTATCGGTATATCCGTAGTTTTTGCGACCAACGGAAGCAAAAATTAGGACGGAGCTAAAAATATTAAAATTTTTCTAGAGCTTCTTCGATTTCTTTTTCAACCTTCTTAGGTGGTGTACCTAATAATTTTCCATGCTCTCGAAAATCGCCTGGTAATTCAAGTTTTTTTACTCTATTATCTAAATCCTCTAAAACTTGAATAATCTTTTTTTTAGAATTTCGATAATCTAGCCAAAATAAAATTATTAATCCTATTATTATATAATTCATAGAGTATATATATTAGTTAAAATTTTAATATTTTTTAAAGCGTAGTCGGATATACCGTGTTAGACGACCCGAAGGGCGAGCGACGATAGGAGCGAGAGTTATTAAATTACTTTTAAATTATTTTAAATCTGGCTTACCCGCTGCTTGAAGTTTTTTATTTAATTCATCGCGCTTATCATTTATTCTGCTCGGTGCCACATAGTAAAAATCAAAGAGTTGCTCTAAAACATCAAGGGACCACTCAGCCTCTCCTTGTTCTACTTCAATTATTTCTCCTGTATTTTGATATTTAATTGGATGAGCTGCAAAGTTACCAATTGTTCTTATAGCATCTATTGCCGCACTAAGATGGGATGGTAATGTTTTCATTACTTCATCAATTTCTTCATTTAGATCTCTTTTTTTAATTCCCTTATCATGTAACATGTTTTGTAGGCATCTTCTGGCCAATGCTGACGCAGCTTTTTTACTATATTGCTCCACTAGACATGCTTCTTTGTAGTCATCAGCAACATCTTTGTTTACTGTTTCTACTTCATTAGGACAAGGAGGTCGAGTGGCCCCAGGTGGGTAAATCATTTTTTCATCAAAAAATAATATAATATCACCACAGTTGGCGCAGCGACACAATCTTAAAGAATAATGCCCATCATTTTTACCTACTAAAGTATAAGTACTCAAACTACGTCCAAAATTATCTCCAACACCCTCAAATCTGTTAGCAGTTTTACAATGAGGGCAAATAGCTGTTTCATTAACTTCAATTGTCATATGTTTAATTTAAAAGTAATTTAATAATTTCATCTAACGTATCGGCATATCTGATGTTTGTCGTAGCGTAGCGGAGGCAAATATGGGTCGAGCGACGGCAGGAGCGAGCCAGATATACTGTGTTATACGCCCCGACGACCAACGGGAGGAGAGCGCAGCGGGGCGCGACTGAAAAGAGCGAGTTCAAAAAATATTTTTCATTCAATTTCATTTTGACAGGCATTTTATTCAATAATTATAAATTTGTTTTTTTGTTTTGAATTTTGGGCAGAGGGGTTAGGGGTGAATGCCCAAAATTCAAAACTCCTTATTCTCTTCAAATAAAAGGCAAAAAGGAAGGGGTTTAAGGGGAGGGAATTTTTGCCTTTTATTTGTTTTATATTTCACAAACATTTTTTTCACCAAACCATTCCTTTATTGTTTTTGTTGCACCTGTCATATCTGACACAGAGGCAACTGCTAATTTAGATTTTGCCCTAGAACAACAAACATAAAATAAATTTAAAGTTCTTTGTAATCTTTCAGGGTATTCTGATTCTCCTAAAAACATTTCTTTAAAAGAATAGCTTTGTTTCCATGCTCCATCATCAATTATTACCAATACATTTTCATACTCACCTCCTTTTGTTCCATGTTTTGTAGAAAATATAGTTTTATCTTCTATAAAATTGTAAACACTGACAAATTCATTGTAATTAATTTGCATCAATTCATTGTAAAAATTTTTGTCTTTTGTGTGTGTTTCTTTATATTCTTCATCGACTTCTTTTTGATTAATGTAATTCTCAAATTCCAATATTTTATCGGGAATCGTCATCAGTTTTTTTTCTTTTATATAACTGAAAACATTGCCTAGTGTTTGAGTATTTCTAATATTATTTAGTTCACTAATCATTTTTTGTATTTTTTCCTTATCTTCATGAAAAGTTAATTCATATCCAGCTTTTTGTAGTAAGTTAATGACTTCGCCATATTCTTTAAATTCATAACAACGAACAATATTTTCAACACCTTTTTCATCTAAAAAAAACTTGCTAAATCTTTCTTCTTTTTTAAATAAACGATCTCGTCCAAATTGACCATATCTTTTGCTGTAAGTTTTTAATAAATTTTCATATCCAAGATTTTTAGCAATTCCAGTATGAGTTAAAAAAAGAACTTTTGTATCTGAATCTTCAAAATTCCAACCTTGTTTTTTTAAGTATTTAAAATAATCATTATAATCATTTTTTCCATATAAATAAGATATTTTCCCTTCATTTTTTTTATTTTCTCCAGAAGCCTCTTGGGTTAAATCTTTTCTAATGTTATTTAATAAATTTATGACCGATAAAGAACTCCTGTAATTTTCCTCTTTTGTAATAAACCTTAGTAATTTTTCCTCACTATTTTCTTCATAATACTTTGAATTAATTTTTCCAACCCCTTTATCATAAATTTTTTGCATAGAATCGCCAAAGAAACCTATTACGATTTTTTCTTTTTGTAGTTTTAAGTGATGGTCGAGAATGCTTTCTATTGTTTCTTTCTCAGTATCTTGGTATTCATCAATGAAAAGATACGGATATTTATTAGCGACAATATTTGAAAGACTAGGATAATCCCTAAACATATAGTATGAAATCAAGATAATGTCTTCGTGCGTTAATAGTCCTTTTTGAAAATTTCTACCATATTCGGTATAAGAAATATTTATATTTTTTGTAATTTCTTCTAAATTTTCTATGTATTCATAACCTTTTCGCTTCATTTCTTCCGTTCTCTGTCTTTCGTACTCTTTATTTAGTTCTTCTATTTTTTTATGGAGTGCAGATTGGTAATTTTTTATACAATCCCAAAGAAAGACGTGGATTGTTTGAACAACAACCAAATTGCTATTTTCAGTTCGTTCTATAATTTCATCTTTTGCAACATTAGTAAAAGTAATGCAGGCAATTTTTCCCCCAGATATGCTCAGATCGTTTGAATGTTTATTTAAAATATAATTCAAGGATTGAATTAAAGTATATGTTTTTCCAGAACCTGCGCCCGCTTCTAAAATAAAGCTTTGCTTTGTTTCTATTGCCTCAATAACTTTTTCTAAAGAAGTTTTTTTCATAATTATTATTTTAAAATAATGATGTCATCTTACTCAAGCCACTTCAATCCCTCACTTATGTATTTAGGAGTTTTCCAACCATTTAATGTCATTAAATCAAAGGTAAATTGAATTTTCTTTTTTGATTCATTTGGCGCAATTTCATAAGCTTTTTTTGAGTCCATTATCTCATTATCATTTTTATTTTTTACAAGTGCAATCTTGCTTTTATTGGTTTTTATAAAATCAGCATTTTTCAAGATAAAGGCTTCTTCAAAACTTCTGCCACAAATATCTTTTTCGTTTTCGGGGATTTGATAAGCTACTTTTATTTTTTCTATACTTTTTTTATCAGGATTAAGAGTTAGTAAATCAGTGATTTTTTCTTTTTTGGGAATCCACGATTTTAATGTTGAATTACTTGTATTAATACCATCAGTAACACAACATTTTTTGCCATCCTCTCCAACAGAATCCAAATCCGTAATAACTAAAGTTTTTACATTTATAAATTTAAGTAATTCTTTGAATTTTTGGGCATATGCACCACCAACTTCAATTATGGTTAAATATTGACTTTGTAGTGATTCTGCCACCTCTTTAATCATTATCGGAAGTAACATTCTTTCGGTGTGCCCTTCAACCAAAACCACCTTATCTGCAAAAAATAAATCACACTTATGCAAAGTTAAATATTGCCTCAAAAACTTAGTAGTTTCCTCTGGTTCACTATCTATAACAAGCTTGGATAAATCTCTAATTATTAGTTTATTTTCTGTATTATCAAAATATCTAATCCTGCTAAAACCTTTTTTTTCACTAATTCCACTCTCAGCTAATATATGAGAGGAGTGAGTAGTTATAATTAATTGTACAGATTCTTCTTTGCGTTCTAAAAAATCATTAATATTTTTGATAAATACCTGTTGCATTTGTGGGTGCATGTGTGCCTCAGGTTCTTCTAAAATCAAAAACAAAAAGTTTGGTTTTGGCTTGCTATTTTTAAATTCTTCAAAAAAACTAGCAAACTGCAAAAGCATATATATTAAATTGCTGTAACCAAGTCCATTATAATTTTCAGGAAAATTTAAATCACTACAATCGTCCTTATAAAAATACCTGATGTTATCTTTCAAGACTTTTTCAGAATCAAGAATTGATTTAATCGTTATAGAAGGGATTTTTGTTGGAGTTTTAGCTCCAAAATCATTTAAATCTTTTAGTATGTCATCAAATAAAGTCCCATATTCTTTTTCAAGTTGTTCTGACGCTGTTTCAAGAGCTTTTTTAATATCTTCTTTGGTGTTTCCTCCTAAATTTGTATGTTTGTAGTATCGCTCAAATCCTCCCCCTAATGCTCTTTTACTATCTTCAGAATTATCATCAACAGTTCGTTGCGCAACAATAGATCTTGTTAAAAAAACATTGTCTAGTAAAGTACGGCTTTCAATTAATTGTTTATATTCTGGTTTGTTTCTATCTACCTCATACAGCTTTATACTGTAATATTTAGAAATATTTGCCTCTAAAAATTGAAGAATGGCTTTGGACTCATGTTTAGAATCAATCTTTTTTTCTTTTACATATTCTAAAAAATCTTTAAAAAGCTTCATTGTATTTTCGCAACTGTATTCAATACATACATATGCCTCATTTCTTGAAACGTCCAAATCCATTATGAATTTTGAGAGAGCTGTTAAATTATCTCCACTTTTTACAATTTTGCCCTCAGTGTTTTTTTCTCCTTTGTCATACTCAATTGTTAGCTTCAACTCAATCTTGGGTAAAGATTTTTCTACCAATTCTTTTTTGTCAACTTGATTTTTTTCATCTTCCTTGTCGTCCACAGATTTTTTATAGAGTTTATAATTCTTAAAAGCTTGCTCAAAATCTTCGTAACAATTTTTTGAAAAATCAAAAAAACTTAGATTTGTCTTTTTCTTTTCGATTAAATCAATGAACAAATCGACTAACGATGATTTCCCACTATTGTTTCTTCCAACAATTAAAGTTACATCTGTTTCAAGTTTCAAGTCTTGCGAGGATAACAATCTGTAATTATTTATTTCTAAGTTAGTTATTTTCATAATTTTAGAAAATTATTTCTTCATTCGTTCTTTAGCAATTTTCGTATATTCCTTATCTTGCTCAATTCCAATCCAAGCTCGACCATATTTTTTCGCAACAAAAGTTGTTGTTCCGCTCCCCAAGAAAGGATCGAGAACAACGTCTCCTTTATTTGAGCTTGCTAAAATAATTCTCTTTAACATTTCTTCTGGTTTTTGTGTTGGATGCAACGCTTTTCCATCTTTACCACTTAATCTTTCTTTTCCTTGAACCAAAGGTAGCTCCCAAAGATCACGCATTTGTTTTTGACTTCCATCTTTTTGTTTATTTGGATTTATCTCTTTAATTTTTTCGTAGTTAAATGTCCATCCTTTTCCTTTTACTACCCAAATAACAAATTCAGTTGAATGTGTAAAAACTCGTCTTGTCATATTTGGCATAGCATTTGTTTTGTACCAAGTAATCACGTTATTTATTTTAAAATCAAGCTGTTTCAAAACAATCATAACTTCGCCAATATTGTGATAACTACAAGCAATATAAATTGAACCAGTATCTTTCAGTGATTTGTGGCAAGCGCCAATCCATTTGCGTGTAAATTGTAGATATTCAGGGGCGGTCATTTTGTCCCATTGCTCATTAACCATAAACCAATCTCCACCAGTTTTGTTGCCTTTCCACTTCAAGCCATTGCCAGATAAATTATAAGGGGGGTCGGCAAAAATAAGATCAACAGAATTTTCATCAACCTTTGTGTTGAGTATTTTTACGCAATCTCCATTGTAAATGATATTTTTTTTCATAATTTCTAAAAATTTATTGTTTCTTGCCATGATGAAATAGTACTTGGCACACTCTGTACCCACTCACTAGCATCGTTGAATGAAGTGGAGGAATCCAAAATCTCATCATATAAACGAGAAATCTCGCTATGTTTTAAGAATTTGTTTTCAGATTTAATTTGTACCAATATTTTTAAAATTGAAACAAAATCATTTATTGATAGTGGTACAATTTTTTGTTTTGTCCCCTCGTACTCATATTTTATAGCAGTCCAAAAAGTATTTAATGTATCTCTATGAAGTGTTGGTGCTATAAATAAACAATATGCCGTCTTGTCTGAGTATTTATCTTCAAAATCTCGCAAGTGTCTCATTACTGGCTGTCCCTCGTTGTACCATTGATCCCGACTCTTTAGCATCGTAACTTCACAAATAGTGTTGAAATTCTCATAAAAACACTCAATGTCTGGAGTATTTGCTGGAGCGGTAAAAGTTGGCTCATTATCATCGCCAACAGGGTAATTTGGCTTTACCTTTATTGCGTCATTAAGTGCGTGCAATCCAAGTGCTGATAACTTTTCGAGTAGTATAGGGCGATCATCAAAATTAAAAATATTCTCAAGATTGTTTATATAAGATTCTATTTGCTCTGTATCTTGCGATTTTTTGTGATTTTCTTCATTCTGTAATAGTTTTCTGTATGCTCGTAATTCAGCAACATAAATTTTCAAGTCATCTGCTTGCATTGCTATATAATTTTTTACATCAATACTATCTTTTTCTAAATCAATTTCGTATTTTTTGATCTCTTCAACAAGTTTTTCGATAATCTCAATGTATTTCTCTGGAGTTTCCCACGGTAGTTGGGGTTGAGATATGTCTGATATGTAATATATATATTCATCTTTTGATACAAATGATTTTGATTTTGCATTATCAAAATTAAGTAAAGACTCAATTTCAACTGATCTTCTTTCTTCTAAATCAATATAATGTCCATTACCTCTGATAAAAATAAGTTTTGTTAATCTAAAATATCGTATTGCATTGTCTCCGTAATCTCTCAAGTTACTCAACAACTTTCTTATTTTTTCAGAATTTTCAGTTTCTAAAAATTCTCCAGCAAAAGTTTGTTGGTAGTTAATGAAAATATCCCTTTGCTCTTGTCTGGTTTTGTCTTTTTGCAATAATCTCAAATCTATAATTTTTTGGGCATGATTATTTATATTTTCAAAATTTATCAGCGTTGGAGCAAATAAAAGAAATTCTTTTTTTGATAATCCTACGGGATTATTCCCTAAAGCCTCCCATTTTGAATTTACAATTTTTATCAAATGCAGAGTTGCTACAAAAGGTTTAATATCATAACCATCTATTAATTTATAGCTAGTATTATCAGGGTTTGGTAGTTGCCATTTTATGAAGCTACGGAAAAATATTTCGGACAAGTCGTACTCATCAGATAAAAAATACTCACCAAAATCAGTTATATGTAAAATGCCATCCTCTAAACGCACAAAGCCGAATTTTTTAAATGGATTGAATGATTGTCTGCCCCTCATTGACGGGTCAGTATAATTTTTACTTTCAAAAATTGCCTTCGCTTCTTCAAGGGTTAAATTATGTGAAAAATCGGTAAAGATTTCTTTGTGTTCACTTGATAAGCCAGTCAAAAATTGATTAGAAAATCCACCATCCTCGCTATGTCCATATAGTCGGTGCTGTATTAAAGAAATTTGAAAGTTGACTTGATTTTCTCTTGTCCACTCAATGTTAACAAAACCATCTTTTAGGATTTGCAATTGCTCCCTTAATCTATAGGGGCTTCTTGTTGTAGTTGTAATTGACCAAGGTTTTTTCATAGTTATTTTGTTACTTTACAGTAGAAAATGCGTTCCGCATTATTCTCCCCGTTACTTTTTCCTGTTGTGAATGCTTTGTAATCCTTTTCAAAAATTTCTACATCACCTTTATTATTTAAAATCTCCATAATTTCATTATCGCTCATCCGTGCATTTGAGCGACCATCTTTTGAATCACCTGTATTATTGTAAGAAAGTAAAATATGGTTACAGTTTGCATTCTTAATTAAATCTGAAAATGCTCTTGTAGCACTTTTTAGACAATAATCACTTTTGATATGGGTGCGATCCATTTTTTTCCCAATACCAACAACCTCTGGCTTTTTCCATTCCACCAAGTTCTCTAAAAGATGATAAGCATCGGAATACTGGCGTGAATTGTAAGGGGGGTCAATATACAAAACATCACAAGAAATCTTTTTTATAAGTACATTTGCATCTTCTCTGTAAACTTCATTGTTTTGATTATGAGAATAGTCTATGTCTGGCATTAAAAGTTTTATTGGTCGTAACATATCTAATTTTTTACGATAAGCATCATAATGACCAACTGTATTTGCAGCTTTATCTATTGCATAAAGCAATGAACAAATCAAAATATTTTTTTCATCTTCACTTTCAGCAATTTTTTCTATTTCTTCTCTAATAACCCCAATTTTTCTTGCGTTTTCTTCTGAAAAATATGTTCCGCCAAAATGTTCTGAAAAATAGTTTTCTTCGTAATTTTCTAAATTGTTTAGGTGTTCTATCTTTTCAACAATACTTTTCTGTATATTTTTATTAACTCCCAAGAATGCTTGTAAACAAGCATAATTTGCAGAAAGAAAATCATTAGAAATGATTTTAATTTCTGGGTTATTAAATCGCTCACCAACAACTCCAGTGCCAGCAAAAATATCGCAAAGTGAATTTATTGAACCACATTTTTCAGAAATTATATCTTCAATAAATCCGAGTAATTTGTATTTATTGCCTAAGTAACGTCTATTTTGAAGTTGGAAATATCCATTTTTAGATTCTGATGGTTGAAAATGATGTTTGTCTATTTTTTGTATATTGATTTCATAAACTGGTTTTTTAATTTCCAATAAATCAAAAAGTGTTCCTTGTACGACTCCGTCTGCGACATAATCTAAGCTTTTGTTTTGATCCTTTAATTTTTCAGAAAAACTATAATTTCCTTTTTCAGATACAATAACAAAATCAAGAACAGGTATCCCCATTATTCCACCAGCTTGTGTTATTTTTTCAACTATCTCAATATCTTTTTCGCTTGGCGATGAATCTCCAGACGGATGATTATGCACAAGAATCACACTTGAAGCGTTAAGCTCTGTTGCTGGATAAAAAATTTCTCTCGGATGGAGTAATGTTTTGTCGGCAAGACCAACGCTCACAATTTCTTTTTTTAGCAAAACATTTCTCGCATTAAGATATAAACAAACTAAATGCTCTTTTTTCTTGTTTCGTAAATCGTAAGTAAGAGATACAACATCTTGAGAATTTTTTATAACCACTTCGTTTGTTTGGTTATCTTCATAAAATCTCTTTACTAATGAAATTGCTGACGCAACTTGCAATGCTTTTGCTTGCCCAATTCCAGAAACTTTTTGAAAATCATCAACCGTAATACTTAAAAAATCCTTGCCAAATTTTTTGATGATTTGTTGTGATAATTGTTGGACATTCTTACCCTTGATGCCACTTCCAAGGAGAATCGCCAAAAGATCACTTTTTGAAAGCGCATCTGGACCTTTCTTGAGAAATCTCTCTCTAGGTCTATCAACTTTTGGAATATCCTTAATTTTTGTCATAAATTATTACTTCATTAAGTAGTTTCATTGTATCTGTTTTCTTCTAAATTATAAATCGTTTTCGGAGCGATAGCGGAGAAAACACCATATTACCCCTTTATAAATAATTATTTTTTGTGGAGGAACGGAGCAAAAAATATCCATCTTCCCCCTTTCTAATAAATAAAAAAACAAATTTATTTCCCTTTTTAAAAAGCCTGTCAAAATTCCTTATAAAAAAGAAAAATATTTTATGAATTGCGTATAACGTTTCTGTATATGAGATGTTTTGCGAGGTACGAGCAAAATATGGGAGAGCGACGGCAGGAGCGAACCTCATATACAGTGTTGTCCGACCCGAATGACACGGAGCGATAGCGGAGTGCATGAGAGCGCAGCGGGGGAACGTACACTTTTCTCTTTTTCATTTTTCTTTCTCGCGTAGCTTTTTACATTATACTACAAAACAAAATTTTTTCAGTTTGGGGGAGGGGGAAGAGGGGAAGTGAAGGGGTGAATTCCCCCTCCCCCAAACACCTTATTACTTCTTCTTCAGGAGATAACAATGTTCTCTACTAAAGAAGAATCTGTAGGTGCGGCTACAGACGTTCTCCTTTTCCTCCTTGGTTTGATTGTTTGACCGCACTCAAACGTTTAAAACGATTTGATATAGTTGGAGTAAATCGCTTTGGCAATCTCGACCATTTGATCGTCTTCTGAAACGATTTCATAGTCGTACGCCCCAACGTATTTTGAAGACCAGAACGATTGCAATTCCTGCGTAGCACTTGCCAGGCGTTTGCCGTCAGTGTCTCGTCCGTCCTTTGCCAACCGTTGACGCAAGACATCGATTGAGGGTGGCGAGATGTAGACGATGAACAGCTGACCCAGAAAGGTCTGCGTCATCACATCCAGCCGATCAATCGGCCAGTCCAGTACAGGGAAGATTCCCCCTGCCAATGCCTCTGCGATCGGTAGGCGTGGCGTACCATAACGGATATCACCGAACAATCTGTTGACCACGAGGAGTTCACCGCGTTGCCACATCTCGTCCATCTGCTCGTCACTGATCGGGATTTTGTTCTTTTCTCCCGGGCGCAGGGGACGTGTCATGTAGGGCGAGATATAGACGAACCGACTGTCGAGCTTCAGTAGTTCGTCAATAATAGCACTCTTGCCGACACCCGATGGACCGAGTAGTAACAAGAACTTACTCATGACGTCCTCCTTGCATGGTTTAGGGCTTCTTTCATTTCAACAGTAACCGTCTCGATGGCTGTTTGCCACGGTTCGGAACTTGTGGGATAAAGAAGTCCTCGCGAGGAGTTGGCAAATACTCCAATACCCTCCGAGTTAAGCAGTCCGGGGAGATCCTCGTAGTTGCCACCCTGAGCACCGACGCCAGCGAACAGAATCGGCATCGTGTCAGGAATTAACGGACGGAGTTTCGCCGTGTCCAGCCCGACGGTTGACGACAGCACGGGAATCATGTTGCCATTTTTGTTCCAGCGGTTCACCACGAGATCGAGCAAGTGCTGCCAGAGCGGTCGTCCGTCGCTAATCTTGACATCTTGGACAACACCGCCCGAGATATTGCTTGTTTTGACGAGCACGACGATTGCCTTGTCTGCCAATTCGATGAGAGGTTCGATGACGTCGTCGCCCATGTATGGGTTGACGACGATGCCGTCTGCCTTGATCAAGCCGAACAGGTTTTCGATGTAAGCCGTCATCGTGTTGTCGATGTCGCCGATTTTGCAATCGACGATGACTGGCACGCCCGGTTGTGTCTGGTGGACGTAGCTGACAATCTCCCTCAAAACGTCGTGGCCTCCAGGCAACAAGTCGAAGAATGCTTTCTGCACTTTGTACGCACAGACATGTTCTCCCGTTGCGTCAACCACTCCACGGAGGAACTCGAGAATTTTCTCTTCGTCTGTCCCTGGCTTTTTAAGCACTCTGAGGGGCAACTTCCGTATGTCCGGATCAAGTCCGGCGCACAGCAAAGTGCCATGCGAGCGCATCCGCGCCAGGATTTGGTCGTTCGTGCGCATGTTACTTTCCTCCTTTCTTTGTGAGACCTTTGTGGTTGAGATGTTTTTCCTTGGCCTCAAGGTGATGTGCTGTGTGTTCGGTCGGTTCGATTGTGATCGGCACGAGGTCTTTGCTCATTGTGTAGCCGTTTTCATCGAACACTCTGAGCTTGTCTGGGTTGTTGGTTGCGAGATTGATAACGTACGACGGCAGCACCCCGAAGAATTTCAGAATGCAGATGACACCCGAGTACGTCCGAATGTCAATAATGCCATCGGGAGCCAGCAGACCTGCTGATTCCACCGTGTGCACTCTGAGCTCGTCCTGAATCCAGAGGGTGGCGAGCTTGAATGTCAATCCCATACCCCGACCGTCCTGGCGGGGGATGTTGATGATCATTCCTTCGTCGACTTCTGCGATTTTTTGCATGGCGAGCTTGAGCTGTTCGCAACATTCGCACGTCAGATCGCCGAAGAGTTGACCTGTTTCACACCCTGAATCAGTGCGCAGAACGAGTCCATCTTCTCGACTGAAGATAGGATTCAGCGTTTCAAAGTTGATCTCCGCCTTGACGAGCACAGAGTACTTCTCCCAATGGTCGTCGATGGCGAAGTTAAACTGCCAGAAATCGCCGTGAGTTGTTTTCAGAACTCCGATCCCTCTTCTTTCGACAGCATAGAACCGATTGTTTCCATCTTCGACCACAGCGATGCGCTTCTGGTACGGCTCCATTGAACGTTTCACGAGCCTGAGAAAAGACTCCACTTCCTCTGCTGATTTGCCAGATTTTCTGACGATCTCTTTCATATCAGGCAGTTTGACTGTGATAGCCATGTCGCTCTCCTTTTGGTTTTGTGTTTCGGTTTGGTTTTTTACTATTGCTTGGGTGGTGGGTAGGTTCCGTCACTGTTTTTTTTGGCGAAAGAACCGCGCACCAGACGGAAAGCCAAACGGTTTTCCAAATCATACACCATCGGAATTCCAATAAGAGCACCACACGTTTGGCATTGCAGGTTCGGCAAATCTTTCTTGCCGTCTTTGAGCTGCAGGGCGGTGAGAGTGGTAGGCGCCAGGATTCTGTCGATGTACATCCGAAGCAATCTTCCAGTGCCATCCTTCTGGTACAGGAGGATGTGATCGTTGCAGGCACTACAAAAGATGTCGAGGAAGCGGGAATTGCCTCCGCGAGTCTTCGAGTAGCGATCCTTCCTAAAGGTGTGTTTTTGAGGGGTTTTGTCTGTCATGTTTTCTCCTTTTATTGCGTGGTTACAGATGTGTCTGGTCATCAATTGTTAAAGAACCACTAAAAAATTAACACATTTTTAGTATTTTTGCAAGGGCAAGGGGTTTGAAATTACATTAGGATAGCTCAAATATAACTAGTCTTTTAATATAGGGTATACTCCTGCTCCAATTTTTTTAATAATTGAACCTTGGTATAAGCGAATGGCACGCCGTTTTTCTTTTTCATACATAATAAAGGTTCCTAGAATTTTTTTGCATGAATGGCAAGTTAGTTCGCCGTTTTTGGAAGCTGATATTTTGGGAGCTAAAATGCGATCTACATACAAGCGTTTGAGTTCTCCTGGTCCGTCTTTTTGATATAGTAGTAAATGGGTCTTACAACTGTTGCAGAAAATATTGAGAAATCGCGAGTAGCCACCCCTGTTTTTTCTGTATTCATCTTTTTTTAGTTTAAATTGTGTTTTCATAAGTTCTAATCTTTAAATTAATTAAAATTATTTTTCGGAGCGATAGCGGAGAAAACTCCTTATTTCCCCTAATAAAAAATGAAAAAATTTTTGTTTTGTTCGGTTTACCACCTAACTTTCATCTCTGGATTTAACCTTTCGGTTCAAAGAAAAATGAAAAAGAGAAAAGTGTATGTCGGACAACGTTCGCGTATATGAGATGTCCCGAGAATACGGGATATGGGAGAGGTTTTTGCAGGAGACCGAACCTCATATACGCTGTTAGCTGTTGTATTCCTTTTCTTTTACCCGACCGCAGTCGGGATTGTTTTAAAAAATTTTCAAATTTCTTTTTCCCAGTTTGAGGGAGGGGGAAGAGGGGAATTAAAGGGGTGAATTCCCCCTCCCTCAAACATCAGACTTATGTATTTTAATTGCACAATCTGGGTCTAGTTTCGAATTGATCATTACATTGGCGCGTCAAGTTGTAGTTACTTTCTATATACTACAAATTTATCGCTATTTACATTATCATAATATCAAAAATGTGTTATAATGTAAATAGTCAGAAATAATTTTTTTCTACACTTTTTCTTAATTCTATGTTATAATAATAAGCGATATGAGCAAACAACAATTCTACAATAATTTTAATTCGGCGAGCTTGGCGAGCCGAGAGAGAGAGAGAGAGAGAGAGAGAGAGAGAGTAAAATCGCTCCGCAATTTTGATTGCGTAAAATTTTATAATTTTAATAAGTTGAAGGCACTGTTTTTTGGCAGTGTTTTTTTAATTGTAAAAATATGCAAACACTAAAATTCAAAAAACCAAAAATTACATCAATCCTGCTCTACTACTCCACTATTTTATCAACGATTTTGATCATCGGCGGGTTTTATACGGCAAGGTCAGGAAAAGAAGTTATTTCCAATTTTTTGTTTTTACCGATTGTAATATTTTTGTGGATGATTTTTATCCAAAAGAGAAAAGAAGCGAAAAGATTAAAAATTCAAGGTGAAAAACCAAAAACCAAACTGTAATTTAATCAAAAATCTATGACAAAAAAAATCTATCACAACAAAACAATTAAATTTTTAATTATTGGTACTTTACTGGCTTTTGTATCTGTTTTAGTAGTTTTAGCCGCCAGTCCGGTTATTGACACTTTTACCGATGAAACCAAAATCGCCAGCAAAACACAAATCACCGTGGACACCGGAGCCGGGCAGGTCAAATTATCAGTAGTGCCTTGGAACTGCGGGGACTCTTTGGTTGATTCCAGAGACAGCAAATCCTACGCTACTGTCTTAATCGGAACCCAATGCTGGATGGCAGAGCATATAAATTATGGAACTTTGACTGCCGGCGCAAACAACCAAGGAAGCGATTGCCCTTCTGTTGCGGAAACAGAAAAATATTGTTATAGCGACATTGAAGGAAACTGCACCACAGACGGCGGATTGTATCAATGGGCTCAAGCAATGTGCGGAGCCGCGTCTTGCAACGGCACAGGAGAATCCCAGCCCGCTTGCACAAATCCTGTTCAGGGCATCTGTCCTTCTGGCTGGCATATACCTTCACATTACGAATACACTACATTAGAAAAGAATGTTGGATCAAATCCAGGCGCTTTTCCTTATGACGAAAGCACCATTGGCTGGCTTGGCACAAACGAAGGCACAAATTTAAAGGTCGAGGGTTCTTCGGGGTTTGAGGGTCTGCTGGCAGGCTATCGCGGTACTAGTGGCTCGTTCGGCAATCGCGGCACATACTCCTACCTCTGGTCTTCGCTTGAGAGCGGAGCTAATGCTTGGAGACGGTACCTGGGTTCGGGCAACGCCACGGTCTACCGGAATGCAAGCAATAAGTTGCACGGGTTTTCTGTCCGCTGTATCAAGGACTGATTCGACTATTTGATTATTTGACTTATTTTATTCGCGAAAATTTTTTTTAGAATATGGCTACATACAATCATTTACCAGTTTACAAAGCGAGTTATGACCTTTTGGTGGAATTGTTTCGCTTTACCAAAGATTTCAACCGGGAATACAAATATACTCTTGGAGAAAGCATAAAAAAGGAAACAGTGGAAATGATTACCAATATTTATCGGGCCAACAGCACTTATTCCAAAGAAGAAATTATCCAAAAAGCCCGAGAAAATGTGGAAGTGATTCGTTTGTATTTGCGCCTGCTTCAAGACCTCAAGCAGGTTAATCTTAAAAAATTTGTCCAGCTTAATGAGAATGTTGAGTCGGTTTCCAAGCAACTTAGCGCTTGGCAAAAATCAGTTAGAAAATGAAAATAAAAAATTTTTAGAACTGGCCGGAATTGCCTTTTGTTACGGCAAAGGCAAGCGAGCCATTACCAGTCCAATAATCTTCTCGCCTTGGGGCGAGGTATGCAATTTTTGCTTTCCGTTCAAGAAAGGCAAAAAGAATAAAATGATTATTTTTAACAGCGGTCTGCTGACAGGCTATCGCAATACTAATGGCTCGTTCAACAATCGCGGCACAAACTCCAACATCTGGTCTTCGCTTGAGAGCGGAACTAATGCTTGGAGACGGAACCTGAATTCGGGCAACGCCACGGTCAACCGGAATGCAAACAATAAGTTGAACGGGTTTTCTGTCCGCTGTATCAAGCGCTGGTTCACCCTGTTAAATTCAAAAAACAAATATGGATTCTAAAAAACTTTTATACGATTTGTTTCAAGCGTATTACGACGCCCGGAAAAATAAGCGCGGGACAATCAACGCACTGGCTTTTGAAATTGATTACGAAACAAAACTTTTTCAACTTTACGCAGAAATTAAAAACCAAGAATATAAAATCAATCCCAGCATTTGTTTTATATCGTTTAAGCCGGTCCAAAGGGAAATTTTTGCCGCTGATTTTCGGGACAGGATTATTCATCATCTTATTTACAATTATATCAGCCCGTTTTTTGAACGGCTGTTTATCAACGACAGCTACAGCTGCCGGGTTGGCAAAGGAACCTCACAGGGCGTAAAGCGGTTGGATCATTTTATTCGCTCTTGTTCTGATAATTACAAACAAGACTGCTATGTTCTTAAATTGGACATTAAAGGATATTTTATGGCAATAGACCATTCTGTTTTGTATCAAAAAATTGAAAGGGTGGTAAATCGTTTTCGTAAAACAGCTGATTTTGATGTTGATTTGATACTGCGTCTTACTCGCCAGGTCATATTTCACGACCACACAAAACACTGCCGCTTAAAAGGGACAAAAAAAGATTGGCAGGGGCTTCCCAGAACCAAAAGCTTATTTGGGGCCGGGAAAGATAAAGGCCTGCCGATCGGCAATCTTACCTCGCAATTGTTCGGCAATGTTTATCTCAATGATTTTGACCACTTTATTAAACACAAGCTTGGCTGTAAATATTACGGGCGGTATGTGGACGATTTTGTGATTGTTCATCAAGACAAAGAATATCTGAAATCTATCATTCCTGTTTTGAGAGAATATTTACAAAACGAGCTTTCTTTAGAACTTCATCCCAAAAAAATATATCTTCAGCATTTTTCCAAAGGGGTGAGTTTTCTTGGAGCGGCTCTCAAGCCATACCGCATTTATATTTGCAATCAAACTAAAGGAAATTTTTATAAAAAGATTGAGTATTGGAATAATTTTCTTGAGAAAGAGCGCAAGCTTACAAAAGAATCTCTGGGCCAATTCTTGGCCAGCATGAATTCATATTTGGGAATTATGGGGCAGTATAGCACTTACAAACTTCGCAAGAAAATGTCGACTGAAAATCTATCACCGCGTTTTGACGATTATATTTATATTTCAAACGATTATGCAAAACTTAACGCAAAAATTTAAAATAATTATTATCTTTGCCGTTGTAATTTTGGCTGGTTTTGGTTTTGCTGGCACGGCTTCAGCCGCTTATTACACCAGTGGAAACTGGACTTCAACCAATCTTTTGGCTGCCGAAACCGTTACCAGTATAGATAGTTTTGTTTACAATCTTTCCGCCAAGCCGACTAACACAGATGCAACAATCCAGTTCAGCCAAGATAATACTAGCTGGTACAGCTCGGCGGGAGTTTTGAACGGCACAGATACGCTAACCACCGGAGTAAATAACACCATTAATTTATCCGGCTTGGGCTGGTCAGGCGCTAATTTTTATTACAAAGTAGTATTTACTTCTTCTGATGGAGTAGATACGCCGGTTTTAGACGATATAAGCGTTGTTTTCACCAGCAATCAGCCACCAAATACGCCGACTAATTCTTTGCCGACGAATGGTGCGACTGGACAGGATTTGAATGTAGGATTAACCG
>Ga0222637_1000218_pt1 | contig 29638 bp, 23 predicted proteins | sample AntAcemetagen143_FD_181149 | JGI IMG/M metagenome (GOLD analysis project Ga0222637, IMG submission 181149) | Saline water microbial communities from Ace Lake, Antarctica - #143 | ecosystem: Environmental > Aquatic > Non-marine Saline and Alkaline > Saline | place: Antarctica: Ace Lake...
CTTATCGCTACAATAAAAAAAAATTCCCAAAAAAATTATTGTTTTAAACCCAAAAAATAACGACTTTTGGCTTGTGGTAGGGTTACTCAAAAATTATCTATTCTATATCTCAAAAAAATAAGAGGATACGTATGTCTAAGACACCTCAAAGCGGCGTTGATATTGATCTTGGAAATCAATGCTCCCGCACGGCCTACGCTTGGGCCAAAAAAACTTTTGCAAATCGTCCCGCGGGTGAAGGTAATCCTAAACTGGATGTTGATGGCTCTTTTTCCAATATCATGGATTTCCGCGGTGTTAAGGTCGGTATGTCTTCCGATGGCATTGGAACCAAGATCGAATTGGCGGAACGCACTGAAATTTATAATACCATCGGCTATGACCTGATCGCGATGACGGCCGATGATCTGGCCGCAAATGGTATGGAAACGGTCAATATGACCAATATCCTTGATGTGGATCATCTTGATCACGATATCGTTGATAAATTGATGCAGGGACTGAATGAAGCGGCAAATTTTGCCAAGGTCATTATTACCGGGGGTGAGATCGCTGAGATGGGAAACCGCGTCGGCGGCTATGGTGATAAAATGCACTTTAACTGGTGTGCAGCCGGGGTCTCGATGCTGCCCGAAGGATTAAATCCCATTGATGGCGCTGATATTAAGCCCGGTGATGTTGTGATCGCATTGAAAAGTCGCGGTTTTCGCTCTAACGGCTATTCTCTTTTACGCCGCATCATGGAAGATAATTATGGACCGGAATGGCATGAGCATCCTTATTGCGATAGCACCTGGGGTGAAGCTCTCTTGGTGCCCTCATTGATCTATACTCCCTTGATCGCAAACTTACGTAAAGCGGGTCATGAAATTAAAGGTATCTCGCATATTACCGGCGGGGGACTGGGTGATAATTTCGGACGAGTTCTAAAGGTCAGTGGTTACGGTGCCGAATTAAATGATATATATCAACCGCTTCCTGTCATGTTAGCCGTGCAAGAAGTGGGGAAGGTCTCCGAAGAACAGGCTTACCGTCTTTGGAATATGGGTAACGGTATGTTACTTGTTGTTTCCTCTGAACAGGCGGAAGATATTATCAAAGATGCTGCACAATTGAAATATGAAGCAAAAGTGTGCGGTACGGTCATTGAAAAAGCTGAGATCACAATAGATACAAAAGGTTTAGACCCACAAAAATTGACATATAAAGTCGAGCGTGACTAATATAAAGGAGACAGAGTGAATACCTATACGATCCAACTAATGCTCAGAGATAATATCCCGGATGTTGCCGGGAAAGCGCTTGAGCAGGACGCAAAGCGGTATTTTCAAATTATAACGGGTACTATCCGTGTATCCAAAGTATTTACAATTTTGACCGATAAAACTGACAATGAGATCCTTGAGTTCGGAGAGAAAACGCTGAAAGATGCTATTTTGCATGATGTCCATATGGGTAAATTGTTCATGGACACATCCTTTCAACGTCATCTCTATATGGCAAAATTGCCCGGAGTCACAGATGATGAAGGTGTTTCGGCGCAAAAAACATATGCCGATTATTTCAATGTGGAAATTGAGAGTGGCGAACAGTTCATTTTTACCGGTGAATATTATTATATTGAGAAGGTTCTTTCGGATGACGATCTCCAAACTCTGGGAAATGAGCTGTTGGGGAATCCCCTCATTAATCATATCGAATATGGAAAACTTAAGAGCAAGATCGAATACATTCCGACCGTATTGATCAAAAGTGACGTCCGGATCGATAGTATCGATATTGATAAAAGTGATAGCGAATTGTTGGAGCTTTCCAAGAATATGCTCTTGTCACTTGATCTGAAAGAAATGCAGACGATCCGGGATCATTATTTGGATGACAAGACAAAAGCTCTCAGAAAAGAGATCGGGTTGAGTGAGATCCCTACCGATTGTGAACTGGAAGTGTTGGGACAAACCTGGAGTGAGCATTGCAAACACAAAGAATTTAATGCTATCATTACTTATAAAGATCTAGATACCGGCGAAGAAAAGACCATCGATTCTCTGTTCAAATCATATATTTATAATTCCACTAAAGTTATTCGCGAGCGTTTTGAAAAGGGTGGGAATGACTGGATTTTAAAAGTTTTCAACGATAATGCCGGTGTGGTCAAAATTGATGACGAAAGCGTATTTATCTGGAAAGTTGAAACGCATAACAGTCCATCAGCACTGGATCCATACGGCGGCGCATTAACGGGTATCGTCGGTGTGAATCGTGATCCCATGGGAACGGGTATCGGTGGCGGAAAATGTCTGTTTAATACAAATGTTCTTTGTTTTGGTTCGCCTTATTATGAGGGTGAATTGCTGGAAGGCCAGTTACATCCAAGACGTATCATGTCCGGTGTGGTAAAAGGCATCGAGGACGGCGGAAATAAATCCGGGATTCCTACCATTAACGGTTCGATCGTATTTGATGATCGTTTCCGTGGTAAACCGCTTGTCTATTGTGGCACAGCAGCCGTTATGCCCATGTATTACAAGGGAAATCCCTCTTGGGATAAACCCATTGATGCAGGTGACCGCATTGTGATGGCCGGTGGACGTATCGGTAAAGATGGAATTCACGGAGCAACTTTCTCATCACTTGAAATTGATGAACATTCACCCCGTTCAGCCGTGCAGATCGGCTCACCGATCACTCAGAAAAATATGTCCGATTTCATGGAAAAAGCGGCAAAGAGCGGTTTGTTAAAATCATCTACGGATAATGGAGCAGGCGGGCTTTCCTCCTCAATCGGAGAATTGGCTGAAATTACCGGTGGCGCAGTTGTCGAATTAGATAAAGCACCTTTAAAATATCATGGATTGCAGCCTTGGGAGATCTTTGTATCGGAATCTCAGGAACGCATGAGTTTTGTGATTGAACCGGATAAAATAGATGCTTTATTCGAAATGGCTAAAGATTTTGAGGTCGAGATCACCGATATCGGTTATTTTACGAACTCCGGTTATCTTGATATCCGCTATAAAGGTGAACGGGCTGGCTATCTTGATCTGGATTTTATGCATAATGCCGTTCCCAAAAAACATATGGAGGCCGAATGGAAGACTCCGGTACTTCAGGAACCGGGTATTGTGGATGCCGATAACAATGATATTCTCCTGAAATTGATGGGTAGTTTGAATATTTGCTCCAAAGACCCGGTGATCCGCGTTTATGATCATGAAGTCAAAGGCAAAACGGTGATCAAACCTCTGATGGGTGAAAACGGTAATGCTCCTCAGGATGCGGGTGTGATCAGGATCAATCACAACGATTTTACCGGTGTCGCGGTTTCAAATGGTATTATTCCACGTTATGGCGATATCGATGCCTATGAAATGTCCGCAGGTTCTTTTGATGAAGCGGTTCGTCAGATCATTGCTGTTGGCGGTAAATTACCCAACCCAAATGAAAAAAACGGCATTTTTTGGACCGTGAACGACAATTTCTGTGTTCCGGATTCCCTTTATGACGAGAATAAAAATCCCGATGGAAAATATAAACTTGCCCAATTGGTCAAAATGAACGAGGCACTTTATGATATGGCGACCTATTTCAATATTCCGATGACTTCCGGTAAGGACAGCATGAAGAACGATTTCAAAAAAGGTAATGTAAAAATATCGGTTCCGCCGACCATCCTTTATTCTATGGTTGCCAAGATCGATGATGTGCGTAAAACCATAACATCAGATTTTAAAGAAGCCGGTGATGTGATCTACCAGGTGGGTAAGACCTATAATGAACTTGGCGGGTCGGAATGCTACGCACTATTTGATGTTTTGGGTGCTAATGTTCCCAAAGTACGGAAAGAAGATGCAAAGCGCATTTATGATAAAATGGCAAAAGCGAATGAAAAAGGATTAATCGAATCTGCTCACGATATGTCAGACGGCGGATTGGCTGTTGCTCTCGCAGAATCAGCATTTGGCGGTAACAAAGGATGCAGTATTGACATCCCTGCAACAGAGATAGGGGCTTTGGCTGAGCTTTTTGCCGAATCACATTCCCGTTTTGTTGTTACGGTTCCCGAGAGCAATGCAAAAGCATTTGAAAAGCTATTTGCAGACGATTGCAGAAAATTGGGATATGTAAACGACGAAGAGAACATGACAATTGTTATTGATGGTAAAGAAGTTATTCAATCCAAGATCCGGGATCTGTTTGAGGCCTGGAGCAACGGATTAAGAAAATAAAGGGAAAAGCATGGTTAAAGCGCTGATAGTGACCGGATTTGGCATTAATTGCGAAGAAGAAATGGCAGCAGCATACCGTTTGCTGGGAGCAGAAGCGACCATCCTACATCTGAATGAATTATTTCAGGAACGGGATTCCATCCACAACTATGATATCTTGAATTTTCCGGGTGGTTTTTCCTTTGGTGACGATATCGGGTCGGCAAAAGTTCTTGCAAATAAATTCAAATTCAAAAAAATGAGTTCGGGGAAACTGTTTATCGACGAGATCAGCCAATTCCTGAAAGATGGAAAATATATCATCGGAGTCTGTAATGGCTTTCAGGCTTTGGTAAAAATGGGATTACTGCCCAATATTGGTGGCAATTATGCACAAGAAGTCACACTGACAAATAATGCATCGGGTAAATTTGAAGATAGATGGGTGCATTGCAGTATTACTCCTGATAATCCCACGCCTTTCCTGAGTGACAACAGTATCACCGGAATGGATTTGCCCGTGCGCCACGGTGAAGGGAAGCTTATTATTCGGGATGAAGAGATCAAATCCGCCATATTAGAGAAAAAACTTAATGTTCTGACCTATACAGATAAAGACGGTGAACCTACAGCAGACTATCCTGCCAATCCTAATGGATCAGAATTGAATTGTGCAGGTCTCTGTGATATCAGCGGTCAAGTTTTCGGACTGATGCCGCACCCCGAAGCCTATTTATCGCTTTATAACCATCCCGATTGGGCCGGTAAAAAACGCACGAACCCCGAGATCTCCGAAGATGGAGAAGGAATGAGTATATTCAAGAATATCATTAAAAAAGTTAAAATATAATCCAAAGTGTAAGGAACAGGCATGCCTGTTCCCTACATGAATGTGATATAAGGTAAAGAGTAAATGTCCACAAACCTCGAAAAAGGTAAACAGCAACGACTGAAAGTCACTCGATATTATGTGAGTGCCTCGCAGTTCATTATCCGTTTACTGATGGGGCTGGGCATTTATATTGTTATCCGAATTGCCACGATGGCCTTTTTTACTAAAAAAGTTGGTCTTTCGTTCACATTATGTGATTCTCTTGCCGAATTGGTCATCTTAATGTTAACAGCAGTTTTAATGATCTTATTCATTTGGTTGAAAGGGACCCGTTTTCATCTTGCCGCCTCGGTATGGATGCCGGCGATCGCCTGCCTGGCATTTTCAGATTGGATACGGTTTTTTATGACCCTGACCCAGATACATATGATGGATGCCTTGCTCGGGACCTTGCCTTTTGTTTTACCGCTGACCCTGATGGTATTGCTTTGGATGTTTGATCCGGAAAAAAGATTAATGCGTATTATTGGGACGATAGTATTAGTGGGATTTTGTGTAGTATGGGCAATAGATATGCCTCGGAGTTTGCAGGAAGCAAAGGATCTAAATATTATTTCTACGTCATATCAGGAATTCTATCAAGATATGCGAGATCAACATCAAGTTTCATGGTATGATGCTCCGGAATCCTTAAGATCCGGAAAAGTTTACAGTGAATGGAAATATAAGCCTGTTGAAATTAGCGATTATAACATTGATAAAGATATTTCAAACATATTCGCTTTTTATTATGTGGAACAAGTTGAGATTGTCATCCCGGGCATGAAAGCTATTTTACCCGTTTCAATTCAGGAAATCAAATTCCCAACCCTTGGACAGATGAGTCTGCATTATTTTTATAAATATTCCACGGAACGCCGCATTGTGATCGGAGATTTCCAGTACAGTGGTGATGCCTTCTTTCTGGTGCAGCACGAAAATGGCGAACAAACTTTTGTAGATAATGTATTGATAAGAAAAAAAGATAAGGAGAGTGAATAATCATGATCAAGATCCAACGTGCACTGATCAGTGTATCTGACAAAACAGGCATTGTAAATTTTGCCGCAGCTTTGGAACGGCAGAATTGTGAGATCATTTCTACCGGAGGCACAAAAAATGTCCTTGAAGAGGCCGGAATAGCTGTTACCGATATTTCCACCGTTACCGGAAATCCCGAAGCTTTCGGGGGAAGAATGAAGACGATCTCTTTTCAAATAGAATCTGCCTTGCTTTATGATCGTGAAAAAGACGCCAAAGAGGCTTCAGAGCTTGGTATTAAGCCGATCGATATGGTCGTGTGCAACTTATACCCCTTTGCAAAAGTAAAGGCTCAGGGTGCTGATTTATCGGATCTAATAGAAAATATTGATATTGGCGGTCCCACGATGGTCAGAGCATCCGCCAAGAACTATAAATTCGTCGCCACTGTCGTTGATCCCGCAGATTATCCGGCCTTGCTTGAAGAATTAATGATCAATAACGGTGCCTTGAATGAAGACACCCGTTTTCAACTTATGCGCAAAGCATTTAATCATACGGCTGACTATGATTCACTTATTGCTACGACAATGGATGAACAAGCCGGTGAATTAACCGTCCGTTTAGCTTTTGAACGGGCTAAAAAATTACGCTATGGAGAAAATTCACATCAAGATGGTTATTTTCTACGTCAGCGAGGTGTCGATAGCAGTTATTTTGACATGAAAGTCCTGCACGGCAAAGAATTATCGTATAACAATATGGTTGATATGTACGCTGCCCTTGAATGCATACGAGACATGCGACAACATGGCTGCGCCGTGATCAAACATGCAAATCCATGTGGATTATGTACCGGTGACGATCAGCGTAGCGTATTGGAATATGCGTGGGAAGGCGATCCCATTTCAGCTTTTGGTTCCGTTATTGCGTTTAATACAACGGTTACACGTGAGACGGTAGAGTTCTTTTATCTTGATGCAAGCGACCGTTCGCAGCGTAAATTCGTTGAGATCGTTGTTGCTCCGGCATTTACTCCTGATGCTCTGGAATATCTCTATTTACATAAAAATCTTCGCGTTGTAGAATATGATCCCCATTTTCTAACTCCGCAAAAAGATATGAAAATTTTACATAATGCGCTCTTATACCAAGATTCAGATGTCAAGATCAAAGATAAGATTGAATGTGTCACGAAGATCAATCCTAAAATTGATGCCGAATTACTTGATTTTGGACTAAAAATTGTCCGACAACTCAAATCAAATGCAATTTGTGTGGTCAGAAAACCGGATAAAGGATATTGCCAATTATTAGGTATGGGCTGCGGACAACCCAATCGTTTAAATTCAACTGAATTGGCCATCAAGCGTTGCCATGAAAATTTACTAAATGAGTGCAACAATCAAGATAATTGGGAAGACACCATTAAAACGAAAATGGGTGAGAGTATTCTATTCTCAGATGCATTTTTTCCTTTTCCGGACAATATAGAGATCGCACATGCAGCTGGCATCAAGACCATTGTTCAACCCGGTGGTTCCATGCGCGATAAGAGTGTCAAAGAAAAAGCCGATGAGTTGGGAATGGGAATGGTATTTACCGGATTGCGGCATTTTAAGCATTAGCCGGGATTTTATTTTAGGACAGGATAACAGGATTAACATGATTGTTTAGGACAAGATAACAGGATTAACATGATTGTTTAGGACAAGATAACAGGATTAACATGATTGTTTAGGACAAGATAACAGGATTAACATGATTGTTTAGGACAGGATAACAAGATTAACATGATTGTTTAGGACAGGATAACAGGATTAGCATGATTGTTTAGGACAAGATAACAGGATTAACATGATTGTTTAGGACGGGATAACAGGATTAACATGATTGTTTAGGACAAGATAACAGGATTAACATGATTGTTTAGGACGGGATAACAGGAATATCGGGATTGTTTAGGACAAGATAACAGGATTATCGGGATTGTTTAGGACAAGATAACAGGATTATCGGGATTGTTTAGGACAAGATAACAGGATTATCGGGATTGTTTAGGACAAGATAACAGGATTAACATGATTGTTTAGGACGGGATAACAGGATTAACATGATTGTTTAGGACAGGATAACAGGATATATAGTTTATTAGTGATACAAATCACAATTAGCGTACGTAGATTTATTTGAAGTGGATTGTTGAAAAGCTTAGCTTAAATTTTAGTTTCTAAAACAAGTTAGGTGGACGAAAATGTTATTTAAAGAAGTGACTAAAGAGATTATTGGTGCAGCATATAATGTGTACAATAAAATGGGTTTCGGATACCTAGAAAAGGTATATGAAAATTGTATGTTGATTGAGTTATCGAAGATCAAGGAATTAGATATTAAATCTCAATGTCCCATTAAGGTAGAATACGATGGAGTAGATGTTGGAGATTATGTTGCTGACTTGATCGTTAACGATAGTATTATAATTGAGTTGAAATCAATACGCCATTTACTTCCTATTCATGAGGTACAATTGGTCAACTACTTAAAATCAATTGGTTTTGACTTAGGTTTATTGATAAATTTCGGAGAGCAAAAAGTAGATGTTCGACGAAAAGTACGAGTGTTGTAAGATAGGAAATTCTAACAAGATATTAGCAATCCTGATAATCCTGTTATCCTGTCAATGAAGATCTAGTCAGAAATAAAAATCAGGAGATAGATAATGAATCACATGAAAGAAATTTCAAGTCCCCAGATCAAGAAGATACATACAGGTAAAGTGCGCGACAGCTTCAGGGTGGATGCGAAACGTCGATTAATCGTGGCGACTGACCGCTTGTCGAGCTTTGATTTTGTCTTGGATACGCTTATCTCCGGCAAGGGTGCGGTATTGAATTCATTGGCCGCCTGGTGGTTTGAGAAGACCCGTGATATTGTAGAGAATCATTTGATCAAGCCGATCGGAACGAATGCATCGCTTGTTCATGAAGCCGAACCGGTAAAAATAGAGATGGTCGTACGCGGTTATATTACCGGATCTGCCTGGCGTAAGTATCAAAAAGGACTGCGCGATGTATCAGGTGTTCCCATTCCCGATGGAATGAAAAAGAATGATGCTTTTGCAACTCCTGTCTTGACTCCAACAACCAAAGAAGATAGCGATCGTGAAATTTCACGTGAGCAATTGTTGAAAGAAGGCTGGACGACCGAAAAGATCTATTCTCAGATGGAAAAATATGCTGTTAAGCTTTTTGATCGCGGTACAAAATTATTGAAAGAACGCGGCATTATTCTTGTCGATACAAAATACGAATTTGGTATTTACGATGGTAAAGTCATCCTTATTGATGAAATTCACACACCCGATTCATCCCGCTTCTGGTCGGCAGAAGACTATAAAAAGAATCCCGATACCGTAGAACAACTGGACAAAGAATTTGTACGTAATCATTTGATGCAAAATAAGATAAATGGCGAATATCCTACGACATTACCAAAAGAGATCGTTGAAGAAACCGTTCGTCGTTATGAAGGTATTTACAAAATGATCACCGGTGAAGACATTCAACATATCCGGTGCCCGGAGCATTATTTGGCAGCATGTCTGCAAGATGAAGGTCTGATGAAAGATGGCTTTGTCGCCATTGTCATGGGATCGGAATCGGATATGCCGCACGCTAAGAAAATGAAAGATATTATTGAAAAATATGATGTGGCTTGTGATTTACGGATCATGTCTGCTCACAAGAACGGTGAAGCTATATTGGGATTGGCAAAAGAATATAATCATGCCTTAGAACCTGTTGCCGTTATTGCTGTTGCCGGTCGTTCGAATGGACTTGGCGGAGCCTTGGCAGCGAATTTAAGTTGTCCTGTTATTTCCTGTCCGCCCTTTGCAGATAAAGTCGATATGATGGTGAATATCAATTCATCCTTGATGATGCCGTCAAATACACCCGCTGCGACTGTGATCGATCCTAAGAATGCTGCACATTTGGCATTGCGCAGCTTGAACTTACATCGTTTGAAAAATATATTTTCAGAAGAGATCGTAGAGATCAAAGAGAAACTTAAAGAAGCTGACGCGAAGGTAAGAAGGTAATATTTGCATTAAATATCAAAAAGACCTTCTACTGGGAGGTCTTTTTTTTTAAGTATCATATGGGAGACTCTAGAGTCTCCCGTACTTTTTATACATTATTATTTTCTATCGTTTTAAGATTGGTATTAATGCAAACGCAATAAGGGTCTTAGCAACAGCTCCCGGTAAAAAGGGAAGAAAACCCACTACCAAGACATTTGACCATCCCGCAAAATTTGATAGCCACAGAAGGCCAATAGCAAAGACGATCGTATGCCCGATGATCAAGCTTAGTAATGCAGTTAAAATATGTTTATACCATCCTTTATCACCAAAATATCCCATAACATAAGCTGCAGGAATAAATCCCAGTAAATAACCGCCGGTCGGACCGATCAGGGTTGCCAGACCAAATGCACCATTGGCAAAAACAGGAAACCCGATAATGCCCATAATAATGTAAGTGATCATCGCAGCAACAGCACGTTTACGACCGAGCATGATACCTGTCAGTAAGACACCCAGTGTTTGTCCGGTTACCGGAACGGGTTGTAGGGGAATCGTAATGCGTGAAAGTGCAGCCATCATTAATACGGCAGATAATATGTAAGTGATTTCTTTAATGAGAGCGTTTGATGATAAATTTGAAACCTTGATCTTTGTGTTCATAATTCCTTTTTCTCCTGTTTATTTTCAAGATGAGAAGATAGGGAATATTGATATAAATGGGAAATGATTTTTGGATAGAATTTTAATGGTTACGGATATAATTCAAATGATCAATAGTCTGTCATCTCGACCGGAGTGTAGCCCCAAAGGGGCAAGCGAAGCGGAGAGATCTATTCATGAGAAAACGATTTTAAAATGGGTCTTGCAGCAAATCATTAAGAAACTTCATATCTGGATTCATTGATCTTATAAGATCGATTTTCTTTTTCCTTCCCCATTTCTTAATCTGCTTTTCTCTATCAATAGCCTGATTTATATCCTGGAAATAATCATAATAAACAAAATAATAACACCGATATTTATAACAAAAAGAGCCATTCTCAATATAGCGGTGTTCATATAATCTTCGTGCAATATTATTTGTTATGCCTACATAGAGAACTATTTTGGTAAAATTGCAAAGGATGTAAACATAGTAATTGTGATATTTCATTCCGAAAATTAGTAGGAAATTAATTGGAACAAAAATTAATATTTTAATGTGTGATTTAGCTCACAGAATCATGTTCTGAATCATGAATAGATCTCTCCGCTACGTTCTCCGCCAGCCGGCCCCGAACAATCGGGGGTCGAGATGACAGTTTATATTGTGCTAAATGATTTACGTTCATCTCACGTTTGACGTTTTACGTCTCACGGAAGTACATTCCCCGCAGCCCGATAGATCTCATACCATTCAGGTCGGGTAAGTGTAATATCCGATGCCATGCAAATATCCGATAATCGTTTCGGGTTGGTCGTACCGACGATCGGTTGCATCTTGGCGGGGTGACGCAAGATCCAGGCAATGACCAATGCGCTTTTATTGGTATTTTTTTTCTTGGCAATTCTGTCCAGGGTTTCATTGAGTTCCGGGAATTTAGGATGATCAAGATAGATACCTTCGAAGTAACCAAATAAGAAAGGGGACCAAGGCTGGATGCGAATATCGTGTAAACGGCAATAATCAAGAATGCCTCCATCATGATCAATAGAAGGCAGGTTTTCCATATTGACGTTGATCCCACGGTCGATCATCCCGGTATTTGTGATAGAGAATTGCAATTGGTTAATAATTAAATCTTGGTCAATATATTTCTGCAAAAGCTCAATTTGTCCGGAATTGTGGTTGCTGACACCAAAATGCCTCACTTTACCTGCCGATTCGAGGGTATCAAAGGCGTCTGCGACCTCTTCGGGCTCGACGAGTGTGTCAGGTCGGTGCAGAAGTAATGTGTCCACATAGTCGGTTTTTAAGCGTTTTAGACTTTCATCAACCGAATTGAGAATATGCTCTTTAGAAAAATCAAAATACCCTTTACGAATTCCGCATTTGGTTTGAATATAAATATTCTCTCTGACTGCCGGGTTCATGGATAAGGCTACCGCAAAAACTTCCTCGGACTTTCCGGCTCCATAAATATCCGCATGATCAAAAAAGTTGATACCATTTTCCAAAGCCGTATTCAAAAGAATTGACGCATCATTTTTATCTAATTTTGCGATGCGCATACAACCGAGGATTATTTCGGAGGTGGGGAGGTCTGTGGTGGGAGGTATTAGATTTCTCATAATTTCTCTTTTGTGTAATTGCAGTAGTACAGACGCGATGCATCGCGTCGTTACACTATTAACTCTTCGACTTCTTCCGTCCCACCCAGACAAAATCATAGATACGCCAGAAAGATTGCTCTTCTTTTTCGGTATCGGGGAATGCGGTCTCTTCATGCCAGTCTGCTTTGATCAATTTTCGTATATCTCGTGGGGATAAGTCATCCGTCTTTTCAAATAAATAATCCCGAACTTCATAGGTGGTCCATTCAAAATCATCCGGATCGAAATAGGCACTTTTTTTATATTTTTTGGATTGAAATTTGTACTGTTCGGGACAGTCATGAAAATAGTTCGTTCTTTTATCACCTTCTTTATCTACGCCTGCACAAACCAGCTGGGAATCCATCATGTGTTCATCATATATCCATAGCTGAAGATCATAAGGATTTTCAGCTTTTTTAAAGGCTATATTCCATTCATCAACCATGCGAGAAAAAGCATCCAGCATTTCCTGGAATACGGGCAGGGGAGGATTCTTTTTATTCAACTTATACCAAGGTTTGATCCAAAGTCCCACATAATAATCCCGGTTGCCTTTAATACTTTCAACGGGAGGGATCTTATATATTTCGTACCAAAATTCAATACGTTTTAAATGTGATCTTTTCATATGAATTACTTTGTTAAATATTTTACCGCATCATCTGTTGTTTCGGCAAAAAATATTTGTCCTGTTTTATTGCTCTCATACACGAAATCGAGCCAACTTTTTTTACGATACCCGGAAAAGTCACCGACAATGGCGAGTTGTTTATAATAGTTTATCACCTTTTGTATAATATCACCGGCTAGTCCGGTTTTTAGATCAAAAAAATCATCATGAAGATGATCTTTTCTGATCATGATCTTACGTGCACCCTGATAATCGGCATTAGCCAATAAATCAAGAGCATCCTGTACTGTTGCTATGGGTGATTCAATGGATTCCAATATGGCGATCGGAATATTTTTAAACTTCAGTATCGTCAATTTCATTTGGCACACTTTTTTTTATTTCTTTGATCTCTTCATTTAATTTCCTGATATGAATGCCACGAAAGATCAACATAGCGAGGATAAGTATAAGTCCTAGAATGGAGATCAAATAGATCTCAATGGCCACGCCCATGATGATCAGCACGATCGCGATGACCATGAGCAGGGTTTGCAGCATCATGCGGCTTTTATTATTCATTTTCATCTCCTACATAAAGAATACGCGCTACTTCAAGAGGTCTGTCCGTGGCAAAAATATCAATGCCAAGCCGTTCCCATCGTTTATAAAGATGATCACCTTTTATTGCAGCTTTTTTATCTAAATTTCCCAATGTTCCGCAATTTACATAGATCTTTTCATCATGCAGCATATTGTAGAGTGATTTTTTCTGTAGATATGTGCCTGTAAATGCCGTCACCCGATCCATAAGAACCCCGGCGTCTTTAGCGCGCTGAATTTCTTCTTCGTTCCTTAATGAGAGTGATAGCATAAGATCCGGATCGAGTTGATTGACTTTTAGGCCGTCATCGATACTGTAAACAATAACCAATACTGACGCTTGGGTTCCTGTTTCATGAACGAGATCGATCACTTTTGAAAAGGGAACCCCTCTCTTAACATCAAGATTTAAAACAGTTCTTCCTTTAGCCCAGATAAGGGCTTCTTTGAGGGTAGGAATACGATATGAGGTTTGTGCACCCTCATTATCTTCCAAGAAGAGATCTTTCATGTCGACGTAATTTACCTCTCTGACCTTTCCCGTGCCGGTTGTCGTGCGTTCCAAACCCCAGTCGTGCATTAGGATCAGGACCGAATCGAGCGTCATGGAAATATCAATTTCCAGCGTTGATGGGACGTGATCCAATATATTTTGGAACGTTTCGATGCAGTTCTCGGGATATCCCGGATAGGGCCCGCCGCGATGTGCGCTTAAGACAGGAAGTCGATCGGGTGTCCATACAAAGAAAGCCTGTAGATCAGCAACGGAATCGAAAGAAAGATCGGGTTCCGCATAGGGTGGGGAAGCGAGTAATAGCGTTGTTATGAGAAGTAAGAGTAGTATTTTTTTCATATTGGCCTCGTAAAATATATTGTTGTTGTAGAGACGCAAAATCTTGCGTCTTTACATAAACACAAATTAATTATAAAATATAAAATATTTGTTGAGATTAATCTTCCCGGTCGGGGTCTTCAATGACCACATCATCAACCTTTGTGAAACGTAGAATACGATTATTTCCATTATCAAGCGTGTAAATAACTTCATCGTAAAATGTCAGAGCAAAAGGATTATTCAGAAGATCGGGATACTGTTGTAATATGAGTGTATCTTTAACGACCAATGAATCGCCGTAATAAGTAGAATCGGATATTTTTAACCATTCTTCGCGTACAACGACCGATTTGATAAATTCACCGGTAGAAGAGAACATTTTAACATCATGATCAAGTGTGTCGAGAACGAAAATATTTCCATCGGTAGAGATGGTAATATCGCGAGCATATCCATATTCTCCCAATCCCATGATATCATCAATTCCAACAAGAAATCCTGAACTATAGCCTGAAGCATTCAGCTTATGAACCTGGAAATAATCACCTGTTTGAGTATAAAATAGATTTCCGACCTTATCTGAAGTCATTGAAATAGGCCAAGAGATCGTTCCGGCACCTGTGCCTGGAGTGGCAACAAACGATTCTTTTACACCAACATATTGCCAGACGTTTTGCCCATTCGATAATCTGATCAGAATGGTAGGAAGTAAATTGATCTTAACGATATAATTATTAATCGCGTCTGCTGCATAGATCGACATGTCGGCTATGGGAGCAGGGGCAAGAGCAACAAAGGATTTATTTTGACTGGCATAAATTTGATCACCCTCAACGATCACTGTACCACTTGCGGTATCAGTCAGTCCCATGCTATTTAAAGTTGATTGTGGATCGTAAAATACTCTTGGACTCATCAAAGAATCAAGAACAGAGATTTGTGTGCTGTCGATGATCTCTGAATCCGGTATGGGTGAGAATCCTGTAGCTAATCCGGTTAAAGGATCCATTAGGACCGGAGATCCGTTAACATCATAGTAACGTTGTGTTATAATACCTTCAATTCCGATCATTGCCGCAAATTGAGACCAGAAATAAATAACACCGCCATCATCGGTATAATATACATTAAAACGTGAATCAAGGCAGACTGAGGTAGGTGTGACAGATAAATTGCTCAATGTATCGTAAATTCCCGTTTCCACTTCACCTGAAGGGCGAATGACACGAATGCGATTTTCTGAACTATCTGCAATGTATAAACGACCGTCCTTAGAAGCAAAAACATCAACCGGATCAGTTAATCCCAGTTGAGTAAAGCTCCAATCAGGAGAAATTTGCACAAATTTATTCGGATCAGAATTTGGACCACCTGTTGGCTTTTCACCTGTACCGGGAAGGGTCATTGTTTCTGAGCACCCAAAAATAAGAAGGAGGGCAGATAAAAGTATTAAAGATGTTGATAATATTTTTTTCATTAGAAATTGTAACTTATTTGAATTTGGTTAACGATTCCGAGATATTTATGAGGACGGAAAGCATAATCCACTTTCAGACCCGAGTTCCAGCGTTCTGTTGTGAAGCCTAAGCCCATTGTGAACGGAATTTCAGTTCCAATACTGTAGCCGGCTCTAAACTGTACTGCATCTAGGAATGTCGCATTAATTCCAAGGACATATGTTTCGTCATTATCCACGGGATGGTTCAATTGAACAGTTGCGAGTAGATCCATAAAATTATTTTCATAGACAGTCATGGAAGAACCGATATGGAAAGTTGTCGGAGGAGAAAATGTAGCATAATCTCGCATATCACCATCTACTGATTCATATTGTCCGGCAGGTCCACTCGGTGTGCCGAAATTCAACAATGCGACTGCAAGAGTAAGATCTTTAAATCCTGTCATGTAATATGTTCCAAGATCCATAACGATAGAGGTTGTTGCCAGATCAAGATATTCTTCGCGTACAAAACGACCACTAAATCCAAAAGAGAAACGGTCACTCATTTTACGAGAAGCATTAAGACCGATATAATAATCGGCATAGGTAAAGTATTCGCCTGAGCCGTAGGGTTTGTATTCTGTTGTAATCTCCATGGCATCCATGTGCAGAGCACCGATTTCCATTCCAAATGCCCAGGATCCGATAGAATGGCTCATAGCAAAATACTCATAACCAATTCCATCAAACCAGTCTAAATGAGAAAGAGCAATAGATGTACCTTCCAATTGGACTGTCACCGCAGGATTCCAATGAATTACCGAAGCATCTGAAACAATAGCTGTAAAAGCGCCACCCATTCCACCTGAAGTTGCCGAAGGATCGATTTTAAGGAAATTATAGATAGATGTTCCGGCGCGTTGGCCGCCAAGTCCGGCAAAAGCCATCGAGAAACTCATCAACAAAGCGAGAGCGATATGTATGTTGCGTCGTTTCATCATTAAAACCTTAAAAAGATTCCGAGCATAATCTGTCTCGGTGAATAATATCGTGAAGGATCTTCATTGGGATTTCTTCCACCATAATAAGAGTATGAAATGATCTCACCGGGATCATAAGGCTGACCGGTAAAAGGATTTATTCTTCTTGGAACTTTATAGTTAAATACATTTTGTGCATCTACATAGAAACCGTAAGTCAGACTTTTAAAATAAAAATTCTTGGTAAATTTCATGTCAACTGTGATATAGGGATCAGCGATCTCTCCGTAGGGATTATCGCTTCGTGATGTTCCGATATACCAAGTAGTGCCATCTGCGGTGACCACGGTATCTTGAACGATATTTTCAGTATAGCGACGTCCGGATTGTGCTTCAACATGAGCATTCAGTGACCAGTTATTTATCCATGGAGAAACATTGTCTTCATACATATGGAATCTCAAATTTCCGATCAAACGGAAAGGCTCATCCCAGCTGAGATAGTTCTCGGTCAAAGGCTTTTCAGGGATCATACCCGCTTCAACAAGAACGTTATCATCTGGACTGGAACTTTTACCTGTCGTAACTGAATAAGTGAATGAAGCATTTCCGCTAAAGAAACGGCCTGCTGTTTGTCTGAACATGAATTCAAGTCCGTAAGAACGTGCATAATCCATATTCAAGTACATCATTAGGCTGTAGTTTCCGAGCAGGGGATTAAAGGAAGTGATTGTCTGAGCGGTTTCATAATCGAACATATCTTTATAGTAAGCTTTAAATTCAATGGCGGATGCTGCCGAAAATTTATGCTTTAAACCAATTTCGTATGCTACGGTTGTCTTGGGATCAAGATTCGGGTTACCGATAAGACTGTAAGGGTTATCCGAAACAGTATTCAATTTTGCATAAACATAGTTGTAGGTCGGAAGCTGTGAAAAATGTCCGTAATTAAAATAGAGTACATCATTGTCGGTGACAGGGTGGGAGATACCTAGACGCGGACTTACGTGACCTTTAAATCTTGCCCCGAATAAATTACCGGTTTCTTCAAAATAACGTAGTCGTCCGGCTTCAGTGATCGTTAAAAGATCCGGGTCCATCATAGCTTCTGTAATTTCTTTGCCTATAAACCAATAATCATAACGTATACCGACATTAGCGATCATGCCTTCAAAGGTGATCTTATCCTGAAAATATATAGAACCATCCGATGGTTTGACATTATAATAATCGTAACTTTCACCTAATCCCGAACCAAGCCAGGGTTTATAGATATCAACGATCTGCATTTCGGTAAAGCGATGCTCAAGACCGGCTTTCATTTTGTGTTTTGTACTTGGGTGATAGGTAAAATTGGTTGAGAGAGTATAATTTTTACTCCAGTAATCATACCAATAAGGTGCATCACCATGATCCCAAAATTCATCACCGGTAAAAACAACAACATTCCCAAATTCATCTCTTGTTAAATATTCATTGGGGTCAATATCCAAGATCTCTTCATATTCTGTCCAATGTTTGTTCTGAACCGCATCGTGGGAAGATGTAAAGAAATAACCGGCATTGACCGTATAGAATAACTTCGGGTTGATCGTATGTGTCCATAGGGCATTTACGACCTTGGATTCCCGTGTACTGGTTGGATAATTATCAAGGATGTTCTGAAAAGCATAGGGATAAGAACCGCTTGTAAAGTATCCCTGATTAACTTTGGCAGATTGATTGTAAGAGATAGAAAATTTATATTTTTGTCGGAGGTTCCAAGAGAGCTTTGCCATAGTGGAAAGATTATTCTCCTGACGGGTAGTAAAAGCATTCATCCATTCACGATAGGGATATACTTGATTCGATCTGGGTAAATAAGAATCGGAGAGAAAAAGATAAGCGCTGACAAAATAAGAAAGATAGCCGGGAAGCAGTTTGCTTTCGCCTTTTGTGATCGGCCCACCCAGTGTGAATTCAACATTATCTGTTGAAAAACCATTTGCACCAAACATCTGATCTGTTTTATAACCGAAGGAACCCTCAAGATTAGCAGCACCTTCTTTAAGTTTGACATCAATAATACCGGACATAGCTTGTCCGTATTCTGCATTGAATCCACCGGTAATGATCACAAGTTCTTCAATGGCATTCGGATTTACATATAAACTTGATGTTGCACCTGTTAAAGGATCTTTAATAGAAAGTCCGTCAACAATGAACTGACTTTCATCAACACGACCACCACGGATATGGATCTCATTGTTCGATGTGGATACACCGGCCTGTTGACCCACGATATCGGCAACGCTTTCCACGATCTTGCCCATAAGATCATCAGCTGAAACGGTGACGGATGAGGCCGTCGAAGTAGCATCGATCAAAGGTTTTTCACCGACAACAATAACATCTTCACCCAGAGCCAGAACCGTTGTTTCAAGAGTAATATCCATTCGGATATTATCGCCTTCTTTTAACTCAATTCCACCATGCATATGCTGTTTATAACCGATCATGGAAACCATCATATCATAGGTGCCTTCACCCATACCGGTAACGGTATATGAGCCGTCCATGGATGAAGCAGCACCGTAATAAGTACCTCTCAGGATGATATTAACACCAGCCATAGGTTCTTTCGTTTCGGCATCTGTGACGACTCCGCGAATTGTAGCTGCATATGCGAAAGCCGTTAAGCTTATTAAAATGAAAACCGCAATGTATTGTAAATATTTTTTCATTTTACCCATCTATCTCAAAGACGTGTTTAAAAAGTTCATCTAAGTTATCGTTTCCATTCAAGTAATAGAGTGGGATGGACATATAGTAGCATGTCCCGCTTCCTATTGGTGTTTCTATCATTACATTGGGTGTTCCGGTATAATCACTGGTATTTAAAGAGTCATGTTCGAAAAAATAACGCAGAGTCGAAGTCTTACCCGGGTTAATGGCGTATAATTTATCAGGTAATGTTGATGAAATTTTTAATTGTAGAGTATTATTTAGAGTGGTATCACCCCAATTAGCTTCAATATTTACACCGGATTTCATACGGCCGGATGGACTGTATTGGTAAACGGTATCGATATCCGTAAAGGTCCAGATCGTATCCGGTCGAGAGGTTGTTGTCACTTTTTGGGCGTTATCCAAAAATAAGGTACCACCATCACGAACAAAGCGAGTTAAGGCAAGCGATGCTTCATTTAAACTATTTGCAGTACGGAAAGTGAACCAGAAAACTTTTGAAAAAGTGCTTAAATTTAGTTCAATATCTTCAGGTGAATAGGGAATGGTATTTGCTGTATTTGTACTTGAACTGCCAATTTCCCATGTAGAGTAACTATTTACCCCGGTGATGTCATCAAAAATTCCCGTATACAAGTTTTGGTGATTATAGATGACTTGGTCGCCCGAGAAATCATTAACGATCAAGATATTACCCACAGGTTCTTTAACGATCCAGGATGTTATTTTTGAGTCCTCGTTGTTTGGATCAGGGAACGAGATCATGTTACTTTCGGCTCCGGCAATATCTTGCACCTTAAGGAAAAAACGGTGTTTACCGGGAGTTAGGTCAGTTAACATAATTTCCCTGGTTTTTCCATCAAGATGTTGCCAAGAACTTGTATCGTCTAATGCGTAGTAAATGTCGGTTACGGTAATTTGCCCATCAATATCGGAAATATCCCAGAAAAAAGTATGATGAGTAAATGAATAATGTAAAGAATCCTCTGTTCGCGAGCTTTGGGGAATAGAATTTAATTTCCACTCAACCGTAGGAGGTGAATTGAAGACAGGAAATGAGGCTACGGCAGGTGTTGGATCAATGGCGTCGTTATTGTCAACGGCTTGAACATGGAAAGAATAAATATCAAATTGGGTCCGTAGCGGTAAATAAAATATAGCAGATTCGTTCTTTGTGTATATCGCGGTATCCATATAAGACCAGCGATAATAATAGCCTACAACATTACCATCGGGATCGTCGCCCCACCAATGTATTTCCTGAACTGAAACAGTTGTATCAAGTCCCAATAAAAGAGTATCTAACACCCACGTGGTATCACCCTTATTTACCCAATAATCTCCCGGGCCGAGAGTTGTATCGGGATGATAGAAAAATGAAATATGCGTTTCAGGCGGCAGGTTTTCTGCTGTTGAGGGTGGAAGAGGAGGATGGAATAGATCGCATGCTGCCAAACTTAGCAGTAAAGCTATTATGAAAATTGGAATTGGTATTCGCTTGATTTTATTCATTCTTTTTTTTATAACCCACCCCGACCCCGACCCCGAAGGTTCGGGGCGGGACGGGGCGAGTACATAATTACCTTCTATTTCAAGAGTAATAATTTATTCGTTGCTGTAAATTCGGGTGTCTCGAGTCGGTATAGATACATACCTGAACTGAGATGTCCGGCATTAAAGCGTAGATCATATGAACCTGCATTCATGCTTGAATTAACCAATTCTTGGACACGACGTCCACTTAGGTCATAGATGGTCAATTTAACATCTGTAGCCTTTGCGAGGTCGAAACGAATGGTTGTTACAGGATTGAATGGGTTCGGATAGTTCTGATGCAGAACGAAGTTCTTGGGAACATTGGCAACACCGGGTTCAACGACCGTGACCTTAACTGTAATATCATCCAATTTACGGACTTCGATCTTAATTGAGCCGTAACCGAACATGACAACACCTTTTACATTGCTTAAGGTATCGCCGGCAACAACCGTATCCACTCCACCGACAACGGCATTTTCCATATAATTGATATCAAGAATAGAATCTGCAACCAGATCATCATCAATCAGGAATGAATCTATGCCATTGCTCAAAGTAAAGTCATACGCATTAATTGCGCTTATTCCGCCACCATCGGCAATTTCAACCAGAACACCTTCAAATGATTCGGGATCAGCTTGAAGATCAGCCAACGTAACATCTGTTGGTGTAATCGGAGTTTCACCGGCAAGTATTATGGCAACTGAGCCAACAACATAAGTGTTAGTCTGATATGCCCAATAAGCTTCATGGTCATCGTCAACTTTACCCGTAACCGTAATCAGGTCGCCTTCGTGGAAAGCGGCAAGAGCAGAGGCATCTGCAAAAACCCAAACACCGTTCCAGGCACCCGAGGCGCTTGCAACAGGAAGTGCACCATTATCAGAATCATCTTTAAAGTTTGATGCGAGTGAACCGTCCATGGTGACGTATGCGTCAAATTCAACATTGCAGCCATGAAGAGGACTTAAGCCATTTTCTGCATGTGTATATTGAATATCGTATACTGTAGGATCACCGTCCAGAACTTTATAGGTAAAGAGTTCTTCTTCATGATTACTCGGCAGGGCTGATACGTCAGATGAATCATCTACCACGTAGAAGTAATATTCTACAATAGCTTCATCAGCTTGTGCCGGGATGGTTGCCGACCAACGATTCGAAGAACCTTCAATCATATCAACAGAAGCAGCAGCACCGTCATTGACCTTATAGAAGACTTTGGCTGTATCAATATTTCTAAGTGTTGAAATTGTGGCAGATACTACAACAGTTTGAGATGATGTTGGAATATTGGCAGGTGAACGAGCTGGGAAGAGGATCATAGCCGGGCCTTCACCCAGAACAATGTCTTCTTCATATAGAGGATTCAAATTGTAAGTGTTTGAATCAGCATAGGAACCGTAATGATGATAGACCCATCCGGTAATGCTTTCGATCGGAGTCAAAATAGGTGGTGCAACATATTCATCTAAACTGTCTGAATCGGCTGCTACGAGACATGAACCTGTCCCGTCATCAATTTCAAGAATATAAAATGGGATTGAGGTTGACGTTACGAGAGCATTTTCAATTTTAACCATACTGGTTCCCCATTGTTCTGCAGTAATCGGCAAACGTAAGTCACCGGTGGTGACAACAGCAGTATCAGGCAGGGGAGCTTCACCGACCAACTCAATATCGCCAATTAAAAAGAATTCGGTCATATTAGAGGGAGAGGTTGAATATTCACTGACATAGCCACCCATTTCGATCAAGTCACCTACTATGAGATCCGGAAAGGTTGCTGCATCTGCATCGTAAGACATAACAGCACTCCATGGGCCTCCATGTAAATCAGATAGGAGGAATTTAGAACCATCACCGGCATAACTTAAACCGGTTGGCATGGTGACAACACCTCTAACCCAGAGAGTTGTATCTTCATTAAACAGATATGAAAAATCCGATACTCCGTCCACGGCTGTTTTCATTAGATCTGAAGCTCTAACTTGCTGTATCCTCTGCATACGAGTATAAACTTTTGTTTCACCGCTGAAAGGACCTTCAACGATATCCCATGCAAGACGAGGTATTACTTTGTATGCACCATAACCATAAGTCATCAAACCGGTAATTGAAATAAGACTGTCATATTCATCCGGCCAGAAATAGTAAGCTGCATTGCCTTCATCATCTACACCAACAGTGTCAGTTGCATCAGCAATTTCCCATTCGCCGTAACCGGCATCTGGATTTGAAATTTCAACATCAAGTAGACGCACTAAACAACCTTCGTAATCTTCCATATTAGCTTGAGCTGCTGTAATGACTGCAGGTGCAGGGCAACCGACGGTGTCTTGTTCAACAATAAATGATGTGACATTTTTGATTTGAGTTAAGTTAAAGTATTCGTCTACCGTACCGGTAATTGTCACAGAATCACCTTCAGCAACAATAACAGTATCACCAACAAGATTATTGATGTTTGTACCAAGATAGACATAGATACCATTCCAGGCACCGACGCCATCCTGAATGTACATTTTTTCTCCACCAAATGCGTAAGGTTCACCGGTAACGATACCGGAAACGGTTACGACCTGGTCTTTTAATGGTGAATCTCCACTTACATCAGTTGTATACTGAATGTCTCTGATCGTTGTTCCAAATGCAGCAACGGTCAAGAGGAGAGCCATCATAATGATTAGCGTTTTTTTCATCTTTTTTCTCCTTGATTTGAATTCTATTTTATGACTAAAAAACGTCCGGTTTTGACAAAACCGGTGTTATTATTTTCGACAGCAAAAATATACATACCCGTTGCCAGTGCCTGATCGTGATCGGTAATCAGATCCCAGGCATGCTCACCGCCTGAATAGACACTGCTTGAACCGAGCGCTTCTTCCAAACGTCTTGTATTTTCACCGGAATATGTTGATGTCTGATGTTCGATCGTTTTCACCAATTCACCCGAAATGGTGAAAATACGAATAGTCGATTCATCGGGAAGTCCGGTAAACCAGATCATTTTATCACGAACACCTAATCCATCCCATAGCGCATTCACCCGATAAGGATTTGGATAAACACCAACTTCGGTCATTTCATCATCTATAGATTGCTGACCGGTTATAACAGTAATACGATTTTCCAATTGCGAAGATTCCAATGAGAGAAGTCCGGTTCTCGGATCACCCTTATCGTAAGATGTCACCGCGAAAATGTTCTTGTCCGGCCAACCGTTCAAAAGGTTTTTATTCTCAAATTTATAATAGAAGGTATCTTGTCCAAATATCTCATAGGAAGGGTTACCCAGCTCATCTTTAATTCTTATGTAATCAAAACCCGTATTGTAACCGAATTCATCGATCAGATCAAAAGTTGCCAGCAGGCTCCATTCAGCAGCCAGTTGAGATGTTTTTCTACGTGCATAGACTTTATAACCTTCAAAATCTTTTTCACGGGAAATGGGGTCTTCCGCAAATTCCGGGATATTGTTCCAATATAAGGTTACTTTACTTTTATCTGATACGATATGTAATTTCGGTGAAGGGGGAGGAGCCGGAAGAACGAAACGATCTAATTTTCCATTTCCGTTTTGATCTTCATTAATACCGTGGTCAAGACGGCCATTACCATTAATGTCTTCACCATTGAAAGCTTTTTGTGCCCAGTCGGCATTAACTCGTAATAAAGACCGACGAGCCGCATTATCGATCATTGAATTATTGGCCCATCTACCGCAGACGACTGCAAAAGCAACGTCAATTGCTTCACCGGCAGGAATTTCCCACGATGAACTGTCCGCTACTGCCGGAATAGATCCAAAAGGACCTGCACCGACGAGGATCATCCAAGAGGCGGATGTAGAAGGGTAACCTTCGTCTGTATAGTTTACATCATTTAAATGTCTGGGTACCGAATGACTTAACTTGTCATATCGTTCTTCGTCGGTGAGCGGAAGAAAATATTCCGGGTAGGTTAAATTGGATGATGTGTTCCACATCCATTGATTATAATACGTGTCCCAGTGTGCTCGCGGAACCGTTTCTGTCCCTAAAAAAGTAAAACCGACATAACTTTGAGCGTATCCGTTATCTCCATCCTGATCGAACTGGTAAGCGATATCTCTGTCCAAACCTTCAAACTCATCATCGGGAATGGGATCAAATACGGATTCATCAAAACCGTTCTGATTGTCATACCAGTTCCAACCGCCACCGGGTTCGTATTCGCTCGTATAATTCATGTTTCCCACAGCGGCATCTGCCCAGATACCTACAAACACATCTTCAATAGGGGAAGAACCGATATTGGTAATATGGTAATTCAATATGACAAAAGCATCGGTAAAACTAAAGTTCCACGTATAGGTCGTCATATCAACCCGGATGTGCAAGGGCTTATGTTCTACCACAGGACCTTCATCATTAAAAGTAGCTTTATAGTCCTGATGAGATATTGCATAAGGAGAATAAACTTTTGAAGTTGGTATGGAAGAGCGTTCAAAAATTGAATCACCGTTATCGGTGAATTCAAATCCTGCAGCGCCGTAGTCAAAAACACCATCGACAATACCGGTGCTGACACGTTTTTCTCCATTTACTTTTCCGCCGACCCAGAGACCGCCGTAAGACATATGTTCGACTTGCTCTTTGATATTATCGGGATACTGTTTATACATACAACTGGGTTGGTCCGGATTATTGTATCCTTCACCCAAAACACCAAAATTTGTTATGGTTAGACCCAATTGTCCGACTGTGGTATAATGGACATAATCTGCCACAGACGTAGATGCTTTCCGCAAAGGTGCCGTATAACGGTCATTTGCAGACAAAAAACCTATCAGTGCTAAAACAGCAAAGAAGAAAAAACGAATATTATTTTTCACAAAACCCTCTAGTTCTAACTGTAAAGATAAGGGCATTTTTCAGTAATGTCAAAAATAAAAATGTATTTTTTAAACACAAGATGTTGGGTTGTATGAATTATATATGCACAAGATGTGTAAATATAGTCGATAAGTCTATAAGTCTATAAGTCGATGAGTCGATAGGTCGATGGGTCGATAAAACAGTAAGTCAAGGAGATGAAAGATTGATAATCAGGAAGTTGAGATGTAAGACGTGAGAAGAGGGACCTGTCATCTCGACCGAAATCCCGATGGATATCGGGATGAAGTGGAGAGATCTATTCATGATACATAAACAAAATCTATGATATAGGTCACATTGACTATAATGATATTTTTACTAACTGATATTCTGATTATTTTATTGCATGAAAAATCACAATTACTATGTTTACATATTGACCAATTACACTAAAAAAGTTTTATATACAGGCGTAACAAATGATCTAGCCCGACGTCTTTATGAACATCGTTATATTGAAAAGGGGTCATTTTGCTATAAATATCGATGTTATTATTTGGTCTATCTTGATTGGTATCAGGATATACATCAGGCAATAGAAAGAGAAAAACAGATCAAAAAATGGAGAAGGGATAAAAAGATCAAATTGATCAAAACCATAAATCCTGATATGAGATTTATAAATTATCTAATTGAAGAACCTTTTTGATCTTATGCTTGAAATAATATTTTGTGACATGAATAGATCTCTCCACTGCGTCACGTTCGCCGAACGGCGAACAGACTTCGGTCGAGATGACATTTTCTCAACGATTAACCATTCTTGATATTTTTTTCCCAAAAAAAATATTCCGAACATTACATCAATAGCTTATATTTTAGCGCGAAGGAGCAGGCCGCATGGTCTGTCGCGGTAAAGGGTAAAAAATTAAAGGATTAGAGATGTTAAAGTCAATTTCACCTCTCGACAGCCGGTATTATAAGCGGGTCGAACCGCTGGGCGATTACTTCTCGGAATATGCATTGATGGGCGCACGAATTTGGGTTGAACTCCAGTATCTATTGGCACTTGATAAAACGGGACTTTTCCAGCCTCTGGGGAAACGAGAGATCAAGCGCATCGAAAAAATGTCTGAAACCTTCACAAAGGAAGATTACGATGCGATCAAGGAGATCGAAGCGACACTTAATCATGATGTTAAATCCTGTGAGATCTATCTTATCCGGGAATTGAAGCTCAGACAACCCAATATGATCCATTTTGGACTGACCTCGGAAGATGTCAATAATCTTTCACACTCCTTATTATTAAAAAAATATCGCGATGAATATCAAATACCGCAATTGAAGTCATTTTTAACCCTTATGGGCAAGAAAATCACTACATGGAAAGGTGTTGCTATGCCGGCCCGGACTCACGGACAAATGGCATCTCCCACTACAGCCGGAAAAGAAATGGCTGTTTTTGCCTCTCGTCTGATGCGACAATACATCGCCCTGAAAAATTTTAAATTTCGCGGGAAGTTAAATGGAGCTTCCGGAAATTATTCTGCTTTTGTTTCAGCCTCCGGTGAGATCAACTGGATGCAATTTTCTAAAAAATTCATTGAAAGCCTCGATCTTGACATGAATCCGGCAACGACCCAGATCGAAGATCATGACACGTGGTCAGAATACTTTTTTATTACCAAGATGATCAACACCATCCTTATTGATTTGAATGAAGACATGTGGATTTATTTGATGCTGGGTTATTTTAAACAGAAGGTAAAGACCGGGGAAGTAGGATCATCAACCATGCCGCATAAGGTTAATCCTATTAATTTTGAGAACAGTGAAGGCAATCTTGGCATTGCGAATTCACTACTTGAACATTTTTCAACAAAATTGAGCCGTTCACGTTTGCAACGAGATCTTTCGGACAGTACGGTGGAACGAAATTTCGGTGTGGCGCTTGCACATGCTTCTCTTGGATTGCTTGAAACACAAAACGGGATGAGTAAATTAACCGTGAATGCCGAATTTTGTGAAAAAGAATTGAATGATTATCCGGAATTGCTGGCGGAACCCATTCAGACTATTTTACGGCGTGAGGGTTTTGCAAATCCATATGAAGTGATGAAAAGCCTGACCCGTGGACACGGCATCACAGTGGCCAATTTGAATAAATTCATTAATTCACTGAAAGTATCCGATGATGTTCGCCGGGAATTAGCCGAATTGCGGGCATTTACCTATACGGGACTTGCCGAGAAGATCTGTACTGAAGTATTGAAAGACATGAAAAAAGGACTTTGAAGAGTTGAATTGCTGAATCGTTGAATTGTTGATGAATACATTATTTCAATCCTTCGACAAATGAAATTGAAATGTCCAATGAATTTATAACCAATATGATCTTTAAAAGGTAAATTAATGAATATAGCGGTAATTGGTTCGGGTGGTCGTGAACATGCCTTGATTTGGAAACTACAGCAGTCTGAATTGGCTGAGAAGATATTTGTCCTTCCCGGAAACGGGGGTACAGATAATCATGTTACTCTTGATGGATCGGATACCGATGCTTTAAAAGTTTTTTGTGAAAAAGAAAATATATCATTGATCGTCGTTGGGCCTGAAGTCCCGCTTGCAAACGGTATTGTTAATGCCTTTGAAGATATGGATATTCTTGTTTTCGGTCCCGACAAAGAAGCCGCTCAATTGGAAGGATCAAAGATATTTTCCAAAAAATTCATGAAGAAATACGGTGTAGCAACCGCAGATTTCCAAACCTTTACAGCTAAAGACGATCCTTCAATCTTAATAAAAGATATGAAGGGCGATCTGGTTATCAAATTTGATGGTTTGGCTGCCGGCAAAGGGGTTTATGTCTGTTCCTCAGAAGAAGCAGCATTTTCAGCTATTGAAGATATAAAAGTTAAATACGGCGATAATGCCGAATACCTGATCGAAAATAAACTGACCGGCCAGGAACTGTCTATTATAGGCGTGACCGATGGGTTGAATATTAATTGTCTTTTACCATCACAGGATCATAAAGCAGCTTACGATGGAGACAAAGGGCCCAATACCGGTGGTATGGGTGCTTATTGTCCGGCACCTTTGGCAACTGAAGAACTCCTGAATATGATTGATGAAACCATCATACTGCCAACCCTGAACGGAATTGAAGCGGAAGGCTTTAATTATAAAGGTGTAATCTATTTTGGTATTATGCTGGATGATGACGGTCCCAAACTGCTTGAATACAATGTACGTTTTGGTGATCCCGAAACTGAAGTTATTTTACCGGCTTTAAAAAGCGATCTGCTTGAATTGATCCTTGCATCTTTCGATGGGTCTTTAGGTGAAATGGAACTTGAGTTCAACGATGAATATTTTGTTGATGTTGTTCTGATTTCCGGCGGATATCCCGGTTCATATGAAAAAGGGAAGAGTATTCACGGATTGGATAAACTGAACGAGTCAACCCTTTGTTTCCATGCCGGGACTAAAAAAGATGCCGGTGAATTGCTGACCTCGGGTGGACGTGTACTGAATATCGTATGTAAAGACATGGATCTGAAGAAAGCTGTTGATACTTGTTATTCGGAGATAAAAAAGAT
>Ga0222637_1000222_pt1 | contig 29269 bp, 28 predicted proteins | sample AntAcemetagen143_FD_181149 | JGI IMG/M metagenome (GOLD analysis project Ga0222637, IMG submission 181149) | Saline water microbial communities from Ace Lake, Antarctica - #143 | ecosystem: Environmental > Aquatic > Non-marine Saline and Alkaline > Saline | place: Antarctica: Ace Lake...
GTAATGCTTCTTTCACCGGCTATCAAATATGTTTCACCTATTGTAGCTGTATTTCCACAGCATGTTAGCAATGCTTGTATTATATCTTCTATATAAGTTGGGTGCAAGAAACTCTGTCCGCCATCTATAAGAAAAAACATTCTCTTTTTAATAGCTTTGAACAATCCGAGTAGGTGCATGTCGCCGGGACCATAAAGAAACTCCGGCCTTAATACAGTAACAGGGACCTTCATTTTATTGTAATAATAAGATGCTATCTTCTCTGCCTCAGCCTTGGTTATTTCATAAATATTTGACGGATTAAACGGGTAAGCTTCATCCGCATTTTCCACGTTGGGCCCGAGTACGCCCGCACTACTTAAATATATAAACTGCCTTATCTGTCCATTTTTCACACATGCCTCAAGAAGATTCCTGGTACCTTCTGTATTAATAGCATAATAATCAGCATCTGGCACACCATGCTTACCTAAAATTCCCGCGATATGAAAAACTATGTCTATGTCTTTAATGGATTCTTTTAAAGAATCCCTATCCTGTAAATCACCATATAAATAATTAATGTTACCTAAAGATTGAAGGGTTGTTATATCGCTTAAGCCCCTGACAAGCGCGCTTACCTTAACATTCAAATCAGCTTTTAATAAAGCCTTTGTTAAATGGCTTCCGATAAAACCTGTGGCTCCGGTGATTAAAATATTCATTCTAAGTCCTACTTTGATAATACTCCCGATGCATAACTCACCAAACTATATAGATTAAATGAGCATATTTCAGCTTAAAAAACTGCGGATAAAATGGTTCAAGAGCGGAAATTACCTGCAGGATATTTAATGAAATATTGCAGATAGCCCTGCCTATATCACTTTTAAGGGGGCTACCTTTCGCGCCGGGTGGCCATGGAGGCATATCTATATAACCTGTATCGTAATGCTTACCGCTATCCGCGATATCTAACTGTTTAATTATCGCCCCCATTGTAACTGTATTTAATCCTGAGTGACTCTGGTGCCCGTTGCTATCGCCATTGGGAACAAACAGGATGACCTTTTTGGCTATTTTTTTTAAGGATCTTATATATCGAATCTGATTATCCAACGAAAGGCGCTGAAGCACTTCGCAGGACAAGGCCAAATCAAAATGCCGTTGCGAATAGATATCGTCTAATACACACAAATTACACGACTGCGCGGACACCTTACTGCTATATGTTTTTTTAAAAATCTGCTTGAACCTATCTATCCTGTCAGTTCGTTCATCAATAATTTCATAATCCAAGTCCCGCTCCTCGCAAAAAGAGAAAAAATCAGAACTGTATCCATATTTCTCCGGTAGTCCGGCAACTAATACCTTATGATTTCTACCTTTAGGCAGAATCTTGTTAAGCAACTTGTATTTTACCAAATACTCATAAACAGTGCCAAGCCCCTCGCCCTCTTTTATTGCTAAATCATAAAATTTTCGCGCTAATCTATCCAAAGCAAACCTGTCATTTCATATATTCCCTGCCTAAACAGTTCTTAAATCCAAAAATACTCTTATTCAGTAATTTTTTTATCATTTTTACTAAGCTATAGAACAATCACTCGGGAGCAATCTCAAAAAGATCTACATAAACACCGTCTTTTTCCATTGATAATATATTTTTGTAATGACCGGACATATAACGCCTAACATCTATGGAGTTCCTGGGCAAGGCGCCTTTTAAATGCCAGCAAGAAGAGACCAGCCACACTCGCTTTAAACCGCTTTCTTTTAGCCACATTTCACCTATTTGCCTCTCCCCTTTTCCAAGCCACCACCCATATAACTGCCTTGTTTTAAAATTTAACTCGTTTATACCTAAGGACTTTACCATCGATCTTGTACCTAAACAGCATTTCATTGCGTACGGGTAGAAAAAATAGCCTACGCAGACGGGTTTATTTTGTATGATATCACTCTCAAAACAAGAGAGTGCGATAATATAAGATTGTATATCTGTTGCAAGAATAGCATCGTCATCCTCCATGTTTGTTCTTATAGAATGCATTAAGGTTGCATAATCCTTTTTAGCGTGCATTCCTATATAAAAACTTTTTTTATTTTTAGGCGGCGGGAGCATAAACCCGTGATAATAATTGATAAGAGAAAACCCTATATAAGCCATAACCAGGGTCATGGCAGTTATTCTAAATAACTTACGTTTAATACTCAATACCCCTTTAGCTATTAAAAGATAATAAAAAGGGCTGTATATAAAAAGTTGTCTATCCAGATAAACCGGGATAACATATATGGAGATAAGGTATGTTAGGGCTATGGGCGATAAAAAGAACAAAAATAAAATAACCGCGTTTTTTTGATTACTCCTGAAATAAGAATACATCCCATAGATATACAGGCCAACAAATATTGTTGGCGCTGTATAAATCTGCCACATGCTAGATGAATATCCAAGAACAAAAACAACACATGTATTCAACACTATTCGCAGCGATGGTATCGGCAACCAAAAACTGCTTCTGACAAGACTTAAATGACTTGCTAAGATAAAAAATAGTGGGATCATTGAGAGAAAAATCAAGAATGTTATTAATGCCCACTTTATCTTATTCTTTCCATGTTTGTCCCAAATAAACATAATCACAAAAGGCAGTAGCAAAAACATGGAAAAATAGCTTGCGCAACAAGCGCTTATGCATGATAGCCCAAACAAGATTAAATAAATCACCCTTTCTGTCTTTAACGCACGCAAATAACAATATACAGTTAGGAGAACTAAAAAAACGGCCATAGAGTATACCCTTGCCTCTTGGGCATACCATATCTGCATAGGGCTTAATGCCATAATTAAGAGGGCATAGATAGAGACCCTCCTATCAAAAAAAAGGCGTGATAATTTATAAAACACTCCAAGAGCAAGCATGCTAAATACAACTGATAGAAATCTTAGCATTTGTCCAGAACCAAACAAGAAACTATATAAGTAAGTCACTAAGTAATAAAATGCTGAGGACGGATCATGCGCGAGACGCTTTACAAAATAATTAGCTAAGGATTCTCCGCTCAATTCAGCAAAACCCCTAATGCTCTCATAGGAATAAAAATTGCTAATCAATTCATCAAACCACAGATCATGCATGGCAATACCATAAATGCGTAAAGCCAATGCTCCCATAAAAATCCCGATGATAATTATCATTTTTTTTCTTTTCATAATCTTATTTTCCTTTTTCGCAAAACAGCTTCATGTATAGCAATGCTGCTTCCCTAAAAAATACTTTACATATAATAGCAATTTTTGCAGTAAAGCTATCTCCTAATAGCACTCTCATCTTGAATACATTCCAGTAAATGCGAATATGGCCGACACCTGCATCATAAAGTGGCACCTTGTTTTTAGGATCTATCCAAAACGAGTCGTCAATCAGCCCTTTCTCTACACACTGATTATACAACACGGTACCAGGAAGAATTACTACAGGGTGAAAATATACCTTATCAGGCTTAATAATTGATAATAGATCTCTTGTTTCACGCAGGGTATCCTTATCCTCGCCTGGATACCCTAACATTATATTGCAAATAGTTTTTATGCCTGACTCTTTTGTCAATGCAAACGCTCTTTTTACGTCCTCGAAGGAAAACTGTTTGTTCATGGCCTCAAGGATCTTCGGGCTCCCTGTTTCAATGCCAAAGAATATCGCCTCACAGCCGCTCTCTTTCATAAGTCTCAATGTAGCGGAATCTACCCTATCGACACGAAAACGGGCAGTCCATTTTAAGATAATCTTTTTTTTGATTATACTTTTGCATAACTCTCTTGTCCTGTCGGTATCTACGGCAAAAAAATCATCATGGAACATAACGCGTCCTTGCTTTTTAAAGCTCTGTATTATCATCATCTCTTCTATGACACGGGAAACGCTATGAACCCTATAGTGCCCTTTATAAACGGATGAGATACTACAAAAATTACATTTAAAAGGGCATCCTCTAGATGTCAACATGTGAAAATCTATCTCATTCAACCTATTCTTGTATTTATCTAATTTTATAAGGTGAAAAGCAGGCTTTGCGATCTCATCTATTTGGTCTACCCATACACGTTCTGTTGATACAACTTTACCGCTCTTATCCCTAAAGGCTATACCTGGTATGTTCTTTAACTCACTCGCGCTCGATTTGTGGTTCAAAACGTACTTTAAGAATGATTGCTCGCTCTCTCCTAAAAATATCGCATCCACATCTATCGTATTCAGGATTTGTTTATAGAATAATGTGGGATGAATACCGCCTAAAACAATTCTGGCATCTTTATGAATCTCTTTAATCATACTAATTATGCTAAATGCGACAGAACGATTATCCGACAGCATACTTATACCAAAAATGTCACCCTTATTTTCCGCAATTGTCTTCTTCGCTCGACTAATATTGTGATCGTTTACAAAGTCGATTATCTTAACTGCTATCCCTTTTTCCTCCAGAGTAGCCGCTATATACATCAACCCAAGAGGGTATGAAATCAAAAGTTCGGGACTATGGGAAAAACTGGTAGGTGGATTTATAAGGACAATTTTCATAATAACCAGCTTAGCCCTTTTTATATGTCGGCCAAATAAATGGCGGTATTTCTTTATAAAAACAGTATTTGCAATAAGCAACCAGTCGGCTAACCGCTTCAAGCAAACACAAACAGAATATTGATACAAGTAAATGCGGGTTCTTTGCCGCATAGGAAAAAGTCGCCTTCCCGACGAGTTTTAAATCCATACTGCCTACCGCATAGCCTGATCTTGTTTTTGTATCGAGATGACCGCAAAATATTCTTATCCTCTGAAAAACAAGATCTCTTAGAGTTATAGGACACATATTGTATATTAGCGCCTTCTCTTCGTAGTACAGCCTGTAATTTCTTGCTGAAAAAAAAGCCTCTATACTTGCCTCGTCAACAGCGGTGTCACAGGGGATCTTGCCTATAGTAGCTCTGAATGCGACAGCTTCGCCTAATTTGGGATTCTTCTTATTAAACTGGTTATTAATCCCCCAAAGAACTCTATTTAGTGAAAATACAAATCCGATGCTGTTAGATACGGGCACAGCATGAGCGCCTGTCATTCCGATATCTTCCTGCTGAAAAGGCCCTATCAAGTAAGATAAACAATTCTTATCCAATACAATATCAGAGCTAAGGATAACACGGATATCACCACTTGCCCTCGCTAGAAAGAGATTTATTGCCGTTGCTTTGCCGTTACGCCTTGCTTCCTCAATCAAAACAAAATGTGGATTTTCTTTCACGTAAGACTTAACCTTTTTTACAGAATCATCAGTACAGCCACTCGCGATAAAAATAACTTCGCTGACATCTATATCTACCTGGGCTAGAATGCTCTCTATAAGTTCTTCAATATTTTCCGATTCATTATATATCGGTACACCAATGCTTACTTTAGGTAAAAAAATATTTTTCATATGCTCTGTTTCTGTTTACTGCCTCATATTAATATCTTTTGTTGCAAAATATAGCTCGTATATAGGTAAAATGCTCCCATAAAATACTTCTACAGCTGAAAAAAGTACTACCTGTAAAGAATATTATACGATACAAACAGTAAAAATAGAAGATAAAATTGATTGATTATCAAACAGATACTTTGATAGTAATACCTTTATAGGGCATTACCGGGGGATTAAGATAATTGTGAGGAATTATTAAATCAGAACTTCAAAGTACAGCCGCCACTTGCCGCGGTTTCACCGTCCTTCAACATTTATAGACATGTTCTCTGGGGCCGTTATATCACAACCTGTTAAAAACACAAACTTATCGTCATTGTTCGCACTTCCTATATCATAAACGGTACCAGCAGATGTGAACTTTGAATCTGTCTTTGAATCCGCATAGGCAATACCTAAATAAGGTATTACAGAATAGGGCGTTGCTGGATTGCTCGTATCGCCATTCATAACAAACTCCATGCTAACAATACCTGCTATCTGCCACTCGCTCACTTTAAATTCACTTGCGCTAACTGAGCGTTCCGCTCCTTCTATATATGCACTTTTTACACCAGGGTCTGTGTACAGGTACTGCGCATCCATGCTAAATCTTACTCTATGCTCGGGGAGATCAAAAACGAGCGCTTTTCCACCAACCCCAAAAGCAAACCCATCTTCTCCGCGTACCTTTACCTGAACATTGTTTTGGTGCCATGATGACTTTAGATGCGATGTACCAAGTTTTATGTACGGTTCAAACCTATCGGCTATTGTATAGCCTAAACGAAGCAAATATTTCTGCCCTTCTGATTCCGCGCTGGTTACACTGCTTCCCCCGCTAAGGTCTTTATCAAAAACCCAATCTACATCAAAGCTCGCCTTTATAGGCCCTATGCCTGATGCCTGTAAATTCGCGATACCTGGGCCATAAGGAATCTTAGGGTCTGATGTATTGCCCGCAACTTGCGCAAAACAACTACCTGCATAAAGAAGAACACAAGCTACAACAGCAACTCTCTTTAACATATCTTACTCCTTTTTTAAATAAATAAACCGACTTTTTATAGTCGGTGAAAATAAAGGGAATCAGTATTTGCAATTATTGAATATAAAACCCCGTCGCTCCCATTTACCCCACCGATTTTTTCTCTTAATTTTACTATATAAGAAAAATATTACCTTGTAAAGAAAAAAACATAACTTTAATTACTTTTTTGGGGCATTAAGTTTATTTAAATCCTCAAGGTTTTTCTGTTGTTTGTTGAATTTATTAATATCATTTATTCTTTTCTGCTGTTTGTTGAGCTTGTTTATCCTGTTTATATGGTCAAGTGACTTCTGAGAGCTATTAAACTCATTTGTTTTTCGTATCTGGTCCACGCGTTCCTGAGTTTGACGCAGCTGCTCTTTTTTTTCACTATCACTTATATCATCCGATGCGCTCTGGACTGAGCTTGCGTTGTTTGCCACATCATATTTTGTGCTATCTATTATATTCTGTGAAGCATCCTCCACAGTTTTCTTAGCCATTGCATCAACCATTGCTGATTTCGCCTCTTGGCTATCTTTTGCCAACTGCTTTTCAACGATAGCTTGAGCCTCAGTATGCGACAATTCTTTAATCTTCTTTTTATCTGCTTGGGCCTTAATAGACTTACTATTCTTTACTTGTTTTTCAGGTGCCTTAACTTCCTTTGTAGGTTCAGCCTTCTGAGCCTGGCTATCCTTATTGAACCACTTGTTCCAGAATTGCGCATATGCGCTGTTTACGCTACCTGCTAATATAAAACACACTATAATACAAAACACTGATTTTTTACGCATTCTATTAACTCTCCTCTTTACTATATATTACACTATCGCTTACTCGGTATGCAAGGCAAAAATAACTTGCCTGCTATAATATTTTTTGCTATACTCAATGCTACTAAAATTATGTTGCGAGGATGGCGGAATTGGCAGACGCGCTAGGTTGAGGGCCTAGTGGAGGCAACTCCATGGGGGTTCAACTCCCCCTCCTCGCACCAGAATTTTACCTGTGGAATAATTTTAAATTCTAAGGAGTATAAAATGGAAAATACAAAATTGGTGCTTTTGCGACACGGTGAGAGCATCTGGAACAAAGAGAACCGTTTTACCGGATGGACAGATGTAGACCTCTCTGAAAAAGGCATATCTGAAGCCAAGGAATCAGGAGAAACGTTAAAAAAAGAAGGCTATGTATTTGACGTCGCCTTTACATCCGTACTAAAAAGAGCTATCCGAACTCTATGGATAACTCTTGATAACATGGATCTTATGTGGATACCTGTATACCGCTCATGGCGGCTCAATGAAAAGCATTACGGCACTCTTCAGGGACTGAATAAGTCTGAGACCGCTAAAAAATACGGTGAAGAGCAGGTCCTTCTATGGAGGCGCGCATATGACATACAGCCGCCGGCTATTGAAATAACTGACCCATGCCATCCTGCGAATGATCCTAGATATAAAGAACTCAATAAGAGCGACATACCGTCGACAGAATGCTTAAAAGACACTGTAGAGCGCTTCCTGCCCTACTGGCACAATGATATCGCTCCTGCATTAAAGTCAGGTAAAAAAATATTAATAGCGGCACATGGCAACAGCTTAAGGGCACTTGTAAAATATCTGGATAAGGTCTCGGATAATGATATTGTTAAACTTAATATCCCAACAGGCATACCCCTTGTATATGAACTTGACAAAGATTTAAATGCCATAAAACATTATTACCTTGGTGACCCTGAAAAAGTTAAAAAAGCAATGGATACTGTCGCCTCTCAAGGTAAAGCTAAAAACTAAAACCGAGAAGAAAAGGGGTCAGAGTGATTTTTAAATAAAATCACTCTGACCCCTTTTCTTCCACTGGGTTGGAAACTGTTTCGGTTTTTTCTGTCTTCTATTTTTAAGCTATAGTGACGCTCTCATCCAGATAAACATCCTGGATAGCGTTAAGTAGTTCCACGCCTTCCTTCATAGGCTTCTGGAAAGCCTTTCTGCCTGAGATCAGTCCTGTACCACCGGCTCTTTTGTTAATAACAGCGGTCTTTACCGCTTGCTGCAAGTCGTTCTCTCCTGATGGCCCACCTGAATTTATCAGCCCAATTCTACCCATGTAACAGTTTACCAGTTGATAACGCGTGAGATCGATCGGGTGATCCGACGAAAGCTTATCGTAAACCAGAGGACTTGTCTTGCCAAAATTAATAGCGACATAGCCACCATTATTTGTCGGCAGCTTCTGCTTGATAATGTCCGCCTCTATTGTAACGCCTAAATGGTTTGCCTGGCCTGTAAGGTCTGCGGAGGCGTGATAATCCACACCATTGCTTTTAAAGCCGTCATTTCTTAAATAGCACCAAAGTATTGTAAACATCCCAAGCTTATGCGCTTTGGCAAAGGCGGCTGAAACCTCACCTATCTGCCTTCGTGATTCTTCTGATCCAAAATATATAGTCGCCCCTACGGCAACCGCACCCATATCACTTGCCTGTTCAACTGACGCGAACATCCTCTGATCGAATGTATTGGGATAACTTAAGAGTTCATTATGATTCAACTTAAGGATAAGGGGTATCTTTTTAGCGTATTTAGCTGCTACCATTCCCAGGACGCCCAATGTCGAGGCAACCCCATTACACCCGCCTTCCATGGCAAGCTTTACGATATTCTCGGGATCAAAATATAATGGGTTCGGCGCAAAAGAAGCGCCTGCTGAATGTTCGATACCTTGGTCCACCGGCAATATAGAGAGATAACCTGTATCTTTTAAACGGCCGTGACTGAATAAAAGATGCATATTCTTTAAAACAGCTTTCGGCCTATCGGATATAGAGAATATCCTTTCAATAAAATCAGGGCCCGGCAGATGCAACTCATCCTTTGATATCGTATTACAAGTATGCATTAGCAGATACTGCCCCTCACCACCTAATAAATCCGCAATTCTCGTCATATCAATGCCCTCCTTTTTTATATAAGCTCTTAAAGCCTTATATATTGTAACTTAAATTAACAAAAAATCAAATGTTAAAAGACTTGTTGTAGCGTTAAACCCTAAGGCTTATAGCTCTCTCCTCAGTCGCCGGGCTTACCTTTATTAATCTCTCTTTGCCGCCGGCACACTCCTTGCACAAAATGCTAACCTCGCGGCCCGGTTCTGTATCACTGTATCTGGCAACAACACTCGCGGCGGTATTTATCATATCCTCATCAAAACGCCCTCTTCCTATGGCTATAGGCCCGGGGATATCGACTGGCTCAAAAGAATAGTCCTGATTTCTCATAAGCCCAACCAGCAGGCTGTTCTGCTTTTCATTGCGCCCTATTATAAGTTTGGCTTTTGGCGAGATCCTGAATACCCTGCCATTTTTAATAAGGTCTATATCATTTGCCTCAAAACCCTTTTCATGCTTAATTATATCGCGCATCTTATCCGAAAAAATCTTATCCGCCAAAAGACAGCCACCGGCAGGATTTGGAAAATCTTCAATACCATACTTTTTAGCGAGCGCAAGCTGTGGCTTTCTTGATCTTCCCTCTATCGCAAGCAGTTTCTCCCTGTCTATCCAACCGCGCTGTTCAGGAATACTTTCCTTAAAAAGCTTAGCTGTTAAGGGCCTTACAATAATACCTGACGCCCCACTTGATCTCTCTATTTCACCAAGTATAGATCGATGTTGTGACATGGGGCGCTGACCTAAGACCTCACCGGTGACTAAAAAACTGGCTCCTGTTTTTTTCATGTACTCTTTGGCGGTTTTTAGTATAAATATTTTGCAATCGATACATGGATTAAGATTCTTTCCGTATCCATGGGCAGGGTTTTTGACTACATCAAAATATTCTTTGTTAACATCTAGAATGCTTAATTTTGCCCTTGCCTGAAAAGCAGACTTCTCAAGTACCAAACGATTAATTTTATCGTTATGCTTTCCCCAAAAGACAGTCTTGAAATACAGCGCTTCTACATCTATGCCCTGATCCGCAATCAACTTTGCGGCGAGTATGCTATCTAACCCACCTGAAAATAATGATATTGCCTTCACGATACAGGTCCTCTTAACGCATATTCCAATATAATATCCGCTTGCTTTGCTGCCGCAATATTGACTCTAGGAGAAAATGCCGGTGCCTTGTCTATCCCGGTCTTAAAATCTCCGACGAGAACAAGGTTTTTATTTATCTTTTTTATGCGTATCTGGTCCGAGCTTCCAAATCCTGCTACCCCTGAGGCCGCAACTATAAGCTTTACCTTGTTTAAAAGGCTCGATACAAGCATGCTCTTCTCTTTTGGCTCATCAAGCGCCTCTACGACAATATCGCAATCAGCAAAAACCTTTGCCGCGTTTGAACGGTTTAGCCTTTGTTCTATAGCCTCTATATTTATCTCGGGGTTTATTCTTTTAAGATTTACCTCTAAGGCCTTGACCTTTGTCATGTTTATCTGGTCTAAAAAATAGAACTGCCTGTTAATATTGGATATTTCCACTACATCAGAATCGACTATCTTAAATCTGATAAATCCACTTCGTACGAGATTAAAGGCACAATTTGACCCCAGGCCTCCACAACCGGCTATACCGATCTTTATAGATCCGATCTTTTCAATAGCGTCTTTACCCAGCTTATCTTCTGGAAATCTTTTCACGACATTACCCTTTAAGGGAGTTCTCCTCTTTACCAATCTTTTAGCACAGGTTGGTATCCGCGGTTAAGCAAAAACTCTCTTACCTCTGATACGCTTCTCTTATCATTTATCGAAAACTGCTCTGCGTCCTGTTCCGAGCTACCTGATGTATGCCCGCCGACTGCTGTAGTGGAGTCCGCTGATATCTTAGTGACGCCTAACGGTAGAATATTATCTCTTAATTCCTGACTCTCTCTCGTAGAAAGCGTAATACCTATCCTTGGCAGAAAAATCCTTAAAGCCAAAATTAGCTGCACTATATCTCTATCTGAAACCTGATAGCAAGGGCTATATTCTTGTGTCTGGGGCCTGATACGCGGTACTGATATAGCTATCTCTGCCTCAGGAAATTTATCCTGAAGATATTGAGCATGCAAGCCAACAAAGAATCCATCATCACGCCAGTTACTTAATCCAAGCAAGGCCCCTATATTAGCGGTTCTCATTTTTTTATTTAAGGCCCTCTCCGCCGAATCAAGACGAAATTCATAATCCCTCTTCGGCCCCTTAGGATGCACCTTATCGTAAATAACCCTGTTATATGTTTCCTGGTATATTGTAAGTCCGTCTATCCCTTCTGTTATCAGCTCTCCATACTCATCTTCTGTTAATGGATAAATCTCTATGGATATAGAACTAAAATATCTCTTTAATACCCTTATGGAATCTTTTATATATAATAGTGGGCTTTGTGACTTAGAACTTCCTGTAAGGATAAGCACGTGCTTTAAACCTGTATCGGCAATATATCGCGCCTCGATTTCGAGCTCATCCATAGTGAGTTTTTTTCTAGCGCTTTTTTCATTTACATTAAATCCGCAATAGATACAATGATTATCGCAGTAATTAGAGAGATACATAGGCGTGTATAATTGTATAGTCTTTCCAAAATTTTTCAATGTTATCTTGTGAGCCTTTTGTGCCATATCTTCAAGATAATCCACGGCATTCGGGGAGAGAAGCGCGAGAAACTGTTTAGGGGTCAGAATATCTTTGGAAAGAATGGATTCTATGTCTTTCGCTGTTATGGAATCGAGTCCGTCCTGCAAACTTATGTGTTCGTATTGTTTAATCAGATTTATAAAACTCATAATTAAAATGTTTCGTGCAACTATATTCGGTTTTAAACTATCGGTTATCGTGTAAGAATAGAACGTTTATCTATTGGGACACTGTCCCGATTAAAAATAGAACACTGTCCCGAACAATTTGGACACTGTTTCGGTTTTATTTTGTATCCCTTAAAAAACCCGTAAGAGGCGAGGATGAGTTTGCAGATTCATTTACAGCTATACCGCTATTTAAGTACGCTGTTCTACCGGCTGCAACCGCACAACTAAAGGCCCCTGCCATAGCTACCGGGTTATCCGCTGTCGCGATAGCTGTATTTACTAAAACAGCGTCACAGCCAAGCTCCATACACGCAGCTGCCTCAGATGGCCAGCCGATACCAGCATCTACTATTACAGGTATGTCTATCTCATTTACCATTATTCGTACAAGCTCTTTTGTCTTTAGCCCGCGGTTACTGCCTATCGGAGCGCCCAGGGGCATTACAGCCCCGGCTCCGGCACCTACAAGACGTCTTGCCATGCTCAGATCAGGACTCATATATGGCAGCACTGTAAAACCTTCCTTTGCCAATACCTCTGTGGCCCTCAGGGTCTCTGTGTTGTCAGGCAAAAGATACTTGTTATCGGGTATAACCTCTATCTTTACCCAATTACCACACCCCATCGCCTTTCCAAGTCTGGCTATCCTTATGGCCTCATCCGCGTCTCTCGCGCCTGATGTATTAATCATTATCGTACAGTTATCAGGGATATAATCCAGAATATTCTCATCGGAAGAATCCGCGTCAACCCTTCTCAGGGCAACCGTAACAACCTCTGACTGAGAGGCTTCTAGCACCTCTCGAACAAGGGCCTTATTGGCAAATTTTCCTGTACCTATAAAAAGCCTGTTTTTTATACTTTTATCCGCTATCTTTAATACATCTTCCATCTCATCCTCCTCCTACAAAGCTGACTATCTCTATGCTATCTCTTTCATTTAATATAATCCCGTGCCAATCTTCTCTGAGAACAATCTTATGATTATGCTCTATAACTATACTCTCTACCTTCAATCTTTTAACGTTGATCAGCTCTAAAAGGTTAGCGCATTTAGCGACATCCTCTTCTTCCCCGTTTATCCTTAGTATCATGTCTTAGCCTCTGTTTTGCATGAGATAATCTGCTTCCTGAAATGATTTACAGCAACAGCGATATCATCAGATCCAATAATAGCGCGTATCGCCGCTATGCTCCTTGCTCCTTTACTCAAAAGCAAGTCAACATTCTCCAGATTAATCCCACCGATAAATATCACGGGCTTACTCGCTACACTAAGTATCTGCTCCACATCATCTGTCCCGATAGAATAATTCTTTGTCTTCGTCGGAAATATTGGGCCAAAAGCTATATAATCAAAATCCTCAGAATTAGCTCTCCGGAATTCCTCTATTGAATGTGTAGATATGCCTATTATCTTATCAGGCCCCAGTATCTTCCGGGCACTTGAAAGCGGGTATCTTTTTATATCTTCCTGTCCCAAATGTACGCCATCAGCATTTAGATTCTTTGCTAGATACGGATTATCATTAACGATAAATGGGACATCAAACTCTCTGCATAATAATAATAGATTCCTGCCAAGCACCATTAAATCATCCTCAGGCCTACCCTTCTCACGCATCTGCAGAATATCGACACCAGCAGCAAGGGCAGACCTCGCTATCTCTAAAACTGGCTTTCCGCCCGCGTACTCTGAGCTCAAAACAAGGTACAAGCTATAATCTTTGACAATATACATAATATATAGAATTATTGTCCTGATATCCAATCATGTTTAATATATTAAAACCACGCATGATTGAAAAATTTAGGCAAGGGCAGGAGGCATCCTCCCTGCGCTGGCATTATCCAGACCCGCCTTTTGTATCACGATTAAAGCGAGCTCACCATAACCTTTAAAACAATACCTGTTATTGTAAAAGGCAAAGGTGAATCAGGTTCTACGGGTAATCTGCTATTAGCAGAACTCTCAGGCCATAACATGACCTCCCCTTTTATTGCACTGCTATTTAAGCATATAGGGCCATACGATGTCAATATAAAATGAGTACATGCCTTAAGTTGACAAATATTGCCTACCTGCCGGCAGGTGGGCATTGCATAAAATGTCAACTTAAGGCTTTTTGGATATCTTTGCCCAGCTGTCACGTAAGGCTACTGTACGGTTAAAGATAAGCCTTTTATCGGAAGAGTCGTAATCGATACAGAAATACCCTTGTCTTTCAAACTGATATAAATTACCCGGCTTTGATGCTTTCAAACCAGGTTCTACATAAGCAGGGTAGACTATCTTTAAAGAATCCGGATTTAGGTTTGTCTTATAATCCTTTCCTTCTTCCACATCGTCAGGATTAGGTTTTGAAAAAAGATGATCGTAAAGCCGTACCTCTGCTTTAAGCGCATGCGGCGCTGATACCCAATGGAGAGTCGCTTTTACTTTCCTTCCATCCGGCGCGTCACCGCCGCGGGTTTTTGGATCGTAGCTGCATTTAAGCTCTACTATATCACCTCTCGAATCTTTTACTACCTCCTCGCACTTAATAAAATAGGCATAACGTAAACGCACCTCTCTGCCTGGGGCTAAACGGAAAAACTTTTTCGAAGGCTCTTCCTGAAAATCATCTTGCTCAATATATAACGTACGCGAGAAAGGTATCTTTCTTGTTCCCGCGCTCTCGTCCTCGGGGTTATTGATAGCGTCGAGTTCTTCCTCTTTGCCCTCAGGGTAATTTACTATCGTTACCTTTAGAGGCCTTAATACAGACATTACACGCGAAGCGCTCTTATTCAACTCTTGCCTTAGGCAATTCTCCAATACAACTATCTCTATAAGAGAATTCACCTTTGACACTCCTATGCCGGCACAAAATCTTCTTATAGAACTTGGCGTGTAACCGCGTCTTCTTAAAGCCGATATAGTAGGCATGCGAGGGTCGTCCCAGCCATTAACGTATTTATCTTTTACAAGCTCTATAAGTTTACGCTTACTAAGAATAGTATAACTTAAATTTAGGCGCGCAAACTCAATCTGCTGCGGATGATAAGCATCTAAGGCGTCAAGTATCCAGTCATACAACGGGCGATTATTCTCAAATTCCAATGTACATATAGAGTGGGTAATCCTCTCTATAGAGTCTGAAAGGCAATGAGCAAAATCGTACATAGGGTAGATGCACCATCTATTGCCGGTCCTATGGTGGGCCTCCTTCTTTATTCGGTATATAGCCGGGTCTCGCATAACGATATTCGGATGTGCCATATCTATTTTTGCGCGTAAGACCTTTGAACCATCTTCAAACTCACCATCTTTCATGCGCCTAAAAAGATCAAGGTTCTCTTCTATCGATCGGTTGCGATAAGGGCTCTCCTTTCCGGGAGCTGTTAACGTACCGCGATACTCTCTTATCTGATCAGGATCAAGATCGCAGACATATGCCTTTTCTCTCTCTATAAGTGAGACGGCAAAGGCATAAAGCTTATCAAAATAATCTGACGTGTAGAAAAGCCGATTCCCCCAGTCAAATCCAAGCCATCTAACATCTTCTTCTATTGATTCAACATATTCAAGCTCTTCCTTACTTGGATTCGTATCATCAAAACGAAGATTACAAAGGCCTTTATGTTGAGCCGCGAGACCGAAATTCAAGCATATAGATTTAGCATGCCCTATATGAAGATACCCGTTTGGCTCAGGGGGAAAACGCGTGCAGACTTTATTATCGTATTTGCCTGATTCCAAGTCTTTATCAATAATCTCTGTTATAAAATTTGATAGCTTGCTATTATCTTTCATATTTTAATCTTTCTAATCTTAAGTTAATACTGGGCCCAAAGCTTATCAAGGTTATATTTCTCCGGCCTTGCCTTTTTTCCGAATCCAAAAAATTCATTCAGCCATGCCATCGGCTCAACCTTGGCTACTGATCTTAGGTTGGGCCATTTTCCAACAACATTTATCTCTACAACATCCTTAAGCAGATTAAAGCCTAAGAGATGCGGCAATAATAATTTTTTCAAAAACCCGGCGCCAAAAATCTTTGTGCCCGCGGTTATATCGAATATACCGTCAAATGTTACCTTGCCCAAAAAATGTACATTTAAACCATCTGCATCGAAAAAGGCATAATTTACATTTAAACATCTGTCCATTACAAGCAATATTACCTCTGCCCTTTTAAATACCGGCATTGTGAAATTCTCATCAAAATTCTTCATGGACTTTTCCACGGATGAAAAAAGTGGCGTATTGCGAAGGTCACAATTGCGCAACACAATACTAACATACCCTTTTACTGTATCGCATATATCCTTTGTCTTACTTATAAAGGATATAGAACCTGCTAACTGTCCTGTCATGCTTTTTAGTTTAGGGTGTACTTTTGAAAATTCCTCAAGGTCTAATCCGTCTATATAAAGTTCGGCGCCTAACCTCTCCATATCGGTGCGTATCTTACCTCGGATATCGCCTTTGTAAAAGTGCGCCGGCGGCATCTCGCCTTCAAATATGCCATCCTTTGCTTTCATGTCAAAATGAAAAGATACAGGCTGCAGCTTAAACAAGGAAAGCTCATCCACAATGACTGACAACTTTCCTTGCAGGCTCTCCAATTCATCTGCCTCACCCTTTAAATGGCCGGAAAAATTTATTGCTCCTGAAGTATCTTCTTTGTCAATATTAAGTAGCGTGGAAAGATCCGGCACACTTATATCACCGTTAACAGTAAGGCTAAATACTGAATCCTTCAAGTCCTGCATATCCGCGGTTATATTTACAAAAGAATCGTCTTTTTTCAAGTCCCAATAGGCTGTGCCATATGTATATGTTGGCAGGTTTAAACAAAAATCATGTTTAACATCAGCTATTGTGCCGCTTAAGACCAACTTACGTTGATCGCCAAATATAAATTCGCCTGTCAAGGTTACGGGCTGGCCATTTACAGAACCGGATATATCCTGTATATTTATCTGGTCATTTTCAATTATAATATAACATCTGCCATCATCGAGCAACCTATAATTACCTAGCAAAGATGAGACGTCCTTTAAACGAGCCTCTATATGAGACTCTGCTCTATTTGCCGAATTACTGAAATATGTCAACTCATGGCCAACCACTATATCCGCGGTTATCGCGGCTTCTCCATAACTTAATATAGCCTTATCTATAAGGTAATTACCATCCAATGTCCAAACATTGTCAGCGTAAGAAAATGTCGTATCGAGTTTTGCTGTTTCGCATGTAACGCGCCAGGGCTTGAGCGCTTCGTCTAAATAATATTCCCAATAGTCGTTAGCGTATGTAGTAGCAAGCCGCGCTTTTCCCTTTGCGGAATTTTTAATCGCATCGTAGAACAATGTCAAGGAGATAGACTCTCTTAATCTGTCTTTATCGCTGCCGGAAATAGTAACCCTATACGTAGTTCCTGCGTAACGATTAAGCCGTACTTTTATATTATCAAATTCACGTTCAATGAAATTGTCCTTTTTAAAATAATCCATATATATCATATTGCATCGGGGTAAGCTCATTTCACTTATAGTAACATCAAAACGGTCATCACACTTTGCGTAATAAACATCCTTTATGTGGCTAAAGTTCCACACGCCTTTAACATCACGTCCTATAGTAAGATCAGCCCCTATGATACGCAGCCTTTTTATATGTATTTTCTTCCACAATAATGGCAGAAAAGCGATATCAACATCAACAAGCCTTGCGCGCAAAAGATCGTTACCCTGCAATGTCGTCGGGCTTTTGACTATTAAATCATGCAATATAAAACCTCTAAAAGGGTGAAACGCTACCTCGCTAACAGAAATTTCCAAAGGCTTGAATGAATCTGAATTAATATGCGCACTTACTATAGGCGTTATTTTTTTAGGAACATATATATAATTTATATAGGCAGAGAGCGCAAAATAAATCATTAAAGCCAAGACAATAAAAAAAGCAGGATAGAATAAATATTTTTTGCTTATCATTCTCAATGGTTATATGTCCGATCAATCAGCCGCGGCTTCTTTAAGGGAAATAAGAGTTTCTGTAATTGTCATCTGGGCCCTCAAGGTCTCAGAGTGTTCTTTTATCGGGGCCAGGTAAAAGCCTCTCACTTTAAGGATCCTTGGGGACATTTCCAGTTGATAAATAAAGTCCATGAGATACGATATCTTGGCTTCAGCCACTATCTCGACTGTATATTTTGTGTACGGGCCCGCCTTTTCTGTCGTGTCAAGTTTTACATCTTTTAAGGCAACTGAGGATTTTCTTGCTGTCTTTTCTATCTCCGAGAGCAGCCTCGATTTCTCCTCCCCGTCAGAAGAAACCTGCTTCAGGTCTTTAGTATATTTATTGTGCTCATTTATAATAAACTCTTCCTCCGACAATAAATATAGGGACTTTTGTAACCGCTTCTCTTGAATAAATATTTCTTTATTTTGCTTCTCTATTCTCTGCATAAGCGGCTTGATAACTATCTTATCGAAAAATACAACTCCAATAACCACGGCTGAGATATATAATACATACCGCTTTCTCTTAGATAATTTTGAAAAAATATTTTTCATCAACCTTCTTCCTGTTCACCTGATTGGCTATTATCTAGCAGAACTAACTCTTCTACGAGGCTATTATCTAAAGGGCAAATTATCTCGAATTCCGTAAGTTCTTTGCCTTTTACACTGTGGGTCGTAACAAACTTTGTCTTAACATCCTGGAAATATTTTGATTCTTCGAGTACATTAACAAAATTGAATATCGCTGACATAACCGGCGATGCCCCACGAATAGTCAGGCGGTCCTTCCCATTAAAGCGAATTGATGTTAAATATATGTCCGGGGGGACAACCTTGTGCTTTTCAAAGATGAAATTAAGCATAAGATTTTTGGTGTTGCTGCGCATTTTTATGCCTTCTGTCTCATCTACCATAGCGCTTATCCTGCTAACTTTGTGCTGAACCTTGGAGACCTGCTGTTTCAATTCTCTAAGATACTGCTCTTTTTTATACAGCCTACCTAAAAAAATACTTGAAGTTATTGCCAGGATAAACGCTAAATAAATACCAAAGAAATATAAGTCCCTGCCCTTCTCTCTTACCCCTCTCTCTATCTGTAGCTGCTGTGGTATAAGATTAATCTTTGCCTCATCCTGATTAAGCGCCAGGCCAAAAAGACAGGAAAGGGAAACATCTTTTGTTATATCGTCGTACTCCTTAAGACATCTATCTGTTAATGAGATATTCTCAGTCTGAGATACAATATCTACGGGCAAGCCAACCACAGCCTTTAACGAATCTTTGTTCAGGCTGGTAGCAAGCATTTTAGCCCCGGTTATAACAATCTTTGTAATCTCCTCGTTTATCATCTCGTTATGGTAAGCATATATAGAGTGGTTTATCTCCTCTATAAACTTGGCGTACCATTTCTCCATCATATCTATCGATTGGAAAAATCCTATAGAAATATTTCTGTAATATATAACTTTCCCTTTTAAGACAACTATAAAATCACTCTTGTCGTAATCTACGTCTATCAAAGCATATGGCTGGTCAGCCACCTCTTCTTTGCAAGCAACTTTGTACCAGCTAAACAATCCTTCAGAACTCAAGGAGATCTTCTCTGTCTTAATCCCCACCTTTTCTAATGTTTTCAAGCTTGACCTGACAACATCCTGATGTACAATAACCAATATGACCCTGCTGTAACCTTCCGCGTTAGCGCTAATTATCTCGTAATCATAGATTATCTCATCCTTTGTAAAGGGCGTCTGCTTGCCTATCTGCAATTCCACCATATCTTTTACTTCTATGGGGTTCACGGAAGGCAATTCGAGATTTTTTATAACTACAAGCTGATGCGGTATTGATACTGTTAAAAGATTTGGATTTATTTTCAGCTCTTTCAGTAATGTTGTGACGCTGTCAGAAGCCTTATCGTCTGAAGCTGGCGGCATCTTCTCAACAACAATCTTGGTTATCTTGCTCTCTTTTCCTGAAGGCTTAACCTGGACTATTTTGAGCCAATCGCCATCTACTTCCAAAACAGTCATAATCCGGTTTTTTCTTGCAAATGATAATTTCATTTTGCTCCACATTTCATTAACACTACATGTTGAGACAAGACCTACTTGTCATTCTCGGCGCTTAGATCCCTGGCTGCCGGCAAGGTTCGTCGAGGCTTAGTCCCTACTCTGGATAATAGCACTAGTACTCGTGCCAATAAAGCGTCTTGGGGATATTGTTCGTACCCACTTCTACTACGCTAACTATGCTTCTCTGCAATCTATACTCGCCCTTTTGGATAATACCTGTTGAGTTAATTCTAAAAACATTTGATTGCACTGTAAGCGATTTGCTAGAAACAAGGCTATTTATCTCTTCCGCTTCCTTAGTAAATAAGGGGCCGATGTTTCTTATTTCGGCAACGGTATTAAAAACATTGTCATCTTCTGTCCCATCTATATCATCTTCGCCTCTGCGAAATTGAACTATCCTCTCTGCAAGATCACTGCTTAGCCCCATTGCGCAAAACGTGCGCCAACTTGCTGTATTGATATTGACCCTGCCTTCGCCATAAACCGTGATTATATCAGAAAGTTTTAAGAATATCTCCGGAGTCACACCCTTTACCAGCAACAACTCTTCGGCAACCTGAAAATCATCGTTCTTGCATGGATAAGGTAACTCGAGCCCTTCATAATGCTCATTCTCAGCACCGCCGGGAAAGACTATAACGTCTCTATCCCTCCAGTCAAGAATAGCGTTGGCAATATCAGAGACCTCTTCCGTCTCCACTTCGTCTGTGCTCTCGATTATGTTCTTAAGTATTTGAAGCGGGGCCTTGTTTATATTTATCCTGCTACTCTCGTCCATTAAGCCATACATAACTACATCTTCAGCTGACTTTTCACCCTCAATTTCATTTTCTATCTGATAACTAACCGTCAGAAATCCGTCACCAAGAGGTATCTCTTTAAAAAAATCTTCGCTATTTGACCACTCTTCATTCAGGCTGGTGTATTTAGTTTCCTCATCCATAGTAAAACGGATGGTTGCCCTCTCTATCCCCGCCTTAGCTAGATAGTACATCTTTAGCCTATCCTGCATATGCGAGGCTAAGCGCAATTGACCTGAAACATTATGCCCGAGTCCAACAACAAAGATAGTCAGAAAACTCAACATCCAAAGAGTAAGGATCAATATACTTGCTGTTTTGGTTTTTATCATTTTATACCTTATAAATATCAGGCATCTAGTATCAGGCATCTAGCATCCAACATGCAAGTCTAGTCTGGCTATTCCTCTTCTTCCTCAATTTTCCTTGTAACGCTTCCCATGTCTATTTTTTGCTCCCCCGTACCCATTGGGATGAATATTGTTTTACTGAATTTATCATTTTTCATCACGTCTTTATTGAAAGATATCTCAATTGTTAATGCCTGGGGTATGGTATCCTGCTCTTCCTTGTTCCAGTCTTCTTTCCATTTATACTCGCCTGAGACATTGTCGAGGTAACAATAACCTATCTTGAGCCCGTTAACATCCTCTATAAGCACCTCACCATCGCCTATCTCCTCTTCGTTAAGGACCTCGGGCAAGGCCTTAACTTCTTTACAAAACGCGTCTTTTCTATTGTCATAAAAATACGCTATTCTTCCTACCTGAGAATATTCCGCGGACATATCCCCGCTTCGATCCTCTGCTTGCGGTATCAGGGCCGGAAACATAAAAAAATCTTCTTTGCCCTCAAAGGCAATCATAGAGAATTCAAAGACATTTCTTATTTCGCTGGTCATCTTTTCTGAAACAAGTCTTAACTTTCGCGCATAGGCTTTATTTTCATTGCCCTTACGCCAAGCATTTATCCCATTAGTAAAAATAGAATATATCGCGACAGCTACTAACGAGGCTATGGTCACGCTTATAAGGATCTCAATTAGTGTAAACGCGCAATCTCTCTTTCGCGCGATGCATGGCATGGGAGTCTCAACGAGATTATTCATTTATCTCTGCTAAAGCTCCTCATATATGTAGCAAGGGAGATAACGCCTTTTCTCTTGCCCTCTTCCCATGATAATAAAGCATCAACCTCATTCAAGGTTGCGCCTTCCTCAAAATCTTCCTCTTCCTCTGTCTCAAACTCAACAGGGGTCAGGTCTATCTCCCAATCGCACTTGATATTATCAAGCTTAAATTTTTCATCTACCCCATTTTCGAAACTACTCCAATCCTCTTTAGCCAGTATCTGAGCTTCCGCCATCTTGTTACCGGCTATCAGAGTTCCTGTCAAATTATCCTCCGCGATACGTAATATACTTAGGAAATGTGCAAACGCCTGCAGGATCATAACAAGGGCTACTGACAGAATAGCCACACTGAGCATAACCTCAATTAATGTAAATGCTTTTTTCATATGTGTAAGGGGGTCAGGTCTTATACTTGTAACTTAACATACATAACTCCTATACGTTAAGTTACAAGTATAAGACCTGACCCCTGGATAGATTATGACCCCTGGATAGATTACTTCTTCCAATTTGTAATATCATCTGTGCCTTCTGCTCCATCCGGACCTAACGAATATAGATCGTAGTCCTTACCATGGGAAGATGGGTATCTATATTTATACTCATTGCCCCAAGGATCTATCGGCTCATTTTTAGAGTAAGGTCCGTTCCAGCTCTTTATCCCGCCCGGATTGGAAGTAATCGCCTGAATATTGGTTGGATATTTACCATTGTCCAATTCGTAGAGGTCCAATGCCAATGGTATATTAGATGTAATATCAGTCTTAGCGATAGAGACCTTCGCCTGCTCAGTACGCCCAACAAGTCTTGGCACTATCATGGCCGCTAACGCGCCAAGTATAACTACAACTAATAAAAGCTCGACTAAGGTAAAGGCCTTCTTTTTACAATGGTTTAATGGCATGGCATCATTCTCCTTTTCTATTTTTTAGTTCACTCCAAAATTCAGCTGAAAGATTGGTAAGAGCATGGCAAAGACAATAAATCCGACTATAAGCCCGGTAACTAGGATTATTGCCGGCTCGAGCAGGGAAGTAATTATTTTAGTTGTCTTATCGACTTCTCGTTCATAAAATTTAGCTACATCCAATAAGGCCTCTTCTAGATTCCCTCCTCTCTCGCCTACGGCAAGCATATTAGTCATAAAACGCGGAAACCATTGCGACTTTTTCATGCTCTGTTCCAAGCTCATTCCGTCAATTATATTTTTATGCACTATCTTCAATTCATTCTTAAACACCTCATTACTCAAAGTCGGTATAGTTATCTTTAAAGCCTGCAATATAGGTATGCCATTTGCAAGAAGGAGCGCAAATGTGCGGGAAAACTCCGCTATTAATGCCTTTCTTATAAAATTCCCGATAAGTGGTAACTGAATCTTTAGCCTATCTAGCACTATCTTTTCATTCTTCTTCTTTTCACTGCGCCTAATCATAAAAATTGCGCCTGCAACTGCCGCTATTATCCAATACCAATAGCTCCTAACGAGATTACTCATTGCCAATAACATCCTAGTCGGCAAAGGCATGGTTTGACCCATTTCACCAAAGAGAGCTGTCATCCGGGGGATAACAAAAATAAACAAGACAAATATAGTAGCTATTCCGATTATTATAATAAACACTGGGTAGGCTAGCGCTGAGGTAATCTTCGCCCGTGTCTCCTCTTCCTTGTTCCGAAATTCAGCCAATCGCATAAGAGTCTTTTCAAGCACGCCGCCCGCTTCCCCAGACTCTATCATATTGACATATAGTATCGGAAAGACCTTAGGGTATCTACTTAGAGCATGCGATAATGTCTTGCCATTTCTTACCTCACTCTGAATATGCAGGATAATCTTTTTTAAGGCTGGGCTTTCTATCTGCTCATAGAGGACCTCTATCGCCTCTAGTATAGGCACCTTGGATTTAATCAAACTGGCAAGCTGTTCTATAAATATCGTAAGGTCCTTAGAACGTACCTTGCCTGGCAATAATGGCTGAACAGCCCTTGTGCCCTTGTCTTTTGTATCAAAACTTTTAGCAGGGGCGACTTTTTTAACAGGAGCAACGCTAATAGGCATATAGCCCATCTGATTCAGCTTATCTACCGCAGCTTCCTGAGTATCAGTCTCGATCACTCCGCTAACAATCTCTTTTGGGCCTTTTTTTGCTTCGTAATTAAATTTTGTCATTTTTGCTAAGTCTCGTGTTTTGTATAATACAAACTATTCTTCTGACTTCTCCACCAGGACTGAAAGCTCGTTACCTTCCATCCGCGCGATTCCTTTTTTAATACGTATAGAATCGGAATGGTCTATTTTGACTGTACCCTCTTTCAAGCAGGCTACTATGGGCTGATGAAAATCCATTATAGAGAGCTCGCCTTCCTCCCCGGGCAATATAACGCATGAAGCCATGCCCTTTAAAAGAGTGATCGTGGTCTTTATATTAAGAATAGATACAGTAAACATAAACCCTTATATTATTCCTCAGTCTGCGTAATTCGTATTACTTCATTCGGCGTAGTAGTACCCTCAATTACTCTTTCCCATCCAGCTAATCGAAGAGTCTTCATGCCTTGTTTAATCGCTTCTTCCCGTATTATATCTGTAGATACTTTTTTGAGTATCAGTTCTTTTATAGCCTTGTTAACAACAAGGATTTCATATATAGCTGTCCTGTCTCTAAAACCATTAAAGTTGCATGCCTCGCAACCTTTGCCTCTGTAAAAATGGATATCGGACTCTTTTAGCTGCGCGAACTTTTTATATTGTTCGGGATTTTTACGATAAAACGGGAGAAACTCCGCTATCTCCTGAATTATCTGCTTCTTTATTTCATCTCCTATCGATGTATCCTCTTCCTTGCAATCGGGACAGATAACCCTTAAAAGCCTTTGTGCGATAAAACCTCTTACAGAGGATGTTATCAAAAACGGCTCAACTCCCATATCAAGCAATCTTGTCACTCCACCTGCGGCATCATTAGTATGTACCGTAGAAAAGATAAGATGGCCCGTCAAGGCTATCCTGATAGCTAATTCAGCTGTTTCAAAGTCTCTTACCTCCCCAACCATCATTATATCGGGATCATGCCTTAAAACACTTCTTAAACCGGCTGCGAAGGTAAGCCCAATTTCAGGCATAACCTGAATCTGTGTAATCCCCTCAAGCTCATATTCTATAGGATCCTCCAATGTAATAATCTTATTCTCTGTGCTTTTTATCTTATTCAGGCATGCGTATAATGTAGTAGTCTTTCCGCTTCCTGTGGGCCCTGTAGCGAAAATTATCCCGTGCGGCTTGTGTATAAGCAATTCCAATACCTTTAATTCTGCATCTTGCAGTCCAAGGCCCTTTAAGCTAAAAAGCATCTTTGTAGGTAATATCCTTATTACCAACCCCTCGCCATAGCGTGTAGGGATGATAGATATTCTTAAGTCAAGTTCCATATCTCCTATCTTTACAACGGCGCGCCCGTCCTGAGGTAGACGACGCTCCACAATATTCAGATTAGACATTATCTTAATGCGGGAGATAATCGCCGGAAAAAATCGTACCATATCTTCCGATGTATTAGCCGGATAAAGTATGCCGTCAATACGATATCGCAGGCTCAGTTTGCTTCTAAAAAGATCTAAATGGATATCAGTGGCTCTTTTCTGATAAGCCTCTACTATTATCTGGTTGACTAATTTAACTACCGATGCGTCTCCTGCCATCTTCTCTATATCTGTTACTTCTTTATCCGTATCAACATCTACGTTCTCCCTCGGCGCCGCGGCAATAATCTTTTCAATGGTCTCGGCGCCAACTCCGTAATATTTCTCTATCGCCTTTATTAAATCACTCTCCGTTGCCAGGACAGGTGCTGCCTCGCAACCTAAAAACTTTTCTAAATCATTTAAGGAGCTTAGGGGATCAAAAGTAGCTACAGTAAGTTTTCCATCAACCAAGCTAATAGGCATTATCTTGTAATGCCATGCGAATTTTAACGGCAACTTCTTTATAGCTTCAGGGTCAATATCCACATCCTGCAATTTAATAAACGGAATATTAAGCTGTTCAGAAAGCACCAATAAAAATTGATCCTCCGCCATGTAACCCATTCTGCTTAATGTCTGCCCTAGCAATTCACCTGTTTTATGTTGTTCCTGTAAAACTAGCTGCAGTTGTTCAGATGTAATAAGTTTTTTGCTAACAAGCATCTCTCCGACTTTTATCGCCATTGTCTGCCTCTCTCTCTCATATGCTTTATTTATAAATTTTATACATTTATAATTTAATTCTTAATACTTTACCTCTGCCTATACCTTTACCTATCATTAAAGTGCCCCGATCATATAAAAATCTTCTGGTGATTTTTTATCCATTTCACCGGAAATTATCTTCTCGCAGTCAGCTAAAGTTTTTTCTAAAGGCACATACTCTCCTCTTTTACCTGTATAAAGTTCTGCGGTAAAAAATGGTTGAGTAAGAAAATTCTGTAATTTTCGTGCCCGTTCAAATATAGTCCTGTCTTCCTGGGAAAGTTCTTCTACCCCGATGATGGAAACGATACGCCTCAACTCCTCATGTTTATTAAGGATTCTTAAAACATCTTGTGCGATCTTAAAATGCCTTTTTCCTATAATTATCGGGTCAAGATAGGAGCAGGAAGATAATAGAGGATCAATAGCAGGGTGAAGCCCTGACTGGACATGTTCACGGGAAAGAATTAGTATGGATTCCAGATAACTAAAGATACAAACTACCGCAGGGTCTGTTAAATCATCACTGGGAACATAAACCGCCTCAATAGCGGTAATTGCCGCTTTACCACCTGAATGAATCCTTTCCTGAAAATCGCTCATCTCTGAAGTTAAAGTAGGCTGATACCCTGTCTCGGAGGGAATTCTGCCTAAAAGGGTGGAAAGCTCGCTTCCTGCCTGTGCAAACCTGAAAACACTATCCACGAAAAATAAAACATCTTCATTCTGTTCCTGAAAATATTCCGCCAATGTCACACCGGTATGAACAACTTCAAATCTCGCTCCAGCTGGTTCATTCATCTGCCCGTATACCAGAATTGATCTGTCTAATACCTTCTGCTTAAGCATCTCATTATATAGATCATTGCCCTCTCTGATCCTTTCTCCTGCTCCGGTAAAAATGCATAAACCTTTCTGTTTTTTAATAACATTATGCATAAGCTCCAGCATTAGTATGCTTTTGCCCAGGGCTGCTCCACCTAAAATACCTATCTTTGTTCCTTTTATCAATGGAAACAAAAGATCTATCATCTTGATACCTGTCTCCATTGCCTCAAACTTCATCTGGCTTGCTTCATCTATATCCAAACTAGCGCTCTTTTTATTGCGTATTGGCCTCCTCAGTTTCGTATTTATAGGCCCTTTGTTATCTATCGGTTCCCCTAATACATTCAAAATCCTTGAATAGACCTCTTTCCCTACGGGAATATTGATCATAGAACCTGTGTTAGAGACTTCGGCATTTTTCTGCAGGCCAAAAATGGATGTTAAAGGAATGCACTTGACAATATTCTCGATATCGCCAGCTCTTTTACTTAAATATTCAGCTACCTCCAACACTACCCTCTGGCCACTGTAAGTCGTTGTTTCTAAAATATCATAAATAGCAGCCTTCGCAGCGTCCGGTTCAAACTTTACAATTACAATTGTCCCCTGAACCGCAATCACTTTACCTTTTTGCACTTTTTCTACCCTTTCTTCTTCCACTTCCCACTCCTTGTACCCTTATACCTTGTGCCCTTAATTAAGCAGGGTGTTGTTCCTATTTAACTAAACTGCGTTACCTTTTCCATGGCCTGTCTAGCTACAAAGATCTCTCTGATATTTTTATCGCTGATTTCATGAAGAATACGAAAATATTGAGAACGTAATTTCTTATTCATCTGTTTGATTTCATAGGAACTGCCTTCCAGATGTATAACCCGTGTTGCCCATTCGGAAAGTTTGCTTTCCCAGAAAATACCATACAGAATATATCTTATCCATATCCTGACCAAATATTCTATAACCTTAACTAATGTTGGTTCAATAATAATTTTATCTTCCTCTTCTTTCTTCTTGGCTTTTGAGCTAGCCTGAAATAAAAAACTGCAGGGAAACAGCTGATAGACCTGAATTTTCCAGACAGCAAAAGAAATAAAGTGGGGATAGATAATACTGGTTCTGCAAAATTTCTTGCCCAAAATCCCCTTAAGGATAAAATCTGCTAAGCCCTCCGCCTCTTCGTACTTCACCTCATCGCTAATACCGGCAAAAGAAGTGAGGTTTCTGCTAGTCTCATCTATATACCTAGCGCCCTGCTTGCCAACAATAATTAACTCATCCTTTTCTGAAGATTGCTCTAAAGCAGTATTGACTACAGCAATATTCAGTTTTCCCAAAAAACCTATGTCTGATGTTATAAGCAGTAAGGCGTGGGGCAGAGAAGAATCTTCCAAAAATAGATGCTGCATCCCGGATATATCAATCATCCTGAAAAACCCCTGCAGATAATCCAAAAATTCATCAAAGTCCTTTTTTGATTTTTTTATACGATAAAATTCGGAAGAGGCTACACCTTTTAGTACGCCGATTATATCCCCTATATCCTTATTAAAAACTAATTCTTTACGTAGCATATTTAATTTAAACATAGTTTCGTATCGCGTGTTCTGTTATGCCTAGTGTGTATTTTTAACAAAAAATCGATAAATGAAAATGATTATACCGCTTGATAAGATGGCGGCTATGAACAGGGTAACGGCAATAGCTATGTTACCCAAAAGAGCAGGCTTAATTACCAGAATTGCACCTAAGAAAAGCATCATCATGCCTGATACTAGTTTTAAGATTCGTCCTTGTCGCTGAGACAGCTTTTTCTGCCCTAATGTGCAGGTAAGTATCAACAGGATTAATATTAATGGAATAACATAAACTATATT
>Ga0222637_1000227_pt1 | contig 28514 bp, 26 predicted proteins | sample AntAcemetagen143_FD_181149 | JGI IMG/M metagenome (GOLD analysis project Ga0222637, IMG submission 181149) | Saline water microbial communities from Ace Lake, Antarctica - #143 | ecosystem: Environmental > Aquatic > Non-marine Saline and Alkaline > Saline | place: Antarctica: Ace Lake...
ATAAGTACCTCCTCCTGTATTTGCGATAGTTCCCATCACATAACTCGCACTCAAACTAGCAGTTTTATCCATACAAACACTCGAACCCGCAACACACATCTTACCCGTGCCACACGACTTAAACACTTTAACATTATCCAACTCCAGACACCCATCCTCATTCAGATCCTTACACTCTTTCACTAAAATCTTCGCGTCATCTCCATCACAACTATACACATCAGCCGAACAACTATCCTCACATTCTTCAGCAGGGATAACGCACCCACTTCTCGCAACTTCAACTCCCTCAGGACAAGAAACAGGCTCCTCAGAACACTCTGTTATGACTTCTTCATCATTCCAACATTGATAACTATCTTTACGATTATACCACGGTCCACAACTCCCCGTTCTACTTCCACCATCCCACTCATTGCATTCATCGTCAAAATTATGCACACATCCCGTCTCAGTTATTACTCTCTTGCTACAAGTCAACTCAAAAGTAGTAAGCGGCTCATCACATAAACCCAAACCTTCAATACACTCCTTGCCCTCCTCGCAATCCTCAAATTCCTCACCCTCACCCGCATACTCCAAACAAAAGTCATTATCAAAATTCCCACATTCTCTTTTAGAAATTGTACTTTCGTCCTTGCATCCAAAAATCGTCTCCTCGACTTCACACTCATTAAAACAATCTACCTCAATATCCTCTCCTTCCCAAACAAACAATTTCAATTTCTTAGGACTATACACCGCATCAGTCCCCTCGCCCAACTCAGCAGAAACCACAATCTCCTCAACATAAATATCCTTATCCATCGTAGCAATAAAAATCGGCGCCCTCATCTTACAATAATCTACCTCATCACCAAGCTCACACACCCTAATTGAATATCCAAAACTCTCCGGAATTTTCCCCCCTATAAAATCATTCAAAGTCGTAAAATTCCCATCTCCTAAATCCTCCGATTCAACATTCAAAACATTCAACCTCAAATCACTCCTCTCCGAAACATCCGCCAAAATCTGCCCCTGCAAGCTATTATAATAATCAACCGGGTCTATCCCTCTATCTACCTGCTGAGAATAAACAGTAATCAAAACTCCACTTACAATCAAAACCGCAATCGTCGCCTCTAAAATCAACATCCACCCTCTCTTATTCTTCATAAATATATAATCATTTTATCTTTTATATAACTAACTGAAATCACGCAATCCTAAATTTCGTAATCCCAAAAAAATTCTTCAAAACATCTGCTAACTCTTTCTCTCTCTGACGATTTCGCCCAATCAAAGCCGCTTTACTCTGACGACCCGCATTAATAACCACAGAATTCTCCTTGATTTCAATACCATTAAACTCAACCGGCGTAACAACACTCTTAATAAATTCCTCTATCTCTTTATTATCATCAATCGCCGGAATCGCAACCACCTTAATTTTCCTCCGCAAAATCTCATTTAACTTTTTAATATTAACCGCCCCTTTCCCAATCGCAATCGAAACTTTATCTTTCGGAACCGCAAACACAATTTGATTATTATAAACAAAAACCTTCGTCGTCTGCACCCTTGTCGTCTTAGCAAACAAATTAATGTACCTCATAAATTGCATATCGATAATGCTGGACATCTTATTTTGCCTCTTTATGGGGTTGGTACAAAGAAAAAACTTCACACTCAAAATCAAGATTTAGTTCTTTAGCAATATCAGCTTTGGATTTCAAAACATCAAACTCAACCTTAGCGGCCTCAAGTTTTTCAACCGTTTCATCCCTAGCATCTTTAGCAATAAAAACCATCTTTATTTTCTTACCACCCTTCAAAGCCTGCCTAATTCCAAAAAGAACATTACCCTTTTCCATAGCTTCCTTAATTTCCTTTACGCTCATTTTTTACTCCCACTTTTTTGAGATATACTTTCTTTAGCTTTTTTCTGCGCCAAAGAACCAGTAACCTTAACCAAAAGACCAGGCAATCCAGTTCCAACAGGTACCGGCTGATTCAAAATAATATTCTCAATTACCGACGCCAACCTATCTTTTTTACCAGTCTTAGTAGCCTGAACAAATTGTTTAACAGCAGTTTCAAATGAAGCTCTTGCCAAAATAGAACTCTTGTCGGCAATAATTCCCATACGAGTAATACCCTTAACTGCTCCTGTGCTCGTCATCATATCTGCAACCAACATCGCATGCTTAGCATCAACCGCAAGACCCTGCGAACTAATTACTTTTTTAATTTCATCAACAACTAACTGCCGAGCCGCTTCAATTCCAATAACTTGCGCAGTCTCATGAACATCATTACTAAAAACTCTATCGGCATCTACACCCTTAAATGGTATAATGTCCTTCAAGTTAGAACCAGCAGTTAAAATCACATAGTCTTTATTTCGCTTAACAACAAGAACCTGCGAAATTTTCTTAACACCTGTCAGAATAACTTCCTTAATTTTTTCTTTAGTTTTATAAATAACTTTGAAATCCTCTTTGGACATATCAAGAACCATACCCTCACCAGAAGAAACACTGGCACGCGTAACGTCAAAACCTTTCTCGCTAAGAACCTCAATAGCTTTATCCAAAGAAATATGAGCAGTCTTCAATGCCTTTGCATCTACGCTAATTTTAATTTTTTTCGAACCAAAGTCAATCGCAATATTAGAAATAATTTCCTTTAATTTAACTTCTCTAATTTTCTCGGCAACAATTCTGGCATCTTTTTCATTGTTATGATCTTTATCCATATAAATTTTCATGGTCGGTGTTTTAGGTAATTTACGAGCATCTAATATTTCAATAATACGAGGAAGACCTTGCGTAACCTGCATCTCAGCAACACCAGCTGCATGAAATACATTCAATACCATCTGCGTCGAGGCTTCACCAAAAGACTGGGCAGTCACAACTCCAATAGCTTCACCTGGCGCAACTTTTTTATTCAAATGTTTAGCCGAAATATCAATACCATCAAGACCGTAAGCAAACTGAACAATATTGCTAGACGCATCCCTAACCGTTCCGTCATAAGCCATAATTAAATCCTGCAAAGCATTTGCCAATCGTCTATAAAGATAACCGGACTTCGGAGTTCTAAGCGCAACATCCATTAAACCGTCTCTACCAGTCATTGCACCAAAGAAAAATTCCTCAGGCTCAAATCCTTTCATCAGAGAACTATAAACAAATCCTCGTGCCCTTGGCGACAAATCACCCTTCTTGAAAAAAGACAATGTCCTTCCTGTATAACCAAAATCAATTCTACGACCACGCAATACTTGCTGTCCAACCGAACACGCAATCTGGGTAATATTCAACAAACTACCTCCTGCGCCCGAACTAATCATTTTATTAGCTAGATTATCTTTAGGGAATCCTTCCTTAACTGCGTCACCAATATCTGTCCTTGTCTCATTTAAAACCTGCAAAATTTTATTTTCCCTTGTTTCCTCAGCACTCTTCCCAGGCAACAACTCCAGGCTACCATCATAATAACTCTCAATAATCCTAGCTGTTTTTTCCTCAGCATTCTCAATAACCTTAGCTGTTTTCTTTTTTACAGATTCTGGAACATTCAAATCTTCAGCAGAAAGTGTGAATCCTGTTCTGGATAAAAAAGTTGTACCAAGTAAAAAAACCTGCCTCAAAAGTTCAACAGCATTCTCGCGACCAAGCTCTTTGTCGGCAACTCTTAATATTGCACCCTTCCCAGTTTTAAAACTATTAGCATCAAAATCTTTACCCATCACTGCTTTAGGCAAAACTTTATTAAAAATATCTTTACCAAGATTATTTTTATTTAAATTAGAAACATTTATTCCTGATTCATATAATAATTGTGAAGCATCTTCTTTGCTTATATTACTCTCATTCAAAATAAAATTACCACTAACTGCATCTTTAACACAACCAAGAAAATTCATATTGTTCTTTGGCGAAAATAAATTAGCATTTACATTCAATAAAATTTTTGCTTCAGCTCTCGCTTCCTCGGTTTGAGGTGCATGAATATTCATCTCATCCCCATCAAAATCTGCACCATAAGGAGCACATGAAGCAGGATGAATTCTAAAAGTTCTACCTGGAATTGTCTTAACAAAATGAGCCATTAGCGAAGCTCTATGCAAAGAAGGATGCCTATTAAACAAAACAATATCTCCATCAACTAAATGTCTTTCAATGGTATACCCAGGTTCAATCTCCTCAATCAACTCTTCCCTTAAATCATCAACAATCCTTTTTCTTTTTCCATCAGGTCTTAAAATATAATTTGCCGCAGGATATTTTGTAGCAGCAACCAGTTTTTTCATCCTCTTAATGTTAATAGATGTAACCTTTTCAGAAACCGTTAAAATTTCAGCAACCTCATATGGGACACCTACTTCATTCAATTTTAAATTAGGATCCGGCGAAACAACAGTACGCGCTGAATAGTTGACCCTTTTACCGGCCAAATTCTTTCTAATCCGACCCTCTTTGCCTTCAATCCTTTCCTTAATTGTTTTCAAGGGTTGTCCACTTCTATGCCGAGCAGGCGGAATTTTCGCAATCGAATTATCGAAGAAAGTTGTAATGTGATACTGTAACAAATCCCAAAGATCCTCAATAATAACTTCAGGCGCACCCGCATTCAAATTCTCCCAAAGCCTCTGGTTTGAACGAATAATATCCGACAACTTATGCGTCAAATCATCTTCAGATCTCTCACCAGATTCCAAAGTAATCGACGGACGAACAGTCACAGAAGGAACAAGCAGTGAAGTTAAAATTGACCACTCTGGCCTTAATGTCTCTGAATTAATCCCCAAAATCCTCAAATCCTCATCTGGAACTTTGATTAACCTTTCTCTAATCTCCGAAGGAAACAATCTCCTCCTGCCGCTTCTAAAAGTTGTAGGTTTTTCCAGCTTAACTTTTTCCTGTATAATTGAACAATGTGGACACTTTTTGCCGTCTTTAGCCTTCTTAATTCTATCAACTAAATTCTTAGATAAATCTTTTTCGTCCTTAATTAAAACTTTTCCACAAGCCTCGCAAGTACTTCTTAAAACCAAATCAATAATAGGCAAATATTTTATATGAACAACCGGTCTTGCAAATTCAATTATACCAGGATGACCCAAACATTCTTTCAATCGCCCACCACATGTTCTACATCTAACACCCGGATCAATAGCACCAAGTCTTAAATCCATCAATCCGCCATCAACAGGATATCCGTCGACGTCATAAAGCTCCGGCGTCACAATCTTCGCCACACTCAACTTTTTAATCTGCTCAGGGCTAAGTAATTGAAATTGCATTTCGCTAATTTGTTTTTTTACTGGTCGTACCATTATTCGTATTTATTTTTCAATCCAAATTTAGCTAATAAATGCAACCCCTGTAGTTCTTCAATTAACAACTTAAATGCATATGAGACTTCAATTGGCTCAATCTGATTGGAATGACAAAGAGAACAAACTCTTTTATTATGAATCTGATCATCAATAACAATACTTCCACATTTAGAACAAATATTAATTACAACCTTATCGGAATCATAACGCTCTTTTAGAAGAAGAGACGCTCCATGACCAACTAATGCTTCCTGCTCCATCTCTCCAAGTCTTAAAGCACCACCACGGCTTCTACCTTCAATTGGCTGTCTCGTCAACAACGCGATTTTACCAGTAGCTCGAGCATGTATTTTGTCCGCAACCATATATTTCAATTTCAAATAAAACATATTGCCAATAAAAATCTTAACTGGCATTCTCTGTCCCGTAATACCATTATACATAACTTCTTTACCATTTTGCCTAAACCCAAGTTTCTTCAAATTATTTTCTAAACTGTCAATTGTTTCTCCAGAAAAGGCCGATGCATCAACAACTCTACCAGATAAAGCCGCAACCTTTCCACCAAGAACGTCCATTAAATAACCAACAGTCATACGCGAAGGTATACCATGCGGATTAAACATAATATCTGGCTTGATACCACTAATTGTAAATGGAATATCCTGCTCAGGTGCAACCATTCCAACAATACCCTTTTGCCCATGAGGCACTGAAAACTTATCTCCCACTTCAGGAATTCTTAGTTCCCTCATCCTAACTTGAACAATTCTATTACCTTCTTTATCATGAGTAAGGAAAACAGCATCCACAATACCATTTTTTTCTTGTTTAATCGTAGCAGAATTTTCTTTTTTTGTCTGAATCGAAATTTCACGGGCCTCACTTAGAAACTTAGGAGGACTAACTTTTCCAATAATAACTTCCCCTTCTTCCATCTCTGCCTCAGGATAAACAATACCATCATCCTCTAAAAATCGATAACTTTCTTCAAGTCTATAACCAGAAACATCTTTATCCGGAATGCAAATATCATCATGAAGACCTCCTGCATAATTCAATTCAACAGAAATATAAGGTTTAAATCTTGAGCTTCTAGCAAAACCTCTATCAACAGAACCGCTATTTAAGACGGTGGCATCTTCCATATTGTAACCCTCGTAAGGCATAACTGCCAAAACAACATTCTGCCCAACAGGATGAACATTCAAGGTATCATAAGTAAAACTTCTAACCAAAGGTTTCTGCGGATAATGCAACAACGAAACATCTGTATCAATTCTTACAGGAAAATTCCCAGCATAAAGACCAAGCCCCTGTCTATACGCTCTCGAACCACCTTTGACCATACGCGCCGGAGGATCATGATTTCCAAACGGAATCAACGAAACACTAACGCCAAAAACATCTATCTCATCAACCTCTAAATGTGTGTGCTCCTCAGTCAATTTATCTTCCTTAAGGCAAACATAACAATCATCTTCCTCCGCAGCATCAAGATATTCCAGGATTCCTTTTTCAAATAAATTACGCCAAGTCAAAGAGCCCTCTTTAACCAAGTCTAAATGTTCCTTCTTCAATTTCGATTCGCTATTCTCAACAATAATTAATGGTCTAATAACTCTGCCAATCTCAGAACTAATAAAAACCGTGTCCAAAAATTTGTCAAACCGAATAGACATTTCTATGGGCAAATTTCCTGCTCTTCTTTCATCCCTAACATTTTTTACAAAGGCATCAATATTTCCAACAGTACCAACAAATCTACCATTATAAAAAACATCCAAGGCATCTTCGTCATTCATTCCTGCATTTTTTAAAACCTTTAGAACAGCGTCATGCTCCATCGTAGTTCTTGTTGAAATTCTTGCCAACAAAGCCAGATTTTTCCTTAAACCGATCTCAGTTCCTTCCGGGGTTTCAATGGGACAAAATCTACCATAATGTGTAGGATGAACAGTTCTTGCATCAAAATTCTCTTGCTCTCCAGGCAAATTTGAAGTCACTCTTTGCAGTTGAGACATAATTGCAAATAAATTATTCTTATCCATATTTTGAGTAACTCCCTTCCTCTCACCAATCCACGAGCCGGTTGCAATCGCAGACTCAACACGATGAGTAAATAAGGTTGACTTAGCAATAGTTTTAATTGAGTAAAACTTTCGCCTTTTCACAGTCTTCTGCAAAGTATGTTGAATTTCCCTTAAAAGAATATTAATATTAACTCTAAACAAATCTGATAACAAATCTCCCGACAAACGCACTCTTTTGTTTGCATAGTGGTCTTTGTCAGTCATAGCCATAGCGGGATTTTCTTTGGCAATATAAAATTGTCTGATAAATTTGCAAAGAGTCTTCGCTTTTTCTAATCTCGCATTTTTATCCAACCCTATATGTGGCAAAAAATATGAATCCGTTCTCTGCTTAACCCTATCAAGCATCTCCTTGTTTGTCCCCTGCAACGAACTTTTCTCCGCAATCCACATCAGGGCGTCGTTAACATTCGCAATATCTGCATACTCATAAAGATTCACGACCAAACTATCTGTCTGTTTTCCAATCAATTTAGCTATATCGGCGTCGGCACTAAGACCCAATGCTTTTAATAAAACAATTGCAGGAATATCTCTAAAGCGCGAAAAAGAAATTTCTAAAATCCCTTCAGGGCTTTCAATTAAAGAAACTGGAATTTTATAAGCACCTCTCTGAGAAAATAATCTAAGCATTAAGCGCTTTTTAATTTTCTGCCATTCAACAAAAGTCTGGTTGGAAGCCAAATCTTCAGCCATAACCATTACTCTCTCATTACCATTAATTAAAAAATAACCTCCATGATCTTTAGGGTCAATATAATTTTTAATCAGTTCATCTTTGTCCATTCCATCAAGATTGCAAAATTTACTTTTAACCATAATAGGAATACGTCCAAGCTGAACATTTTCAGTTTCAACTTGTCCAGCATAATTAATTGTCATTTCCATCCAAATCGGAGCAGAATAAGTTAATTTTCTTAATCTGATTTCTGCAGGAGTAATCGGCATAGAAGAACCATCTGCTTCAATTATGTTTGGCTTGCCTACTCTAACCTTTCCTAACTTAATTTCAAAATCATCATTTGACAAAGCATCCGATAATTCAGTAACAATTTCTTGCATACGATTTTCAATAAAGTCATTAAATGATTTAATATTAGACTCAACAAGTGAATGATTTTCCAAAAATCTCTTAATTAATATATGCTCGGCCATTCTAAATCACAACCCTATAATATATTTCATCAGCTCGTGAAATCTTCACAACGTCGCCAGTTTCACATCCTTCTGGGAGCGCTGGATCCTTTTTAGAAATCTTTGGCAGTTGTACCAATGCTATATTAAATTTATTAAGAACCTTTTCAGCCTCATTCAAACTCAATTTCGCGTGCTTCGGTTGGAGTACATGCATTTTACTTTTTAGAATATCCCTTTAGATATAAAAAATATCAAAAATGCCTTTAAAAACCTTTTGTTTTTTATTATTTTAAAGTAGTTCATGTCAAAATTTCTTATTTTTGAAAGACAAATCTGAATTTTAAAAAATGGCCCACGGAGGGATTTAGATCACCAGATCACCTACTGGGTGAACCCTGTGTTTCAAATACCAAATGGCCCCAGGGGGATTTGAACCCCCGACACCTGGATTAAAAGTCCAGTGCTCTGACCAGGCTGAGCTATGGAGCCATACAATTTATGAGAAAAATTTTATTTAAAAAACTATGCAATTACATATTTTCATACTGCTGAACATTCTTATTTAAAAGTTCAAATTTCACACTTGCTTCTTTAAATAAATTTTTAGAATCTTCAGACGCATGATAGTCTTTTAATGCTACAACTCGTTTTATCCCAGCAGTAATAATTAATTTTGCACAAGTATAACAAGGAGTCATAAAATTATAGAGTGTAGCATTATTTAAAGAAATTCCCATTTTTGCTGCTTGGCAAATTGCATTTTGTTCAGCATGGGCAGTTCTAACACAATGATTAGTGACATCTCCATTCTCATGAATAGTTTTCTTAAATTGATGACCTACATCATCACAATGAGAACACCCAGGAGGAGACCCCACATAACCTGTAACTAAAATATGTTTATCTCTAACAACTACACATCCTCCTCCACCTGCTCTTGCTCTATCGCAAGTAACTCTTGTAGCAACTGCCTTCATAATTTCCACAAAATATTCATCCCATCTTGGACGAATACACTTTTTATTTTTATTTTTAATATTATCCAAAACTTTTTCTATTTTTTTGTGTAATTCAGCTATAGTCCAATCATTTTTAAAACAATAATCAGCCATCTTAATACACTCACGGAGATTCTGATTATTAGGATTATTAGAAGTCCTTTCTTTTTGCTCTTGAATTACAAATTCATCAAACGAAATTCTATCACTAGCACTTGCTCTTTCAAAAATTCTAGCATATCTCGTTTCGATGTCTGCATCAATCGCAAGCAAAACAAAATTTTTCTTTTTTTTCAAATCCTCAATTTCCCCTGGACAACGCAAACTTTCAATGACACATTTTCCTCCAACCTTTTCAGCCTTTGAATATAATTCTTTGACAATATAACTTAACCCAAATTTTTCTCTCAAATCATTAGCGACAAAAACCATACTATCTCGATTATTAATCATCCCTCTCTTCAAAATTTCTTCAACTAAAAAATCTCTAACAGAATAATGAACGAATCCTCTTTTTTTTAAAAAATCAGCAATCGTTCCTTTCCCCGCACCCAATGTCCCAGTAATTCCGACAATCATAAATTAAAAACTAAATCCAAACTTATAAACACTATTGCGATAGATTGTATAATAAATTATTCTCTATTTCCTGTACTCCCAAATCCACTATCTCCACGAACTGTCTTGCTCAGTTCTTCAACTTTTTCAATCTCAGCCTTAGCAACTGGAGCAATCACAACTTGCGCAACTTTGTCACCTCTTTTAATCTCAAAATTTTCTTCTCCTGTATTTAAAACAATTACTCCATATTCACCCCGGTAAGTCCATTCAATTACTCCGCCAAGAATACAAATTCCCTTCTTGTATGCTAATCCACTTTTTCCTCGAATAGAAGCAAAATACCCTTCTGGCAACTCCATAGAAATTCCTGTAGATACTAACTGCCTCTTTCCCGACAATATAACATAATCTTCTGTCGAAAACAAATCCATCCCCGCGTCACCCTCATGCGCATAAGCAGGAACAATAGCTTCCTCTTTTAATTTTTTTACTTTAACTTTTACCATAATAAATAATCCCACTCAACCTTTATAAATTTTATATAATTCAAGTAAACAACGCTTACAAACAATTAAAAACAATAACGAAATTAAAGATCAATGGAACTAAAAAATGCAAAAATAACAATAACTGAAGCAGCAAAAAAATTAAATTTATCTTCAGAAAGATTATATATTCTCCTAAATACCGAAAGAGAATTAAAAGTAAATTTTCCCGTAAAATTGGACAACGGAACACAAAAAATTTTTACAGGCTATAGGATTCAACACAATTCTTTGCTCGGACCATACAAAGGCGGAATAAGATATCATCCAGAAATAAATCTTAATGAGGTAACTGCTTTATCAATTTGGATGACAATAAAAACAGCTACAATAGACATTCCCTTCGGCGGCGCAAAAGGCGGAGTAATTTGCAATCCAAAAGAATTGTCAGAACAAGAACTTGAAAATTTAACACGAGCATTTATAAGAAAAATCTCTCCAATAATCGGACCTCAAAAGGACGTCCCCGCACCAGATGTATATACAAATTCAAAAATAATGGATATAATTGTAGACGAATATTCTAAAATAGAAAATCTTCCAGTTGAAAAAGTAAGAGCCGTAGTCACAGGAAAATCTATGGAAAGTGGAGGTTCACTCGGAAGAGATACTGCAACAGCACGAGGTGGACAATTCGTTCTAAAAAAAGCAATTGAACAAACCAAAAAAATCCCAACGTTAGAAAATGCAACAATAGCAATTCAGGGGATCGGTAATGCCGGTCAAAATTTTGCAAAACTAATATCCAAAGATAATACAAAAATAATCGCCATCTCAGATTCTAAAGGAGCAGTTTATAGCCCTGATGGATTAAACATAAATGAAATTATTGAACACAAAAAACAAACTGGCTCATTAGCAAATATTCCAAATACAACTGTAATAACTAACGAACAGCTTCTTGAATTAGATTGTGATATTTTAGTTCCAGCTGCTCTTGCAAATCAAATCACAGAAACAAATGCAGATAAAATAAAAGCAAAAATCATTCTTGAACTCGCAAACGGACCGACAACACCTGAAGCCGATAAAATTTTAGAAGAAAAAAACAAATTAATTCTTCCCGATATTCTCACAAACGCTGGCGGAGTAACCGTCTCATATTACGAGTGGTATCAAAATATAAATCAAGAAAAATGGACAGCAGAAGAAGTTGATGAAAAATTAAAAGAAAAAATGCAAAAAGCAACACAAGAAATTTTAGACAAAAAAGAACAATATCAAACCTCAACAAGAATCGCAGCATACATCAATGCAATTGAAAGACTAAGTAAAAAATTATCCTAAATTCTAACTTCCACTTCTTCAAAAAATTCGTTAATATTTTCTTTCAGTTCTTTCAAAAATTCTTCACTAACATTTTCTTCTTTTAAAAAATTTGAATCAATCATTTCTCCTCCATCTTTTCTGAAACCTTGTAGAAAAAATCTTTTTGGTTTTGTACCACAAATTTTATTTAACCATTTTCCAACTTCAATCATAGAATTTATATTATGAAATCTGTTAACAATCGTAGTCCTAAATTCGTAATTACTAAATTCATGTATCATCTTAATTGATTTTTCTATTTTCTTAATATCAACCACAACTCCCGCTACTTTAGAATAATTTTCTCTAGTATCTTTAATATCCATTGCAATATAATCCACTAAATTTTTATCAATTATTTCTTTTAAGCGATCTGGAAATGCTCCATTTGTATCTATCTTAATTTTATATCCTAAATCTTTAATTTTTTTAATAAAATCAAAATCTACACTCATCAAGGGCTCTCCTCCTGTAAAACAAACTGCATCTAATTTTCCAAATCTTTTTTTCAAAAATTCTAATATTTCATCCTCACTAAATCCTCCTCCAAATTTTTTAATAACTAAATCTGGATTATGACAAAATCCACAACGAAAATTACATCCATATATAAAAATAGTACATGCTATCTTCCCAGGATAATCTATAGTCGTCACTTTTTGCAACCCTGCAATTTTCATTTTTGAATTTTGCTTTCTATTCTCTACAGACACGGGAATTTTCATCTAATCTTCCATTCTGAAATTAAACACTTTTCTATCCCCAAATTCTGATAGCTTTCCTTCATTCCATCTAGAAGTTGGTCTCAAATATCCCACAACTCTACTCCACACTTCACATTTCGTTCTCGCCATTGGTATCACCTCTTAAATTTAGTTTTGCACTTAAAATATTTTCATTATCATTATTTTCTAAATCCTCAATTCTCCTCTCTGTTTCTTCTGCTTCTATAATATCATCAGAAACGGAAGATGGTGTTTTCTCAGCAGAAGCAATTTCGGCGTCACATTTTGGACAATATTTATGCTCTCCATTTAAATATCCATGAATAGGACAAATGGAAAATGTAGGCGAAATAGTAAAATATGGTAGATGATAATTATCAGAAATTTTTTTAACCATCTTTTTGACTGAATCAACATTCATTTTCTCCCCAACAAAAGTATGAAAAACCGTTCCTCCAGTATATTTACATTGCAAATCATCTTGCAAATCTAATGCTTCAAAAACATCATCTGTAAAATCCACAGGCAGCTGCGATGAATTTGTATAATATGGCTCCGCTCCTTTCTGATAAGCCTTCTCATTCGCAACAACGGCTCGACCAAATCTTTTTTTGTCTGCCCTAGCAAATCTATAAGTTGTCCCTTCAGCTGGTGTTGCTTCCAAATTATAGATATTTCCTGTCTCTTTTTGATATTCTGCCAACTTGCCCCTCATAAAATCCAAAACTTTCAATGCAAAATTTCTACCTTTTTCCGTGGTTATATTTTCTCCTGGCATAAAATTTATAATCGCCTCATTCATCCCCAAAAGACCAATCGTCGCAAAATGATTTTTCCAATATTCTCCAAACCTCGCATGAACCTGTCTTAAATAAAACTTCGAATAAGGATAAAGCCCCAAATTAGTAAAATTCTCAACAGTCTTTCTCTTTATCTCGAGACTCTCCTTCGCTAATTCCATCAAGTTATCAATCCTAGCTAAAAAATCATCTTCATTTGTAGATACAAAACCAAGTCTTGCCATATTAATTGTTACAACTCCAATAGAGCCAGTCTGCGGATTCGCACCAAATAAACCGCCACCTCTTTTTCGAAGTTCAGTCTGATCTAGCCTCAAACGACAACACATCGACCGCGCGTCCTCAGGTTTCATATCAGAATTAACAAAATTCGAAAAATAAGGAATTCCATACTTCGCAGTCATCTCCCAAATCAATTCATGCTCCGGCTTATCAAAATCAAAATCCTTAGTAATATTATAAGTTGGAATCGGAAAGGTAAAAACCTGCCCCGTAGCATCACCTTCAATCATAACTTCAGCAAACGCTTTATTAATCATCCCCATTTCTTTTTCAAAATCCTTATATGTCTCCATCTGTGGCTGCCCACCAACAATCACATGTTCATCAGCCATATAACTCGGCACTTCCAAATCCATAGTAATATTTGTAAACGGCGTCTGGAAACCAACCCTCGTCGGAACCGCTAAATTAAAAACAAATTCCTGCATACTTTGTCTAACCTGTTTATAATCTAGGCCATCGTACCTCACAAACGGCGCAAGCAAAGTATCAAAATTCGAAAAGGCCTGTGCTCCTGCCGTCTCCCCCTGCAAAGTATAAAAAAAGTTTACCATTTGTCCAAGCGCAGTCCTCAAATGTTTTGGAGGTTTTGATTCAACCTTTCCTTTAACTCCTTTAAATCCAACTATTAACAAATCTTTCAAGTCCCAGCCAACACAATACGCTCCAAGAGAATCCACATCATGAACATGAATACTATCTGACTCATGCGCCTTACGAATCGCCTCGGGATAAATCCTTCTCATCCAATAATTCGCAATAATCTTCGTAGTAATATAATTATTCAAGCCTTGCAAGCTATAACCCATATTAGAATTTTCCTTAACCATCCAATCATTCAAACCAATATAATCATCGACAACTTCAATAGTGTCAAACAAACCTTTAACATTCCTCAATTCATCATGGCTCCGCCGATAAAGAATAAACGCTTTCGCAACCTTCGCATGCCCTTCCTCAATCAAAATCTTTTCAACCAAATCCTGAGCCTCTTCCACATCAGGGATCCCGTGTTCGCCATGAATCTTATCTAATTTTTCAACAATCAAATTAGTCAAATCTTTTGGCCTCTCTTTATCTTTACCACCAACAGCTTTAACCGCTTTCCAAATTGCATTTTCAATTTTATCTTTTTGAAAAAGCACAACGCTTCCATCTCTTTTTCTAATTTTTTTAACCATTTATTTATTCCCTAATTTTTTTATTTCGTCCTTAAATTCATCAATGTCCGCGAAATCTCGATACACAGCCGCAAAACGGATATACGCAACCTTGTCAATCCGCCTAAGCTTATTCATAACAATATCGCCAATCTTCGAACTCTTAATATCTTTATTTTTTGCAATTCGATGAACATTCGCCTCAACTTCATCAACAATTTTATCTATCTGCTCACTCGTAAAAGGCCTTTTTTGAAGATTCTTATCAATCCCCTCAAAAAGCTTACTTCGCGAAAATCTTTCTCTCCTGCCATCTTTCTTAATAACATTAAGGTCCAATTCTATTCTCTCATATGTCGTAAATCGCTTCTTACACTTCAGACATTCACGTCTCCTACGCGCCACCGACCCACTATCACGTTTATCAGTAACTTTCGTTTCAGCAGCAGTACAATATGGACATATCATTGTTATTTTCAAGTGAATACAAGATATTGTAGTTCATTCTTCCTTTTACTACAATAGCTTGTAATTGTAAGAAAACATTATAGAAAAGGCTATTTAAAGATTATTATAAAAAAGGCTATATCTTCGTTAACAATAGTTAACATCGCAAACAAACATTTACTTTTTTTCAATGATTACACATCTTTATATACTCAAAATTTCCAATGAAATCATGGCAAAAAATGTCGAGGGAAACAAAAGATAAAATTCAATAAAAAGAAAAATTCTTACACAATTCTTTAACTCTTTCTTTAATATCCCTACAAACAACTTCACTCTCTACATTGTTTATCACATCTGCAATCCAATTTCCAACAATAATCATTTCATTTTCTTTCATCCCCATAGTTGTTAAAATCGGAACGCCCAAACGAATCCCTGAAGGCTTAAACGGAGTTGAAGGATCAAAAGGGATAGAATTAGCATTCACAACAATTCCTGCCTTTTCCAATGCAACCGCGACTTCTTTTCCTCGTCCCGCTTCTGCGATTGAAGGCGTCTTTATCAAGTCAATCAAAATCAAATGATTATCCGTCCCATCACTAATCAATTTGATATTATTATTTTTCAACGTTTCTGCAAGCACCGCGCAATTTTTAACAATCTGCTGTGAATATTCTTTAAACGACGGCTTCAGTGCCTCACCAAAAGCAACAGCTTTCCCGGCAATAATATGTTCATGAGGACCTCCTTGCATCCCAGGGAAAACCGCCTTATCAACAGCCTTGGCAAATTCCTCTTTGCACATAATAATCGCACTACGCGGACCTCTCAATGTTTTATGCGTCGTTGTCGTTACAAAATCAAAATCTGGAAAAGGGCTCTGATGAACACCTGAAGCAACCAATCCAGCAATATGAGAAATATCGGCAAGGCAATAAGCTCCAATCTCTTTGGCAATTTTGGCAAACATTTCAAACTCAACAACCCTCGGATAAGCAGTCGCGCCACATACAATCATTTTTGGCCTTTCTCTAATAGCAATCTCTCGAACTTTTTCCATATCAATAAGCCCTGTTTCTTCCTCGACACCATACGAAACAAATTCATAATCCTTTCCTGAAAAATTCACAGGCGACCCATGTGTCAAATGCCCACCATGACTTAAATCCATCCCAAGAATTTTATCGCCCTTCTCTAAAGCCGCCATATAGACAGCCATATTGGCAGGACTCCCAGAATTTGGTTGTACGTTCACATGCTCCGCCCCAAACAATTTCTTCGCCCGCTCAATAGCCAAATTTTCAACTTCATCTATAAATTCATTTCCTTGATAATATCGACGTCCCGGATACCCCTCGGCATATTTATTACCTAAAACCGAACCACACGCCGCTAGAACATCTTTTGAACAGAAATTTTCCGACGGTATCATATTCAAAGTTTCTTTTTGTCTTCCCAATTCCGATTGAACAATATCATTCACTTCTTTATCCGAAATCCAAAAAGTCATAGCATGCCCCTTTTAGCTTCTGTTTTTTCTTCAGCTTTAAGCCGACCAAGCTCCTCTTTGGAATAATTACAGATAATATACTTTGACAAAAGCGGATATCTCTCACTCATAATTTCATATATTTTACGAGCAATTTTTCTATACGAATCATGAGCCATTGGAGTTGTCCTTAATTTAATAAGATGATAAAGCTCCCTTAAATTCATCGTAATCAAAAACCTCTTTCTAAACCCAAGGGGCAAAAGATATTGAGCCTGTAAAGGATATTTTATTCTAACTTTTTCATAAACTTCTTTCGCTTTTTCCATCGCAAATCTATATTCAGCCTCGACACCCGCGGTAGCAATATCCTCGGGAACATCATATCCCAAATCAGAAGTAAAAACAGGATTGGTCTGCGTACAGATTCTATGTCTCTGTAAATCACGAAAAGCTCCATAATCCATCACAACATCAAAAGTAAAAGACTGATGCTCCAGCTCTCTTAAGGGATAATCAAATTCTTCCATTTTTCCAAGATAGCCATCAACAATCCCCTCTTTCTCAAAAGAGTTCATAGATGCGACTCTACACTGAGCTTCAACGAAAGAGCAATTCCCATAACGATATAAAATCGAAGAAACAATCACGTCTTCGGGATTTTCAGGAAAATCGACAAGTTTAACCTTCTCTCCATCAAAAGAATTCTCTTCAAAATTAAAAGTCTGCAAATTATTCTCAGTCTCACAAAAATAATTTTTCTTGTCTGAATATTTCAACAAAGATGGAAGAATTTTTCTTCCTTCTATTTTTAACTTCTCACCAATATCATTCATCTCTTTTAGCGGATGAGATAAAAGTTTAGAAATTGCATGAGACAGCTGCCTTGCATTTATCGTACATCCAAGACTAGTTTTTGTGCAAGCAGGCAATAAATAACGGATTGCGTCAAATCTCCGAGAAGTACAGGCCCTTCTCCATGCCGCCTCGGAAGAACCTTCCTTTAAGGGAACCGTGCCCTCAACATATTCCAAAACTGGCTCATGAAGTTTCATATAAGTTTCAAAAAGAAAATCCAACATTTCATTTATCTCATCGGCATATTCAGAATTTTGTAAAATTTCATCCAAATAAAAAGAGCTCCTATTGAAAGAAACATATCTCGTAGATTTTTCGCAAAAAGAACAAAGTCTATTGTCTTCAATAACTTTTGTTGCGAGAATACTAACTCCCTCCAATCCAAAACCAACAACTGCTCCTTCTGCAATTGAACTATGACCATAGCCCAAAACCCATTTTTCCATAAAATCTATCGCTTTATCCGAAGCATATTTAATCGCCGCACCCTGCTTACTATTTCTTATTTCTTCCACAAGCAATCCAAAATTATTTTCATCTTTTTTTAATAAATCTAAAAAACTTTCACGTAATCCCTCTTCCGAACGACTATATTTCGCCTGCATCAAAGCCCAAACTTCAGGATGAAAATTCTTAGTAGCAAAAATCGGATTATTAAGGTTCGTAAAAAAATAATCTAAAACTAACTTTTCCTCCTCATTATATTTCAAACACCCCTCTAACTTCTCCCATAATTCTTTATGAATTTCTTCTGGCGTCTTCAGCGAATTCATCGTCCCATCAGGTGCACAATTAATCATAACCCATCCATATAAGTTCGCTAACTGCAAATAAGACTTTTCTGCATTTTTCATATGCTCCACACACCCTTCGTGGCCATCTAGTTTTTCGGCTCCAGGATGAAATTCCGATTTCCGTTCTCGTCCTATCATTAATTGCTGACCAACTTCATACGGCATATAAAGAAAAACAACAGCATCGGGTTTTGGCAATTCAAAATGCTTATATTCCAATTCACGTAACCATTCAAAAAATTTCTCCCGCTCATTATTATCATAAATTTTCCCTCCTTGATGTCCCATATTTGATTCAACATATCTATCCAAAATAGTTATATTTCCCTTATCTAATTCATCATGAATAAATCCCTTGGACGCAAATCTATCTTCTGCATAAAAAATTGAGGCAACCTTCGCAGGAATTTCATTGGCGGGCCCAAATTCCCCATCAAGATACCTTCGAACAATTTTTCCAGTCGGCGTAGAATAATTTGGGAAATCCAGAGTTACGACTCCCTGATTCAAACTATTCAATTTCTCAATTAACAAATTTATTTGTGTTGATTTTCCAGAACAATCGGTCCCCTCAAAAACGATTAACTTTCCCTTTTTCATATTAAAACTAAATTTCAAACCTTTATAAAAAAATATGCACTTCAATATATATGTCTATGAATGCTTCTCATTCATATCTTTCCAATCCCAAGTTCTTTCTTCGTTATTAGCAATTTTTTTTAAAATTTCTTTCTCAATATCAATATCCATCACACCACATAAATGCAAAACTCTTTGAACTATATCGCCCAACTCCTCCTTGAAGCCATCGCGCCCATCAATATTTTTATGTCTGTACGCTTCAAGCGCTTCAGAAACCTCCGAATGAATTAGCGCCAATTTTTCAATAACATTAATATCTTCAATTTTTGTCCCGAACCCTTTTTCCTCTGCTTGTGACATAATTAAATTTTGTATTTCTTTTAAAGATTTTTCCATAAATATACTCAAGCTCAAAACTATATATACTTTTACAAACAAGCAAAAATCTTACAAGCATTACAGACATCACCTCGGCTAGGCTCTCCGCATACTTTACATTTCCTCATCTCTCTCAAATTCTCTTCCCTCAGTCCCGGAACTAGCTTTTGAAAATTTTCAACTATTTTCAACTTTTCTTTATCGCTTATATTATCCATCCATTCCCTTGTCTCAACCCTATATGTCCCAAATGCACACGGACACTTGTCGTATAAAATATCAAACCTCTTTTGCTTAGCATATTTTCTAATCTCCGACTCTGGAACAAAAAATAAAGGTTTAACTCTTTGAGCGAAACCTTCAACCGAAGCCCCTCCAGTCGCTGGCGAAGAATTCACTCCAAGCAAAACATTCCCTTTCAAAAAATTCATTAAAACATTCTGCGCCTCGTCATCAAGATTATGCCCCGTCACCAACCTATCAGCTCCCAACTTCTTCGCCCACTTATTCAAAATCCATCGCTTAATAATTCCACAAACCGTGCACCCCGTCAAATTCTTCTGCTTTTTCAAAACATTTTTAATAAAACAAATTCCTTGCCCCACCTCTTTCTTCAAATCAACAATCGTCAACGACACACCAAGCTCCTCACAAAACGCAATCATCTTCTCTCTATGAATCTTCGACCATTGCCCTAAATCTAAATCAATCATCAGCCCCTCAACATTATACTCCAACTTCTTCAAAATATATAATACACTCGTCGAGTCCTTACCTCCTGACAAGGCCACAACCACTTTATCTTTATGTCTAAATAAATTATATCTCTTAATTGTCAACATAACTTCCTTCTCAATATTCATATATTTAAAATAACAAAAACATTTATAAAGAATTGTAATTTCAAAAAAATACTATGAATAAAAAAAAATTGGAAAAACAAATTAAAAAATCTAAAGCAATTCTAAAAGATTTATCAAAAAACTATTGGGCAATTTCCACGGCAGTGCTAGCAATTTTACTTGTCATAATATTAATTTCCGGTGGAATCTCTGGAACAACAGTCAGCGCAGAATTAGCAGGACAAAAAGTATTAACATTCGCACAAACCCAATATCCTGATGCAGAACTCCTTAGCAGTATAGAAGAAAAAGGCATGTATCAAGTAATTCTTTTACTTAACGGACAAGAAGCACCCGTTTATGTAACAAAAGACGGAACAAACCTAGTCCCAAGCTTAATTCCATTAACAGCTAAGGTTACGGCATCGACTCAACAACCAACTCAAACAGAAATTCCTAAATCCGACAAACCAACGGCTGAATTATTTATTATGACCCACTGCCCTTACGGTACCCAAGCAGAAAAAGGATTTATTCCATTATTAGAATCGTTTGACAAAGCAGATGCACAAATAAAATTTGTTCATTATTTTATGCATGAACCTGAAGAAGCTGAAACTTCTCAACAAGTTTGTATCAGGGAAGAGCAATCGGACAAATTCTTACCATACTTAAGAGAATTTCTAAAAGAAGGAAATTCAGAAGCAGCACTTGCAGCAGCAAATATTGACACAGTAAAAATGGAAATTTGTATCTCCTCTGGAAAAGCAGACGAATACTATGCAGAAGATTCAGCACTTAGTCAACAATATGGAGTCCAAGGCTCCCCAACATTAGTAATCAATGGAGTAATCATACAAAGCGGAAGAGATTCTGCAAGTTACCTATCAGCAGTTTGCTCAGCATTTAACGAAGCTCCAGAAGAATGTGAAACACTAACACTCTCAAGTGCAGCACCAAGCCCAATGTGGGGATGGGATGAATCAGGCTCTAATACTGCAGCCCAATGTTAATTATTTGTTAAATTTTAAAATTCTTATGCTACGATTATTGGCTTATCTAAATAAGAAATTTCATCCTCTGATAATTTTAACTCTTTTTAATTAATTCTTTGGAGAAAAGATATGTCTTCCTTCTTTTTCTTGATGTTCAAATTTAACACAACTACCTCCTTGATAGGAATGTTTAGCAGCATTATAGTGCCTTACGGCAGATGGCAAATCTAAAGAATATGGTACTATATTTGGACCATCCCATTTGGCATAAATAATTTGTTCATCTGAAACATATGCAGTCATACCATGTTCCAATACTTCAGCAATTAATGCTGGGACACAAAATTGCCCCCAACATCCAATAATATCTATTTCACGAACCCCTTTTTCTTGTAATTCATTTAATTTTTTTGTTGAATCTTTATCGAATTTATATTCTAATCCTCTTCTCTCTTTGACAAGATTGGAAATATCCTGAATTTTACTAAAAGGTATTTCTGGATGATAAGGAGGGCATAATTCTCCTTCTACCATTCCTACGGCAATTAATTGTTTCATAAATTAATCTAGAACAACAGAATATATAAATCTTTCGATAGTGTAACCACTAAATAGTAAATAATATATTTAAAATTATGCTAGCTTTTCTCAAACATCAAGCACAACCTACACAATAAATTTATCTTTTTCCCATAAATAACAAAATTAAAAAAGATACCTAAACATCGTTAATAGTTTATGCTACAACTATTGGCTTATCTAAATAAGCAATCTCTTCCTCATTCAACTTCAATTTTTCTCTAGTCTTCTGATTAGTCAAAATCATTTTCAATAACAAAAAATCTTTCATAGCAGTTTTCGTTGAAACATGACACATCTTCGCATACTTCTGACAAATTGTTTTTTTCTTAGCTGCTCTTTGATTCTGCAACCAAATTTTTAAAATTCTCGAAGGCTTTTTATAAGACGTCCAACTACTCCTATTATATTCCTTCACTCCTGCAATTCCTGCCCCCAACAAAAAATATTCATAAACCATAAATCTCCAATGCCTCTGTCGACGAATTCTTCCTCTAAAAACATCGGCCAAGCTCAACGCTTCAATCGCCCGACATAACTCCTCGCCCTTATACGCCAACGGAAGATTCTCTTCAACCCACAAGAAAATATCATCAATCGGCATATTAACTTCGTCGTAAACCCTAATCATCTTTTCGTCAATCTTGGCATTTTGAAACACATATTGCAATGCAGAAAAAATAGACTCTTCCCTATTTCTATCGCCCACCTCTTTAAGTAATCCTGGAGAATCCATTTTTGATAAAATCTGTAAATCGTTAAGAGCTGCACGGATATCTCCTCGAGCCTTAATCGCAATCGATATTAAAACTTCATTTGAAACCGCGCAATTTTCTTTTTCGCAAACATCATTCAAAAGTTCCAACACAACCTTATAATCAACCTCCTTCATAGCCACAACCTCCGCTTTCCTTCTCAATAAACTAAACTTTTTGTTCCAAATATCATTCGCAGTAATAATCATCGGAAACGAAGATTTATCTAATAGAACAAGTAACTCAGAAAGCCCTCCTCTATCCTTCATCGCAGAAATCCCATCAACCTCATCTATCAAAATAATTTTATTCTTCTGGAACAAACTCTTCTGCTGCGAAGCCGGTCCAACAATCTCTGCAATTTTAGCCTTATTCCTAAAATCAGATGCATTCAATTCCAAAATTTCAGCATCCACCTCTGAGGCAATAGCGTAAGCCAAACTCGTTTTCCCAACTCCCGGAGGCCCATGTAAAACAATCGCCTTCTTCTTCGGAAAACTCTTCATAAAAGATTTTACTTTATCAACTGCCAGCTCCTGCCCCCTAACATCCGCAAACGAACTCACCCTATATTTCTCACACCACGGAATATTATTAAGGTTCATCATTGTATCATCTCCAACATTTCAACGATTGTTTCCAGAGGAATTCCCTGTAAAATATTCAAATAACTTCCATTAATACTTTTAATAAACGTCGAACTAATCCCTTTGACAGGATCAAATCCCTGGGCATAAGTTTTATACAAAGACAAAGAATCTGACCGCAAATAATTTTTAATTTCTTTTTGAGAAAAATTTCTCATTTGCGCAGTCGTCTTCACGACTCTCGCCAAGTCTTTTCCGTTTGCCTTATTAATCATATAAATCCCAGTAAAAAAAGAATAACTATTTCCAGACAATCTCCTCAATCTTTCAAACGCATCTTGTTCAGACTTAGGCTTCTCAAGAATTTCCCCATCAAAATATCCGATAGAATCAAATCCTATTACTATCCCATCATTATATTTTTTAGCAACATCTTGGGCCTTTAATTTTGCCAAAACTCCCACCAACTCAGAAGGATTTTTTGGCCTCTCTTTAAATATTTCATCAACTTCACTAGCTTGAGCCTCAAACTCAATTCCAGCATCTCTAAAGACTTTTATCCGATAAGGAGAAGCCGTCGCTAAAATTATTTTCATCGTATCAACCCTAAATCTCCATTTATTACAAAGGGATCTGTTCCATAAAGCTCGTCGGTAAAAGAACAATTTGGGAGGGGATTATAAAACAATATTTTTTTTCCAAGCTCCCAAGCCTTTATGACTTCCATAAAGGTTGCTCCGCCAATATAATTTGGAATACCTTTCTTCTCAAAATTCAAAACAAGAATTGCATCCACATCTCGAAGATTGGATTTATGCGTTCTCATCATATTCCCCTTCCATAATATGTGTTCTGGCGTTCCAGGTTCACCAGATTCATACTCTTCAAAGGGATTATCGAAACAATTGGGCAATACAACTTCATGCCCAGAATTCTCAAGCACCTCCTTAATCGACCCTACCTTTCCATAAAAATACTTACTACAAGCAATAAAAATTTTCATTACTCCTCCTCCTTCAGCCCGCCAACATTATTGCCAATACCTGCCATAATAAATGCCGCAATCAAAGACTCAAGTTGAATAAATTCATCCGCACCTTCAACCAACCGAAACTCAATTTCCCCAGTCTTCTCTGTCAACCGAACCTTCAAAGAATTGTCAATCGGCAAATTCCAAATCTCCTTCTGTATCGCCTTAATCACATCCTGTCCAGAAACAGACTCCTTCAGCATGATATCTAACAATTTCTCCCTAGAATTCACAAAATCTCCAGTTAAAGCATAATCTAAAACAATTTTAACGTCAGATGGTTTCGCCTTTGAAACAATTGTATTTACTAACTCTGGCGTAATATTAGGAGAAACTGACGCAGTCGCCTGCAATAAATTAATCACTCGACGACAATCTCCCTCACTCGCTTCATACAACGCATCAAACGCATCAGAACTAAGAGATAGCCCCTCATTCTCTGCGATTAAATCAATTCTAATTTTAATATCTTTCTTTTCCAATAATTGAAACCTAAACACAACCGCCCTCGACTGAATAGGATCCAAAACCTTGGACAAATAATTACAAGACAATACAAACCTACAAGTCGAAGTATAATTCTCCATAGTCCTCCTCAGAGCCTGCTGTGCCTCTCTTGTCAAAGCATCTGCTTCGTCCAAAAAAATAACTTTGAATGGAACATCCCCCAGTGCTTTTGTTCTAGCAAAATCCTTAACTTTCTGTCGAACAACATCAATACCTCTCTCATCCGATGCGTTCAATTCTAAATAATTTTCCCTCCATGATTCTTTAAATAAACTTTTAACAACAATCAGCGCTAATGTAGATTTTCCTGTGCCCGCCGGACCAGCAAAAAGCAAATGTGGAATATTCATAGAATTCGTCAACGCCCAAACCCTCTTAATAATTTCCGTCTGCCCAACCATATCACTAAATTTCTGTGGTCTATATTTCTCCGTCCACACCTCTGAATTATAATACTCCGCCATAAACAAAAACACCAACCCCACTTTATAAGGATTATTGTGACTAAATGGATAATATACTAAAATATTTATCTTTTAAACAATTAAACTAACTCAACTACCTACCTCTCTTAATCTTTCTTTTCCGCTTTTCCTTTTTAAGTCTCTTTCGTTGCCATTTCCAACGCATTTGCCCTTTCTTTTTCCAACGTCTTGAACTTCTTTTCATCGTAATAACTAATCCAAATTTTGCTTTATAAAGTTTCCGCAGAAAATTTATCCGCGAAACATTTCTAATGTTACTCTATAACGTTTTAGATAGCCCCACCAGGATGTAGGCAGTAATTGTCTCAGTTATGTGGAACTCAGATTCTTAGCATTATTCCTCCTTTTTATACTTTCGACCCCATTTCTCTTTTCTTTTATCTTTCTATATTTCAAATATTCTATATCTTCTTTCGTTAATCCATAGAATATCTTTTCAGGATTTATTTTAAGTTCTTTAATAGTTAAATTAGTTTCCAACACAATTTCTTTTAGATCTTTTATTATTTCTTCTTTCTTAGGATGTTTGCTTGATTTTATCTTTTTTATATATCCTTCAAATTTTTTAATTTTACTTATCAATATCTTAATTTTTTCTATACTCAAAATTCTATTCCATCTCGCAGCCCTTTTTGCAGATTTTGAATTCTTTTCTGTATATTCAAGAGTACCATTAAATAAACCAAAATCGTGTCCTGTATAATTATTTTCTTCTTTGTTTTTACCCTTATACTTTTCAATACTTTTTTCTTTTATTCTATCTTTATAGAATGCTTCCTGTTCTTCTTTACTCTTTTGATTAGATTTTTCATATACTTTTAGGTAATTAGGTTTGAAAGCGGCGAAGATAATATTATTTAATGCCTCTAAAGGATAATACTCACTAAACCAAGTATATCTTGCAGGTAAAAAGTATATTTTTTGTCCATTCTTAGGTTTAAATTCTCTCATTAAAAATCCAGGAAGGGATTTTATTCCGTATGTACCTGTTTTACCTCCAAATCTTGCAAGTTTTTTATAAATCTTCTTGTTATAATTCTTTCCAAGCTTTTTTATTTCTTCTTTACCCATTTTTTTAATATAGATAACCTTTTCATCAGTGCTCCAAAATTCGATTAAGTCTCCTGGTTTCCATCCTTGCCCATTTAAAATTCCTTTTGGGATTGTGAATAAACCATCTTTTCCATAGACTCTGAATTTACTTGTATTAGTGAACATTTTTTAAAATATTAGGGCACAATTTTTTAATTTCATTGAACACGATTTCATAAATTTCATCAGCCTCTTTTTTCTTTGTAATCCCAACAATAATTATCGCTCCAGTAGGCCATAGGGAAACATGTATCTTCTTCCTTTTTCCACGAGCATTCAAACCTTCTTTTTCAATATCTATGGAAATTACCATAGGTTTTTCTTGAATATTCATCCATCCAAGAGCTCCATTCATAATAAGATTATTTATTTCCTTTTCATTCAGTTTATGTTCAAAAGGCATTCTTCCATTCATAGCCATATTTGTAATTTTCAAATTATTCATTATTTACTCATATACCTCTTGTAATTACAATGTGTATAGAGTTTTTAAAACTTGCTGTTTTGTATACTATTTAGATACTACTTGTAAGGTGCTGCATAATTACTAAATCCCTTTAATCTCTCTTTTATAATGCGTTCTATGATTCCAGGACTATACTCTTTATTTTTAAAAAGATTATGCGAAATAAAATCAAAAAAAGAAATAATTCCTTTTCCAATGATTTTCGAAAAAATATGCCGAAATTTTTTCATGACTAAAGGGAATGTTTAGAGATCCTCCTTCAACTTAGAGATTTTGGTTTTATCGAGATTGATTTTAAACAAGGAATAAAATACTTCAAGAATTAACAAAGGGACAAACTCCTTAATTTATTTTTTAACAAATGCAAAAAAATTATTCCAGTTAATTAGTTATTAATAATTCCGAAATCTTCCCTCTTTGAAGAGGATTAGAATTAATACTTCTTGCAGCAAATAGTATGTTTATTTTAAATTTTTGCTCTAAATACATCTCTTTTACTAATTCCAGATTATTATTACTTAACATTAAACTTGCTCCTCTCTTTCTGGATTCAATCATAAACCTAAATAAATCCTCTCTATCTTCCAATTTAAACCTTCCAGGAGTATAATTTACAAAGCTTGTTTTTTTCAAAGGATCATAACAAGGATCTAAATAAACAAAATCTCCTTTTTTAAGATTAGATAATATTTTTCTATAGTCCTGACAAACAATTTTTACTCCTTGCAACAATTCACTTGCAAATAATAAATTTTCTTCATTAAATATTTCCTGATCTTTATATCGTCCAAGAGGAACATTAAATTTTCCATTAGAATTTACTCTATACATCCCATTATAACATGTTTTATTCAGGTAAATAAAAGCAGCAGATTTTTTCTCGTTACGAAATTTATTTTGATTAAATCTTTTTCTTGTTAAGTAATAAAATTCCTTAGAGTGATTTTTTTTAAACAATTTTAATTGTTTTAAAAGCTTTTTTGAATTATCTCTCACGTCAATAAATGCTTCTACTAAATCTTTATTTATATCAGAAATAACACAAAATTGAGGGTTATACTTTTGCTTAATATAAAAAAAAATTGAAGCAGCACCCATAAAAGGTTCATAATAAGTTTTTATCTTTTTTGGAAAATAAAGTTCCAACTGAGAGATCAATCTCCTTTTCCCTCCCGGCCATTTAAGAAATGTTGGAATTTTCATTTATCCTAATTTTCATTTATCCTAAAATCTTTCTACTTCTTAAAGAAAAACAACTATTTAGATCTTTTGGTTTAATCATTTGCAGGATACCGAGGAAATAAACCATTCCATTTATCGTTTTGAGCACCAATTATGGAGACACTATCGTTTGGAGTTCTATAAGGAAAAACTACCAATGCTTCACAATTTCCATAACCTTCAGGGTTGGATAAACCAGTTTTTTTGCAATAATCTTTTAAAATTGTTTTTTCTTCATCATTAAAGGTTGTATTGATATTAGAAAATAACATATTTTCTTTATTTAAACGTTTATGACATATAACTTTCATATCCGTATTTTCCCTTATATTTGTCATCCCTTTCTCAAAGGCGGCTATGACTCCTAAAAAAACCTCTGCATTTTGAGGAATAAGATGTTGGACTTCCTAAAAGAAATTAACCATAAGGATGGAAGGTTTATCGCTCTAACTGAGAAAGGATT
>Ga0222637_1000229_pt1 | contig 28408 bp, 23 predicted proteins | sample AntAcemetagen143_FD_181149 | JGI IMG/M metagenome (GOLD analysis project Ga0222637, IMG submission 181149) | Saline water microbial communities from Ace Lake, Antarctica - #143 | ecosystem: Environmental > Aquatic > Non-marine Saline and Alkaline > Saline | place: Antarctica: Ace Lake...
ACCGCCACGACATTGGGTGAATACTATCGTCAAATGGGCTTGGATGTACTTGTTCTTGCCGATTCTACATCGCGTTGGGCACAGGCCATGCGCGAACTTTCAGGACGCCTGGAAGAGATCCCGGGCGAAGAAGCCTTTCCGGCTTATCTTGAGTCACGGATCGCTGAATTTTATGAACGTGCCGGTTATGTTGAACTTCCGGATGGTTCTCATGGATCAATGACCATTGGTGGTACGGTCTCTCCTGCCGGAGGTAACTTTGAAGAACCTGTGACCCAGGCAACATTAAAAGTGGTGGGAGCTTTTCACGGTCTTTCAAGAGCCCGTTCCGATGCCCGTAAATTTCCGGCTATTGACCCGATTGACTCCTGGACAAAATATAAAGGTATTATTTCTGCCGAAAAGGTTCAGGGAGCTCATAAGGTCCTGCGCCGTGGAGATGAAGTCCATCAGATGATGATGGTTGTCGGTGAAGAAGGAACATCACTGGATGATTTTATTTTCTACTTGAAAGGTGAATACCTTGATTCTGTTTACTTACAACAGAATGGTTATGATGCCGTTGATGCTGTCAGTGACCCGGAACGTCAGGAATATGTGTTTACTAAGATCTATCATATTCTGTACGCGGAATTTCAGTTTGAAGCCAAACCCGAAGCCCGTCAGTTTTTCAATGAATTGCGTCAGTTGACCCTCGATTGGAATTACATTAAAATGGGGTCGGATGAGTTTGTTGCTCAGGAGAAGAAGATCGATGCACATATTCAGGCTAAGACGAAAGCGTAAAAGGAGCTGTAAATAAATGAAAAAAGTATATAATAAAATATTGAGCATTGTCGGAAACGTGATATCAGTTAACGCCCAAGGCGTTAGCAATGAGGAATTGGCAGAGGTAAAGACACGGCGCGGAACATCCCTTGCAAAGGTCATTAAGATCGATAAAGATCTTGTGTCCTTGCAGGTGTTTGCAGGTAGTCGTGGTATTTCTACCGATGATGAAGTCCGCTTTCTTGGTTCTCCCATGCAAGTTTCTTTTTCCGATAATATGCTTGGTCGAATTTTTAATGGAAGCGGCGATCCCCGTGATAACGGTCCGGCTTTAAATGAAAACCTGATTGAAATTGCCGGTCCGTCTGTGAATCCTTCAAAACGAATTATTCCAAATCGGATGATCCGTACCAATATCCCCATGATCGATTTGTTCAATTCTTTGGTTGTTTCACAAAAGTTGCCGATCTTTTCGGTTTCAGGTGAACCTTACAATGAGCTGTTGGCGCGTATTGCTCTGCAGGCAGAAGTTGATATGATTATTTTAGGCGGAATTGGCCTGAAATTTGATGAATACATGTATTTTCGTGATGAATTAGAAAAAGGCGGCGCATTAAGCCGTTCGATCTTCTTTATGCACACAGCGTCGGATCCGGTTGTTGAAGGCCTTATGGTCCCTGACCTTTGTCTTGCTGTTGCTGAACAGTTCGCCCTGAAAGGGAAAGATGTTCTTGTGCTGCTGACAGATATGACCAACTTTGCGGATGCCATGAAAGAGATCGCAATTACCATGGAACAGGTTCCTTCGAACCGCGGTTATCCGGGCGATCTTTATTCTCAATTGGCTTCCCGCTATGAGAAAGCTGTAGATTTCGAAGGTGCCGGTTCAGTCACAATTCTGGCTGCAACCACCATGCCGGGTGATGATGTGACTCATCCCGTTCCCGATAATACCGGTTATATTACAGAAGGTCAGTTCTACTTGCGTAACGGACGTATTGAGCCCTTTGGTTCACTTTCTCGTCTAAAACAACAGGTTAACAAAGATACACGCGATGATCACCGTGCCATTATGGACGGTATGATCCAGCTTTATGCTCAGTACCTCGAAACGGAAGAAAAACGCTCTATGGGTTTCCGTATGAGTGATTGGGACAATAAATTACTGAAATATGGCGGTTTTTTTGAAAAAGAAATGATGGATCTGTCCGTGAATATTTCTCTTGAAGATGCTTTGGACAGCGGCTGGAAAATTTTGGCTGAATGCTTTAATCCCGATGAAACGGGTTTCCGTTCAGGTTTGGTAGAAAAATATTGGCCGACTGAAAAGTTAAAGTCTACCGAGAAGAGTAAAACCGAAAAAACGGTAGAAGATCCCAAACCGGAAAGTTCTCTTGAAAAAGAAGAAAAAGAAGAAAAAAAGGTTAAAAAAGAGAGTTTAAAACCTAAAAAATAAATTTGGTGAACGACCCCGGGTCGATATTGCCGTTATTTGGGAACAGATAAGGTAGAAATGGCAAAAATAAAGCTGACAAAGAATGAATTAAAAAAGCAAAAAGATGCGTTAAAACGATATACGCGTTATCTGCCGACGCTGGAGTTAAAAAAACAACAACTTCAGGCAGAGATCCGGCGAGTTAATGACGAGATCCGGAAATCACAAGCAAAATTGGATGCCCTGAGAAAACAATTAAACGCTTGGATCGCTGTGTTTGCAGAAGATGTGGATGTTGCCTCTTTACTTGAGCTAAAAGAAGTTGTTACGGAAACCGGAAATATTGCCGGTATCAATATTTCGCTTTTTAAGAAACTCGAGTTTGAAGAAAAAAGTTATGATTTGATGGATTACCCACTTTGGGTGGATTCGGGTGTAGTGGCTGCAAAGGATACGATCGCATACGAGAAAGAGTTGGATATTCTGAGAGAACAGGAAGCACTCATTCAGAAAGAATTGCGTACGACCGTTCAACGTATCAATCTCTTTGATAAAGTCATGATCCCCCGCTCAAAAGAAAATATTCGGAAGATCCGGATCTTCATGGGTGATCAGGAAACTGCGGCTGTGGTTCGCGGTAAAATATCGAAATCAAAGATCGAAAAGAAAAAAATGGAACAAAGCGCATAAGCGTTATGAGGCTATAGATGATAGAAAAGATGTCAAAAATTACCCTGCTTGTGGATGAAGGAAGCGCAAAATCTGCGTTAAAGTCACTCCGCAAACTGGGTGTTTTGCATGTGAAACCCATTCTGAATCCACCTTCAAGCGATATGTCGGAGATCGAAACCCGACTTGAAGAAACTAAACGAGTTTTATTTTTGTTTGGTGAACCCGATGATCCAAAGCAAAAAGCTTCAGGAAGTGCTGTTAAGATCGTTGATGAAATTCTTAAAGTGAGCCGGTCTCGCTCAGAATTGGAAAGGGAATTGTTAAGTCTGAAAGAAGCTGATCGTTGGTATGACGATTGGACAAAGATCTCTCTCGATGATAAGTCATCACTGGAGAAAGACGGATTCTATATTAAACTATATCAATTATCACATGCTGCTTGGGCAAGTGAAAAAGAGAAAGAAAATCTCTTTGCCCTATCGGAAAATAAAGAAAGTATCAAGGTTGCATTGGTAAGTCGTGATCCCGAAGAAACATTGGATCACCGCTCGGTCAGTGTTCCCGATATTTCCAGTAAAGCTGTTCAGTCAAGAATTAAAGAGATCGAAAAAGAACTGATCAAAATAGAGAAAACCGTTGAAGGACATCGCTGTCACATTGAATTGATCAAGACATACGACAATAAATTGAAGAAAGATCATCAATTTTCAAAGGTCCAGAATGGATTGGGTGTTCAAGAAAATATTGCATATTTGCAAGGTTATGTTCCCAGCGAAGAAGCCGAAACAATTGAAAAAGCAGCTGAAAAGAATGGCTGGGGTTTTGTAGAAGAAGAGCCTGAACTGACAGATAATCCACCCACAAAGTTAAAAAATGCAAAATGGATCAAGATCATTGAACCTGTCTTTGATTTTCTCGGAACCACACCGGGCTATCGTGAAAAAGATATTTCAATGTATTTTCTGATCTTCTTTGCCATTTTTGTTGCCATGATCATTGGCGATGCCGGTTATGGATCGATCTTTTTTCTGGTATCGATCTTTGTTACCATCAAGTTAAAGAGAGGCGGCGATAAATTGCCGGGGGCTATCGTGCTCTTGTATGTATTGAGTTTATCTACGATTGCCTGGGGTGCTGTGACGGGTACTTGGTTTGGCTCGGTAGAGATCGCCAATATTCCTTTCTTTAAGTCACTGATTATTCCTGAAATAACATCATTCCCTGAATTATTTCCCGATTCGACAGTGAACCCTAAGGATAGGGTTCAACTGATCTGTTTTATTCTGGCGATTACACAGCTCGGTTTGGCAAGTATTTTGAATTTCATTGATAATTTGCCTAAATTAAAAGCATTTGAGCATCTCGGCTGGTTTGCGCTGACGGCAGGAGCTTTTACGCTGGTACTGAATCTGGTTCTCCGTATGCCCCTGCCTTCATTTACTGTTCCTCTAATGGCAGGTGGTTTTGGTGTTATCGTGATATTCGGAGCACAGGAAAAAGGAAAAAATTTCTTTAAGGGTGTTCTTGGTGGTTTAGGAGGTGCATTTAATACTTTCTTGGATGCTATTTCATCCTTCTCGAATATTATTTCCTATATTCGTTTGTTTGCGGTTGGAATGGCCACAGTGGCGATCGCTTCAAGCTTTAATAGCATTGCCGCACCCATGATGCATGGACCCGCGATCATTGGGGGTATTATTGTTTTGTTTATTGGACATAGTTTAAATATAGTTATGGGACTTTTATCAGTGATGGTACATGGTATTCGTTTAAACTTGCTGGAGTTCAGCGGGCAATTGGGATTAGAATGGACGGGTTATAAATATGAGCCGTTCAATGAAAATAAATAATCAAGAAATTATAATAAAATTAAAGGAGACACTATAATGGATCTAGGAATGTTTGGAGCAGCGGCAGCTTTAGGATTTGCTGCATTAGGTTCTGCAATGGGAACCGGTATAGCATCACAAGCTGCTATCGGTGGATGGAAAAAATGCTTTCAAAATGATAAACCCGCACCTTTCTTATTGGTGGCTTTTGCCGGTGTTGCGTTAACACAGACCATTTACGGGTTTTTGTTAATGACCTTCATCCTCGGCAGTGATAAAGATCCTTTGGGTCTTTTGGCGGCCGGTATTTTCGGTGGTTTGGCTATGGGACTTTCAGCCTTGATGCAGGGTAAAGCCGCTGCACGTGCTGCCGATGCTTTGGCAGAAACCGGTAAAGGTACTGCAAACTACTTTATGGTGATCGGTATTGTTGAAACAGTAGCACTGTTTGTTATGGTGTTCTTGCTTCTCATGCTTTAAGATGAGTAAGACGTAAGACGTAAATCGCGAGTTCCTTCTACTCCGCTAGCTGGCGGATACGAAGGGCAGGCATGAATCGTAAGACCTAGGACGTTTTTTATATTAAAGCCTCATTCCGAATTTCGGGAATGGGGTTTTTTATTAGTATTGATTTTTTAAGCGGGATTAATTTAAAAAATATTTGAAACTTCAACTAAAGTTGTAAATTATCATGTACAGGGATTAATCATATTCAAAAGGAAGAAAATGAAAAAAAGAATTGATATTTTAGTTTTGCTGACGCTCGTTAGCTCATTTGTATTTGCAGAAAATTATAAACTTGTTAAGCATTATCAGATTGGTCCGGGTACGTATTATTCATATTATGAAGTGCCTACTCGTCCCTGGACTATTCATGTAACCGAGATCGATCTAAGCAATCCATATCTAAAGATTGAAACAGTAAAGGCTCAAGATAAGTTGCATGGTTTTGAAGGTGTATCAAGTATGAGTAAAAGAAATGATACAGAGGGTCACCGAGTGGTTATGGCAACCAATGGAGATTTTTATAATACCTCGACTGGTGAACCAAGTAATAATCAGGTCTCCAATGGTGAATTTGTAAAAGGATATTCTACTTGGGGCACAGCGTTTACTTATAGTGAGGGCGGTATTCCAGATATCTGTAACGTACAATTTTCGGGTAAAGTTATTTCAAAAAATGGTAGCGGTCATGATGTTCTTTATCCTCTTAAAGCAGTGAATAGGCCAAGATCATCGGACGATTTGTTGATCTATAATAATTTCTACGGTACAAGCACCGGTACAAGTGCAAGTGGCTTTGAATGTCTTGCAACTGCAATTAGCGATTGGCTTGTAAATGATACGGTTGTTGCGGTTATTGAAACGTGCGATAGTACGGCGAATAGATCCATTCCCGAGGGTAAATTCGTACTTTCAGGTCAAGGGGGTGCAAAAGATTTCTTGCAACAAAATTGTACACCCGGTGATACAATTAGAATTTTACAACAAATTGCAGATTCGCCTAAACGATTGACTCAGTTAGTAGGTGGTGGAGCTTGGTTCCTTAAAAATGGAGTGGATATGATTTCACCTACAGATATAGTTCGACATCCTAGAACCGGTATAGGTTTTTCGGCTGATTCAACAAAATTATTTTTGATGGTTGTGGATGGTCGTTCAATGCAGAGTATTGGAATGGATTATCACCAAATGGGCGATTTCTTAGCCTTTATGGGTGCAGCTCATGGTTTGAATCTTGATGGTGGTGGTTCATCCTCTATGGTTGTTAGAAACAGTATAATGAATACTCCATCAGATGGTGATGAAAGATCAGTTTCAAATTCTGTTCTTTGCATTTCAAGTGCTCCCAATGGGACATTTACTCACTTACAAGCAGCTCAAGATAGCATTGCTGTTTATAAAAATACAAGTGTAAATCTTGAATTTAGTGGTTGGGACGAGTATTACAATCCCACAGGAAACCTGGATTGGAGTCAATTAATCATTAATTATGATAATACTTTTGGAACCTTTGATTCCAATGTATTTACGGCTCTGGAAAAAAATGGGAATACATATGTAAAGACAGAATATAACGGAGAAGCTGATTCTGTTCTTATTCATATTATAGAATTGACGGACCTGTCAGCTTATCCGGATACTTTAACAATTGATTCCGTAAACAGTATTGAATATGTCGTAAGTGCAAGGAATGAAGCCGGAAGTTCAGGAATTTACAAAAATGATCTATTTAAATTCACTGTTCTTGATCCCACTATTGCCGAGATCACTGAAGAAGGTGTGATCATTGGAAAAGAAAATGGTGAAACGGATGTAATTGTCGCTTATGGTGAAGAAAGAGATACAGCTCATGTTTTTATACAAATTGGCTCGGGTGAAGTTGTAGTTGATGAAATAGAAAGTACCGATGACTGGACAATTAGTGGTGATTCATATATTAATATGAGTGAAACAGGACTGGAACTTGCGGACAGAGTAACAGCTACCGGAACGAAAACCTTTCAGATCGATTACGCTCGAACCGGAGATGAAGATGGAAATATTTATCTTAAAACAGCACCCATTGATCTATATGGCGTTCCTTCTGACATTCTTGTCGATGTGTTAGCCGACAGCAATAAGAATTGGATCTATGCTCTTCTTGAAGATGCTAGAGGTGTGGAATATAGTGTTAAATCTTCATCTTCACTCAGATATAACGATGAGTATAGAACACAATATCTTGATATGGGAAACATGTTACCTTCTGATGGAGAACAGTTATATCCGATGAAGCTTACAGGTATTCGCTTAAGAATTGACGATAAAGCGACCACGGGTTCTATGTATGTCGATCGCATTCGTGTGATCTACCCGACCTGGACATCAGTGGAAGATAATCCTTCTATCATAATACCATCCGGATATAAACTGTACCAAAATTATCCTAATCCTTTCAATCCCAATACGACCATTTCATATGATATCCCCGGCACCGCACATGTCAGTGCAGCTGTTTACGATCTTCTCGGTAATAAAGTTATAAGCCTCTTTGACGGCTATCAGGAAGCCGGATCTTACACTTTGAACTTTTCTGCGGATCAGCTAACATCGGGTGTATATTTTTATCGTTTACAGGCAGGGAATTGGGTAGATACAAAGAAAATGTTGTTGATGAAGTAGATAAATTATTTTATAAATAATATTAATAGCCTTGGATTAAACCTCAAGGCTTTTTTATTGATTAATCTAAAAAGCTGCTTTTAACTTGAATTAAAAAATTATGTAAATCATATCTAAAATGTATTTGAAAAATTGAGTAATATTGTAAATTACGATGTATTTGACTTAATCATATTGGAAAGGGAAAAAATGAAAAGAAAAGTAATTGTTTTAGGATTATTAACAATCGCTAGTTTATTCGCTGTTCCGAGTGATTATAAAAAGATCATGTCTTATCAAATTGGTCCGGGAACCGTCTATTCATATTATGAAGGCACATCTCGTACATGGGCTATTCATCTAACAGAAATAGATCTAACAAATCCATATATAAAGCTTGAATCTGTCATTGGCCAAGATAATATTACCGGATCGGAACGGACATCTAGTATGAGTTCCCGCTCTGATCGTGCCGGACATCGTTCAGTATGTGCAATCAATGGTGATTTCTTTTCAGGATCTGGTCAACCTATCAATAACCAAGTTATTAATGGTGAGTTTGTGCAAGGTTTTACTTATTATCGTTCTGCTTTTACTTACAGTAATAACGGAATACCCGGGATAACTATTCCTCAATTTTCAGGTGCAGTGATATCAAAAGATTCAATCGACTTGGATATTTCCTATCCTATTAATGTTGTTAACAATATTCGATATACAGATTATTTGGTGATATATAATGATTATTATGGCTCTACTACTAGTGCTAATGAATTTGGTTATGAATGTTTAGCTTCAGCTATAAGTGATTGGGTTGTAAACGATACTGTTCTTGCCGTTATTGAAGCAGCTGAATGGGGTGTGGGACACATGGCTATTCCTGATGGGAAATTTGTGCTTTCAGGTCATGGTAACGGAAAAATATTTTTGCAAGAAAATTGCGCTATTGGTGATACGGTAAAGATTGTTCAGAGCCTTGCAAATGCAGCAGAAAAAATCACTCAATTAGTGGGTGGTGGTCCATGGATATTGAAAAATGGTGTAGATGTAACTGCCACTAATACTGAAGGGATAACAGCTGGTTTTTATGCAGTAAGGCACCCCAGAACAGGTGTAGGCTATTCTGCAGATTCAACAAAAGCATATTTTATGGTTGTTGATGGGCGTCAGTCAGGTCTTAGTGTAGGTATGACTTGTCATGAAATGAGTGACTTTTTTAAAACTGTTGGTGCAGAATATGCCATCAATCTAGATGGTGGTGGTTCCTCAGCTTTTGTAGTTAGAAATAGTGTTAAGAATTCACCTTCAGATGGAAGTGAAAGAAATGTTGCCAATGCATTATTATGTATTTCTTCAGCACCTAACGGTAGCTTTGTACATCTGCAAAAAAGTCAAGATAGTATAGCTGTTTATAAAAATAAGAGTATGAATCTTGCTTTCAGTGGTTGGGATGAATATTATAATCCAATAGGAATTCCAGATTGGAACGATCTAAGTGTAAGCTATGATCATACTCTTGGAAGCTTTGATTCGAATGTATTTACAGCTTTTGAAAAAAATGGAGATACATACGTAAAAGCTGACTATAACGGAGAAGCTGATTCTATTCTAGTTCATATTATAGAATTAACAAATTTGTCAGTTTATCCGGATACATTAACATTGGATTCAGTCCAAAGTGTTGAATATGCTGTAACCGCTACAACCGAAGGCGGTGGTTCAAAAGTTTTCGATAATGCTTTGTTTGAATTTACCGTTCTTGATCCATCTGTTGCCGAGATATCTGTAGATGGTGAGATCATTGGAAAAGAAAATGGTGAAACGGATGTAATTGTTACCTATGGCGATCAAAAAGATACAGTCCACGTTTTTATTCAAATTGGTTCGGGTGAAGTTGTAGTCGATGAAATAGAAAGTACCGATGACTGGATCATTAGCGGTGATTCCTATATCAATATGACTGGAACCGGACTAGTACTTGCAGATAGAGTAACCGCTACCGGAACGAAAGCCTTTCAGATCGATTACTCTAGAACCGGAGATGAGGATGGAAATATTTATCTTGAAACAACACCCATTGATGTATATGGTGTTCCTTCTGACATTCTGATCGATGTATTGTCCGACAGTATTAAACATTGGATATATGTCGTTCTTGAAGATGCAAGAGGCGTGGAATATAGTGTTAAATCATCATCATCTCTTCGATATAATGATGCCTATCGCACACAATATCTTGATATGGGAAACATGTTACCTGCAGATGGAGAACAATTATATCCCATGAAGCTTACAGGTATTCGTTTAAGAATTGACGATGCAGCTACGACGGGTTCTATGTATGTTGATCGCATTCGTGTTATTTATCCTACCTGGACAACTATTGGTGACGATACCAATGAAATGTTGCCCGGCGAATACTATTTACATCAAAATTATCCCAATCCATTTAATCCTTTGACAAAGATCTCCTATGAAATAGCAAAAGCCGGACAGGTAAATTTATCTGTTTATGATATCACAGGAAATAGAGTGGCAACTTTGGTCCATGGTTATCAGAACGCCGGCATGTATAATGTGGAATTTTTGGCTGATAAACTTTCTACAGGTGTTTATTTTTATCGCATAGAGGCAGGGGATTGGATAGACACTAAAAAAATGCTTATCATTAAATAAAATATTGGAGAAAAAAATGAAAAAAATAATCGTATTACTGATGATATTGCTTGTTACTATACAGGCAGAAGAACCCAAGCGAATCATATTAAACTTAACCGAGGCGCCCGAAAAGTCCATGGCAGTCACTTTCCGTTTTTACGAAGAAGTGGATACGGCTTATGTGCAATATGTGGAAAATGCCGATGATGTTAAATTGCATCGACGTGGAGATACGCTTACTCTAATACCCGAAATTGTATATACCGATACAACAGAAGAAGTAGCTCAATATGCCTGCTCAGTTATCATAAAAGACCTTGAAATCAATACAAATTATGCTTATCGGGTAGGTGATGGAAAAGATTGGTCACCTTGGTATACGTTTACAACTGCTGAAAAGAGAAAATATAATTTTACGATGGTCTATCTCGGTGATCCGCAATGGGGATATAAAACCTATTTACCGCGTCTTTATGATGAAGCGGTGAAAACGGTCCCCGATGCAGCCTTATGGTATGTTGCGGGCGATTTGGTTGATTATCCCTATGAAGACTGGCAATGGGACGCCTATTTTGAAGGTGCTGAAAAAGTATTTGCCAATTATCCTCATATCATGGCAGTTGGTAATCATGCATACTTGTGGGCATACCGCACTAAACGGGATACTCTTCCTGCAACATGGCGCCCACATGTGACTCAGCCGGAAAATGGTCCCGAGGGACTGGAAGAAACATGTTACTATGTAGATTATCAGGGTGTACGCTTCATTATTCTTAATGGCAATGAACGCCTTGCTGAACAATCCGAATGGCTGAAAAAGGTATTGAAAAAGAACAAGAACCGTTGGACGGTCGTAGGTATTCATCAGGGATTCTATCCTTGTGGATGGGAACGCGATTACCCGGACTATCGCGCTCTCTTTATGCCTTTGTTTGAAAAATATGGAGTACAGCTTGTCTTGCAGGGACATGATCATGCTTATACGCGGACTTACCCGCTGAAACAGGGTGAGATCATGGATGATCCTTCAAAAGGTGTTAACTATGTGATCTCGGTTTCAGGTTCCAAACAGTATCCTATCAAATCGAAGTTTGACAGTCTTTACATCATAAAAGGTGAAGAAGGACAGCAGTATTTTCAGACAATAGATTTTAGCAAAGATTCATTGGTCTATAAAAGTTATACCGCAACAGGAAAGTGCCACGATAAACTTGTGATCAAAAAATAATACGAGTTAAAATGAAAAAGCAACTTGACTGGAAATTAGTTGACGATATCATTAACAAGGCCTTAGCTGAAGATATTGGCACGGGTGATGTTACATCTCTTGCAATGCAGGTTGAATTACAGGCAGAAGCCGAGATCATTAGCAAACAAAACGGTATTCTCGGCGGTGTCGAAGTTGCTAAAAGGGTCTTTGAATTGTATGATGAAGATCTGGATGTTCAGGTCTATAAAAAAGATGGTGATAAGCTAAAAGCCGATGATGTGATACTCGCAATTAAAGGGGAAGGCAGATCCCTTCTTGCGGCTGAACGGACAGCTCTGAATATTATAGGAAGAATGTCGGGGATAGCTACCTTAACGGCTTCTTTTGTTGAGAAAGTTCAAGGCACACATTGCCGTATCCTGGATACACGCAAGACCATGCCGAACCTTCGCGTATTGGATAAATATGCCGTGACCCGCGGTGGCGGATATAATCATCGTTATGCCTTGTATGACATGATCCTGATCAAAGAGAACCATATTCGCTGGGCGGGTGGACTGGAAAAAGCCCTGAAAGCGGCGATGGATTATGCCGCACCACGTGATCTTGATATCGAGATCGAGGTCACGGATCTTGACGAATATAAAAGAGCGATCAATTATCCAATTAAAATGATCATGCTGGACCATTTTACACTTGATGAATTAAGGACTGCCGTTTCGATTGATCACGGCAAAATATTGTTGGAAGCTTCGGGTGACGTAAACTTAGATACGGTAGAGGATATTGCCCGGACGGGCATAGATGTCGTGTCTGTGGGTGCCTTAACCCATTCCGTGATCAATTACGATTTTTCACTTTTATTTCATGAGCTTTGATAAATTAAAACCATTTTGTTTATTTATTGTTGGTCCAACCGCCAGCGGTAAGACAGCCTTATCTTTAGAATTAGCCGAGTGGTTAGATGCGAATATTATATCTGCCGATAGTCGACAGGTCTATCGTCATATGGATATCGGTACCGCAACCCCTTCGGATGAAGAACTTTCCCGTGTAAAACATTACTTTATAAATGAGCGAAATCCGGATGAAAAATTCTCTGCGGGAGAATTCGGTATAGAGGCGCGCAAGATCATAGGGGAAAAGATCTCCAATGGAAAAAATATTATCGTTTGCGGCGGTTCCGGACTCTACGTACAGGCGGTGAGAGGCATGATATCCGATACGCTATCAAGTGATGAGGATATTCGTCAAGCCATCCAGATAAAAGCTAAGGTAAAAGGGTGGCCGGCACTATTTGCCGAATTGAAAGTGATCGATCCCGATTATGCAAAGGGGATTGATGCTAAAAATCCAAAGCGTGTTTGCCGGGCATTGGAAATTTGGGAGATGACAGGGAAGAAACCATCAGAAGTTTTTAAAGAACAGGAAAATGAATTTCCATGGAAGCATATGATGATCGGACTTGACCCTGAACGAAAACTTCTGTACGCTCGTATTAACCGTCGCGTTCATGATATGATCAATACCGGGTTGATCAATGAGGTTAAAGCATTACTCGACGCCGGTTATTCAGCTGGTTTAAATGCATTGAATACCGTCGGATATAAAGAGATCATTGCTTTCTTGAACGATGAGATGGATAAAGAAACAGCAATATCCGAAATACAGAAAAATACACGCAGATTTGCCAAACGTCAAATGACCTGGTTTAGGAAATTTGCACCCGATCATTGGATATCATATTGTAAGGAACCGAATCTTTCCGATATCGTAGAAAAAGCGAAAAAAATAATTGTTGAAGCATTGAAATGTTGAAGTGTTGAAATGTTATATTATGCTGTCATTTCGACCGAGTGATTCGTTGATAGACGAAGAGCGAGTGGAGAAATCTCAAACTCAAGATATCTCTTAAGTAATTTGAAATCTCTCCACTATTCCGCCAGTTGACCCCGAACAATCGGGGGTCGAAATGACATTCTATTGAAATCGACAATAAAACTATTTGAAAAATTGAAGTCTATACATACATTTGCCTGAAACAAGGAGTGTTTATGCCAAAAGCTGAAGGATTATTCCTGCCCTTTGAAGATCACAGCCATATCCGCCCTGATCTTCTTAAAACCCTTCCCTACGAAGGTGAGGAGCAGACCATTCATTTAAATTATCCCGAATTTTCGGCTGTTTGTCCTTTTAGTGGTCTTCCTGACGTTGCATCGGTTTATGTATCATACATCCCGAAGGACAAGATCGTTGAATTGAAATCATTGAAATATTACTATATGTCATTTCGGAACGTGGGAATATACCAGGAAGATATGACAAACAGAATATACAGGGATCTGACATCACTGTTGGATCCACAACGTTTATATATTGAAACGATCTATAATGTTAGAGGTGGTATCAAAACCACCTGTGAAATTGGACGAAAAATAAAGGAAGAAAAATGAAATCCTATCTTATCCCCGTATTAATTGCTTTTCTACTGCTAATAGGATGCAGTGGTGAAGGTTATATTGAAGTTAATAACAATACACCGGCAGCCATCATTGTAAGTGTGAACAATGCTGCAGATGAAGTTGTTGCCGCCGGAGATACAAGTGAGACCCATAGTGTCGCACTCATGAAAGGTGTGGTTAATAATATTTCTGTTGAAGCATCCGGTGAGTGGGTTGGAAATTATTCCGAAACGGTTGCATTAACGGATGGTGAAACCATTGTTCATCGTATAGGTCCTCAGGTTGCAGATTTGACACTGACCAACCTATCCGTTGATTCAATGTTTTGCTTGGTTGAAAATTATGATTCACTATTCTTTGATGGTGAAGATAGTGTAAGTGGTAAATTTACAGTCGATGCTGATGTCGTCGTTAGCTCAGCCGGGCGATATAAGTTTTTAGAAAGTGAAAATATGGTATGGTTGCCGGGTTCAACATATCGTTATGAATTGACACCGGATGCCTGCGAGATCCAGTTGAATAATTTACATCCCAATCGTGCGATCTATTATGTGTTTATCAGTTTAAGTACCTCTGATTCATGGGGAGACGACCAATTAGGTGATGATATTCTATATCCCCAGGAAGGTTATGTCTGGAAAGCTGAAGGTGACGTTATTTGGGAAATCCGGGTTGAAGCCGGCGATCCGCATCCGGACAGTGCATTATATGTCTATGAATTCCGTGATACTGAAGATTGTACCTCTGATATTACCTGGATCTACGAATTCCCGACCATTTTTACGCCGGTAACGGCAAGTGCGTCTTCAAAGATAAGTGGTCCTACAAATAATGCAATGAAAGCGAATTCGCTCAATAAGGTATTTGATACCAATTTGAAACCAGCTCGCGTCGAAAAGATCAGAAAAGTCGATGCGGGGAAGGGTGGATTGAAGGCGTTGCATAAATAATTATTAGGTGAAAAAGATACATAAAGATAAAAGCCGTCTCGATATTTCGGGACGGCTTTTTATTTAAAGATGAAATTTGGGCTAACGGTTCGTATAAGAATAGTAGCCGATTGCGGGCTTCATTCCTGTCAAGTTGCAAGAAAGTTGAAGCGGGATACAATCCTTAAATTTACTGATATACCGGTTATTGTTTTTATATAGTGTTATACGCAATATTAAATGATTTTACATCGGTTCAAACAAGCATTTCATAGTTAAACTGGTTGCAACTATTGCTTGGCTGTATTGATTCGATTTTATACCCCAAGTGGTAATCATTACCGTATAAATCCCTTTCTTAGTTCTAGTGGATTCCCTAAATTGTTTTTTCTTATTTCTTAGTCTTTGCAAGTAGGTAGCATCAAGTGAGAATTCATCATTATAGAATTTAATTTCACACAAATTCACAACATCATCATTTCGATCAATAACCAAATCTACTTGTGCTTTAGGGTTATGCCAACTATAGTTTTTGGACTGAATTTGGTCGCACTTCAATGCTTTTTTCACTTCATTGTAATGCTTTAAACAAATTGTTTCAAAGGCATAACCACACCATGATTTGTACTCTTGCTTTTGAAATATTTGAGGCCACTTTGATCCTTTAAATGGTATCATAAACTGAAGGTGGAACAAACAAAATTCATCGTAGATTCGATATAGTGTTGATTTTATTTCGTTTTTATACGCATCGTATTTTAATACGAAACCTGATTGCATCAATTCTTCAAGAGAATCCGAAAATCTTCCGCCTGATGAAATCTTTAATTCTTTCAAGATTTCGTCTCTGGTAATCCCTTCCTTCTTGTTGTTGGCTAGGACGTTCATTATTTTCTGGTGATATGAATTTTCATCGAATAATGATTTAAATACTTCATCGTATTCATTTTCCAGGTATGCACCTTGTTGAAAACATAAATTTTCTATTGTTATTACGGCTGATTCCCCAGCTTTTACATGCTCTAGATATTCAGCAACACCACCTAAAACCATATAAATCTTCAAAATCTCATACTCTTCCATTGGGATTCCCTTATACTTGAAGAAGGCTTGAGTTTCGTGCAGATTGAATGGTTTAAGCTTAATTGTTTGTGTTATTCTTTTACTTAGCCCTTTTGAATTATTAATAATCTTTTTGACCATATATGAAGCTGCCGATCCACAGACCACCACCATCAAGTCGCTTCTTGTGGTACAGTAGTCATTCCAGAAGTTTTCAAAGGCAGCTAAGAAGCCAGATTTGTGAGAATCCACCCAAGGAAATTCATCGATGAATATTACCTTTTTTTTCTTTGATTCTTTAATCCCTTTAAGGAATGTCTTGAGGTAACTAAAAGCTTCAAGCCAATCGGTAGGTTGCTTCTCTTTTTTAAATTCATTCGTTACTTCGTTTAGCTTAAGTATGAAGTTCTTTATTTGGTCAGCTCTTTTTCCAGTACTTAATCCAGTAAAACTAAAAGTAATATTATTGCCAAAAAACTCTCTAATTAAGTAGGTTTTTCCAGTTCTTCTTCGTCCATAAATGGCGACCAGTTCTGACCTGTGGCTAGTTAGCGAGTCGGTTAAAACTTGCTGTTCATATACTCTTCCTACTATTGTTTTAGACATAACTTTATTTATCTTAAATATTTATTTATGTGCCAAATATATGTAAAAAATACCAGTTTGGCACGCTAATAAACAATAAAACTAATTATTTATGTGCCAAAACGATAAATAATGTATGCAATTGGCACACTAATAAACAATACAATCAATTATTTATGTGCCAAAACGATAAATATTGTATACATTTGGCACACTAATAATTGAAAATGAGATTGAATTACGAGATATATATCAGTCTTTAGTAAGCCTGTACCATTGAAAGAAATATAACATATTTGATTCCAGTAATGATTTCCAAAGGAGTTCAAAAAAGTTTGATTTGTATACAATTGAACTCAAGCTTACAAAAACTGGTTATTCACATCATTGCGTATAACGTGTGTTAGGCGCCGTTATTGATCGTATTGATAATCCCTTCGATACCATTCTCCCAATTATTCTTAATATCTACCCCACTGTTTTGAATTTAAATATTTATTACCTCAGATTTTTATTTTTAGTAAATTACAGTCGCTTAATCTCCGCAATGTCAAATATAATCCGTAAAATATGCGGAGAAATAGATTATTGCTTGATAAAGAAAAGAAGTGTCATAATGACTAACATGTTCAGTCGATCTGCGATGAATGATTATTATATTTAGATTATATTATTGCCACGGGTCACTTATTTAAATACTTCTGTTATGATTAAGATCAAGGGTATTGAATTCATTAATCCATGAGTAATGATGGGTATCAAAGTATTTTGACGTTTATAAAAGACATAAGATACAGCCATTGCAAAGGGAAATATGATAATAAGATTCCAACCCCAGAAAAAATGCCAAAAGGTCCAAATGATTCCATGATATATCCATGCTTTGCTTCCATATTTTTTAATTTGTCTCGGTAAAAGAATTCCTCTCCATAAGAATTCTTCTCCTATAATATTGAAGACCAAGCCGATAAAATAAGCTACAGGAACCCAGTATTGCCCGGCGAGTTTAAAGTCCATAAAAAATCCTGAGACCATAGATTTGTTAGGATTTATCTCAGGAGGAAAAAAATCAGGAGGGCTTAAAAATGGGATTTTTGCAAACCAATTTCCGAGAGGTGTAAGACCCAGATATGTAATTAGTCCAAAAATCAAAAGTCCTAAAGCCCAAACCCAATCTTTTTTACTCATTTTTCTTAAGTACAGTCTTGTTTTAAAATCGGACCAATCCCATTTATTGCCTTCTCGTTTGTATAGGATCAAGGCTGTAATAAAAAGTAAAACAAATGGGAAATAAAATAAGATCAAATAAGCGGTTAGAAAAGGGACTTCCTTGTCCAGCAATAAGGGAATTCCTTTATATAGCCCAAGATAAATTAGTGCTGAGCTTATAACAAAATACCAAATGGAGTTAAAGATAGAAATGGGTTTAAGATCAATATTGTAGTTTTCGGTGGTGTTTGAAATCATTTATATATCCTTATTCCTTTCAGCATTATGGTTAACATCATACTATTTAATAACCGTCTTCAAATAATCAGCCCAAATTTTATACCCGGCTTCGTTAGGATGCAGACCATCCTTAACTAAGTCGTCCTTAACATAATCTGAGTTCTCGTCTTTGAAAAGGGGATAAATATTGACAAAAGTCAGATCATACTTTTGGGCTAATTTTTCAATATACACGTTCATGCTCTTGATCAATTCGGGGGGACAATTCTTCCATCTTGGAGATGTGGGTAATATGGAATGCAAATACACATCGTAATTATAGTTTTCAACTATCTCTTTCACCATATTTCGATATAAATATTTTATCGTTTTTTCGTTTCGTTTTGCACCGATGTCATTGACACCAATCATGATAAAAAGTTTAGTCTCTTCGGCATTTCCCAAACAAACATCCATTCTTTGTATAACGCCATCTATATGATCTGATACAATACCTCTGTTTACGGTACTCATCTCAGGAAAAAATGTGTCAAGATCAAAACCCTCTGTAATAGAATTTCCAAGGAAAATGGCACTTCCTGTTTTTATACTATCCTTTTCATTTATGAATTTCACCATTCTTTGATGCCAATGGGCATAATTATTTAAAGGCTTAATATTCGCCATTTCATTATTGCAGGATGTAAATATTAAGGTGATAATGATCAATAGAAATAGTGTTTTTAATGTTTTCATATCTTTATTCTCCATACAAAATTGCCCTTAATGGGTGTGATTATGCTATTTCTTTTATATTTCAAGAAAATATTCTACTACTTACTATTTATTATTTATTAATCTTCCAATGGCTTAAATTCCGGTTCCATATATCGGTTCTTACCTTTCGTGGAGGCGGGAAATTGATAGATGGATTCTTGAGGACAAATGTGGATACAACGCATGCATTGTTCGCAGGTTTTAAACCATTTGGGTTTGCCGTTTACCATCTTAATACTGCCCGTGGGACAGGCCTTTGCGCAAATACCGCAACCGTTACAGCTTGGATAAAGCTTGAACATGCTTTTAAGTCCAAAAAGACCAAAATTCCTGAACATACTATTTATGATGTTTGAAGGGGATTTAAAGAACCAGGGTTGCTTTTTATGATCAAAGAGTTCTGTTTTATTATTCAAAATATTGGCAGCGATCTGTTTTGATCTCTCAACGCCCGCTTCAATAATAGTCGCGTTCTCATCCATGGTCAAGATCGTGCTGAAGGGGATCCAGTTATTCGGCATTTTTATCACATCAGAGTAAATGACATCACAGTTCTTTCGCTTTAAAATTCCAGCACATTTTATAGTGCCCAATCCTGCTCCGTTCGTATCGCCTGCCGTAAAAACAAAGAAGACCTTTTGTCCATTGTTAAATGATTTCAGAGATCTGAGATATTTTAAGACGATACGGGGCATGCCAAAAGCATGGACAGGAAAAGCAAAACCGATCAAATCTGCTCCCTTGATCTCATTTTCCATAGGATTTAATTTTGAAATATATGCGTCATGTCCGGCTTCAGTGAATACCTCTTTACAAGTATCCAAGACTTTCCATGAATTGCCCGTTCCGGTAAAATAGCGAAGTTCAATTTTCATGTTTTATACCACCTTATTAAAATCGGGTTCAAAGTCTATATGCTCATATTTATGTTAAATCCTCTATAGGAAGAATGATGTAAAGACGCGATTAATCGCGTCTCTACCCTAAACCAAATTCTGAATCATGAATAGATCCTTCCCAGCCTACGTCAAGACTTCGGCGGGCAGGCCACTCCGTTACGCTCAGGATGACAGTTCCCTAAACCCTTAAACTACTAAACGATTTAATGCTGCCAGACAAGCTGTCTCGGTTCGTAAACGCCGATTTGTCAGCAGGACAGGTTGAGCGGAGTGTTGAATGGCAAGTGTAACTTCATCGGGATGAAAGCCGCCCTCGGGTCCGATTAGGACAAGATAATTTTCTGATGCGGATCCGGATGCCAATTGAGGGTAATCATCCTGATTATCGCAGATATATGTGATCTCATCGCGTTTTTGTTGAATAAATTCACTAAAAGGGGCAGGATCGTGTAGAATTGGCAGGTGAGAGCGCCCAGATTGCTTTAAAGCGGAAAGAATGATCCTTTCCCCGCGATCTCTTTTTAAGCCCTTTACGACCGTGTAACGCGTTATTAAGGGGTAAATATCATAAACGCCCAATTCTACGGCTTTTTCCAGCAATATCTCCCAATGTGCAGGTTTGATCAAACCGACTGCCAAAGATACCCGGTTTTCAGGTTCACCGAATTGTGAATATTTTTCAACGATCTTGCAGGTGGTGTTTTCCGGGTCAATTTCGAGGATCTTGGTTTGATATGATGTGCCTTTACCGTCACTGATCCAGATCGTATCTCCAGGTCTCTTGCGCATAACACGGGACAAATGTTTGTGCTCATCATTTTCAATGATCAGGGTATTATCAACAATATGATTTGAATAAAAGAATTGTTCGTGAGCCATTAGAAATATTTTCCGTAATTCATGACGATCGCGGCTCCGTTCCAGCTCGTTTTAAGGAATACTTCATCTACAGGTTGCTTGAATCGGTTGATCTCATAACCTAAAGCAACTGTAAGAGAGCTGCGTTTTTCCATCATGAAATCAATGCCCAAATGGAAGTGAGTATAAAAGCCAAGATAGAATTCCGCTTCCTGATAACGGCTGATATTTGCAAAGGGGTCATTATCGGTGTCAATTGCCAGGACCGGACCGGCTTGAATGGAAACAAAAGGAGCAAATGTATTGGCCAATTGTCGAGTAAAAAAATGTTTTTTAAAAAAGATACCGGCTTTAAGAAAATCTAAATGAATGGTGTTTAATTTTACTGTGGTTTCGCCATAAACAGGGTCATAAAAAGTGAAAGTATATTCTTTACCGCTTGATACAAAAGTCCAGCTCGCCTGGATTCCCGCATGTAAATTGTCCATGAGCCGCCATTGCATCATACCGCCCATACTTGAACCGTAATCCGTCATTCGAAGATCAATGCTGTTGGTCTTTTTAACTTGTCCCATTGAAGTATAATTAGCAGCCAATAAAAGCTGAAATGAAATAAGAAATATGATCAGGGCGCGTTTCATGATTTTTCTCCCCGTACTTGTTCGTAAATATACGCCATTCCTACTAAGGTCAGAGATTTATCTACCTTTTGAATATACTTTGAATGCGGTGCAATGACATGTGATAGTCCACCGGTCGCGATAATTGTGACATCTTTTTTACCCCATTCATGACAAATTCGCTTTATCAACCCGTCAATTTGATCTATAGTTCCCCACATTAAACCTGACTGCAAACTTTCGCGTGTTTTGGTTCCGATGATCTTTTCGGGGAAATCAAAGCTGACCTTCGGGAGTTTTGCTGCCCGTTTGAACAGATCTCGACCCGCCGTTTCCAATCCCGGCATGATCACGCCGCCAAGGTATTCTCTATTTTTTGATACAATATCAAAGGTTGTTGCCGTTCCCATATCCACCACGATCAGCGGAGCTGAATATTGTTCAAGAGCACCTATGGCATTGCAAATTCTGTCGGCTCCGACTTCGGCGGGATCATCATAATTGATCTTAAGGTCTATAGAAAGAGTATGGTCTACAACGAGAGGTTCACGTTCCGATAATATTTTACAAACTTCTTGAAAGGGAGCTGTCAAACGCGGGACAACAGATGAAATGATCGCACCATGAATATCACCGGGTTTTAAATTCAGTTTTGATAGCAGACCTTTAATGGTCGCAATATAATCGGGTACGGTCAAAAGGGGAGTACTGGGAATACGAATAGTATCCAATACGTTTGTATTTTTCAGTACTGCTATGACCACATGGGTATTGCCGATATCGATGCAAAGTAAATTGCGCGTCATGTTACCCCAGCTTTTTTATAATAATATCACGGGCGACGGCTTGGTCTGCTTGCCCTTTACTGACTTTCATTACTTGACCTATAAAGAAGCCAAGTAATTTTGTGTCGCCGTCTTTGTAGCGTTTAACCAAAACGTCATTATTGCTTATGATCTTATCGATCATTGTTTCAAGCGCAGAGCTGTCGGATATTTGTTTTAATCCCTTCTCTTCAATGATCGCCGCAGCGGATTTTCCGCTTGAGGCCATATTGTCAATGACCGCTTTTGCCGTCTGAGCTGTGATCTCTTTTTTATCCAGGATCACCAACAGTTCGGCAAGAGCTTCGGGGGATACGGGCGATTCACTGATATTTTTTCCCGTATCGACCAAGATGCGGAGGACTTCATTGCGCACCCAGTTCAGGACTAACTTGGGATTATTGAAATAGTTAAGTGTTGCTTCAAAGTAATCTGCGATCTCTTTTTCAGAAGTCAGGATACTTGCATCTTTAACATTAAATGAAAAGCTATCAATAAAACGTTGGGTACGTTCCGCAGGAAGCTCCGGTAGTGTCTGACGCATGGTCTCTATCCATGCTTCATCAACAAATACGGGTGAAAGGTCGGGCTCGGGGAAATATCGATAATCATGAGAATTTTCTTTTGAACGCATTGATTTTGTTTTACCGTTTTGTTCATCCCAGAGAAGGGTTTGTTGCCTAATGGATCCACCGGCTTCCAAAACTTCCTGCTGGCGTTTTGCTTCATAGATCAATGCACGTTCAACGTTACGGAAAGAATTCATATTCTTCAATTCGGTGCGGGTACCTAATTCTATTTGCCCTTTTGGCTTGATGGAAATATTTGCGTCGCAGCGCATGGAACCTTCTTCCATATTACAGTTAGAGACTTCAGTATATCGAACGATCTGTTTCAAAGTCGTTAAATAGGCGTAAGCTTCCTGGGGAGAAGACATGTCAGGTTCACTGACGATCTCCAGCAGGGGAGTACCGCAGCGGTTCAAGTCTACAAGAGTACCGGATTCACTGTGCATGGATTTTCCCGCATCTTCTTCCATATGAATACGGGTTACTCCGATGCGTTTCTCTTTGCCATCCACTTCAATATCAACATAACCTTCATAACAGATCGGATCATCAAATTGGGATATCTGATACCCTTTGGGAAGATCGGGGTAAAAATAATTTTTTCGTGCGAAAGTGCTATGCGGGCGAATAGAGCAATTGGTCGCAAGACCAAGTTTAACGGCGGAATTGACCAGTTCTATATTTAAAACAGGCAAAGCACCCGGGTAAGCGAGGCAAACGGGACACACATGAGTATTAGGAGAATCACCATAATTAACCTTACAGGAACAGAAGGCTTTTGTTTCTGTGTTTAACTGTACATGTACTTCTAATCCTATAACTATATCCCAATCCATGCGGTCTCCAAAAATTTAGATTCAAATTTAATCAGATAAACATCAAATAACAAGTCGTAAGACATGAGACCTTCCGGCTGGCGTCCGAACGTAGAGAGGATCTGCCGGATGGTCGGAAAAGAATGAAGAAGAGACGTAAGACCCTGCTTCGTTAAAACTTCGCAGGACAGGCGTGAGACGTAAGACGTAAGACGTAAGAAGTAAAGGTTTAGGGGTTTAGTGTAGAGACGTCGATTTATCGCGTCTCATGTATATAACGTAAGACGTAAGACCCGCCTTCACCCCGAAAAATCGGGGCTATGGAGGACAGGCGTGAATCGTGAGACGAAAAGCGTAAGTCCCATAGGGACGAAAGCTTTGTAGATAGGGTGCCCAATTAACATAATGAGCTCCGTAGGAGCGGAACCAAATTAATTGACAATTGATCCACCTTCTCCGCCGGTTGGCGGATACGAAGAGCAGGCGTAAACCGTAAGACGTGAGACGTACAGTGTTGCACAAGTGGAACAAGGTGTCTATTACAAACGATAAACGCAGTGGAAATCACAATAAAAAAACGTATATTAGGGCATGATGAAAAAACATACAAAAATTATTCTGTCAATTATCTCAATACTCCTTCTCCTATCTTCCTGTACCGGTCCTGAGGATATCGAAAATGTTCTCATAGGAACCTGGAAATATATGGACTATCAGACCGGCAACTGGGAAAAGATCACTTTTAATGAAGATCTGACATATCGCTTGGTTAATTATAGCGGAGAGACCTATGAAAGTATCGTCATAACCGGAACTTATTACTATGATGAAAAAAAATATGTTTTTGAACGTCGTGGTACCTCAGATATAGGTTTTTATTACTCGATTTCTGGAGATAATTTCTCTGTTGTTGATGGTAAAACTTATGTGCGACAGTAATGAAGATTTCTATTCTTTCTTCACTTAAAAAGAGATAGCGAAACTATGAAATTAATTGTAAATTATATGCTGAACATGATATTTATAATATGAGATCTGAAATTATTAATCCGGAACTGGGGTCCTTGGAAGAAGAGCTTGAATTCACGCTCCGTCCACGTTCGTTTAATGAGTTTATCGGCCAGAAGAAACTGCTTGAGAAATTGAAGATATACATAGAAGCGGCGCGTAAAAGAAATGAACCGCTTGATCATGTTCTCTTGTTCGGTCCTCCGGGATTGGGCAAGACAACGCTGGCAAATATTATTGCCAATGAATTGAATGCCGGGCTAAAAACGACTTCCGGTCCTGTTCTTGAAAGAGCAGGTGACCTTGCGGGGGTTTTGACCAATCTTGAAAAAGGAGATGTACTGTTTGTTGACGAAGTACATCGAATGAACAGGGTGGTTGAAGAATACCTGTATTCTGCAATGGAAGATTTTCATATTGATATTATGATCGATAAAGGGCCCAGTGCCCGAAGCATACAACTGAATCTTGAAGCTTTCACTTTAGTGGGTGCGACCACGAGAGCCGGCTTATTGACATCACCGATTCGTGACCGTTTCGGCATCATTATGCGGATGGATTACTACTCGCATAAAGAACTGTTACAGATCGTTATGCGTTCAGCCAAACTTCTTAATGTTGAAATTACCAAAGATGGTGCCGTTGAATTGGGCAAACGCTCGCGGGGTACTCCCAGGATAGCGAACCGTATTTTAAAACGCTGTCGGGATTATGCCGAAGTAAGAGGCGATGGTGTTATTACAAAAGAAATTGCCGATCTGGCTCTGCAGATGCTGGAGATTGACGAGATCGGTTTGGACAGTATGGATAGGCGCATACTTCTGACTTTAGTGAACCATTTTGAAGGTGGACCTGTAGGCTTGCAGAACCTCGCAGTTGCCATCGGAGAAGAAGCGGATACTATTGAAGAAGTATATGAACCATTTTTAATACAAGAGGGGTTTTTGCAACGTACTGCACGGGGACGTGTTGCACTTGACAGGACCTATAAGCATTTGAATCTTAAAAGACGTAAACCCAATTCTCAGGGGAGTTTGTTCTATGACGAAGTTTGAGATCTTTAATACTCAGCCGAAGGCATTCAGACTATCAGATTTTGATTTTGATCTGCCAGCTGAACGTATAGCTCAATATCCAAGTGATAAACGCGGTGAAGACCGTTTGATGGTTGTGGACCGTCAAAACGGAACCTATACACATCATAAATTTTCAGAAATTAAAAAATATCTGACGCCGACAGATTGTTTGGTCTATAACAATACAAAAGTATTTCCTGCACGCTTGTTCGCATCAAAAGATAAAACCGATTCCGAGGTTGAAGTATTTTTACTCCGTTCTCTTGAAGATCAGATATGGGAAGTATTGGTTAAACCGGCACGTAAAGTCCGTATCGGAAATAAACTCCGCTTTACGGATAAGATCTATGCCGATGTGATTGATAATACCATTTCCGGTGGTCGTGTGATTCGTCACAATTGTTCAAGAGCAACGTTCATGAAATATGTCATGGCAACTGGAAAATCACCATTGCCGCCTTATATCAAGCGCGAAAGCGAAGACTTGGATAAAGTTCGTTATCAAACCGTTTTTGCCAAAGAATTGGGCGCTGTTGCGGCACCGACAGCCGGTTTGCACTTTACTGATCCCATGTTGGAACAGATTGAGAAAAAAGGCACCAAAGTTACCAATATCACGCTGCATATCGGACTCGGTACTTTTCGCTCGGTTCAGGTTGAAGATCTTCGTCGCCATCAAATGGATTCCGAATATTTTAAAATATCTAAAAAGACAGCCGCTATGGTCAATACAACAAAAGCCAGTGGCGGTCGTATTGTTGCGGTTGGTACATCAACAGTTCGTGCACTTGAATCCTCTTTGATCTCCGGTACCGATGTAAATCCTAAAAGTACATGGACAGATAAATTCATTTATCCACCTTACGATTTTCAGGTTGTCGATGCAATGATCACTAACTTCCATCAGCCTAAATCCACCTTGATTATGATGGTATCAGCCTTAGCTGGACATGATCTTATTTTGGATGCTTACGCAGAAGCCGTAAAAGAGAAATATAATTTCTACTCATATGGCGATGCAATGCTAATAATCTAATTGTAACGCGTGATGCGTGACGCGTAACTCGTAATAAAGTAGGGGCTCAAAATATTGAGCCCTTTTATTTTACGTATGAAAATTTATTTAGGTGGGGGAGTGGGAGAAGAGGAGAAACAATTGATAATTGAGAAAGGACAATTGACAATTAACTTTGATTATTCGGTGTTCGATTGTTCGATGTTCTGAGATCAAAGAGGATCTCTCCGAGTATTGCGTTTTCCGGCATTTTTAAATACTACAATCTTTCATACATTTAGAAATAATTCTTTTAGGAGTTGATGTGGTTTTGTATGTTTTGGTATCGAATTAAAGAGGACGCTTATGTTAAAGCTCAAGTATTCCACTGTTACATTACTGGTATTGATCCTGTTTGTCCCACTTTTTGCTGTAGATACTTTAAATTGCATTGCACATTTCTATAATACCCCCCCTTTAACAGAAGGATCAAATTTGAAACCTGTTGTTTTAGGTGATATTAATAACGATGGTTTTGATGATTGGGCGTTTAAACATTATGATAGGAATATATATAATCCTGATAATATTACATTAATTTTTATGGGGTCTGGTTCAATTGATTTTACTGCAGACTATCAGATTGATACAAAATACTTAGCAAATGTTGGTGATATCAACGGTGATGGATTTGATGATATTGCTTATATGGATGTCGATTTTTATATGTTAACGCCTATTGGTGAACCTATAATAAAAATACTTTATGGCGGTCCTACTTTTGATTTAATACCAGAATGATAGTTGTAGGTATGTTAATACAGCGTATTATCGCATATATTTTAATCCTTTTAGAGAAGTAGGTGATATTAATGGAGATGGATATAATGATTTATGTTGCGGCCCAGGATTTTATGAGGGTCATTTATTAACAAAACCTAGTAGTGATACAACATATAGTTGGTATTCGGATATAATAAAGTTACAAGTTTACTTGGGCGGAGAAAAACTTTTCTGGTATCCTGATACTATTATTGTTCCTCCAGTATATTTTTCAAATCCAGAGGCTATTGCATATAGTTGGGGTAATTGTACAGGGTTGGGAGATATTAATTTTGATGGTTACGATGATTTTAGTATGCAATATTGGGAATATTGCTTTAATGATACTTTCCACTATATAAGCGATTCGGTTACATACGTGTATTATGGGAGTTCTTCCCTTGATAGTATAATCTTGGGAGTCGATACTCTTTTTATTGGTGATATCTGTGGCGATTTAGGTAAAATTTCAAACATTGATCAAAAATCTTTATTTTGCAAACCAAATAATGTTAATAATCAAATACCCGGATTAAATATTGTATATGCAAATAATATTAATGCCGTTGAAGCACATTATAGTTCTAATGATGTTGGAAATATAACGCCTGGGGATATTAATAATGATGGATATAATGATTGGATAGTTTGGGATAGTAGTGAAGATCAAGTCAAGGGATATTTTGGTGGCTCATCACTGGACATAAACTACGATTTTGTTACTCCTGATAATTTTCAATTTAATAATGCAAAAGAATCTAATATGTATATTTTAGGTGATATATGTGGAGATGGTTACGATAAAATTCTTTTTACGGAAAAGATTAATGATCAATATTATGACCTATATTGTTTCTCACACAATGAGGTTAAAACGGGAATTGATGAAATTGTACCTGAACAATATGATCTTTTAAATATCTATCCCAACCCCTTCAACCCAACAACTACAATAGAATATGCA
>Ga0222637_1000232_pt1 | contig 28291 bp, 38 predicted proteins | sample AntAcemetagen143_FD_181149 | JGI IMG/M metagenome (GOLD analysis project Ga0222637, IMG submission 181149) | Saline water microbial communities from Ace Lake, Antarctica - #143 | ecosystem: Environmental > Aquatic > Non-marine Saline and Alkaline > Saline | place: Antarctica: Ace Lake...
AACCTCACATGTTTGATTCATTAGAAAGTATTAATCGAACTATATTAGATTTATGTAGTGCAAATAACGCTAATTATTATCATACGGTTTATCCACAACTTGTTCTTCCTGCGTCTGTTATGGATACTGTGATGAGTGCATATGATGTAAATGCAGAAACAGCTACCACAATGATCAAAGGATTCGCCTATCCAATTCTATTAAACGAAAATGATGCTACACCTGCTTATCTTATGCCAGATGCTAGTTCTATTGGTTCTATGAGGTCGGAATTAGATAGTTTAAAGAACGAATTATATGAAAGTGTAGGTTTATTGCTCAAAAAAGAGTCTAAACAAGTGGAATCTGCTGAAGCTAAACGGTGGGATACACTTGATCTAGATATGTTAATTAGAGCAAGGGCAGAAAAATTAGAAGAAGCAGAACAAAAAATTGCAAAGATATTTAATGGTTGGGATAGCGAAATACCTGAATGGGATGTTGTGTATAACAAATCGATTACAGAGTTAATTCCAAATAGTGTAGAAGAAGATGTAAAAAAAGCTATTGAGATAGAATAGTTATTAATAAAGCGAAGAGAAACATTAATAAAGGAAAAAATAAATGAACTACAAAAATACAATTAGGACGTCTGTAGGTGCAACTAGTGCTACAAACGTTGATATAGATACTGCCAATAGCGGATATATTGGTTATGTACAATTTAAATTTGCTGCGGCCGCTTCAGGAGTGGTTTCAATTCAGCAAATAAAAACAGCAGGAAATGGAGCTAATCAATTGGTAACGTTAGCTGCTGTAACTACGTCGGCTAAAACAGATATAGTTTGGCAGGGGTATATTTATGTCGAAAATGGCGAAACAATTATATTAAACAACGAAACGGCTAGTTCTGCTGTTGTATATCTTACGATGGTATATGAACCTTGGGGTGGAGTTGGTGCATGGCAGGAATTCGACCAAGCAGTTGCAGAAGCTTCATCTAGTTCTAGTTCAAGCTCCGTAGGATATAGTTCTAGTTCTAGTTCTAAGGATTCATCTAGCTCAAGTTCTAGTTCTGTAGGTAATTCAAGTTCTAGTTCTAGTTATATACAAAATTGGAGTTCGTCATCTGAATCAGTTTAATACGGAGATAATTTACAATAGTGTAGAGAGATTTAAATAGGTTTGAATAACACCGATAAGTTATTTGAAAAATAGGCATAGCTATAGCCGTAATATAGTCGTTAGTAAGTGTGGTCATCACGTTTAAATGATCGGAGGAGAACATGTCAATAGAAGCAATCGTAGCGAAGCTCAAAGCAGTAGAAGGTTTGGATTTAACGGAAGCGGAGATAAAAGAGATTCAAGGAACACAAACTATTGATCTCACTCCAAAACTTAATGAAGAGAAAGCAGCTAAAGCGCGTATCCTTGAAGAAAAGAAAGCAGCAAAAGCAAGGGCAGACGAATTAGAAGTCGAACTTGAAGCACTGAAATCGAAAGATCTGTCTGATTCCGATAAGGTTCAGAAAGAAATTGAGAAAGCAGCTAAAGCACAAGGAAAACTGAAAGAAGAATATGAATTGCTACAAAAAGAACATGCAACGACAGTAAAATCTTATCAATTAGAAAAGATTGGTGGAACAATTAAGTTCATGGATACTATTCCTAAAGATTTAGCTAAACTTGCTGTTGAAAGAAGTTTTGGTGAAATTGACATGAATGATGAAGATGCTGTAAAAGAAGCACATGTAACTTTTAAAGAGAGTTATGCTTCAATTTTGGCGTCAGATAATGCAGCTACTGGTTCAGGGGCAACGAAGGGTACAGTATCTACAAAGAAATCCGATGAGAATATGACCGTAGAAGAAAGAGCGAAAGCAATTAAAATAAAATAACAAAAGGATAATATATTATGGCTACAGTAACACTTTTAACGAGCGATATAGTTGCAAGAGATGCATCTATTTTTCTTGAGAATAACAGTGTAATGGGAAACTTGGTGAATAGAGATCACGAAGCTACTTTTGCACAGAAAATTGGCGATACGATTGCAGTGAAAGTTCCGCCCACTCAAACGGCTAGGGACTGGATCGACGACACAAGCACTACCGATAACGACCTAATCGAAACCTCAGTTGATCTTAAATTGAGTGAACAACCTTATGTCGCACATACGTTGACTAGTGCAGAAAGAACAATGGAATTGGACGACTTTAATGAAATCGTTACCAAACCGGCCGTAGAAGCTATTTCGACCGCGATTGATTCGTTTATCATAAAACAAGCAGTCCAAGCGTTTCAGGTGAATCATGTTGGTGGAGAAGCGAGTGATCCTTCTACGGTAGCACAGTTGATTGCTGGACGTAAAGAATTGAGTGATAATCTTGCTCCTATGGCTAACAGAGTTGGTGTTCTTGGAACGACTGCTGAAGCTAGTATGTTGAGTTTGGATCAGTTCACTTCTGCGGATTATCAGGGTGATGTTCAGGCAATTAAGGAAGCAGCTCTTGGTCGCCTTTATGGGATCGATTGGTATGTAGATCAGAATTGCGGTGATATGGCACAATCTGATACGGCTGAAGTTACGCATATGGCGGCTACTGAAGCTCTTGGTGTTTCTACTATTACGGTAGATGATGCTGGCGGAACTTCTAGTGGTACGGTTACGAAGGGTGGACGTTTCACAATTGCAGGATCAACTCAGGTTTATACTGTAACTGCGAACGCCACAGCATCCGGCGGAGCTATTGAATTGCCTATTTCCCCAGCACTTGTTGTTGAGGAAACGGATGGCGATGCAATTACTTGGTTGACGACTGGTTTGACTTCGGCTACATCTGCGAAGGAAAACTTGATCTTTGTAAGGAAATCAGTTGCGGCAGCTATTGTTGCTCCTGTAGCTCTTGCAAGTGCTTCTAGTTCGTCTGCGTTCTATAAGGGATTCGGTATTCGAGTTTCTATGAGTTCGTCTACTTCAACTCTTAGTGACCAAATTGTTTTCGATACCTACGCTGGTTGTGCAGTTATTGATACCAATGGTGGTTGTGTTGTTGGTGGAAGTTAAACTAAACAGTTACAAAGTTTAATCACTAAATGTATATACGAAATAGGCAGGTAAGTCAAAAAATCTTGCCTGCCTATTTTCTTTAAAACAACTTAGATATGAACAAAAGAACTCATACAGCAATAGTTCAAAAAAAAGGTGTTGAATGTCGAATACCTAAAGTTGATATAGAGCAATTTAAAAAAGCTGGATGGACAGAAGTTGTAATGGATGTTCAAGTTCAACCATCACTAAAAAGAGGTAGAAAATAATGGCGTGGACAAAAACTTTGGCAGATGCGGATATATATTTTTATCCTGACCACCACATTCAATCGTATAGCTGGAGAAAATATTCGGAAGATGATAGAGAAGCTGCTTTTACTCAGGCTACCAGAGAGCTTCAGGTTAGTTTAGGCATAACGTTGTCAGATCCAGACGATGATGATGTTTATAATGTATTCTACGCTGTTTGTGAGCAATCTCTATACATTTTACTTAATACACCTAGACAAGAAGAAGATGGTGTTTCAAATGTTATAGATGAAGGTGATAAAGATAAAGAAAATAAAGCTGTGCCAACTAGACAAGGTGTTCTAATTTGTCCACAAGCAAGTAGATATTTAGGTTTGAATAGAATTAAAATGAGTAGAGGATAAGTTACTTTGATTGATATAAAAATAGATATACGTGGAATAAATGAAATGACACGATATCTACAAAGTCTATTAAAGCAAACACAAAAACGCATAACAAAAGCTAAACACGATATAGGTAAATTAATTGTAGATAAATCAAAGGAAAATGCACCTAAAGATAATGGTGATTTAGAAAATTCTATTAAATATAGATTAAAAGGGAATGATATAATTATTTATGTTCCGCCGGGTAGTAAAGCTGGTGGATATGCGTATTATGTGCATGAAGGTAAGTATAAATTAGGTGATAAATCTAAATCAAAAGGTGGTAAAGTTGGCCCAAAATTCATTGAACGGGCTATAACGGGTAATTTGCCTTTAATTGAAGACGAATTACAAGCAATATTTAGGGGAATTTAAACAAATAAGTTTAAATAGAGGAGTTTAATTAATGGGTGACTATACAAATCCGAATGTAGATGAAACAGTATTAAGTGCATGGCAAATGGCTGAAGAAGCTTGTTTCAAATATTTATGTTATATAACTCAATCTAGTAATGGAAAGAACGCATTTATAGGGGACGATCCTCAAAGCTCAAAGAAGATGAATGTATGGACTTTTATGTTAAGTGGAAGTAATGAAGATGAAACACAGAATTATCAATGTCCTACGCCGGGTAAAAACTTTAAGGTAAATGGTGCTTTGGTAGGATTATATAAAACTAGGAAAGAAGCTCAATTTATAGCAGGAAACATAGCTAATGGAATGCCTGCATATTGGATTGATGATGAAGATGCAGAAGAAGGTGCAGTCCCAAATAGAGGAATAGAAAACGTCCAATTATTTGAAATGACATCTCATGCAGAATGTTTTAGTGTTAAGGAAGAAGATAAAGATAGATATTGGGTTTTGGCACAACAATTTAGATGTGTATATTCAGATAGTGAGAATTAGGAAATAAGGAGATAATTATGGCAGCAGAATTAGTAACAATTGAGGCATCGGATACGTTTTGTTTGGGGGGTTCATGGATTCCACAAAGTAGAACGAGTACACTTACAAAAGATCATGCTAAGCTTAAGGGTGTTAATGGAGATTGGGATTCTTTCTCGGCTACCTTTAATACAATAGAAGATGTAACAATCCCATATAAATTCAATGCAATTGCTGGACTTGGAGGAGATTTACCTAATGTTGGTGAGGTTAAAGGTGGATATTTAATCACAGGTATTGAAATATCAACTACTTATAACGATTTCCCAACAATTACAGTTACGGGTCATCAACATGCAGAAAACGAGCATACGGTTAATAACCAGTATGCTGTACCTGCTGATATGATAACATTATTGACTGGTGCTGTTGGTGCATATGACTTTGCAGGCGAAACAGATGAAGATAGTTGTGTAACAGACTCAAGTTATTCATTGGGAGTTGACCATATCGACGCTGAGTGCAATGAGGGAAATCACTTCGTAGGGCAATCTATAGGTGGAATTGAAACTTTGACATGTAATTATGTTGGAACCATTTCTAGTATACCGGCTATTGCTCTTTGGACTATTACATCATACAGCTACGACGATTCTAACGAAGATTTTGATAAATCGTCTGTTACGGCAGAGAGAATTGTATTAAGAGAGTAACAAGGAGATAACTATGGATAAATTTGCAAGAGTAATGTTTAAACACATTATGGATGGTTTTCACCGTTTAACTTCTATTGATGCAGACCACGAAAAACGAATCCTTGATGAATTAGCAAGGGTTAAGGGTGGTGGAATTGCTAAAAAAAAAGAGGGTGCGGTGGATGTCATAAGCGAAGAGAAAGATTTAAAAAATTAAAACAAAAGAAGGAAGCAGAAAATGCATCGTCTAACTAGAGAAGCACTAAACACTCTCAAAAATGAGAAAATTGTAGTTTCGGTAGACGATGCTATTTTTTTGGAAGAGTTAGCACTAAAAACTGATAAAATATCTGACCAGAAGCTATTAGAACATTCTGGTAAATATTGTGGTAATACTGAAATCTTTCCATTGACTATTGGTGCTAGAGTTTGGTTAAAAACTGATGCTAAAGAATGGTTTGAAAACGATTTAGAAGCATTCAATTTAGCTGTATTTTATGCTATGGGACACTCTAGATATCCTGATAAATTTATATTTAAGAATGCAAAACAGTGTAGAAAAGTCGTCTATAAGTGGGCAAAAACAATCAGTGCTACAGAAGAAGAACTATATAAATTATCTGCAAATAGTGATAATGTTAATAATATAGAACCAATAACTATTTTAATTGACTTGTATGAACAGGTAATTTCACATCCATCTAAGTTAAATTTAGTACCATTGATTAATTTTAAGAAACAACATCTTGATGAAACTATGGTGAATAAAGATGAGGGTACAACACCTATTATTGCATGGTTAATAGCAAATTGTGGAGAAAGTGCTGATTATTGGTTGTGGGGAAAATCTTGGGACAATATAAATGCGTTAATAAATAGTGTTATACATCAGCAAACAGATACAGAACAAATTGATAATAACGATCCATCTATTTTATCTATGATCCAATTCAATAAACATATTTCAAAAATAAGGAAGAATGATGGCAAGTAAATCATTACAGTTAATTGTAGGTGCATTAGATAAAACGAAAGTTGGACTCATGACAGCTTCGGCTAAAATTAAAGCATTTGGTCACAGTGTTGGGGGTGTTGCTAGTAAAATAGCAGCAGGGTTTGCAATTGCTGCCGCTGCTGTTATTGCTGGTGTTGTTGCCATTGGTTATGCTTTTAAGAAGGGTATAGTAGAGGCTGTTACGTATGGTGATTCTTTCGGGAAAATGGCTAGACGTTTAGGCGCTGATATAAAAGAATTACAACGTATCTCATTTGCTTTAGATTTATCTGGTGTAGAAAACCCAGCAAAAAACCTTGAAAAAGGTATGCTTAAAATGTTCAATTTTATTGAAGATTTAAAGGATGAATTATCTACTGCTGTAATTGCTGCTGATAAATTAGGGATTTCATTAGGTGATTTGAAAGGTAAAACACCAACACAGCAATTAGATATGTTTACTATAGCACTATCTGGTTTTGAAGATGCTCAAACACGTGCAGCATTAGCCTCAGACGTATTTGGTAGTAAAATTGGTCCAAAATTAATACCTTATTTAGAGGGTGGTGCAAAAGGTATAGCTGATTTAAAAAAAGAAGCTGATAAATTGGGTTTTGTATTAAGTGAAAAAGATATCAAAAAAGCAGAAGAACTTAGTGACTCATTCCTCCGATTAAAAACAATATTTAAGGCGATGAGAATTGAATTTTCTTCAAGATTCTTTGTAGTTTTAAATAACATTATCACTTCGTTTGTTAATTGGATTGCTATATTAAAAGATACCGGTGTTATAAGTGCATGGGGAGATAAGTTCGTACAAGTATTAGCATTAATTCAACCTAAAATAGAAAAAGTACAAGGTCTAATCACAGCTATATTTACTGGATCTGAGTCAGCAAGAGCACAAGCTATTAAGGAATTTGAGGGTTTTGGTGAGCAGTTAGGGTTAGCAATTGAGGATGGACTTATCAAATCAATAGCTGGTTTGATTTGGAGATTACCATTAATTATAGGAAAGCTTCTTAAGGCTGTTGCTGTAACGCTACCAATTGAAATGGGTTCACAATTTGAAGAATGGGCAGAGAGCATGACTAAGGAGTCTAGGGACAGACGTGAATACAACAAAAATGGCCCTTTTGACTCAAAAGGTAAAATAAAAGATTTAGGATTTGAACGAGATAAATTTTCATTAGGTACAAATCCAATACAATCTCTAAATACAAATGCTAGCTATCCAACGAGTTTACTAAATAATACAGATATGAACTCTAGGTTAGAAACTATAATTACGCAAAATGAAACAAGGAATAACATTGATAAAGAAAAACTTAAGAATTATAAGGCTAAATAAGGAATAGAAATGGGACATTTAAGTACAACTGAGGTAGAAAAATTAGAGAAAAGATTATCAGTATTCTCTATGCGTGTTAGTTTAACTGACCCAGCACCTAAATTTGTAGTTGATGGTAATGGTACTACTATACCAGCAACTGATTGGTATAAAGATTGGCAGTATTCAATAAGTTATAATTGTCAATATAATGAAGATTTAAAAACGGTTAGTAATGTTGATATTAAAAACGCTTTCCAAACAGATACAACATTAAAAGATATACACTTTAATGGTCCACTAACGATTAATGTTACTACAACTTATGGCGCTACATGGTTTAAAAATATGGAAGTTGTATCTCCAATTAACAAATTAGGAGGGAAATTTGGAACACTTACTTCTGGTTGGAATACTATCACAGATAAAGCTAATTTTAATTTAAATGATTCTGATTCAGACAAAGCACCTGATTTATCTGGTGGCGATGAGTGTACTAATTATGATGTAATATCTATTTCTTCAAATGTAACAACTAATAACAAGCAAGATGTTGATATATTAGAATACCGTAATTTTAATCGTGTAATTTTAGAAAAGAAACATAATAAACCTCTTTTTCTTAATAATGTTACAGATGGAATAACTTTACAAACAACATTACCTAATTGTTCTATTAGTGGTGGTGGTGGGTTTACAGTTGCAAATGATCTAACAAAATCTAAATTCATCCTTGTTGGTATGGATATATTCCCTTTTGGAGAACAAGGTTGTGAAATAGTTGTTGAACGTAGAGAATATGTGTCGTTTGCCGAATATCAAGATTATATTATTGAATAAAAAGGTATAAATTATGGGACAAGATAATAGAGTAAGTGGTTCAAACTTCAATGCAAAGATGACATATACTTCTGGTGGTGTTGTTGGTGGCGAAGCTCTAAATGATTTAGGTAAAGCACTTAATTTATTTAGTGGAAATAAAGGAGTAAATGTTAATACTGGCTATAATGGTGGTATTGAAGTTAAAAACACTGGATTATTTCCTTGGAGAGAAACATCTTTTGGATATACTATAGGTTCAGTAGATGATAATGGAGTACATGATCCTACAGAAGTTAAGAAAATAACTATAACAAGCGGTACTTTGTGGATAGGACAAGGAGCAGAGATAGAAATGTTTATGGTTCCAACAACAGTTTTAGATCTAGTTGGAGCTATGAGAGATAATAAATTCGATATTATTTATCTAAAACACTTAAATAACGTTGAAGATGAAACTCAAGATGAAATTATAGTTCATACCGTTGATATCAGTAATGCTACATTATTACAGCCAACAAAAGAGATTGAATATATCCCATTATATGCTTTTTGGTTAAATGGTTCTGCCGTTCAATATTCAGAACTTTTGGCAGTATTTAATATTGGTGATATATGGCTAGATGCTGGATTTCCTTGGGGTAAGATAAGTTTTGGATATAGAATTGGAGTAGGAACTGATTTTACAAAAGTTACAATTTGTGGTGGTAACGTATGGATAAACAATGGTGAAGGTCAATTTGAGTTTCAAGTAGCACATAAAACATTAACGCTTACAGCTAACACAACTGTATATCTTAAACATAATAAAGAAGGCAAAACAGAGATAGTTACAGATACAGGTGCTACTTTTCTTAAAGATACTTCCACTTTATTCTATGTGCCATTATATAAATTTGAATACAAAACCATCGGAAGTACGTCTGGTGCAGTTTTAGAACAAATATATCATATGGGTGACGTATATATAACTTATCCAATTATACCGGAAATATCATTTGGCTATACTATTGGTGTTTTAGATGCTGGTGCAGTTAGTCCAAATAAAGTATCTATAACTGGTGGATATCTATATTGTGGACAAGGTGAATATTTCGATAAGGTGTTTTTAACTGGAGAAGATTTTACTATAACTGGTGTATCCTATATATATGTTAAGTATACATATGCAACTAAAGCACTTGAGTTTTCCAAATCATCAAATTTACAAAATAGTACCGACCTTATATATTATAGGTTATTACACACATTTAACTTACACACATTAACATATGATAGCGGTGGATCTCAATCAACGGCAGTAATTGGTAATACGTATCATCTTGGTGACATCTTTATTCCTCTATTAGAAAAAGCTAAGGTTTATACAGATATTACGTGGGATACAGATACACATCAAATTAAAGCAGACATTAAAACATATTATATGATGCCAATAAGTGACGCCGAAGCAGCTGAAGAAATTATTTTAACAGCAGAATTGTGTCCATAAGGAGTAATAATGGGTGCACCTTATAATTTACAATATAGATCAGATACAAACCAATTAATGTATATAGTCGATGTTGACGAATTAATGGCGGAATGTTGTTGTGAAGATGTTTGTCCATATACAGTTACTATTACATTAAATTGGAGTGGAAACGCTGACTTAGATTTATATGCTAAAGTTGATTCAGAATCTACTGTTTATTTTGGACATCCAAGTGAAAGCGGATTAACACTAAATAACGATGCTCATCCTAGTTGTTCAACCACTCCACTTACCCCCGAAATTATAACAGGAAATCTAACAGGACCACATACATTAAAGGTGTGGTATAACCAATATTCTGACTGTTTACCTGAACAATCTCCATCAGTTACTTCTATTGCGATATTAAATACTGGTGATGAAGATATTTGTGTTGATGGAGATACAATAGCACCATCAGGAACTTGGAATAGCTCTACAATAGCATATGGTGGGTTTGATACTGGAGCAATACCTAATTATGCTAGCCCAACAGAAATTGAAATAACTTGTGATACTTGCCCATAATGGAGTCAATTTACTATAGTGTAAGGATAAATTATGTCAAATGAACCAAAAAATAGCAAACAGCTGGATATTAACGAAACAGAGCAAAAATTCCAATTGACCACACATCAAGGCAGTTCTCCCACAGTTAGATGTTATCTCTACGAAAATGGGAAGCAGTTTATAGATTCTTCTAATGTATATTCAGCTTCTTTCGCATATGGAGAGGACTGGGAAAACTCAACATCACTTGTACAAATAGCAGGAAATGTATCTTCCACTGAAAATTACGTAGATTTTTCATTCGAACCAGAAGATTTAGCTCAAGCTGGAGAATATTTTTGTCAAGTTCAATTATCAGATGAAGATAATAATAAAAGATATGTATTTAAAGATGGACACCTAAATGTACTTAAATCACCTATATCTGGATCTTCCACAGAATTAATATTAACTGGTGTAATAAATTGGGATATAATAACCAGCATTGGAACATTGCCGTGGAGTGAGGCTACTAATGCTGCTTATACTGCTACGTGGGGCCAAATAACTGGCAATGTGTCCTCACAAACTGATTTATATGACATATTCCTTACTGACTCTAATGCATCATCGACATATTTAACGCAATCTAATGCATCGTCTACATATGAAACTATAACAAATGTAAATACACATACTTCTAATTCATCTATTCATTATTTAACATCAGAGATTAGCCACACAGATATTCAAGATATAGGTAATAATAGTCATGCTCAAATAGATACAGCATTAATTAGATTAGCTGATACTAGCAATACAAATACTGGGGATCAGGATTTAAGTGATTATCTAACAGAATCCAATGCATCGTCGGAATATCTTACACAATCTAATGCCTCTTCTACATATGAAACTATTAGTAATGTATTAACTCATACATCTAATTCATCTATTCATTATTTAACATCAGAAATTGACCACGTAGATATACAAAGCATAGGCAATAACTCTCATAGTCAAATAGATACAGCGTTATTAAATTCAGCAGTCCATCAAGCTAATGCATCTATTCACTTTATAGAAGGAGAGATAGATCATACAAATATACTAAATATAGGTTCTAATAGTCATGCTCAAATAGATACTCATATGGAAGATACTACTATTCATTTTATAGAGGCAGATATCGATCATGCTAATATATTAAATATAGGTAGTAATTCTCATAGCCAAATAGACACGCATATGGGCGATGCTACTGTCCACTTTATAGAATCAGATATAGATCATACAGCTATACAGAATATTGGTTCTAATTCTCATGCTCAAATAGATACAGCGTTATTAGATTCATCTATTCACCAATCTAATGCTTCTATTCATTTTATAGAAGGAGATATAGATCACGCTAATATACAGAATTTAGATTATGGATCTAGTGGACACACCGGATTCCTGTCAAATGCTAATGCTGAAACAATATATCTAAAGCTTGATTGTTCTAATGACCCTTTAACGGGTGAATTAGTTACAAACGAAGATATAAAAATACAAGTAGATTCTAAGAAACTCTACTTCGGAGCTGCAGATGACTATTCTATTGAGTGGGATAGTGCTGACGCTATACATACTATTACTGCTGGTGATTTTGTATTTAATGGAGGCGATGTAGGTATAGGAACAGCAGTTGTTAATACCAAATTACATATTAAAGCAGGAATTAATGAGGATATTCAATTTCTTTTAGATGGAAGAAGTGGCTATTCAACTTCAATTGAATTAACAGAGGTAAGAACAGGAGTATTTGGAACCGCAGGTTGGACTGGATTTAGAATATTTGGAGATGGTGCGAATAATAAACTGCAAATACAAAGTGCATTTGGTACGGGTAAGTCTTTTGATTTTTTAAATTTTTATAGGAATACTGGGTATTCAAGTTTTATGGCTGGAAATGTAGGTATAGGAATTGCTACTCCATTAGCCTTATTAGATATTTTAACAGCAGACACAGGTTTCCTAAGAGCTATGAAACTTGGTCCACCAACCTTAACGGCTGATAGAGGTTCTTATATAGAGTTTTCATCTTCTTCAGTAGATGGCTATGGTGCTCAAATAGGTGGAATTAGAGAAGGTGCTTCTGGAATAAATGCTTTAATATTTAGGACGGGCGGAAATACTCAAGCTGAGAGAATGAGAATAACGAATGCTGGAGATATAAAGATACCAGCAGACTCTAAAAAACTCTACTTCGGAGCAGGGGATGATTATTCAATAGAATGGAATGGAAGTGATGCTGTTCATACCATTTCAGCTGGTGATTTTGTGTTTAGTGGGGGGAATGTTGGTATTGGAACAACTAGTCCAGATAAAAAATTAGAAGTAAATGGAAACTTTAAATTATCTAATGATGGAGCTAAAATATATCTCGGAGCAGGGGATGATTATTCTATTTCTAGAGCTGGTGGAGATGCTGTTCATACTTTAGTTACTGGAGATTTTAGATTCTCTGATGGAAAATTAATTAATAGTTCCCCTGTTGGTTCATTAAATGGTGGATTTTGGTTGGGAGATGGAGATACTGGATTTTATGAATCGGCTGATGATCAACTTAGAATAGTTACAGCAGGTACTTCAAAAATTACTATATTAACAGGAGGTAATGTAGGTATAGGAACAACTAGTCCAGATGAAAAATTAGAAGTAAATGGAAATATTAAATTAACAGCAGATAATCAAAAACTTTACTTAGGTGCAGGAGATGATTCAAGCATAACTGATACTGGTGCTTTAATGACTATAGACCCTGATGCTAATAGTGCTGGGTCAAGGTATTTACTGATTGACGGACAAGCACTAATGGCTGACAAACTTCTATTCACCCAAACAGATGGTAACGAATATATAGACAGCATAGACAACTATATGACTTATGGTGCAACATTAGGGCACAATTTTAATGCTCCAATAACAATAGCAAGTAAAGCTTTATTAGGAACACAAGTTGCAGGTACACTTGAGTTCTACGGCAACAAAATGTATGTCACCAATAAATCAGTACAAAAAGTAATTGATAGAACAAGTGATGTTCAACTTACAACTGTAACAGTAGCAAATGAAGCTGCTGAAACAGAAATATGGCATAGTGCCCAACCTGCCAATAGTTTAGTGGCTGGTAACCTGATGAAGTTTCATGCAGACGGAATTTTGTCAACTGGTACTACTAACCAAGATTTTGTACTAAGAGTTAGACTTGGTGCTATTGATGGCCCAATACTGATTTCACTTACTGTTACTTCAAAGAAATTAGATGATGACCATTGGCATATGGATGCAAATGCTACACAAAGAACCATAACCGTTGGAGAAACAGATGGTTCAAGGGCATATCATGTTCACTTGGAGGTTGATGGCGATGACGAACAAGTAGAAACTGGAGTTGTGGATGTAGACACAGAAGCAACTATGGACTTATATTTAACGATTGATTGGGATACGGCTTCAGTAGATAATTCAATAAGTCTATATCAGGCGTATATGGAGTATAAAAATTAAGGAGGAATAAAATGGTAGATGTGATTATAAAAAATGTGCCAGATGGAGCAGAAGCTAAGGTAAAAGAACTTGCAATGATAGCTATTGAAAGATTTATTAGAGCTAGAGATGTTAAAGTTGAAGAAGTGGTAACTAGTAAATTTGAATCTGATATAGATGCAATTTTAGTGGCTAATGAGTTAGATAAGAAGTTTGAAGAAGCATCAGAAATAGCAGAAATAGAAAAAGATATATAATTGTTATACGGAGTAAATTTACTATATATGTAAGAGTAAAACTTCAAATCTGTCCATTCGCAAGTAGGTGTGGCAGTATAATAAAGGAGAAAATATAATGAGTGAACCAATATATACGATTAGGATCGACATTCAACATCCTAGACGTAAATTTAATGCAACAGTACATGCCGCGGATACTCCAGTTGTAAGAGCATATTTATATCAAAATGGTAAACAATGGGTTCCACCTTCAGGATGGACAGCTACATTAGGTTTTGATACTAATTCAGATTTTGAAGATGCTACATCATTAGTTGAAGTAACTGGAACAATAGGTACTGAAACACCATTAAATTACTTCGATTTTGACTTTAGTTCTGGTGATATAGCTGATTCAGGCGATTATTTTTGTCAGATTTTAATAAATAATGCAGCAGGAGATAATCCTATTGTATTTGGTGATGGTACTTTACATGTACTTCCTTCTCCAATTTCAGGCGAATATACATCAACTACACTAACTTCTGTGGTCAACTGGTCAACGATAACCTCAATAGGGACCACACCTTGGCCGGACTCAACAACTGTAGAAGTAGCTAATTGTGCTGCAACTCCAATAACAATTAGTTTAGATGATGCAGGTAAAACTTTTTTGATGAATGATTCTTGTTCATCAGATTGCACATTTAATTTACCTGATGCCACAAATTCATCAAGTATCGGCAGTATTTATAAATTTGCTAATCTAACTGATAAGGTGTTACGAGTTAGAGCTGGGGCTAATGATCACATAGATATCGAAACTGATGGTAATGCGATATACAGTGGTGTCGGTGGTATAAACACGAATCCACCATATTCATATATAAGGATAAAACAGATAGAAGAGAATAGTTATTTGTGTATAAGTGGTCGTTTACGCTGGACTTACACTACATAGGAGGTCTATAAATGTCATCTAGTTCATTTATGAGTTCTTCTAGTTCATTAGATTCCAGTTCTTCTAGTAGTTCTTCAATTGGCGATCATGATGTATTAACACGTGACTTTTCGTTAGAGGATGGAACAGGGATACAATGGGAAATTCGAGATGGCAACACATTCGAATTAGATTGGGAGATAGATACAGGTTTCTCCTCATCTTCATCACTTGATTCTTCTTCATCTAGCTCATCACAAAGTAGTTCATCAAGTAGTTCGTTTGGACTCACTTCTTCAAGTAGTTCACAATCAAGCAGTTCTGAAGGCAAAACATCTTCAAGTAGTTCATCTGTTGGCTACACTTCTTCTTCAAGCAGTTCACAAAGTTCGTTAAGTAGTTCAAGTTCAGTTGGTTATAGCTCATCAAGTAGTTCATCAATTGGAAAGAGTTCATCAAGTAGTTCTGTTGGATATTCGTCTAGCAGTTCTTCATTAGGATATTCGTCTAGCAGTTCCGAAGGTGAAGAGTTCTGTTCTACAAACTTTACATTAGCTACACTTAATTCTGATTGGATATATAATGGAAGTAGTTTTAATGGAAAGAAAGTTTATGCCAGTTATACTAGTAAATATCTTTTCTATGCTGATAATAGTAAGTGGTATCTATCATCTAATGTATCACATGTTCCTGTAACCTATGATGCAGTTTCAATTACACAAAATATTACTGGAACATGGAATGAAGATGGTAATATAGATACCCATTTTGTTGAAGGAAATTGTTCAAGTAGCTCGTCATCAATAGGTTATAGTAGTTCATCTAGTTCAACAAGTGAATCATCATCTAGTTTAAGTAGCAGTTCTAGCATTGGATATAGTAGTTCAAGTAGTTCATATGGATATACAAGTTCAAGTAGTTCGAGTGTAGGAGAAAGTTCATCTAGTTCATCTTCTAGTCAATCTTCAACCACAGAATCTTCAGAAAGTAGCTCTTCAGTTGGAAATAGTTCATCTAGTTCAAGTAGTTCTGTTGGAGAAAGTAGTTCTAGTAGTAGTACATCTCAAAGTAGTTCGTCTAGCTCTTCAGTTGGAAATAGTTCATCTAGTTCAAGTAGTTCTGTTGGAGAAAGTAGTTCTAGTAGTTCAATTGGTTATAGTAGTTCAAGTAGCGAAGGGGACGAATTCTGTAGTACCACCTTTACTCTTTCTACACTTAATTCTGATTGGATCTATAATGGATCTACGTTTAATGCAAAGAAAGTTTATAAGAGTTACACTAATAAGTATTTATTCTATGCTGATGATAGTTTATGGTATCTATCATCCAATGTATCACATGTTCCTGTAACGTATGATGCGAAAACATTATCTAATCAAACAATATTAGGTGTTTGGAGTGAAGGTGGTATACTTGGAATCCATTTTGTTGAAGGTAATTGTTCGTCATCTAGTTCTAGTTTAGATAGTTCAAGTTCAACTTCATTAGGTATAACTAGTTCAAGTTCGTCAATTGGATATAGTTCATCTAGTTCTTCTATAGACAGTAGTTCATCTAGTAGTCAAACACAATCATCTACAAGTTCGATGACTAGTTCTAGTAGTTCATCAACACAAAGTAGTTCAAGTAGTTCTGTGGGCTATACATCATCTAGTAGTTCTAGTTCATTAGGAGAATCATCATCTAGTTCAGTTGGAGAAAGTAGTTCATCTAGCTCATTAGGTGAATCTAGTTCTAGTAGTTCATTAGGTGAATCTAGCTCTAGTTCTTTAGGTGAATCATCATCTAGCTCAATTGGTCAAAGTAGTTCATCTAGTTCTGGTGGAGAATCAAGTTCAAGTAGTTCATTAGGTGAATCTAGCTCTAGTTCTGTTGGTAATAGTTCATCTAGTAGTTCTGTAGGAGAGAGTAGTAGTTCTAGTAGTAGTTCATCTAGCTCATTGGGAGAAAGTTCTAGTAGTTCAGTAGGAGAATCTAGCTCAAGTAGCAGTTCAGTAGGAAATAGTAGTTCTAGTAGTACATCTGGTGGACATAGTAGTTCAAGTTCTATGGAATGTGGTGAGGAATGGTATAACGTGGCAGGACATGATACTGGTATACTATCTAACTTTACCATAAGAGGAGCAAATGATACCAACACACATAATTGTAAAATCTATGTTAAACTTTGGCAGGAAGGTTGCGGTGATGATTGCGTTACTCAATGGTGGGGATTCTACACTGACGAAGCTAGAACTGACAAAATGTTTGACAATGGATTTACAGCTGGTAGTGGATTGCCTGTTGACGCACGTTGGTTAGAATATAGTACACCATCTTCAGAACAATATGATTATATTCGTTTTTATTGGGATGGAACTGGAGCAATAAATAGTGATGCACAAATAGAATGGCGAGAAGAATTTTCAAGCTTTAGTTCAAGTAGCGAAAGTTCAGTATCAAGCGAATCATCTAGTAGTAGTTCGGTTGATAGTAGTTCGTCTAGCTCGGTTGATAGTAGTTCGTCTAGTTCGGGTGGACATAGTAGTTCAAGTAGTTCTGGTGATGTTTTATATGTAAGTGGAGATTTAAGTCCTGATGTAGAAGGAGAATATCACTATTATCAGGAAGCTAACGACCATGCATCTTATGAAAGAGTTGATGGTGGTTATTATATATGGTGGAATGAATTTTGGGAAGAATTTTGGCTAACAAAAGATTTCTTAAGTCTAGGTACTGGAGTATTGTGGTATAAAGCTGGTGTAGTTACAGGAGATTATGCACCATCATTTGGAGCTATTGGTACAGCAACAGTTTCACAAACATTCATTGGACATCATAGTTCTAGTTCTAGTTCTAGTTAAATTGATTAGGTAATAAAAAGGAGAATACAAAATGGAAGAATGTAAAGAAATTACCAGACCAACACCTGAATGCCAACTATATATGGTGTTACAAATAGATACCGTTAAAGATCTTATAAACAAAAACCACTCATTATTAGATAAAAAAATGGAATTGATGCTACAACGGCAAGAGGTTCAAGATCAAAATTACAAAGAATTATCTACACATGTTTTTGGGAATGGAAAACTGGGAATAAAACAATTAGCAACTGAATGGGAAGCACATAAAGTACAACACAAAGAAGTATCTAATAAAGGTTGGAAAATTACATGTATATTATTTCAAATAATAATGGTTTTGTGTTTAGGATATATTGCAAGAAAAGTATTTACAATTCCATTTCACCATAACGAAGAACAAACGGAGCAAATTCAACATGATCAAATATATCACAGCACAAACGATGTGGGTGCCTTTACCTGTCAGAATACACAATAAAGTAGCTTATTTACATCTACCGGGAGGATATTGTTCGGATGGAGCTACAGGTGTACCAGATATTTGTGTTTCTGCTTTTATGGTACACGATTTTATTTTCGCTAATGCCGGTCATGTATTTCTCAAATTTGAAGATGGCACAACTGATTATGTGTTTATAGATATAGGTAAAGCTGATCTTATCTATTGCAAAATATTAGCATTTAGCACATCATTCTTTCGTAGGTGGTTACGCTATATAGGTTTACGGATATTACGGCAAAATTATCCACCTAAACAAGCTATTAATATTATTGATGTGTCTGCTATAAATTCACCTGTTCAAATATGTCCACATTATCTGCTTTGCTGCTATCATCCAAACAGTCAAATAGATATGATATGGTGGGAAGAATTTCGATTTTATAAGGTATAACACATAAAAAAAGGAGAAATAAAATGCCAGCAGGAGATAGAACAGGACCAGCAGGAAAAGGTGCAATGACAGGTAGAAGATTAGGGGGATGTGTAACAGGCAAACCAACTGTTAGAAGGACGATAAGGACAATAGGAAGAGGACTTAGTAGAGGTTTGGGACTTGGACGTGGTAGAGGCCGTTAAATCGATTTAAAATCGATTCTAAACTAACGGTTTAAATTCACCAAAGTACTTCTCTTCCGCTTCTTTACGAACTCTAATTGCATCATTAATGTCGTCAAAAAAACCTAGATGTTTATTTTTGTCATTAACTTTTATTTGAGCACGCCATTTATTTAAGTTTTTATGCCAACAAACGCCGTGAACTCCAGATGTGTTGTTACTTGCCAATTTTGTTCTGTGTTGTTGATTTTCAGTATTACTACATAGCCGAAGATTACACTTCCTGTTGTCGAGTGTCACACCATTAATGTGGTCTATGTGCATATCTTTAGGTAAATTCATAACTAATCTATGCATCATTATAGTTTTACCTTCTACACATACTCTAGCATAGCCAAAACAATTAGTATTCCATCTATATTGATTCACTAGCGCATAATCTGACTCATCCACTTTAACTTCTTCTCCTGTAGATAAATAGATCGTGTCTATGCCGTTCCCATTAACACCATTATATTTGCTTCTTATATGGTTTCTATTGGGATTTATTTTATCTCTTTTCGCTTTATCATATTCTCTATTACATTTTTTACACAAACATCGATAACCATCTTTTCTAGATTTATCCTTCGAAAACTCAATATACTCTTTATTTTCCTTACATCTACAACACGTTTTCATAATTGTCCTTTAAACCTTTAAATCGCTTCTACGTAATTTATAACAATAACCTTGACATAGTCATCTATAACTCGTTCAAAGGGCACACAAGCGATATATTAGCCATTTAGGATGTAATTTAACGATTGAGTTGCTTCAATTTCTTTTTAAGATCTTCAATTTCCTTCTTTAATTCTTTCACTTCCTCTTTCAGCTGTTTGATCTCGAATTTGCAGGCAGAATAGAACTTTTGTAGATCCTGATCCTTTATATCCCCATATTTATATTGTTTTGTGGTTTTTCCCATCCTAGTTACAGCACGTTCACCATTTGATCCAATTCGATGACCAATTCTTCGTCCACCAAAACCATCAGCATGACAGGTAGTGACACATATTATCATAATTGCTATCAATGTTTGTATTTTCATTTATTTATCCTTTGTATGCTTGCTTTTGATTCGTAACCCAATTTGCCAGCGATCTCACTGTTTTATCTTTTGAAGTTATTGACGGATATTTTCCACCGTTATCCTTCAAGTATTGTTTTAATGCTTGGTAGTTTCTCTCCCAGTTTACCTCATTCTTATCCACTCCGGGAATAAGTTTTATACGAGTATCTTCCTTATTGTCCTGCAAAAACTTCGCAACTTTACGTTCCTGCTCATTTTTTGATGAAACTGAGGGCATTCTAAATTTACTATCGTTCATTTATTCTCCTTATTTTGTTATTGAGAGTGTAACAATTGCTCCAAAAATGTTGAATGCTGATCCCCATTTAGCCTTATACTGAGATTGCATCATCCAATTCTCAGCAGTCCATAGCGTTTGGAGTTGTTTTGTTGACAATCCCTTAAATGGAGTATTCTCTACATCTGACGCTATCCTATAGAGATTCTCATCCGTTGTATCGTTATGTAGCATCTTTGCCGTTTTCAACAACCAACTTTTCATCATCTTATTCATAATAACCTTTCGTTATTTACCTTTTCTCATTTTCGATACGGCATCATAGCATAACTGGTTATCAAAGTCAAGCTATTTATTAAATAATTAATTCATGGAATATCTTTAAATTCTATCCATTCATTTTCATCATTTTGTGTTGATGCCTTATGTAATTTTCCGAATGAATCATAACAGGTATATATTGGTTTGTCAACATCTTTTTTGATCTCTATTTTTAGTATTAATCCACTTAATTTAAGGTTTTCTATGGCAGTTGCTAATCCACACAGTTCTACCTCTAACAAAAATTCCAATGATTTATCTTGCATTCTCCTCCTTTTTATAGTTAATACAACGACCTAGCAATTCATAGCAGTTTAATGTGCTATTCACTTTATCTTTCACCGGCTAACTGATATCCTGTAATTGTATAGTGGTACTCTCTAGATCCGATAACCGTATACGTTGGGAAATCATAATTAGTATTAATACGTCCAAAATTTGTTATTGTATACCCATTTTTAATATCACCTATCCGTGGCAATAATGCTAGTGCGTTATCGTTATCGTCAACATTATCATAGTTATAAAAAACTGTGACCTCTTTGACAAGTTGTGAGTCTACCTTTTTATAGTTAGTCACATCTTTTTGGACAATAAAATCACCTCCAATCTCAAATAAATCATATGCACAAATTTTGTTAATTTCTGTATTTTCTGTATTCATTTCATCTTCAATTTTCTGTCTAAACCAATTCATTTATTTTCTCCTTTATTGTATAACCTGCTTCTCTGTTAATTTTAGTGTTCTCATTTATTTATTTATTCTCCTTTATTTTTTCTGCGTTCTATAAGCTATATTCTCGATAACTTTTATATTCCCTTTAATTACTTTTACACAAGATGTTTATGGGAGGAATGAGTGTTCTTTGGCCTCGATGGATTTGGTTGGATCGATGAGTACAGGGACTTTTACGGTTTTGGAACGGACTTTACGACGTAGCCTTTCTTTAGTTCTAGTCATAACATGATCTGTAATTGTACGTAATATCTCCAAACGGATTTCGTCAGAGTCAATTGAACGATATTTTATTGCTAGATGCTTCATTAGTTGGCGATAAACTTCTTTAATATCACTGCGTAGGTAGTTGAGTTCATTCTTACTTCTATTCATTTTTACGGTGTCTATGGTCATTGCGTTAGTTCCTTATTTCTTCGATTGTACGGAATTATATTGTATCTATTTTATTTATCAAGCTTTTAGTTTTTATGTGTTATTATTTTACAGCACCATCTTCAGGTTTACGATAATTTTCTAATTCAGTTGATGATTCCTTTATATCAGCAATTTCATTAGGTGTTAATTTAAAATACACATTCATGGCACATCTAGGGAAATATATTATTGTATCATTTGTACTTGCACCGTCTACCATTGGATATTGTAATTGTACACCGTTATGCTCAACTATTCTATTTAGATTAAGGTGGTTCAATTTGCCACCATAACATACACCTTCAATATAATCAATAAACATTAAAATAACACACAGCTTATTCTTTTTTTGTAATTTTAGATATTCATGATAATTTCTTAGAGGAAACCCAGTATCAGGATATTTTGTTCTAACAATTTTTGTTTTAATATCTAAAAGAATTAATCTCCCATTTGTTTTATTAATGTATATTTTATCAATTGGGTGTGATTCGTCTTTATTCAAATCATCAGTTGAATACACGGTATATCCTTTTGAATAAAAATACCTATCAACAATATCTTCTCCTTTTTTACCAACATCATCGCTCTTGCAGAAAGATTCATTCATTCTCCAATCTCCATAATATATTATCATAGTGATCTTTTTCAAGCTCAATTGCAATATAATTTCTATTACAATTTCTTGATGCAATAACTGTGCTTCCACTACCAGCAAATGGATCTAACACAACTTCACCATCTACAGTTGAATTCTTAATAAGATACTCAAGCAATTCTACCGGTTTCTGAGCAGAGTGCTTTTTATTTGTTGGTATAGCATATTGCATTACATCGGGAGATACTGAATAATTCAACTTTCTTTTGCCAAAAGTTCCATTAGTGCAGAACCATATCATCTCATATTTACTAGCATATCTTGTATCAAAATCACATAATGTATGATTGTTCTTCACCCAAACAATAGGATTATCTTGAACCGTGAAGTACTTTGATAAAATCTCTTTGAATTCAAACATATTAGAATATCCTGTGAAGAAATACATATGAGAACCTTCTTTGCAGACTCTCTTTAATTCTTTACATGTATCATCTAATAGTTTCAATGCATAATCCTTCTTATCAATATATTGCTTGTTAAAACTTTCTCTTGAATCAACGTAATCTACCCCATAAGGCGGATCTGAAACAACACAATCAATACTATCAGATTCTAATTTCTTAATCTCTTCAACAGCATTACCATTTATGATATTCTTTAATTCTACACCAATTACTTGTTCTTTCCTATCATTAGATTCAACAGATTTAACCGCTTCTTTTACCGATTTTGCTTCACCACTATCGATTACAGAGAGTACATCCTTACGCTTGTCACCAGTCATTTCAACAAGCTTTTTAGCATCACTTATTTTGTTATTAAATATATCAATAACAACCTTTTGCTCTTCTTTAGGTAATTCCTTTACAGATTTAAGTACTTTAGAATTCTGTTCTTGCGTTTTACCATCTTTTTTACCAATATGTTCAGCAGCTAAATCCCTAGATGTACCTGACCCTATGGGGGTTTTACCCATAGGGTCTATCTCTTTACCAGCTTTCATACGAATTTCAGCTCGTTTAGCCTCAATCTCTTCCCACATATCATATTCAGAAATTAATTGAGATTTAGTTTTAATTCTATTCGCATTCTCTAATAGGAACAATTCTTCATATTCAAGATCAGTTTTACCACTAATTACTTCAGCATCAATATCTACAATACCCAATCCCTTACACGCCGCTACTCTACGATGACCAGATATAATTGTGTTATCAGGTTTCACAAGAATAGCCTTTATATATCCTGAACTCTCAATTCTATCAACTAGTTCTTTTACATCTGATTCACCATATATCTCACTGTTTAACGGATTCTCTTTTAATTTACTAATATTCATAATCTATTCTCCTTTACCAATTGCCACCATATATTTAATGAATTCTTTACCAAATATACGATCTCGAACATAAGCTGAAACGTTATTTGCTTGCATTAATAACCATGTATGTTCCTGTTTAGTCAAATATATTAACAGTGGAGCACAACGTTTCTCGTCTTCAGATAACCTCTTTCTACCTCGTTTCGCCATAACTATTCTCCTTTTAACTATATTATTGTTTCAAAACACAATTACATTATACACATTTCACACACAATTTCAATATTTTTTATTATATATTTTTATAGTGTAGTAATTCTGTGGAACGTTGTATAATGAGCACATAAAATAAAGTAATTTTCAAAAAGTATTTAAAGGAGAAACACAAGAGCATCACGAATATAGTTGATATGAAATGTGAAATAGATGTATAATGAGATAGAGGCTAAGCAAGCGTTATAAACTTGTTACGGTCACTTCAGTTCGTTCCTGACTGCCTCTTCTCTTCCTAAAATGAACGAATATGGAAAGAACTGTGATTAAATTAGAACAAACAGAGTCAAATGGTTTTAACGGCGAACCATATAATCTCAAAAATTCAAAGCTGATAGATATTGCTTTTATAACGAAACACCAGCAATTCTCTGAATTTCTACAACTCTTAGCTGACGAATATGAAACTTGGTATCGTTCAAATCATACCAATATCAACAAAAAAACTCTTTCAGATAACAAATATCACACCAAAACGCTATCTATAAATTTAATAGCTGCTAATGAAGAACTTAGATATGTATCACTTTCCAAGAACAAGAATGACTATAATAATCCAGATAAAAAAGGAAATAAGAACAAATTACTTGGTAAAGAATATGTTAGAAATTATGTTTCTTATAGAACTATGTTGTCTGTATTGGATTTCTTTGTTGAAAGCGGATATTTGACTCAGTATAGAGGATATTATGTTCGAAATGACAATAATTCAATTGGAAAAGGACTTAGAACTAGAATATATCCTACACCGTTATTCATTTCGAAACTTGTTACATATGTTCCTGTTAATAAAGCATATAGTTCTATTACATATGATCCTAATATAATTCAGTTAGTTTCACTTACTTCTAAAGAATCCAATAGTACTATATTCCATAATTTCATAGATAACGAATTAACATTGAAGTCTAGAAATTTGTTAAATGAATATAATGAGAAATTGGCTGAAACCAACATCCAATACCAACCAAATACAAGTCCTCTCTCCATTACTAAGAACACGTTGGAAGAACCTATTGCAGTAGAACGAGTTACAGAAGATTTTCGACCAATCAACAGAAGCTACTTAAAGCGTGTATTTACCAAGAGAAATGATCGCCAAAACTTCCATTGCGGAGGACGATATTATGCTGCGTCGGTACTTGGTAATTCTTGGCAGGGTATTACCAAATCAGAACGATCTACATTAACTATCAATAGCAAAAAAACAGTAGAATTAGATTATAAATCAATACATATCAACTTACTATACGATTTATACCTATTTAATAGAATACAGTCAGATCCATATGAAGTATATGTTGACAATATTAACGAAACGCTATTCGATGATGAACTGTACGTATCTGACAAAATACCAAGAAATATTAGTAAATTAATACTATTGACAGCAATAAACGCTAAAAACCATAAGGAATTACTATCTTCAATACGATATGAGATCAATTATAAAGATCAAAAACGTACACATAGAAAATATAAAGGAGTAAAGGAAAGCAAATGGTTCAAGGATTTAGAGAGTACAGTCAGAGAGGTAATAGCTAGCAATTCAGAGATAGCTGAGTTTCTCAATTCTGATAAAGGTATCGAGTTACAACGATGGGATTCAGATATCGCTACAGAGGTTTTAGAACATTTCACAAGAAAAGGCATTGTCTGTCTTCCAGTACATGACTCATTCCTCGTCGAAGAACAATACGAAAAAGAACTGAAAACTGTTATGGAAGATGCATATAAGTATGTTACTGGTAGCTGGTACGCACCTAAAATAGATAAGAAATAACAGGAGCTTTTGTATTACACCATAGTTTATGTATAATGGTGTGTACAAGTAGTAACCATCAAAGGCAGAGGAAACTCAATGAAAAAGGAAAATAGAGTGAAAACGATAAATATAAAGGTAACTGATCAAGAAAAGGCAGATATGGAAAAAATACAGGCATCTGGTATAAATCTATCACAACTAATACGTAATGCAGTTAAAACGTTCATATCGTCCAATAAAGCTAATCTATGGATACTCTGAAGCATTCTACTACTAAATTATCTAATTAAGGTTAAAATATGAGCACAGAGGCTATTACAGAGTCGATGATAACATATGCATCAACGTTGGAAACGAAAATCACAGAAAAAGATGCCGAAATCGAAATTCTCAAGCAAATTATCGAAACCAGAGATATTCGTGTAAAATCACTGGAAGAATTAGTAAAAATATTGGATTCAAACCAAAATAGATAGGAATACACAAATGAACGTATATGACGACGTACCAATAGTATTAGATCGCAAAATTGAGAATAAAGATGTTTTAGAATACCAAAAAACGAAATCACCTAAATTGTTAGATGTTATAGTCCAACGCAGATTACCAACTATAGGATGTTATACACAACTACACCATAAGGAGTGGATGGATATCTCAGTCGAGGATTTCCAACAGGAGATGTCCACTGCGTTAATGCGAGCAATCAATATTTTTAAACCAAATTATCGAGATTTTAACACTTTACTCTACACCTGTTTCCTCAACCACACCAGAAACATGATCACAGCTAGATTTTGTCATAAACGGAAAGCAGCAAAAGGATTAGTACCGATGGATGCTCCTGTTCAACAATCAAACCAAAAAGGAGAAACACAGGATTATAAAGCAATATTACCGTCAGAAATAGCTCACGAACAAAACCACTATGAACTCCAACAGCTCATAGAACATATTATAGATAAGTGTAAAATAGAAAAAACAGATACAGCTAGAGAGTGGTTACTTGGTATAGCTTATGGTAATCACAGCTTAACGCATACCGCAAATCTAGAACACAGAGTTATTTATCAAAGGCTATTTCGCTATCTCAAACGCAACGGAATTACACATAAAGATCTCAGGAAACTAATCACAACATAAAATAAAGCATTTTTCAAAAAGTATTTAAAGGAAAAATAAAAGATATCGAGAAGTATAACACCGAAAGAAACAAAAAGGAGGTGTTGTGTGAGCAGTTTTTCAGAGTTAGATTCAACAAAATTAGGTGACCGAGGAGAAGAAATAGCAGCAAAACGTTTAGAAAAAGTGGGATATACAGTAGCACAATTTACGAGAGGGATAAGTCATCCTGTAGATATTGTGGCATATAAACGTAATAAGATGACTTTTTTTGAGATTAAAACAAAAGCAAAGATGGAATATTATGAGGCTACAGGTATTGATGAGGCAGATCACGAACTATACACAAAATTAGCTGAAGATTATGGAGTGCCTGTAATTATCCTGTTTGTTGATTATCTAACAGGATCAATTTATGGCGGAAATATAAAAGATATGCAACAACACAAAAAAATACCTAGATTAAAAGCAAACGGCAAAGAGAACAGGAAAGTTGATCTCATCGTATATGATCTCACACGAATGAAAGAATTTTGCAAATTAACCGAGGAAGAGATATTGGAATTGGAGTCACTGAGCAATTCCAACTATAAACACGTAAATATCGATAACCAACATGAGGAGATAGATGTCTAGGATTTACACCAAGAAACAGAAAGCAGCACAATTAAAAGCAAAACAAGAAAATTCGGTCGGAAAAGGTAGCAAGGTTAGGAAGTTTGTAAGAGATAAATATGACACTAATTACGACCAAATTAAGTGGAGGTCTGATGAAAAATAAAGAATTACTAAAAAAAGCTATCACAGAAACAAAGGCATTTCTTAGGATGGACAGAGCTACTAAACAAATCTTCAACGAATCTAGACAAGTTATAAAAAATATGCAAGAACAAATCCAATCAGCACAATTCGAGATAATATGGTGTAAATACGTAATTGAAGCAGAGAAAGAAATGCAACAAGAAATCGTAGACAATCACATTAAGATGGAATTAGAGGTATAAATGGCTGACCGTTAACAAAAAGAGGAAAGATGCAGAAAATAAGTATTTTAAAGATTATACTAGATTGGAGGTATAAAATGGCAGATAAAAAGGCATTTTACGGACTGAAATTAATGTTTGGTGTACATGATAAACCGGATATAGTGGATATACCAACAAATTGTATCAAATATAGATTAAAACAAAAAAATACAGAATACGCACAAATATTTCTAATATATAACGACGGAATTGAGCAAAGATGCCTTTTAGATAACGAAAATGGCACATATAGCCCACATATGTTAACAAAATCTACTAGACGAGAAATAACAACACAATATCCATCATCAATAGGATCATCAAATGAAT
>Ga0222637_1000233_pt1 | contig 28221 bp, 30 predicted proteins | sample AntAcemetagen143_FD_181149 | JGI IMG/M metagenome (GOLD analysis project Ga0222637, IMG submission 181149) | Saline water microbial communities from Ace Lake, Antarctica - #143 | ecosystem: Environmental > Aquatic > Non-marine Saline and Alkaline > Saline | place: Antarctica: Ace Lake...
TATCGCCTGGGCAAGTGTCCTGATAGATAGTGTCTTGGCTAGGCCAGGTACGCCCTCAACCAGGATGTGGCCATTGGCGAGAATACCCACCAAGAGCCTGTCGATAAGATAATGCTGTCCAACTATCACCTTTTGTATCTCAGTCTTTAGCCTTTGAACGAACACACTCTCTTTTGCCACCTTCTCATTAATCGCGCTTATCCCTTCTGCCATGCTAAACCTCCTTTTTTAATTTAAAATTAAATCCTGTGATATATTTTGTCATTCTAAAGTACTAGACGCTTAGATCCTTCATTGCATTCAGGATGACATATGTTTTTATAGTTATAATACAATTTTATCCAAATAATAAAAAAAATCAATAGAAAAATTTATAACAGATTAAAATATTATCAAGAGAAAGTTATATCTGTTATTCGTTGAAAGGGCTCTTTGAAGTCTTTGCTCTTACAGTCATAATCAGCCATTGCGGAGAGTGCCTTACTGGTGGAGTTGAAGGCTATCCCGTAGCCCGCGTTCTTTATAAGTGATATATCCCCTTCGTTATCTCCGATACATATTGTCTCGCGAGGCTTAACCTTTAAAAGCGACTGGATATCTTTTACAGTCTTAGCCTTTTTTCCATGAACGATATTGACATCAACTCCTCCTGTGAGTATGCCTCTTTTCGCGAGTAGTCGATTGGTTAAAAGATAATCAAGAGAGAGTTCGCCCCTTATGCCTTCGCCGATATATTGTAATCCGGTAGAGACCGCGGCTAATTTGAAGCCTAGTTTTTTTAATTTTTTTATGGAGTTTTTAGCGTTTTTTGTATATACGATCGGTTTAAAGAGGTTGGTAATTTTTTCTTCGGGTAGGCCTTTCCAGCAGGCGGCGTCGAGTTCACAGAAGCGCTTGTAACTTATCTTTCCGGTGAGAAACCTCTCCTGATATTTTATTGCCATATCATCCCAGATGTTGAGTTTCTCATGTATTAGCTGCCATGAACTTACATGCCTTGTGATGGTTCCATCTATATCAAATATAATTAGCTTATATTTCATCTCTTCCCGGCAAGCTGGCCGCATGCGGCCTGAATGTCGTTGCCCTTTGACGCTCTTACCGTAACATCAGCTCCTGATTCAGTGAGCCGATTAACAAACTTTTCAATGCCCTTAGCAACAGGCGGCGTAAAGCTTAGACCCTGCACCGGGCTATAAGGTATAATATTTATCTTTGCCCAGAGCTTGCGCGCTATCCCTACCAATGCGTTCGCGTCTGACAGGGTGTCATTGACCCCTTTTAATAGCACATATTCAACAGTGGTCTTTCTATTGGATACCTTGGTATAATCATTGACCGCAACTATAAGCTCATTGAGGCAGTACGCCTTATTGATAGGCATCAGCTTGTTGCGCAATCTGTCATTTGTAGCGTGGATCGATATAGAGAGATTGATCTGCATATCAAGGTCTTTAAGCTTCTTGATAGCCGGTATTATGCCACTCGTTGATACGGTAATCCTCCTGGCGCCTATCGCCAAACCTTCCTCATGGTTCATGATCCTGATAGTTTTTATTAGGTTATCATAATTATCCAGTGGTTCACCCATACCCATGAATACATAATTTGTCAGATTCTGGTTTAAAAAGAACGCGGCATAAGTAATCTGGTCAAGCATCTCGGCCGGGGTAAGATCTCTCTGAAAGCCGTCTAAACCGCTTGCGCAAAAAGCGCACGCGTAACGACACCCTACCTGCGTTGATAGGCATATCGTAGAACGCTTGCCGGATTTGATTATAACAGACTCGATATATTTCTTGTCGTTGAGCTGGAACAGAAGCTTAATAGTGCCGTCAGAGCTCTGGTGTTGTTCAACGCTTAAAAAGCTCTTTGCTAAAAAGTGTTGGGTAAGCTTCTCTGTCAGCGCCTTGGGCAAATTTGTCATTAAGCTAAAGTTTCCAGGCGCCTTTTCATAAAGCCACTTAAATATCTGTTTTGCCCTGTATTTGGGCTCGCCCATATCAAAAAGAACATTCTTTAATTCATCAAGCGTAAAATTCTTTATATTGTTTTTTTTCATAATTAAAGTTACTTTGTTTTTATGTTAAGGATAAAGAGGTCGTCTTTTAAGTCATTATGCGCGAAGGCGTTGGCTTCGTTTAGAAGGTTTTCATTGAATATATCTACGCCTAAGCCACGGTTCTTGCTTATATACGCCTCTACTCTATCGGCGCCATATTCATCGCCTTTTAGATCTCTTGCCTCAATAAGGCCATCGGTAAATAAAAGAATACTGTCATTCTTTCCAAAAGGCACCTCGTTGTTATATGTTTTTTGATCATCCAAAGGAAGGCCTAAGAAACTTGTCTGAGCAGCTAGTTTTTCGAGCTTTGGATTCGCGCTGTGATATATATACTGTGGCGGATGTCCATAGCTTGAATAGGTAAATTTTCTGGATAGATGATGAAAATCAAGCAACCCGCAAAAGGCTGTCATATACATATTTAATTCCGAGAAGTTATTTAGCATGAATGTATTGACTGCCTTTAATATCTCACCGGGAAGTATATCGCTGGGTAGTTTCATCTCTTTTGCTAATCGTTCAAATTCAGTATTTAGGGCGTTTACCGTAAGTGCCGCGGATACACCGTGTCCTGTTACATCGCATATAATAAACAAGAGCTTATGCTTATCATAAACATGGAACTTAGCGTAATCCCCGCCGATGTAATGCATGGGAACATAGGTTACAGCTATATCCGCGAGGCTAGTACTCGTTGAGTGAGGTATTAGTTTTGAATGGACCTTGGTTGCCAGTTTGAGCTCTTTTTCCATCTGGTCGTTCTTCTCTTCTACATCCTTAAGCAGGATATAGTTTTCCAGGTCACGTTCTCGTTCACGTTTTATAACAACAAGGCTTACGACCGCCGAAAGAAAGAGCATGATGAATCCGTTTATATAATCTATAACCCCTGTTTTAATGACGGCGCCATTATAGACGTATTGTGGGATACAGGCTAATAAGGTGCCAAATGCTATAAAATGAAGTAGTGATACAAGCAGGCTCTTTAATACTGACCAGGGAAAGACAAATGAAAACGCGAATAGCATAAATATAAAACCCATCGCGGCGTCAAAAGGGGGTATCTGATAGGCGATAGAGTCTCTTGTCATTGTTAAAAGGACAAGCACTATAAAAAATAACGCGCTTATCTGCGCGGTCTTAAAAGTGCGTATCTTTCCTGCAAGAAAGTATGTTGCCAGACATATCATAAGCGACCATGTCCAGGTAAGCTGCATCTGATATGTGACTTTTTCTTGCAAGGCAAGCATGCCGATTATATCGCCTACAAAATTGCAGATGACTAACAAGAGCGCCGCTAATCTTAAGCGGCTTTTTATAAGCGCTGTCTGTTCTTTAAGAAAATCCCCTAAGAGATTTTCAGGTAACTTCTTGGTCTTATTGTTCATATGTGGGCAATCTGCTCTTATTTAGAAGACTTAAGTGAGGCCTTTGGAAGTCTCTGTAAATTTGATTATCTGATCCATCATCTTTACTGTTTCAACAGGGTACATACCGGCTGCTGTTTCGCCTGATAGCATAACATAATTAGAGCCATCATATATCGCATTGGCAACATCGCTGACCTCTGCCCTGGTAGGGCGCAAGTGCTCTGTCATGCTCTCAAGCATCTGGGTAGCGGTTATGACAAACTTCTTTCTCTGCTTGCATTTCTTGATAATCATCTTCTGCATTACAGGGACCTGGTATATCGGTAATGATATCCCCATGTCACCTCGCGCTATCATAATACCATCAGCAACATCAAGTATCTCGTCGATGTTTTTTATGCCGTCGCGGTTTTCGATCTTAGCTATGAGCTTAGCGTTTATATTGTTATCAATATGCTTGCGAATATTAAGTATATCCTGTTTATTACGCACAAAGCTCTGCGCGATAAAGTCAACCTTATGCTTTATTCCAAAGGCGAGGTCTAACTTGTCTTTTTCTGTGATATTTTTAAATTTCAGCTTTATATCGGGAACATTGACACCCTTATTGGTCTTTACCCTGCCTGATACTATAACCTCGGTCTTTAGGTAATTTTTTGTTCTCCCCTTTACCAGCAGGGTGATATTGCCATCATCGATATATATGAAATTACCTGTCTTGATATCATCCAAAGAGCCGTCATAATCAAGGGGTATGACCCCGTTAACAACAACTTTCCTCTTATTGGATAATAGTACTGTGCTTTTTTTCTCAAGGTCTATCCCGTTGCCGGGGATAGTGCCGATGCGTATCCTGTAGCCCTCAAGGTCCTGGAGTATCCTTACGTTGCGCCTGTACTTTTTGTTTATGGTTCTTACGATCTTTATGCAATTAAGGTGCTGTAAGTGATTTCCGTGTGAGAAATTAAGCCTCGCGACATCCATTCCGGCAAGCATCATCTTTCTAAGGACAGTGCTATTATCACTCGCAGGGCCCAATGTAGCGATTATCTTTGTCTTTGCTAATCTTTTCATAAAAATTTCCTAATTATTCAGTGCGTTCTGTAATCTCTATTAAATGGTAGCCGAAATCTGTCTTTACAGGGCCGTGTACTTTTCCGCATTCAGCGCTAAAAACTACATCATCAAACTCTTTAACCATCTGACCCGGCTCAAACTCACCTAACGTGCCGCCCTGCTTACTTGAAGGGCATTCTGAATGCTCCTGGGCTATCTGAGCGAAATCAGCACCTGCCTCAATCTTTGTTTTAAGGTCATTGCAAACATCTTCAGAAGCTACTAAAATATGACGTGCGCTTGCTTTTGCCATCTCTTCCTCCTGTTTTTGTTGATTTTAAGAAATCTCGGTTTCAAGTTTTGATACCAATTGATCGGTATCTTTTAGTGTTGCGACAGATATCATGTTGGAGCGCTTTGCCTCACTCATCAGAGACTTTAAGGTAGTAAGAAAGCGCCTTACCAGCGTGGCCTTTCTTTTTTGCCATGCCTCTTCAGGCTCTAGTTCCTGGCGCTGCTTCATAAATGACGTGAGATCTTTTTTTACGGTCTGCTCGTCCTTGCCCATCTCCAGGACACCTTTTTTTATCGAGGAGTAATCTTCCCTGCTTAAGTCCTTTTTATCGCGCGCCAGACGAAGCACATCAACAGACTGGTAAGTAGGGACTTTTGCGGTCTCAGCGACATCATTATAATCCTTCTTCAAATAAAGAGGCTCTTCTTTTTCAAGGAAACTATAGCTTCTTAAGAGCTTGATTGCTGTATCCTTGCGTATGCCTATCTCTTTGGCGGTGTAGGTCTCAAATGTCTCATAGCCCCATTCCTTGTACATCTTGTCTTTCCATACTGTGTAAAGCGCCTGGCCTAAGCTTATCCATGATGTCTTAAAGCCCTTGGCATTGGCGAGTATCTGGCCGCGTATGCTTTCGCTGTCAATATCGACCATCTTCTCCTCAAGTGTCCTAATGGATTTTGTCTTTAGCTCTTTCAATTTAATCTTCCTATGATGGCTGGTTGCTCTTTTTAATCTCACCTAATATCTCGCTTAACGTAGATTCAATCCTGCTAAGAATAGCGATCTGTTCCTGGTGCTTCATATCCTGCTGTTGTTGCATCCTTTTTGCCTCACCTGCAAGTTTTGTCATATTGCCTAAGTCGCTCATGTTAAACATGCTATTCCTCCTTTAATTGTATGAATGTTTATATTACCATAAGAATATACATATTGTAAAGTATTGTAAAGCAATTTTTGTTTTTATCTAAGGTACGGAATTAGACCGGTAAAGCAGGACTTTTTAGCTGCTTACCGGATAGCCGTGCTCTTCCCAGGCTGCGAAGCTACCCTCGACATTATATGCCCTATGCCCCCAGCTTCTAATCCTGATGACTATGCGGTCCGCGTCCGCTACATTCGATGAAAAGACGGCAATAACAGCACCCCTGTTAGTATTGCTTAAGACATTTTTAAGGTGGTCTTCATCACTGCCTATCTTGTCCCTTGGAAAGCGTATTGAGTTGGGTATATACTTCTTGCTAATCTCGTCGTTTTCCCTGATATCAAGTATAATAGTATCGCGCCCTTTAGTTATGCGCGTATATAATTCTTCTACATTAATAGACGGTGTCTCAGGAAGGAGTTCTTTTTTTGGAGGCTCGACTGCAGCGGGAGGGGCTTCTCCAGCTTCTTGCACAGAGGCCTGTAATGCCTGAGTGCGATACACTACACCGAGGTTATTCAGACTCTTCGCGACATCAGGATGCTCTGAACCTAGGATCTCTTCTCTTATCTCAAGCGCGCGCCTGTATAGTGGCTCGGCATCCTCGTATTTCCCCTGCGCGTAATAAAGTGTAGCAAGGTTATTCATGCCTTGGGCTACATCGAGATGATTAGGTCCAAAGGCCCGCTGCTTAATATTAAGCGCGCGTTTATAGAGAGGCTCCGCCTCATCATACCTGCCTTGCGCATAATAGACTGTCGCGAAGTTGTTTAATACTGTGGCAACTGAAGGATGTTCCGGACCTAGGGTCTCCTCAACAGAGACTACAGCTGTCTTCGCGATAGCTATAGCATAATCAAAATTACCCTCATTGTATAGCGCTATGACCTGCTGATCAAGGGCCTCCCATGTCATCAGCTCCTCAGCATAGGTTGACACACTTATATTAGCTATCCCAAGATATGCCATTGATAATAACGCAATTATTTTTATGCTCATAAAGCAGGGCGACGATACCAGTTAATAGTCTTCTTTATGCCCTCATCTATAGAAATGGCCGGTTTCCAATTGAGCTCTTTTATTGCCTTTTGTGGGTCAATAGCGCTTCTTTTCTGTTCTCCCAGTTTTGCAATGCCGTGCTTTAATTCCACACTTGATCCTGTCTCTTTTTTTAATCTTTCTGCCAGCTCATTTACATCGGTCTCTATACCTGTTCCGATATTAAATACTTCCCGGTCGCCTTTGGTTAATGCTAGTACATTGGCGTTTACAACATCATCGATGTAAATATAGTCTCTTGTCTGTTTTCCGTCGCCATTTATGACACAATTTTGGTTTTTAAGCATAGCGCTTGTAAATATAGCTACAACACCTGCCTCGCCAAGAGGATCCTGACGGGGACCGTAAACATTGGCATAGCGCAAAATGGTATAATCAATGCCATGTGTCTTCATGCAAAAATATAGATACATCTCGACACTGACCTTCGCGATACCATATGGCGACAGAGGTTGCAAAACATGTTTTTCGCTAGCAGGGAATTCAGTTTGTTCTCCATATCCGGCTCCACCTGATGATGCGAATATTATCTTTTTTACATTATGCTTAACGCACTGCTGAAAAAGGTTTATGCTTCCTAAGATATTTACCTGTGCATCGAAGATGGGGTCTTCTACTGATCTGCGTAAGTCTATCTGCGCGGCATGGTGATTTACTAGATCAGGTTTTTCTTTTTTAAGTATCTCATCTAATGCATTTTCTTCTATGCCGATCTTATAAAATCGCGCACTAGGATTAAGGTTACATTCTTTGCCAGTAGATAAATTGTCGATAACCGCCACGCTATGACCATCAGCAATGTATCTGTCGACTATATTAGAACCGATAAACCCCGCTCCACCAGTAACCAATATTTTCATCTTAATAAAACTCCTATTATTTATCTTTTGTAATCGTCTTCTAATCGTTCGATATCATCCTCACCGAAATAATCACCGGTTTGGATCTCGATAAACACGAGGTCATCCTTTCCTGTATTTTTTACTCGGTGGATGCAGTTACGTGGGATATCAATATGTTCTCCAACTGATAGAATAGAGTCCTCGCCATCTCTAGTCACTTGCGCGTTACCGCGATGGATAAACCAATGCTCTTCTCTTTTTTTATGCTTTTGAAGGCTTAGGCGATGCCCCGGATAGACAGTAATCTCCTTTACCTTGTGATCATTGCTATTTAAAAGGACGAGGTATTTTCCCCATGGTCGCTCGCCTATAGAGACCGAGTATTCTTTTTGGTATTCGTTTTTCATGTTTCCCTTGAGATCTTGGTTATCTTGTAACTTAAGGTGCCGGCAGGGACCTCTATCTTGACCTCGTCACCTACCTTGTGCCCGAGAAGAGCCGTTCCTACGGGTGAAGTTACAGATATCTTGTTGTTGGCGTAATCAGCTTCTGGCTCTGAAACAAGGGTATATACCTCTTCTTCTTTTGTATCTGTATCTATCATGCGTACTGTTGCGCCTATGAGCGCCTCATCAGAGGACATCTTGGACTCATCAATTATCTGTGCCTGTGCCAATTTCTCCTCAAGTTCGGCTATATGCTTCTCATTCATCCCCTGCGCTTCTTTGGCAGCGTCATATTCAGCATTCTCGCTGATATCACCGTGAGCGCGCGCGGTACCGATATCCGCGGATAATTTACGGCGCTTTTTAGTCTTTAAGTAGTCAAGCTCTGTTTTAAGTTTTTCATAGCCTTCCTGTGATAGATAAATCTTTGCCATTGCTGTCTCTCCTTTTGACTGTTTATTAGTCCTTGTTTAACTTTGATGACGTTCCTATCGGCGTAGGATATCGCATTACCACTATATAGCTTGATGCTATAAATGTTATTAATGTTGTAAGTTGTATGAGTTGGGATGCCCTGGAGCTTATATTGCCCAACTGAAACGCCAGTATGGCTATAAGCAAAGAAAATTCACTCAATTGCCCCAGCCTGAAGCCTATCTCTTTTGAAAATGGTTTCTTCTCCTTGGCAAGGATAAAGAGCTTTTTAAATAACCATGGTTTTACAACAAGAAATATCGCTGCTAATAACATCGCTATAAGTACCACCTCTTTAAGCGCCGGGATATCGAGTTTTGCCCCTAACGCAAAAAAGAACAACACCAGGAAAAAATCTCTTAAAGGTTTTAGCCTCTCGGTTATAAAGAATGATATCGGATGTCGAGCTAAGACAACGCCCGCGAAAAAAGCGCCTGTCTCATGAAACATCCCTATCTTGGCAGATATCGCCGCTATACCAAAGCACCATGCCAGACCCAGTATAAAAAGCGCCTCGTGGAAGCGCTCTACACGAAGCATTATCTTTCTAAGGACAAACTGCTCAAGGAGCACAAGAACAGCTATAAAGATAAGCAGTTTTAACATCAGCATGCCAAAACTAGCAAATGCGTTTCCGGGTAGGCTCATGCATCTTATATAGGCTAACACAACTATGGCTAAGAGGTCCTCCATTATAAGAACCGCTATGCAGATGCCACCCATCCTCTCCTGATGCAGGCGTGTAGTAGGCAAAAGCTTTATAACCAGGATAGTACTTGAGAACATAAGAGCAAGGCCTATGACCATGCTATCTATGACCGTAAACTTAAATATAATAGCAAATAGAAACGCTATAGCAAATGAAACTACACAGTTTGTAGCTGTGGCAAGGCCTGTTTTTTTAAATAATCCGAATAGTTTCTGTGGATGCAGGCATAGCCCGGCTAAAAAGAGCAATAATGTAATGCCAAGACTTGAAACAGCGCCGATAAATTCGAGGTCATGTATCCAGCCAAAGCCCCAGGGGCCTACTAACACGCCACAGGCTATGTATGCCAGGATAATAGGCTGTTTAAGAAGAACGGCTACATACGAGAGTATCGCGGCAACCACGATAATTACGCTTAGATCAAAGATGAACTGTTCCATTAACTACTTAACCTCTACTTCCGCGTTTTCGTCAAATGGATTGGTGCGTATAGCGAGTGAGAAAAGATACGGATAATCCTGTTTTAGGTGTTTCATATAAGCGAGCCATTCTATAACAAGAAGCCTGTATGCCCTTTTTATGTCATTACCAATATGCTCCTTGTCAGTATCTTGCAAAATAGAAAGCTCTTTCCTGAATGCCAATTCTTCTGTGAGGTGAAATACGGCCCAGAGAAGGTCTGTGAAGGTCTCGTGTTCTAAAAGATTTGGGTTTTCAAGGAGATTAAGCAGGAAATACCTCTTTTCAAGTAAAAAGGTTCTTAGTTTGGCGAGGTCACCCTTATCCAGGTTTATGCTGCAAGTATGCTGTTTAAGAAAAGTCCTTGCCTTTAAAAAATCACGCTTGGACCACTCTGTCGATATTATCAGGCAACCTTTCATGTCAGCGCACTCAGGGTCAAATGTTGCCAGCTTATCTATTAGCTCTCTTCCTGCCTCACTAAAAAACGCGCCGATTACCATGTTTAGCTTTTTAAGCATGTTGTTCTTTTCGCGATAACCTAAAACCTTTTCAAGGATCAACACGACTAAGAGTACCTCGATAAAGACAAAGCCTATATCACCTATAAGGTATATAAAAATATGGTGCGCGTCTCGAAATATAAGAAAGTGCACGAAATAGACTGCTGCTGAGAGCCCGACAAGGCATATTCCGAATACAACCTGCCAATCAAATAATTTTTTCATGTAAGTCCTTTTTGTGCTCTTTTAATCATAAAATCTACAGCTTTGCAGTAATTTATAGGTTGAATCTTTATCTTTGGATAGGAAGCCTTAAAAACCCTGAATATCTCATCTGCAAAAGCCTGCCCTACTGATTTAACCCTGTTAAAATCCAGGACCACTGTTTTGAATTTATCGAGGCCTGCGGTAAGTCTCCTCGCTTGTGATCTTGAGATATATTCGATATTTTGATGATAGAGCTTTATGTATACTTTTGTCGTGCTAAACTTATAATCCTTGTCTGTATATTGATTGAATATATCAGCTATGGTTTTTTTTGAATTCTTATTTATATTAAATGATACTTTTGTGCCCTTTTTATATTTTATATCCTCAATAAAAATATCATCTATCTTATTGTTAATAATCAAATGGATTTTGGAGCTCTCTATGCTGAAGATATCAGCTGCCTTTGAAGTAAAAAATATGCCTTCGCCACTATGTCGCGAAGGCATGGTAGTGTTTTTGCCTTTTAAAATTTCTGTGAGAGCCTCATAATCATCATGCAGTCGAAGTTTTTTTCGGACATGTTCAAAAATACCGATACCATTGTCTATGACATCAAATTCAAATGCGTTTTTTGTGATATTTAGGCTGATATTTATATAGCTTGAATTCGAATGCTCGATAGCATTGTTTAGCATCTCAGTAAAAGCGTATCTTGCTATACGTCTAGCATTGCTTTGTAATTTTTTTATAGGTATTGTATATGCCGCTTTATCATAAACAATATCTTCCTGAAGATTTTTATTTAATAACCGCGCTTTGTATACCTTATTATCTTTTTGAAGCGCTGCGGCGGTCTCTTTTGTCCTTATTACATAATACGCACCTCTTGTACTACCTATTTTTATAAGCTTATTATTGTTAACTAATTTTTGTAGATATGAATGCGCTGCCTGGCGTGAGATAGCACATTTTTTGGCCAATGAACCAGTATCTATCTTGCCGTGTTTTTTTGCATCTTGCAATATTATATCGTTAATATTATTCATATTTGCATAATATCATTATTGTAAAGTATTGTAAAGCATTTATTGATTTTATTGTAAAGCAATTAATATCCTGTTATTCATCAAGCCTGATAAGCAAGTTAGGCATATTTAAGTCATTTAACGCTTATAATCGCTTCATTTTTTGATACAATTATACGCTATAATCGCTTCAGGGTTTAAGGTGCAATTTTTTATTGCTTACCTGCGCAACTTGGCTAATAAACGCAGTATCTCCAGATAGAGCCATACAAGGGTGACTATTAACGCGAATGCCCCATACCACTCCATATATTTTGGCGCACCTACATCAGCGCCTTTTTCTATGAGATCAAAATCCAGCACAAGGTTTAATGACGCTATTATTATAACAAAGACACTAAAACCTATCCCAAGAAGGCCGTTGCTATGGATAAAGCCTATATTCGCGCCGAAAAAACTCATTACCATGCTGACAAGATAGACTACCATTATACCACCTGTAGCGGCCACAACACCCAATTTAAACCTCTCTGTGACCTTTATCAGGCCTGATCTATAAGCACCCAACATGCAAAGAAGCACCGCGAAGGTAAGTGCTACCGCTTGAATGACTATCCCAGGATACTGCGCGTTGAAGTATGATGATATAGTGCCCAGCAGAACGCCTTCTACAGCCGCGTAAAGAGGCGCTGTTATAGGCGAGTACTCTTTCTTAAATATTGTGACCATGGCGATAATAAGCCCGATAATCAATGACGGAAATAGCAACATGGCTGATGCCTGTTGATGGCTCCATACAAGGCTCGCTGTTATAAACGCTATTATAAGCAGTAAAATAGTCTTATTCGCTGTGCCTGCAATCGTCATTGTCCCGGCTGAGCTATCCGTGCCTTGGCGCGTGAATGCATCGCCCCTTAACGCCGGATTACCTGATCTTAACATCTCCTGCCTCCTTTTTCTTGGTTAGTCCCAATTTCTTTAGGAACCAGTTTCTAATACTAAATTGCACCCTGTACCTCTGTCTGCATAGTTTATTGGGGAGTAGCTTCATAGGCTTAGCATATTCTAACAGTTGATCCGGCGCCTACGCTGCGCAAAGCGGGCAGATTCAGATTATCCACATGACCGATAACAATAACCTTACTCGCCGGAACCGGCTGCTCAGTAACACTCAACGGAGTCTTACCAAAAAAAAGGCAAAGGCACCGATCTTCGGGCCAATAGGCTACGTCGCCTATTGCTAGATCCGCTGTAAGAGATTGGACCGGGGCGTCAACATCGATATTACAATATATCTCATCGCCCCATACCATTACAGCAGATGTTAAAGGCAGTGCCTTATCTATGGCTTGTAATGTTGGATTGTCAAAGGATCTTACACTAAGATCGACGCCTGCCTGATTTATTATTATTTTTCTCATATAAGGTTACATCACATTTATAATTACTGTGCCCCATATAGTAAGGATTACATTGCCAAACGCGTATGGGATAGCGTATCCTAGCGCGGGCATTGCGCTATCTGCCTCTTCCTTTAGGGCATTAAGGGCAGCTGTTACTGTACCTGCCCCTGTCAGGGCACCGAATAGAAGTACGGGATTGACCTTCAATATATATCTGCCGAATAAAATACCTATTATATGCGGCGTGAGCGAGAGTATTACCCCGGCAAAGAATATAGACATCCCTGTTGTCCGAAGCGCCTCAACAGCCTTTGGCCCTGCCATAAGTCCTATGCAAGCTACAAAGAGCGTTAATCCCAGATCAGTGAATATCCACTGCGCGCCTGTTGGTATCTGGCCGAATGTTGGGTGCATAGACCTTAACCATCCGCACAAAAGCCCAGCGACGAGTATACCGCCGCCTGTGCCTAATGTTATAGGAATACCGGCTATCGGAACAATGATAAGGCCTATAAGCGTACCTATAACACAGCCAAGGGCAACTGTAATAAGATCTGTCGTGGTAGTCGCTCTTTCAGGATAGCCGAGATGACCGACTAGCTTCTCAACATCCTTTTGTGCGCCTGTAACCTGGAGCACATCGCACTTTTCAATAATCGTATTTTTTGTAATCGGTATCTCATGGCCTTGTCTTGTTATCTTCTTTAAGAAACAGCCATGGCCGAAACTCTTGCTCAATACCCCTAATGTCTTTCCCGCTGCCTGCTTATTAAGAACGCATATATCGAGTATTTCACCTACGACATCTATGACATTCTTATCGTCTACCTCAGTGCCTAATCTCTCTACGGCATTTAGGAACTGACCTCTATCACCGATAAGCGCTACTTCGTCATCCTTGTTGATAATCGTATCAGGTGTTGCCTCAACAAGCGTGTCGGCACGTTTAATCTTCTCTACCGCGACATGTCCAGGAAAACTCGATTCGAGAAACATGACAGATTTGCCTGCTATGTTATCATTATTTATCTTATACGCGCGTAAGGTAAGTTTTTTATACCACGAAAAGAGCTCAGGAGATTCCGGGGCGTTATCATTGCCAGACATCTCCGCTTCTAATTTTTTCGCCTCCTTCTTTAGGTCTATGCCCATAAGCCGCGGAACGAGCTTGAAAAATATAACTAGCCCGGCTGTACCGAATATATAGGTTATGGCATAGGCGATAGCAACATTGCTTTGCAGAGTCGCTTTATCAGCCGCGGATACCGCGAGGTGTTTTATAGCGCCCTCTGCTGTTCCTATGACAGAGGATTGCGTAAGGGCTCCACCTAAAAGGCCTGCTGTTATGCCTCTGTCAAAGCCAAAGACTTTACCAAGCAATATAGCTATTCCAAGGCCGGTAAACGTCACAACCAGGGATATCCAGATATAGTTTAGCCCCTCTTTCTTGAGCGCCCCGAAAAATTGCGGGCCTATCTTATAGCCTATGGTAAATATAAACAGGGCAAATCCTACTGCCTTAAGAAGCGGCGGCACATTAATATCCATCTGCCCAAGCACAAGAGCGGCGATAAGTACGCCCGCTGTTGAACCCATACTAAAACCGAATATCTTTAACCTACCTATAAAATATCCGATAGCAATAGCAAGAAAGACAACTATCTGCGGATTGCTTTTTAAAATATCCAGAATATTTTCAAACATAGCCTCTCCTTTTTAGGATTCTCTATTTTTGCCCTTTAACGCGGCCACCTTGGCAGCCTTGCTTAGGACTGATTTTGCTGTGGCTGCCAGTGCTTGTAATATTTATCGAGTAGCTCTCTTACGCCCTTGCCTATCTTCTCGTATGCGGAATCATCGAGATTGGCCAGAGAGACCCGTATAGACATCTTTGGTGCGTCAAAACCGCCGCCATCCATTAGCACGATCGATTTCTCCTCGGCAAGGCGCATAACAAAGTCTATCGGTTCATAACTGCTTAGTAGAAAATCCGCGAATTCTTTACCATAGGTATCTTTTGCCAATGTTGGAATGTCTATAGTTGTATAGTAATGAGCGTCAAACTCATTAGACGGCGGTGTCATGCCAAGAGCAGCGTATAGAGTCGTAAATCTCTTTGTAACGACCTCTTGGGCGTGCTTCTTATATGTGCCATCCTTATCAATCAAGCAGGATAGCGCAAATAGGGTCATTATAACCTGCTGAGGTGTTGATAGACCTGCTGTATGATGAAGAGCTACAGAGCGGCTGTCTGCTACCATTCTGTCTATTAGTTTCATATGATCAGGGTCAAACTCTACACTCGCGTAGCGGTTGTGTAGTTCTGTCCTATCTTTTTCAGGTAGGGCAGCTATCGCTTTATCAAATACATTATCTTCATGTATGCCTATTACGCCAAGGCGCCATCCTGTGGCTCCGAAATACTTTGAGAAAGAGTACACAAGGATTGTATTCTCAGGAGCTACGGCTGCCAGGGACCTGAAACCGTTTACAAATGTACCGTATACATCGTCTGTAAGGAGTATGAGGTCTTTCCTCTTTGTCTTAACGATATCAGCTATCTTATCGAGTGTCTCCTTATGGATGCTTACTGATGTCGGATTTGAGGGGTTTACCAGAAAGAATGCCTTTACCTTAGGGTCTAGGAGCTTGTCGATCTCGGAAGATGGATATTGCCAATCAGAGTTTTCATCCTGCTCGATATTCAATTCCACAAACTCATAGTCATTGAGGCGTGGGATCTCTATATATGGCGTAAATATTGGCGTACCGATGGCTATCTTGTCGCCCTTGTGCAGGAGCTTATTCTCCATAAGGCTTGAAAAGATATAATCCATCGCCGCTGTACCGCCTTCGGTAGCAAATAACAGGAACTTACCTTGGGGCGGATTGTTCGCGCACATCTCCTGCTCTAGATATTTATGCACTATCTCTTCAGCGCAGGTAAGCATCCTATCAGGGGTCGGATAGTGGTCTGCGATAATCGCGTCTACCATCTCGCTTATAAATGTCTCGGCATCTATTTTTAGGGTATCTATTACATATGAGTACGCTTTGCGCAGAAAATCTATGCCTGGGCTTGAGGTGTTCTCGTTCAAGAATGCCTCGAACCTCTTATTTATGCCATCCTTTACAGGTATGCCTCCGAGTGTCTCTTTATGAGAGACTTTTTTTGATTCCTCAACGGCAAATAGACCCAATTGGAAGAAACCCTGCCTTGGGGTTGTGGCGACCCAGTTTGGATTACCGCGGCCTGCGTTAAGCATCATCTTTTCGTGGTGAGCAGTAGCCATATCAATGAGCTTATTCTTAAGCTCAAATGGGCTTAACCCTTCATATTTCTTTTCCATTGTTGAGGTTATCTTCATGTTGCCTCCTTTTTTTTAAATAATATATAGTTATTGTACGCTTTGGAGGCGGGCTTTTCAAGATAAGAATTGCAAAATTATTAGAAAAAAAAGGGAACGGCTCTATTCTTCACTGCGTTGTTTTACAATAAAGAATAAAGACATGCCCTTTTTTTGTATTTTTATATATTTATACTTATTTCGCGAACTTATTATACAACCAGGCGATCGCTAAGCCGCCTATGCCTGCATCCGCAAAGCCCCAAAGGCCACCTATAACGCTTCCTAAAAGCGTAGGCGTATAACCTATGTATAAGGTTGCCATAGCGCCTTCAACGCCGGCACCCCAATCACTAAAGGTGTTCATGAGCCCTAACGATAGCATACCAAGTCCCCAAACGATACCACAGGCAAGTCCAAATGCTTTTACATTAAGCTTCATTTCAGTACCCCCTTTATTCGGTGTTCGGTTTCAGGTTTCCGGTTAAATTTAGTTAGCCGGGCAAAAATTAGTAACCGCTGTCTTCTCTGAACTGCCATCAGCAGATACAGGCTGTGCCGCTATCTTTTTTCTCTGCTCTTTAGCCGCCTTTACCTTCTGCTCATCTCTTTCTGCAGCTTTTTTCATGCGCCATAACTTTAGGTTATTCTTATATTCTTTTCTGGCGACATCCATCTTGGCAGCGACTACATCCTTGTCCACGGTATATTGTTTGCGTATAACTAGTTCTTTGTCCTTTGCCTTGGAAAGTATTTTATTCTTAGTAGATGACTTCTGAGTCATATCAGTTATAGCGGCGATCTCACTGTCAGCGTCTTTTCGGATCTTCATGACAGCATCGTCGCGCTTCTCCTTCAATACGCTAATCTCTGCCTTTAACTCGTTGATCTTTGCCTTGTATTCCTCGTTATCCGGGTCTTTTGCCAGGCGGTCTATCTGCTTTGTCAATCTCTTTATAGCCTTCTTACACACATGGTACTCAGCTTTAATCCTGTTGTTCTCAACAGTGAGTGGTTTCTTATTTTTATAATATTCTTTTCTTAATTTTTCCTGCTCTATCTTGGATGTACGGATATATTCTTTTTCATCGGTATCTGCTTTGTCTTTTAAAAGCCGCTGCCTCATCGCCATGTCAGCGACTTCGTACTCGCTTGCTAATTTTTTCAACTTATTCTTCTGCACTGTTAGCTGCTTTGTGAGCTTGATAAGTTTTGCCTGCTCCTGCTTTAATTCCGCGGCATAATCTTTCGCGGCAAACGAAGCAGCCGGCACGCAAAGCGTAAGCGCCATAACAAACATTAATATCTTTTTTACCATCTTTCCCTCCCCTTTTTATAACTCTATGATTTTAATTATTTTACACTTTTTTATTGCTGATTACAAGACAAAAACTAGTTCACCATATAGTAATCGTAGCTTAGGCGCGCGATATTTGATATAAGTTTTTTTGAGCTCCGCGCACTCTTATTCTTATGGCTTATAACTACGCAAATAATAAAGTCCCCGTTATCCGTAAAAACAATACCAACATCATGACAGGTACCTTTTTCAAGACCTGTCTTATGTGCTACTACCGTATCTTTAGGAAGTCGCCGCGGTATCCTGGTTCTGGATCTCTGCTCCTTTAGTATCTCAAGACATTCCTGGGATATCTCTTTATCTATAAGCTTACCCTTGTATATCTTTTCAAGAATATTCGCCATGTCTTTGGCAGTGGTATAATTCTCTATGCCTTTGTCGCGTGAGCGCATATCCATCATAAGGCGCGAGAGGTTTGTATCGGTAAGTCCAAACTCCTTAAAACAGGTGTTGAGGTAATCAAAGCCCAAAAGCTTAATCAGCATGTTACTAGCTGTGTTGTCGCTGATTGTGATCATAAGGTCTATGAGCTGGGTAACGGTAAAGGTTGTGCCTGAACGCTTATTCTTTAAGATTCCTGAGCCACCGGTCTTATCAGACCGCTTCAGTGGTATCTTTTGATCAAGCTTTATCTTGCCTTCCTTTGTCGCATAGAAACATGCCGCCATTATAGGTATCTTTACTATGCTTGCTGAAGGTATCTTTGCCTCCGGGGCGATAGAGATAAGCCATGATTTCTTTAAGTCCTTGATAATGACTGACGGGCTGCCATTAAAATCCTTTACTAGGTCAGCGACCTCATCAGACAGTGCGTTCCAGCGGGCTCTCTCTTGCTTGTAGGAGGCGTAATGAATAAGGCCTATCCGTGCAAGGAAAACAACGCATAGTAATAGAACTATTGTTATTATATGTTTTTTCTTTATTCGCATTTGGTTAGTCTTAAGAAAGGGTTTTTATTTAGAAGATTGTTTTTGCTTGTTAATCTCGTAACAGAATACGGCCGCGGCCATCGCGACATTTAGCGAAAGCTTGGCGCCTTTCATGTCGAGGGTTATGCTTAAATCGAGGTGCTTTTGTATAGCGGGTTTAATACCACTGCCTTCAGAACCGAGTACAAGTGCCAAAGGAAAAGGTAGGCTCGTGGTTTGTATGCTGTCACCGTCGTCTACTACCGTACCCGCGATCCAATAGCCTTGTTGCTTGGCATTTGAAAGAGCGTTTAATGTATTGCTTACCATCGCAACAGGGGTATAGTTTTCGCCACCGGAGGCAACATGCATGACAGTATCATTTACCTCGCAGCTTGAATGCCTTGGTATGATGACCGCGAATCCCCCGGTACAAGCGGCGATCCTTATAATAGAGCCAAGATTATGTGGATCTTTTATATCGTCTAGAAATATCAGGGTAGGCCTGCTGCTGTTGTTTGGCGAGGTCAAGGTATCAAACTCAGTATATTTAAACCTTACAACCTCAGCGATAATGCCCTGAAGCCTATCGGCGCGCTTTATCTTATAAAGATCTTTTTCGCGCATCTTCCTAGTAGATACATCTTTGCTGCGTATAAGGTTTACAATGTGCGATGCGTTAAAAGTATCCTGTAGATAAATTGTTTTTATGCTTTCAGGATTAGTGATAAGGCGCTCACACACTGAATTCTTACCATAGAGATACATACTGTTCTTTGCCATGAAAGATTACCCGTTAATCTATGCACCTTTTAAGGTGATTTAGTTCATATTTGAGAGCGCTTCGGTAAGTATCGGCATCAATGATTCCATCTCGTCCTTCGATACGCGGCCTAACTTAGCAAACTTCAGGTTATCCTGCTTGTCTTTTGTCTCGCGTGAAATCTGTATCTTTTTTTGCCCGCTATTGTAAGAATATATACTTACTGTAAGGCGCCCGCTATCAGTATCCTGTGATTTCGCGAACAGCTGTTCATCCAAACTATTATCGTACGGCATTACTCCCCCTTTTTTTTGACTGCGATTGAAGAAATAGAATACAATAGAAACCCTGTTATGTCAAGCGGTCTCTTTATTAAAAATACGGTAAATAAATATGATTATACCGCTTGATAAGATGGCGGCTATGAACAGGGTAACGGCAATAGCTATGTTACCCAAAAGAGCAGGCTTAATTACCAGAATTGCACCTAAGAAAAGCATCATCATGCCTGATACTAGTTTTAAGATTCGTCCTTGTCGCTGAGACAGCTTTTTCTGCCCTAATGTGCAGGTAAGTATCAACAGGATTAATATTAACGGGATGACATAAACTATATTATATAGAACTAGATACATGTAATGCTGCAAAGATGGTAATTGCTCCATGGTCAGCACGCGTGTATATATCATAGGAAAACCCGGGGTGCAGAATAATTCATATATATTAGCCATTACCCCTAATGCTATAGTAGCTAATACTATTGACAGAAAAGACCCTCTCTCTATTGTATTTCTCATGCGCTCAAACAATTTAGGCCTTGCCTGCTCTGAGATAGTAAGGGATACGCCTTTTTTAAAAAAGAAAAAATCTTTTATATTGATAAGAGCAATAATAACAGCGATTGTCCCGGCTATAGCTGTGACTATTTGAAGATGTCCGATAATAAGAAAAAGGTTAAGCCACGCTGCCATGAATAAAAAATAGATAAAACCGGAAAAGAATATAAATATTCCGCCAACAAGCAGCATCCTTTTTCGTGAACCGGTACGTATCAATAGGCTCAATAGTATAAGCAGAACAAAAAAAGCGCATGGGTTAAACGCGTCAAAACCACCGATAAGGACAGTAAATATTGGTAGCGAAACCTTAGAGGGCTCGATCTCGCCAAAAAACGGAACGGTCACGTTCTTTACCTCTTCCGGGGAGATAGCTTTATCTTGCGATAAAGCAGATGCAGTCTCTGTAAATGGGTCAGCGCACTTATTTTTAAGACAATACTCTATTCTGTTTTTTATCTCTTGGGCAAAAGAAGCATTATATCCAACCCAGCTTTTATTATCAATAAATGTGGTAGGAACGACGGGTGAACTTATGTTAAAGTTCCTGGCAATTCTCGAAAAGATTATCGCGTTGTCTCTATTGTTTAGCGATTCGTAGGATTCAATCTCAATCTGAGGATATTTCTGCTTTAGGTTCTCCAGGAGAGCTTCTTGCTGTTCGCATTCCCTGCAACCTGTTCCCCAAAAAAAATATACTATAACTTTTTGCGAATCTTGTGAATTTGCGGCAAGGACAAAATTAGTTGCTAATATAAAAAAAACGGCAAGCAAAATAAATTTTAAGATCCGAATCATTATTTTGTTTCTATATTTAATCATGTTTGAAAAAATCCTGGAATGCCTCATCCAGACTATTTTTTATATCGTCGGTCAACGCTCTTTGACTGGCAAGTTTCTCAATTAACTGTGGCTGCTCTTTAGTAAGATAGCTATATATCTCTTTTATAAATTTTTCTCTTTTTTCTTCTTCTAAAATTTCTGGTATATTTTTATGAAAAGCGTAAAAAATAATAATCTCTTCTGCTAATGACAGGGGACTGGCTTTATCCTGAATAAAAAAGTCCCTCAATGTCTCTCCCTTTTTTAACCTTAATTCCACTTCTGCCGAAAGCTTGGTCCTTATGCGTGTTAAACCCGCTAATTCCTTATATTGTGCGGATTCTTCTTTTAGCTTGGCTGATACCTCTTTCATAGCCGCGCATTGGACTTTATTCCCGATTCTTGAAACAGAAAGCCCTAAATCAATGGCCGGTTTAACCCCATCATGAAAAAGGCCTGTGTCCAAATATATCTGCCCATCGGTCATTGAGATAAGATTTGAAGGAATAATTCCCGTAAGGTCTCCTTCCTGTGTTTCTACAATAGGCAAGAACGTCATAGAGCCACCGCCTTTTTCTACACTTAATTTTGCCGCCCTTTCTATCAGCTGGGAATGAAGATAAAAGATATCACCAGGATATGCCTCCCTGCCGGGGCACCTCTCCAAAAGCAGAGAAATCTGGCGATAGATCCAGGCATGCCGGGTCAAATTATCAAAAACCACCAAAACATCTTTTCCTTGATACATAAAATATTCCCCTAAGGTAATTGCTGCATAAGGAGAAACATATTGTTCTGCTGGAGAGTCAGAGGCAACAGCTCTGACAATAATACTATACTCTAACGCTCCTTCTCTATCCATCTGCTGAATAAGTTTTAAAAACGGCGAAAAACTTCCGCCTATCCAGCAGAATATACAGATTACATCTTTTCCTTTCTGGTTTAAAATAGCATCCAATGCCAATGTAGTTTTGCCAGTAACCCTGTCTCCGATAATAAGTTCTCTCTGCCCCTTACCCAAAGGAATAACAGTATCAACCGTCTTGATCCCCGTAAGCAGCTGTTCACTTATAGTCATTCTATCCATTACGCCTGGCGCATCTCTAAAGATAGACTGAAAATCATTCTCTTCGATCTTGCCTTTTCCGTCTACTGGCCGGCCAAAGGCATTGACTGTTCGTCCGATAAAATTATTCCCTACCGGAATTTCAAAAATTCCCGGTTCTGCATAAACTGCTTCGCCTATATTGAGCCTAGTTTCATCTCCTAAAACCAGGGCTGAAACTTTATCTTCAGTAAAACCGATTACCATTCCCAGCAGGTCCGGGCCCAATTCAACCAGCTGGCCGTTTACACAGGAAGGGAGGCCGCTTATATTGACTATCCCTTTTGTAATCTCCTTGATTGTACCTGTATCTTTTATCTCTAAGGGTGTTATTTTCATTATAATGTCTTCGCTTTATCTTTTATCATGGGTAGAATTTTCTTAAGCTTGTTTTTTATGGAGCCATCGATCACAAACCCTCCCAGCTTTATAACTAAGCCGTCTATTATCGTTTCATCTATGCTCTCAACCAGCGTAATATCTCTCTTCAAACTAAAAGATAAGGCTTCTTTTAATTTCTTTTTTTGGCTCTCGTTTAATGCGTAAGCGCAAACAACTTCAGCCTTGCCTCCTTCTACCTTTATCTTTTTTTCATCCAGCTTTTTTATCTCACCGATTAATTCATCGACAAGCTTGATATGCAAATCCCGCTGATTCTGCTCTGTAAAAATATATTTTATCATGTCAGTGGCCAAATATACCGACTTTTGCTGCATCTCTAAAACAAGTTCAGTCTTCTTCCTCTGGCAATCTCTTACCGCATCATCGATCAGCCTTTGCGCTTCTTTCCTGGCGATTATATACATATTTTCCTTCTCTTTCTCAGCCTCTTTTCTACTCTGCTTCTTTATATCTTCTGCCTGCTGCTGGCCTTCTTCAATCTTCCTTTTGGCTTCTTTCTCTGCTCGCTCTAATTCTTCTTTTAATGCTCTTTCCTTCTCCATGTTCTGCTGATTAAGCTGTTGCAATCTTTTTAGAGCCTGTCCGATATGAGCGTGCAGTAACCATCTTAAAAATAAAACTATAAAAATAAATGTAGTCAACTGTACCAGAATCAATTGCCAAATCGGCATCGTAACTCCTTGTTTTAAAATAAATCCTAAATCCTAACATCTAAATACTAAACAAATTCAAAATCCTAATTTTCTAAATTCAAGACTTCTGTTTTGAACATTCGAATTTTAAGTCATTTGATATTGTTTTAGAGTTTAAGATTTAGAGTTTAGAGTTTAGAGTTTATATTTCATCCCCCAAAAAGATTATACACTATAAGCAGTCCCATAATAGCAATTGTCTCCGCAAAGATAAAAGCTAAAATCATAGAGATTAAGATCTTGGGGGCTGCAGAAGGATTTCTGCCTAAAGCTTTTACGCTGCCATAACCAACTAATGCAATTACCCCTGACGGGCCTAAAGTGCTGATTAACATTATTAAGATAATGCTAAATGTCTTCACCCCGTTAGATACTCCTTTTCAGTTTGTTTCGTTGCTTAATAATACAATAAGATATTAAAAAATGGATGCCAGTTAAATTAAAATATCTAACAGGGTTCACTTATCCATATTCTTATCATAAACACATAACTGGTCTCTTCCCAGCCGTTTTGCGCGGTAAAGCGCCTTATCAGCTTTCACAACCAGGACTTCTTTTACATGAGTATCATCCGGAAACGTACTAAGCCCTATACTGATAGTAATCGATGATTGCCTTCTTACCCCTTCGATCAGCCTTTGGCCTACGATTTGTGCCTCCTGGTTCGGTGTCTGTGGCATAATTACAGTAAACTCTTCTCCGCCATACCTGAAGACTGTATCGGTATCCCTGGTTAAAGTTACAAGTAACTGGGCAACGTTATGTAAGACCTTATCCCCCTCCACGTGGCCATGAGTATCATTATATTTCTTAAAATTATCGATATCTATTATAAAAAGGGAAAAAGCCTGAGGCAAACGTTTCATATGGTCAATCTGCCATTCGAGAATTTCATGAAAACGGCGATGATTATAAACACTGGTCAAGCCGTCTAAGATAGATATGTCCTGATAATATTTCTTTTTTCCTACCTGTATTAATAAACAGGTATTTTCTATTGAGCGCCTTAATATTAACTTCAGCTCTTCACTATTTAAAGGCTTTAGGAGATATGCATAAGCACCTGCTTCAAGCGCTTTAACGGCTGAATTAGCAAAAGAATAAGCCGTAAGAACAATTATATTAACACGAGGATCTATCTTATTGATCCTCTTTATCAATTCAATTCCATCTATATCTGCTATATGCAGTTCGCTGATAATCGCTACAAAATGAATCTCTTTAATCAGATTAAGCGCTTCTTTTCCAGTAGTTACCCTCCAAAGCTTGTATCTATCCCCGATAAATGTTTTATTTAAAACCTTGAATATATTCTCATCATCTTCAACTACCAATATATTAAACTCATCACTCATCTAAATTATCCCCTTCTCTTTATCCTCTAGCATCCGGCATCCAGTACCTTGCCCCCTTGCGCCTCTTTTACAAGGTATCCTTAATCCATGCCTCTTGCAACTCTTCCAGGCTCTTAAATTTGTATGTCTCTAATAAGGCCTCTTTCCAATCTGTGCCTTCTTGAAGCTTATGGCAAAAAGAAACGAATTTTCGCTTATTGAATTTTTTAATAAGAAACTCCATTATGCTGGCTGACTCGCTGTAAAAAATACGCGGGAAGCTTCCAACATAGTTTTCGATCTCTACCAACTTATACAAAGGTATAAAACTTTTCTGCTTTATAAACTTCTTCGCTGCCAGTAGATATTCTGTTCTATCTTTTTCCTGCAAGATTGCGATACCTTCATCTATCCACAACGGCAAATACGTATCAAACCCTATGGCTTCTCTGAATATAATATGCCCCATTTCATGAGGAAGTACATAATCCAGAAACTGCTCATTTTTAGCGTGAGTGGTTATCTCTTTTCTTATAACATGGACTTTTCCAGCTGACCAGGATTTAGCATTCGTCATTTCCATGTACTGTTCACGGCTTGGATAAAGGTAGATCTTGCAACGGTTCTCCCATGTCCAGAATTTACTCCTACCAAAACCTAAGTAATCAATAATACTTTTATAATATTTTTCCGCTTCCCTGATTACCTTACTGATGTATTCTGTAGGCACCTCACGGTGATAAACAATAAAATGCTTGCTCTTTTTTATGTCCCACTCTTCATCTTTCGCGTAAAGGCTGTTGTTGCAAGATGAAAGGACAAAAACCAAAGCAAGCGCTAACCCTGATACTATCTTAACATTACACTTTTTGTATTCTATTTTATCGCTCCTTCGTCTTTTATACCTTGCAGTGTGTATCCCGTACCTTTAATATTAAATTGTATCATATCCAAAATTCTTAATCAACCACTAAATAGGGTTTGTGACCGTATTCTTGTGCGTGCATCCAGCATCTAGCATCCAGTATCTAGTATCTAGCATCTGTCCTTATATCTCTTTTATAGTCTCAAGTGCTTGTCTTCTTCTCTTCTGACTCTATCTTCTGCTTAGTGCTTTCTATTGCTGCCTGGCGGCTCCATATAATAAAGAATACAAAAGAGAGCACCCCCAGGACAACAATCATTGCTACAATAAGCTGCCACGTTGCCTTAACCTCAATCTTCTCTATTTTCGAGCTATTCGAACCATTCGAAGTTCCGGTATCCACGACCAACTGCTCTAATCTTTCTAAGTTATTGCTAGCTTTACCCATAATTTTCATATTTTTTCTATACGCGCCAATATGCGTCTGAGGCCTGGAGTCCTTTGCCTTTTCCTGTCTCTCCAAAATATCGCTGGCTTTATCTTCGATATCCTTTTGCAGCGTGGCAGCCATATCAAAATAGGGGGTATCCTTCAATCTTTCAGCCAGCTTCTCTGCCTGGGCCATCAAAGAGTCTAACTCTGCTTTTGATATTACCCAGACATCCTTAATCTCTATCTCGCGGATTATGCTTTCTCCTGGTTCAAGTTCATATTCCTGGTAAACAAAATAGAGCTCTTTTTCTATATCATAATTTATCTTTAAATCCCCTAAGTCGACAACGTCTTCAGCAGTTGCCTCTTTGGGCAGATAGGCCTTAAGCGTGGCTGTCTGGGTCTTTGTTTTGGAAGGGTTGGCTACTAAGGTCTTTAAAATAATGTTACACCTTGCCTCCTTTGCTAAAAAACAAAAAATAATTACCATTAAAATTAATCCTGCCCATCTTCTTTTGCTCATTAAAACCTCCTATGTAAAATCTATAACAACTATATTGATATGTACCGAAAGTACGGCCCTTTTTAATTGTGAAACCATTCCATATAACTTTTCTTTGGGAAATCTTTCTGTTGCTTTATGGATTTGATATGCAAGTTCTTCAACCTTTTTCCACTTTTATTCTTCTTCGCCTTCTGCTTTTTCAAATTCCATCCAGCTTTGGGTTACAGGCGCGTCGCTTCTCTGAGCTAATATCTCCTGGCTTAATTCCACCATGGCTCTAATTTCTGCGGTTTGTCCTTGATGCTGCCTATATCACTAATCTGCCCCTTGGAAATTCCAGAGCCAAACTTTCCTGCATCTATATCAACCCCCTGCACCTTATGAATCTCTTCAATATTTTTACTAATCTGCGAAAGTCCGCCATATAAACTTTCCATAGTAGCCCCGGTCAATTTCAGATCCTGCATCTTAGCACTCATCTGCTCCAGCGCGTCCATATCAGCCATAACAGAATCTACCGCGTTGCGTATAATACTCAGATCCCCTTCTAATGTTATTGTATCGCCTGATGAGCGTGAGGCTTGGACTGCACTATTGATGTCATCTAACTTATCTAGAACACCAGTCTGCATGCTCTCACTTATGTTTAGGTTATCTAAGTATCCAATGCGAGTATCAGTAAGGTGGGTATCTAAATCAGTCGCATAACTCTTGACTGATTGTAATGTATCTGCAGTACTCCAGCCAGCCCCTTTGACTTCATCAAAACGAGCGTTAAGCTCTGTTGAGCTATCAACAGCATCCACTAAATCTTTGATCGCCTCAACACCATAGGTAGCATTATTAATCTTGTCTAAATATCCAGCGCGGGCGTCTGTAAATCTTCCGTCTATATCATCGACAAAGTCATGGACCGTCGCTAAGGTATCGCTTTCAGTCCAGGCAGTTCCTTTGATCTCGGTAAATTCGCTCGTAAGTTCGGCTAAGGTAGATAAGCTGCCTGAGTCTAAGACCGCATCTGTGAGGGTGCGGGTGGCATAATTCCAGATTGAGGCTACATTCACGCTGCTCATGATCGGGCCTGTACTCAAGACAGTAAAGCTATCTGTACTATCAGGAGCAGATGAGAGCGCGTCTACGCTGATAGCCTTGGTAGCACCGTTATAATCTATAATCGCCCTTACCTGGCCTGCTAAGTCACCTGTGGTAAATACAATAAGCTGTCCATTATAAAAATCATCAACCGAGCTGGTCAGGTCAGTTATAAAACCGGTTGTAGTCGCTGCATTGTCATTGACTGCGTTGCGGGATACAATCAGGTCAGTGATCAAGTCATTGAGATTGGTCTGGACATTTGATATGCGCGGCTGTATATCAGCGGTATCAGTAAGTATGGCAGTTACATCTGTCCAGGCAATAGTGTCAGTAGCGGTCTTGATACCAGTAATATTACCGCTGCCTATCTCGCTAATCAAGGTAGTTACCTTAGGCTGCATATCAGCTGTGTCAGTAAGTATGGCATCTACATCTGTCCATGCAATGGTATCGGTCTTGGTCTTGATACCGGTGATCCTACCGCTGCCTATCTCGCTTACTAATGTGTCTACATTGCCGTCAACTACCACGATATCAGACTGTATAGCGCTTTGTGTGCTGCTTAAGTTAGCTAAGGTAGATAAGCTGCCTGCGTCTAATGTGGCGTCTGTGAGACGGCGGGTGGCATAATTCCAGATTGAGGCTACATTCACGCTGCTCATGATCGGGCCTGTACTCAAGACAGTAAAGCTATCTGTACTATCAGGAGCAGATGAGAGCGCGTCTACACTGATAGCCTTGGTAGCGCCGTTATAATCAGTGATCGCCCTTACCTGGCCTGCTAAGTCACCGGAGGTAAAGACAACAAGCTGTCCATTATAAAAATCATTGACTGCGCTGGTCAGGCTGGTTACAAAACTGGTTGTAGTCGCTGCATCGTCATCAACTGTGCTGCGGGCTACAATCAGGTCAGTGAT
>Ga0222637_1000237_pt1 | contig 28017 bp, 59 predicted proteins | sample AntAcemetagen143_FD_181149 | JGI IMG/M metagenome (GOLD analysis project Ga0222637, IMG submission 181149) | Saline water microbial communities from Ace Lake, Antarctica - #143 | ecosystem: Environmental > Aquatic > Non-marine Saline and Alkaline > Saline | place: Antarctica: Ace Lake...
CCACAATAATTTCTGTATCTGCTTCTATATTTTCCAATATATCTTCAACAGTATTCTTAAGAAACATTTCATTCCTTGCTGGTATTAAAATGCTAAGTTCAGCCATTATACATCTCCAACATTTTATTTATATGACCCCAATATGGAATATCATATGCTCTAAACTCACCAAGCTTCTTTCTCTTTCCTAATCCCTTAAATCCTAATGCCTCTTCATGACTAAAAATTACTATTCCATCAGTAGACCAAAAATGTTCAACTTTCTGAACTTTAACGCCTAAATGATTTTCATATCTACCAAATTCAGCCCAAAATTTAATCGGTTTATCTATAGCTTTTTCAAGTCTTTCTTTAAGAGCTTCAATAAATAATTTTGTAGGAACAATTATAGCAGGACCACTAATTCTTCTCTTAACTGAATACACATCTTTCCAAGTATACACACTCCATTTCGACATATCATATCCAAATGTATCATCTGCAGGTCTATACTCAGTAAAGTGTCCAGCAGAATATAATGTATCATCTTCTGCAATAGCTATATATTTTGTCTTAACTTCTTTTGCTCCAATTAACATTTGTCTATAAATATTCAAATGTGTTTGACCAATATCACCCACACAAATATTTACATCACCAAAATCCATTGGCTTTTGGGAAACACATACAATTGGAAAGTCTTCAGCTGCCTTTACTAATTGTGCTCTTATTTTTTTATCAAAATTAGGCTTTAATTTATTTGCAGTATAATATACAATTGTTAAATCATTTCTATAATTCATTTTTTTATAAACCACCAGCAAGGTTGTCGGTCATCAGGATGATTTTTTGGATTACGACCAATCAAATTTAATTCTATTTTGTGGATTTCACAATATTTATTCACTGCTTCTATTACTCCACTATCTGTAAAATGACAATAGTCATGACCAGATACAATACCACCTTTTTTAACTTTTCTACTCCAAATTATAATATCTGTCATTACATAATCAAATATATGGCTACCATCTATAAAAACAAAATCTAAACTTTTATCTTCTATTTTAAATGATGCCTCAACACTTGGCTCTTTTATTAATTCAGCATTATATTCTTTTAACTTTTCTCGTGCTTGTTCCATTGCATTGTTTTGATAATTTTGAGGTCTTCTACCAGCTTCATATGGTGCCCACACATCAATACATTTTAATTCTAATTCAGGAATTTCTTTGCATAGTATTTGAGAATATCTACCATCAGCAACTCCTATTTCCGCACCTTTCTTAAATCCTTTTTCATTAAAAAATTTTGCTAAATCTATTCTACTCTTCATTGAATTTTTCTCCAAATAATTTTTCATAATTTTCTTCAGTCCAAGTTGGAATAGGCCAAAAATGTTTTATTAACCATTTAAGAGGCTTTGTTTGCTTCGGCCATACACCACCAGTTATCCATTTGTTTGTAAAATCATTAGCTTTCTTCATATCTTTATTGTTTAAATAATATCCTCTACCATATTTCTTTCCTTTATGTAAATGATAATAAACTGTATTCTTATTTCTTACAACTCGTCCACCACTTAGCCAACACTTTAATCCTACCTCTTGAAATTCACTACCAAATGGTCCATAATTTACATAATCTAATAATTCAAGTTCCTCAAAATAAGATTTTTTCATAAAATAACAAGAACCTTGCGCTGACATCAAATCTACTATTTTTTCACTTCGTAATGCTCTGTCAGAATTTTTTTCATCCCATTTTCTACCATGTAGTCCAATTCCTCCTCTTTCATTAGGGTCGTCTGGATATGATAAAAACATATAATTCATATCTCGATTTCCACTAGTAACATTACACCAATTTTCTGCATCTAATTTTCTTCGTGTTGGAACTTGAATCCAGTTATCCTGATTTACTTTAATAAGTTCTAAATCAAATCCTTCATCCACCATACAATGTCCATCTATTTTCATAATATATTCTCCACGAGCAATAGCAACTCCAGAATTAATTCCCATTCGCATTCCTTCAGAAATTCCTTTATGTAAATAAATAACTCGTGGGTCATCAACTATTTCTTCTGCAAGAGGCCAATATCCATCCAATACAGCAATAATCTCAACCTCTCCACTAGCTTTAGCTAATAAGTCTCTTATTGTCTTTTCTAAAAACATTTCATTTCTTGAGGGTATTATTATTGATAGCATTTTACTCTCCTATAAAGCTACCGGTATTTAAATATCTTATGTAAAGCTTCTTATAAATTGGTGTTCCATTAACTTCCCAAGTTGTGACCTGATTATCACCCAAAACCTGATATTCTTTTGAAACAGGACTACCTAAACCGACTTTTATTTGGGAAAGACCTGATGTTGGAACACTTCCTTCGACATATAATTTCTTATCATCAAAAAGAATTTTTCCTTGCTGTAAAAGAGCTCCTTCTGAAGTATATTCATTAGACTTAATAGGTTGTGAAAGACCAGACGCCCAATAGTCTGTTCCTGACTGAGTTAATGTAACATCGTCATCATACTCTCCAGTAAGATTTTGTGTATAATACTTGAACCTTATCTGTTCCCCGTATTGTAGTATCTGATTGAAATCACTAATTAATTGATTTGCGAATGTCATTAACCACTACCTCCTTTTTTAAAGTGGGCAATTTAAATAATAGTTCATATTCGCCATTATCTAAAAGGGTTTTGACATCAGCTTCCTCAACTTCAATAACCATACCTTGTGGCTGATGTGTTCCAATATATTTTAATTTTACCATTTTTAATTCATTATAACGCCCCCCAAAATACCTAATAATGTACAGATAATACCTATTAGTGCACACCAAACAGTTACTGTTCCTTTCGTAACTCTGTTAGACATATGATTAAACAATTCTGATTGTTTATTATTTATGTTTACTAATTCAGTTTCTATTCTTTTGAATCCAGCATTTACACTTTCTTTAAAATCCATAACTTTTTGATTTGTTAATTGACCGTATGCGCATCCTTGTATTTTATTTGCCATGTTTAAACTGATTTATAGTGCTCAAATGATATTCCCAAATTATTCAATTTAGTTAATCCATCTTCACGCAAACTTTGTGATGTTATTGAAGTATTACTTTGACCTCCTTTATTGATAGTAAAATCTCCTAGCTTAACACTATTAACATCTGCACCTTGAAGTTCCATTAGCCCTACTACTGCAGATGCTGATAAACTTATAATAGCCGGTTGATAAATTTCTGGTATATCTGTACCTATTGATACACCTGTTTGATTTGTTGCATTAAATCGCTCATTATCTACAATGTTCCATAAAGTAGCACCACTAATTGTGGCTGGAACATTTTCAACCATGTTTAATACTATACTTCCTACTTGGATATTCGTTAGAGTTCCCATTGTAGTTAAATATAAATTATGGTTAATCCACTTGCTGCACTACCAGTTCCGACTATTCCTGTTTGTACTCTTATGTGAGACCAAATTGGAATTTCTGCGAATTTATCATATCCGTCTGCTCCAGATATTGTAACTCCTGTTGTATCAACTGTTCCTACTCGTGGAAACACTACCCAATCTTCATTCAGTTGTCGTTCAGCTGCTGTTCCACTTACTTGGTTTAATATTGTACCTGCGGTTCCGGTTCCTGAAACACTTATAATCATACTTCCAGTCGCATCCCAATCACCAGCTTCAAAATAAACACTTTGAATTCTTCCATTAAGAGGATTATCAGTATATGTATCAATCAACCCTGTAGTTGCATCACCTGTTAAATCAGTGCTATCAAATGTATAAAACTTTATTCTATTACTTCTTACCATTTTTCTTATCGCTTAGGTTTCTTTAAGCATGCTCTTCGGCGTGAACCGAAAATTATGCAACAGAACCTAATTTGACCCACGTTTCAGTAGTTGCTAAAAACATATAATGTTGTGAGTTTTCTCCATCCCAAGCTACGCCTGATGCTGGAACTCCAGTAACTACTCCGTTAGGGTCGCCTAACACATTAACAATTTTACCAATATCTAATCCCGAGACTCCTCCACCACCTAAGCCGAGACCTAGTCCTTGAACTGTTCCTAAAACTGTACTTCCTGTTGTCATTTTTACTTTGCCCTCCTTTCAGTTCTTTTAAACATCTTAAATACCTACCGCCAACCAGCTAAAACTATCTGTTGCATTAGTTCCTATTACATGAAAACTTCCTACATTTAAACTACCTACACTTAAATGCAAATCTGCATCAACATCACTTCTATTCTGAGTTAAAACTGTGGGCATTCCTGCATATGATGTCGGAAATGTAATCCATGCATCATTACTTGCTAAAACACCTGAACCTGCTTGAGTAATTGCCCCATAAACTGCTGTTCCTGAGCCAATACTAACTGATTTTAATGTACCATCATCATTATTAATTGTTGAACCTTTAATTAATAGACCACTAATAAATTCATTTCCATACAATCTATCTGCAACCACATTAGTATCTGCATAAACATTTGTTCCACTAATTTCTTGTGCTTCAACAGTTACTCCACTTATATGAAAACCATAAACTATATTTGCTCCAGCATCTCTTTCTAAAGGTAATTGATTAACTTCTTCAAAGCCTAGTCCATCTACTGTACCTACATTCTCTACCATTTTATTTTTTATTTCCTCCTTTCATTTTCGTTTTTTTATTATTTAATTTATAGTCTTACGACTTTGCCTTACGGCTTGGGGTTTTTGATTTCAGCAGATTTCCCAAAACTGCATAGTTTATATTCTACAAACTCAACTTTAAGATGTTGTAATCTTACAGGTTGCGTCTGCCCTCAAGTACCTAACTTTAATTCTCTGTGTGATATTTGCTGCGCTCATATCATTTACAGGTAAATCAAAGTTCTGGACTGTAACAGGTCTCTTCTCAGCGATAACATATGCATGCATTTTATCAGTCACATAAGCATAATTACTATATGCGGTTGAAGGTGCTGCATTTGTTGAAAACTTGATAACATTAAGCCCGTAGATAGTTCCTAAGAACCCTCGTTTAAGCATATCAGTATTACCAACCTTATTTGCTTCTACAAAAGTGTCAATATTTCTTAAATCATTCAAAACTGCCATACCTACAAATAATGTAGTTGGAGTATAATCTGAATCATCTAAATACTGCATTGCTCTAGTGATGTTCGCAATTGTAATTGCTGCACCACCTGCTACAGTATTAGTTGCACTGTTCAATGCATCCGAAATAACTAGACTTGTCTCATTTTCTGCAAATCGTTTCCCTGCTGTCTTTATGCTGTGCTGAAGTAAGTTCCATTTGCTATCCTCAAGCATTTCTGCTGTAATTCTAATTGCAACTCCATACTTGATTGGTTTCATATTGAACGAAGAGTATCCTGGTTGGTCGATTGTGCTTTCTGCTCCCTCGCCAACAACTCTAATATCCATTGTATTAGGGTCTACTGTGTCTACATCAATACTAGAACCCGGAATGTCTGCTGGTCCGAATAATAATGCTGCCTCACTTCTGGGTATAAGATTTTTATCTACTTCTTCAATCAAAGTATCATGAATCTTTCGTGGTATCAAAAGTTGACCTTCTGTACCAAGTCCTGTGCTCAACAACTCTTTAACATATTTCATTTTTTCTACCATTTTAACCGTGAATATCGACAACAACAAAATCGTCCTCGCTTCCGCAAGTCCATGCTCGTCCAATTGCTCCATAAGCTCCTGATGTAGTAATTGCCAAATCGCTTACATTACTTTCACCTGCCGCTCCTACTTGAACTCCTGCCAATACATTAGCTCCACTTGCCATTAAAAGGAATGAACCTCTTGTTGCAAATGATAAAGGTGCTCCACTTGCTGCATCGTGTAGTGCTACACCAACAAAATTTGGTGATACGGTACCATCTGTTAAATCAACAATGTGATATAATTCAATATCACTTGATGCAAAACTTGCTGCCCCGCTTGTAACAACACCTGCTGCTCCTGACGCTCCTAATAACTGACCTCCACTAATAACTTCTTTAGCATATCCTGTTATAATCCTAGGTGTACCCCCATCTGTAAGATTTTGGTATCCTAGTGGATTAACTGCCATTTTTCTTATAACCTCCTTTCAGAAATTGTAAATTTATCTGCATAGTCTATTGAATTTGCCAGTATCGTTTGAATAGTCTCTGTATATCTGAAAACCTTTTCCTATCTCAGCTCTTTCCAAAATAAGACCTTCCTCAACAACTTCGGCTTCGTCTTCATCATTTCCAACTTCACCTTGTGTATCGTCTTCTACTGGTGTTTTTGGAATCTCATCTTCCTCTACCTCTGCAGATGGAGCTGGAGTTTCTTCTTGTTCAGTAACTTTCTTTGCTAATGCGCCTACTGCTGCTGTTAAAGCCGCAATTCTTTTGTCTGTCTCTGTCATATCTATCTTAACAGTCTCAACATTAATAGCTTTAGCTTTTTCTTCTGTAGGTGCTACAACTTCCTCTTCCTGTGGCATTTCCTTTTCCGCTTCTTCCATATTATCCTCCTTTTCAATATTTAGTTCAGTATCACTTTCATCACTTGTTAAATCTACTTCTTCCCCATTCATTTGCATCTCTTTTAAATTAAAGGACTCACTTAATGCATTCGCCAAATTTGCTCCTGGGTCTCCAGGAATTGCTACCAAGCTAATCTCCATTCCTTCCAAACCAATTGCAGTTATAGTACCATCTTTTTTATTCTCAACTAAATCTTTAACACCTGCTCCAATACTAACATCAGTAATTCGACCATCATTAATCATTTCTTTTATTTTGGAGTCCATAATTCTTGCTTCAAATTCTATAGATTTTTTAAATGAATCAAATTGAACATTCTCAGTAGTCCTTCCCACAATATCTTTTATTGCACCTGAGTGGTCTGTCATAATAGGCTTATTTCTAAAAGAAGGAGCTGCAGATTCTAATTCAGATGCAATATAAGTAATTCCATTTCGGGTTGTGGTTTCATTAATAGCCGTACCTCTAATAATAAAATCATTTCCAGACATAACTGCTTCGCTAATAGGAGTATAAAACTCAATTAATTTCCAATTCTTTTTTGGAGTTGCAGATTTTTTAGTAATTATGTTTACCATTTTTTAAATTCTATAAATATATTAATATTAAATCTTATATAAACACATAGAATTAACTTATATAAGAGGAAATATTCAAAAAATGCCATTAACAGTGCTCATGGAACACAACATTCCAATCTAAACTCAATGTTCTTGCTGCAATATTATCAGTTTTTATCAAATATGAAGACCCATTACATAAAATTGCTTGACCGCCATGTACTCCAGTACCCACTGGTGCCGATACAAATTTAATAAATGTTCCTGAGCCACCCAAATAAATAGCAGTCTGAAGTACTGTTCCACTTGTCCCAATTGTTGGATTAGTCCATATAGAACAATTTGAAATATTTGTAAAACATCTATTCTCATTAAAAATAGAATTTTGTACTCCACTATTAGTAACTGCAACATTTTCCATTATTGTCATTATTGCATCACCATCTGTTCTTGAATCATAGTTCATGTGAACATCACAACTACCACAATTAAATAATAAACATGTGCTTCCAGCATCTGCCATCTTATAATATACAGAACCACACAAATATTCTTGTCCCATAATCTGTCTATCATGGTCTTTTGGGAATACAACTAATCCACTGCCTCTAGTTTTTACTCCTTGTAGAGTAAGATTATTTTCAACAACTACACTACCAGGATATGTTATAGGATAGTTGCTAATAGCAATATTTCCACTTGTTACATAAGTATCTCCAACATTAATAACACCACTGACCGCCCAAGGATTAGTTCCTTGATATACATAACTTCCTGCATATAAATTATCAACTGATATTATTCCAGAAGTAACATAAGTATTGCCAGATGCTTGATACATCGTTCCACTTTGAATATAAATAGAATCGACATGAGCACTAACACTTCCAATCACAATGCTTCCAGAAATATTAGCATTAACAGTACCAGAAATAGGCACGGCTCCTTCAGAAGTAATATCCATCTGATACCGATAATCATCTGCATCAACTGAGCTTCCCAAAATAGTCGTTTGACCATTCATATTAACAGTACCTCAGTTTAAATGACACTTCAGCATTAAGTTGACCTTTAATTTCAACCCTTAAACTATCATTAAGTATCCATTTTGTAGGAGCATCTCTAAAATTAACTCCTTCACAATCAACAACTCCTAATCTGACAGGAATATAATTTTGTCCTTGAATACTATTAATTGCAAACACTAAAATGTCTGTATCTCCTAAAAATATGTTTACTGCAATTTGTTTATCTGATAAAATAAGAATTCCTTCTAATTCACCGTTTATTTTTTGGGTAACATAGGTTGCTTTACCAGAACTAACAGTATTCATACTAAATGATACATCTTTTATTCTTTCCTCTTGCTCATCAGGAGTTTCAGTAACCTTTACTTCAATACTTTCTTCAATTTCTTCTTTTTCGATTTTTTATTCTCCTTCTCTTTAATATCAGTAGAAATTATTATTTCTTTGATGCCATGCTCAACAATTGGACCTACAACTTTGTCAGGGATAACTCTTTGGACTTTACCACCTACTATATCCCAATGCTCATCTTTTCTATTTCTCATTATGTCTAGTTTTTTCATTTAATTACCTCCCTTTAAATTTATAAATTCTAAATGTTGTCTTTGTCTTCTTGTAGATGCCCTATTTCCTCTTTTGGTAACTGGTTCATCATCTTCTCCTTCAATATCAGCTCTAGTTCCAAACAATTCATTTTCAGTTCCTTGAGTTAAGGCATTATTACCTTTTCCACTTCCAGAATAATCTGACCACCCACCAATCACAACCACATCTTCATTATCTAATGTATCATTACCAGAATTACATTCATGAACAAAATCTTCACAATGAGGGTCTACAATATATCGCTGTTGACATCTTGGACAAATCTTAACGACCATTTTTTAACACTTCCTGAAGTTTATTAAATTGTTCTTCCTTAATTTTTCTATCATATCTAGTTAAACACCCACCACAAATCCATTCATTCCCAAATAATACTAATGCGGGATTAGTACATCCTTCAATTGCGCAAATTGGTCTGTCTGCCATTTTATTTTAATTCAGAAACAGGAACAACCATACATCTACACATAGGGTGTACAGGTATTGCCGGATGGTCATCAATCTCATAAACATTTCCATCTAAACTGGCACATATAGGGCATGTCCTAGTCCCAGCAGATGCAACCCATCGGATTTTCTTAACTCCTCCTTCTTTAAAATGATTAATAGCTCCAGCATTAGCCGTTCTTGTAACCTCTGTCCTTACTAATAATGCCCCTCTTGTTTCTTTACTTCTAACCAAAACTGATTTACCATCCTTTTTAACAATTTGACCATCCTCCATCTTTAACAAATCTTTTAAGCCAACTTTAGAATCTACTTTACTTATCATATCATTAATGCTATCACCTTTCTTAAATCCATTCTTTAAAATCCCTTTAAATGTGGTTACTTGTGATTCAGTCAATTTACCTGCAGTAGCTTCCAATACAGTTGACGCTTTAATCAATTCAAATGTATCTTCATCAATAAAAGACTCAATACTTTTTACATATTCTTTATAATTAAATCCTAGCCATTCGTGAATCTGTTTATATTTATTTGTATCCTCTATAACAGTAAGACTTTCTCTTGTTGGTCGTTTAGCTGGAGCAGGTTTAGCATTTTGTCCAGGAATTAATGGTTGCGGCCTTTCTTGTTCCCTTTTTCTTTCTTCTTCTTTCTGCTTATCTTCTTCCCCGCTCAATTTTATATATTCATCCTCATCTAATTCAAGTGTTTTAACCAAATCTACCTCTAACAACTTAACTAAACTCATTGATATAGTAGGAGTCTTCATAATATTTGCTAATCTATCAATCCTCTCATATCTTTCTGCATTTGACGGTCTTCCCCAATTAAATTCCACATGAGCATCAATTTTGTTATAATCTAAAACTCTTTTGTATATTTTTTGCTCAACAATCTTCTCTATCTCTGCTTGAAAAGAAGTAATTCGTCTCTCAAAGCCATCCATTTGTACTTTAGCAATCCCTTCATTAACATTTGCTGTTCCCATAAGCACAGATGGTACTTGGAATGTATACATCAGCATTTCTTTATCATATTTCAACACCTCATTAAACTTCTCACCAATATTCCCAAAATCTACAGTTTTAATTTCAGTCAAAGCATCTGTTACCCATTCATGCTTATTAGTCAACCAGCTTAAATCTCCTCCCCATTTTGTAATAGCGGCGGCAGATGGTTTCAAATATCTTCCACCAACAATTCCTCCTAACTTAATGTGGTATGGACTATTTGCTTTTCTATTCATCAACATATGTAAATCTTTTTCATTCTGCAACAAATTATTAATTGTGTTTATAGCAGGATACATAATTCCTAGTCCATAAGGCATATCACCAATCTTATTAAATGAAAGATGTGCTATCTGGTATGGTTCAAATGAAATTATCTTTTCTTTAGCAAACTTATCAAATCCACCTCTATATTGATTAAAACCTTTGACACTTCCTTTCTTATCTCGCTTCACATACATATATTTTGAATCTAAAATCTTTAATCCTTTTGGTGGTTCATCTTTTTTTCCGCCAATCTCTAAAAAACCATTTTTTACAAGAGCCTCTTTAATCCATCCTCTTAATACTGTATCTATTTCAACATCCTGATTAAATGTTTCAATAATTGCTAATGCTTTTTCATCATCACTACTCACCCAATATCCAGGACCCATAATGTAATCAACATACTTATCAACAACACCTGTAGAAAATCCAAAATTCTTATAAAGCCCTTCTGTTATTGCAAAATCAAATGGATGTTCTTCTCCTAGCTCAACAGGAAACTTAATTGTATTAGATTTGACTTCTCCTTTAAAATTTGGCTTATCAGATGTTGTAGTATCCAATTTGTTAGTAATAACTTGTGCATCATACTCAAAAATATCTTCGCTAATCTTTCTCATTCCAAAAAATTCTTTTATTCCCATTTTATTTATTTGGTAACAATCGTTTTACAATGTCATCATATGTTTCTCTACTATAAATCCGACAACCATCCAGGAGTAATTTAGTTTCTTCTTTCAATGCAATTTTTGGGTCTTGCTTTACCATTATAATCTAATATAATATAATATATTAGCATCTTTATAAAAACATAGAATTAAATTATATAAAAACGATTTACATTATAAAACTCTCATACTCTTCAGTCTCTTCTTCTTTCAACCACAAACAAGCCAATGCCAAAGCGTCTACATAATCGTCATGATACTTATCGCCATCAGGATGATGTATCTTAATCGTCTTATTTGGCATTCTCTCATATCGCAATTCCATCATCTCCCTTAACAACATCTTATTATCTGGTAATATTAAAGTTGGAGTTTCTATCTTCTCTTTACCAGAATAGGTTACCTTCCTTTTCTGTAACCACATCTTCAAATTACTATACATATCCATCTTGCTCACCGTACTAAACCTAATATCCTCAACCTTGTCATAACCAATCTCCATCCCTATCCAATCAGCCGGTCCTTCTCCTAATCCCGTCTTATCAATATACAACTTCTCCAAATTATACTTTCTATCAATATCTTGCAATAAAACAACAAGTTCCCTTGGTCTATTCTTATCTAAATAAAATATTTCAATAACACCATACTTCTGCCTCATAGAATCAATCTCCAATACCACACAGACGCTTTTATCTTCCCCCATACCAGCACAATCAACACCAGCGACATATCTTTTCTTTGGATGTGGTAAGCCATGGTCACAATCTTTCTGAACACAAAACATAACATCATCCATATCAAAATAACAATCCGTATTACTTGTATACTTCCCAAAAATCTCTGCTTGTACATACAAACTGTCTTTACCCCACTCCAAAATGTCTTTCTCAATCTCTTTCTTACCCTCATCAGTAATATACGGATTATCCAAATAACAATAATTAAAACTAGCCCAATCTTCATCATTTGCTAAACCTCTTTTCCAGAACTCCCAAACAAAGTTCCTCCTCCAAGGAGTTGTAGTAATCCACAAAGGAGCACCAGTATCATATATCAAAGGTCTAATAGCATTCATTGCTTCTTCTTTAATAAACTCACCCTCATCTAGAAATACTCTATCATATGCCTCACCTCTCAAACTATCCGGATTATCAGCACTACCAAAATCAACAATACACTCACTCTTAAATACAATTTGGGGATGTGGTGATTTAAGAGTCTTTTCAATATCATCATCCACCTTTGCAATTTGCATCAATTCAATCATTTTCTTAAAAACAATAATTGCTTGCTTATAGGTAGGAGCTATAACAATTTGTTTTCGATAAATATTCAGTACAGCTCCTCTAATCAATTCAGCAGCAATCATTTGTGACTTACCAGCTCTTCTTCCACAAACAATCACTTTATTCTTTTTGGGGTTTAATAGAACTTCCTCTTGTTTCTTATGTGGAATTTGATTAAGATAACCTACTTGAAATCCAACAGGATTCTCAAAGTCTTCCACACTTAATTCAATTTGCTCATTTACCATGTTACTTCATTTAATGTTTTCTTAAACATCTTCCTACATTTCTTACAAAAAAAGAAATCAACAAATTCGTATACGCCATGGTCATTTATCATTACCTCATATAACTCATGGTCACATTCCATAATCGTCATAACCATCCATACCATCTTTATTGCCATGTCTCTCTTTATGACAATTAGTACACAATGCTACAACATCAATATCCAATTCCTCACTTCCCAAATTATCGTAATTCTCATGGTGTAGTTGTGTGGCTTTGTCTCCACAATCGGCACATACACCACCGGCGTCTTCCATTAATTCTTTTCGTCTTTCTCTCCAATCGTCTGACATTAAGTATTCTCTATAGTTATCAATTTTCATCTTTTACCACCTCAACTTCTTTTATTTCTTTAACAGCGAGCTGGTCCCTCTTCCAATTCTTCAATCTCTCAATAACAGCGTCGGCGGTAACATCAATATTAAGATTTACACTCTTTTGAACTACAGGATATAAATATTGCATAAACTGCAACATTCTATTCTGCATATTATTCAAATCTCTAATGCTTTCAGATTTTAACTTAACTGGATTACCTTTATTGAGCTTTTCATCAGTCCTTAAAATCTTTTTAAAAAGTGTCATACACTCTTCTAGCTCTTCAATACATTTTTCTCTAGTCCAGACTCTCTTCCTAGGAACTCCCTTAGCCATAGCTCTATACCTATCATCAACCTCTTTCGGTCTACTGCCAAACCCGCGTTTACCAAAATTTTTGTCTCCCATTGTTGTTAAATTATTGTTACATAACTATCTAACTATTCCTCCTTATCCTTAGTTTTCTTTTCAAATCTCTCCTTATAAGCTTCCAAAGGAATGAATACGCTACAACCATGTTGTCTTTCTGTACAAACATACTTCACAGTATGACCAACCAAAACTCCTGTTCTTGTGTTATTCACGTTCTGAATTTCAATCTCTTCGTCATCTCCTTCAATTGTGAATCGTTTCTTGTCACCATACTTTTTCAAATCTCCAAATTCAACTTTTGAAATATCAGATTGTCTTACATATCCAAATTTTCTTTGACTTTCTTTCTCAATTGCTTCCAATCTGTCATTGAAATCTATCTTTGCACATTGTGCATCAAAAGGTTCGTGATTTTTTGTAAACTCATGATTAACTGTTGCTAACTCTTTCAAAAACATCATATTAAGTGAACTCGCACCTAATTGTTTGTAGTCTTGCATCTCTTCATTCGTTGGAACTCTACTAATTCCAATACTATCTGCCATCTTAATTATTACCTCCTTTCATGTTTGTTAATATATTTATCAGCTTTTTCATTTAAATTGCTTACAACAGTGTCTATGCCTGTGAAACCACACATAATACTAGTCAACCATGCTGGTTTTATTCTCAATAATCTTAACACCTTCAACCAATTGCTTTTTAGTAATTTTGATAATCGTTTCAAGTTCAATAACTTCAGCCTTAAAATCTTTATTCTGCTTAACATATCCTCTTTGTTTTTCTAAATAATTACTATATAACATCTTCTCAATCATAAAATCATTATATTCAATCATCAATTTCATATGACTCAATTCTTCTTCTCTTCCTACAAGATTGGCTTCAGTAAACTTTCTTTCCTTTTCATCAAATTGTCTAAATTTTTCTTTGCTCATAATTTTAACCTCCTTTTAATTCTTTCTTAAATTTAATATATTCATCTAATCCATTTCTTACAAATTTTGAAAAGTTAAATGACTTTGTTTGGTCTTTCAAAAAATCTTCTTGGTCTTCTCTTATCTGCAAATTCTTTTGTATCATATTAATTACAATAAAAGATTCTTTATAAACACATAGAATTAATTTATATAACAATATAATAATATAAGACTATAATTATTTAAGTACTTTAAGTAATAAAAAAGTGTATACGTGTATATTTTATTAAATTTATATACAAAGTAATAAAATAGTACTTAATGCCCTTAATTCACAAGGTAAAATTTTTTAAAAATATCAAAAAAAGCTAAAAAACTGGAAATTCTTCCATTTTTTTTACCTTATAAAAAAATAAATGAGCTTATTTCTACAAGGTAAATCAAAAAAAAATAAAATTTTAAATTATATAAAATTTATATAAATTTGCTAAAAACAGCCATAATTAAAATATATTATTATATTTAAATACTTATATACTCAAACATATATATTCAAATTTATATATATTTATATACTAAAATATATTAATATAATCATGGTATACGAAAAAATACAAGAAAAATCACCAAGACAAAAACACATTGAAAAGTGTGAATTTTGGAGAGGAACTAAAGAAGGAATATGCCCAATATATCCTCAACCACAAAAACAAGATGACAAATAAAAATACAACAATGAAAATGCCAAAAGAATTACGCGATGACTTAGCAGTACTCAAATTTAAATATCATATGGATGAACTCTATCAAGTTGTCCAACTACTTTATAATATTAAAGATGATAGTGTGTTTAAAGAACAAGTAAAGGAGATAAATAATGAAAATATTTAAATGTCCAAATTGTAAAAGAGTATATGAAAAAGCCAATGATATAATTTGTGTAAGATGCGTTTGTGGCTATCCTACTGAGCATGTTGATGAAAAGCATGAGGTGATTGAATGAAAATAGAAATAAACAAATTTGATAAAGAAGCACTTGATTCAGCAACTCAAAAGAAATTCAAACCATCAGTATCATTAAGAGCAATTTGTGGAGACATCATAATAAAAGAATATCAAAAACAAAAAGATAAAAAAGAAAAAATAAAAAATTACAAAGAAGAATATTGTGAGCATTGTGATTCAAAACATACCTGTTCAGATTTAGATGGAACTTTAATGGATGAACAAGTTGACATTTGTATGAATATAAACAAAGATTTGGCTGGTGGAAAATGAGTGAAGAAAGCCAAGAATTTGACGAGCAATTAAAAAAAGAATTGGAAGAACATAAAGAAAGATGAATGCACAACAAATAATAGACGAATGTAATACCCAAAAATTCAATCCTAGACAATTTAGAAAAGAAATGAATATAAGTTGGTTAATCAATGATGTAGTTAAACAATTTGAAATAAATAATGGGTATTATTAAAACTCAATTTGAGTTAATGCGAGAGTAGTGGTAGTTTGGTTTAACACGCTTGGTACTGCAGTAACCCAGGAAACGCAGGTTCAAATCCTGCCTCTCGCTTTGGAATTCCAAACTCTGAAGGAGCGGAGTATAATAACAGACATTCTGACACTCGGAAAGACGAGAATGTGGGAAATCCCTATCCTAGCTTTGTGCGGGAGGCTCAAATATATGGGTGTATGCCTGAACCACATTTTATAATCATGGAAAAAATATCAAAAGAAGAAATGGACTGGTTCGATAAGAAAGGAAATTTAGTTATTCTTAATGGAATTGCATTAAGAAACCTAAAAAAAGATGAGAGCTTATTTACTTATGGACAAATACAAGGAATTTATCCAGCAGGCTTGATACATAATGCAGGAAATGGAGTTTTATAATCATGGAAACAAAAACAATAAAAATAATATGTGATGACAGAGAACCAAAATCAATGGATGCATTCGCCTTAACAGTCGGAGGAATTGAATTTGAAAGAAAACGATTAAAGACAGGTGACTATATTCATGAAGATGTCGTAATTGAAAGGAAAGAAATAAATGACTTTTGTGGTTCAATTATGGATGGCAGACTAACTTCCCAAATAGAAAAGATGAAAAAAGATTTTAAAAATATTTATATTTTAGTGTCAGGCAGTATAAAAAATCGAACTTCTGACATTCATGAAAACTGTATTTTGGGAAAGATGGCATCAATACTTGTCAAACATCAAGTTTCAATTATTACAGTTGATGATGATTTCCAATTAATATATCTTATGAAGCGAATATTTGAAAAACATTTAGAAATAACTAAATTAATAGGAGAGAAAAAATAATGGGAAATGGAAAATCAATTGCAGCAATGGTTTTAGGAATTATTAGTGTTGTATTTTGTTTAACAGGATATTTTTCTTTAATTATAGGTATTATTGCAATAGTATTTGCAAGCTTATCTATGAAGAATGATAAAACTGGAAAAGGAATGGCAATAACAGGATTAGTAACAGGAATTATTGGAACAATTCTTGGAGTTTTATATGCAATTCTTTGGACAGCTTTAGCAGCAACTCTATAATTAAAAAATTTTATTTTTTTATTTTTTTATTTTGTTTTAAATAATTTCCTATCTCCAAATTCAGAGACTTTTCCTTCATTCCATTTATTTATAGGTCGTAGATATCCTACTACTCTACTCCATATTTCACATTTAGTTCTTTCCATTTTCCCTCCTTTAAATTTTTAACATATTTCCTTCATTAACTTTAACATTTAACCATCCTCTGTATTGAATTGGTCCAGCACTCTTGTTGACAGCATAAGATGGTTTAAACTTTCTTCCAAAACTTTGAATATCAACCTCAATATTCTTTTCATTCAATTCACAAAACTTACAATAATAATTATACATATCTAACTTTGGTATTAAATTTTTATCATCTTGTTCACAACATTGACTTTGAAATGCTGATACAGTATTACCACTTCTTTTCATAATTTTTTCAATATCTTCCCAATGTTGTACTTTAGTAAATTTATTTTGTTTAATCAACCTTTGAAAGCCTTCAATAGCCCAATTCAAAATACCTGACAATTCATCATCAGAAGTCAATTTCATATCCAAGAATTTATCTGTTTTGGGGTTATCCTTATCGAATACATTATCAAGTTCAAATGTAATAAATTTATCATAATAAGAAGCTGGGTCATCAATAACTCTTGGTAATGGCATTTTATTTGTAGCAAAAATCAACTTAGCATAATTAGTAAAATTATATGGTGTTTGATTTTTAGCCTCTGCAGGAATTAAACTTCTTCCCAAAAGACGCTTAAACATGACTGTGCTTTTTAAATCGTTTGCATCCAACTCATCATTAATATTAACCAATTTATTGTAAAGATTGTTTGATGCAAATCTATTTTCTGTAATATCATGAAAGTCAACAGAAGAGGTATTGCTGTTTCCAACAAAATGTTCTACTACATTCAAATAAACTGTTTTACCAGAATGTTTTGGTCCAATTAGTACAAGTGCTATCTTCTCATGATATCTTCTATACATTAAAAATCCAAACCATTCTTGACAAGTTGGAATGTCTTCTTCCCACATAATATCTGCCAGCCAATTTTTAAATATTTCACAAGTTGCAGTAGGATTATAGTTGATTGGAATTTTTGACATGAATCCATATTTTTTATCATGTGAGAATTTTTCTTTTGTTTTTAAATTCAAAACACAATCATTTAAACAAATCAAATCCAAATTTTTGCATCCCAAATCTTTTCTTTTAAATTCTTTTTGTCTTTTGATTTTTTGAACAATTTGATTTACAGAATTATTATCAGCTCCTACTTCTAAAATTTCTTCACAATATTTAGAAATAAATGCTTCTCCTTTATTTCTAAAATAGCCACTATCATAAACATAAATTGGGTCTTTAGATGCTGTTCCTATAATGCATCTAAATTCAAATTGTTTCATTAACCATTTCGCCACTAGATGATTAATTTTTGCTTTAGATTGTTTGGACATCACTAATTGAAAAACTTTTTTCTTTATTATTTTTAAATTTATTTCATCCATTATTTTCCTCTTTAAATAATAAAAAAAATATTAATTCCTATTTAAATACATATATACTGCAACATATATGTTAGACAATATAAGTGTTTAAATAATAATTTAATTATTATATTTTATGAATACAAAAGAGGATAGACAAACGATAATACAGGAATTTGAGACAAATCAGGTTGGTCTTAAAGCAGAAGCCTACAATATTTTAAAAGCAATAAAGAGGCAATTAATCAAAAAGCATAAAAGAAATTTTACATTTTCTGATGCTATTATTGAATTAAAAAATAAAAGGAAAGGAACTAATATTGAATTTACTCAAGAAGAGGTAATTCAAATAAAAACCAAATTGAAAGGAGGTAATAAATAAATGAGAGTTGAAAAAAAAGAAAAAGAAATGCAGTTTACTCCGGTTATAATAACTTTAGAAACTAAAGAAGAATTTGATTTTTTATATGGATTAGTTAATGGTAGTCCTGATGCTATCAAACAGAACTGTATTGATTATTCAAATAAATTAGACCATACACTTTTTAATTTGTTAAATGATTTATAAAATGGATACAAAAATATATTTTGAAACATGGGCAGAGAAATTATCTATACCAATTGAAAATATTCAATCTGAATTTGATAATCTATTAAAGGAAGAACAGACAATTCATAAAACTTTAAATGATGAAGAACAACAAAAGCGAGCTCTTCAAAGATTAGTATTGATGTACAAAAAACAACTTAGAAGTCCTGCAATTGGATTTGAAGGAATGGTTATTGGAGTTGGAGATTTGTTTGATACTGCCAAGAAGATGAGAGAAGCTGGGATGGATGCTTTTAGAATAAATCCTCATGATGCAATTCAGAATAGAATAACTGACAGCGAAGGAAATCCTTTAGACACCAGAGAAGTGTATGGAACTGGAAGACAAAATACAAATTTTGGTAAACTATTGCCTGAACATAGTTATATTAGAAATGTTGTTGGTATAGCATTAAGAACTAATGTTGAAGAATCACCAAAAGTATTTGCTATGTCTTTGAATGGAGATAAAGCAGAACATCTTGAATTTCCAATGTTTAAACCTGTAAGATTTAGAGCAATAAATAAGTCTGAAGAGAATGCAAATCAGTTTACTTTGAATGGTTCATCTATTACGACATTTACTATCGATGAAAATCTTAAAATGCCAACACCAGTTGATGTTTTAAAGAAAAGCTGTAAAGAGATGTATGTTTCACTAGAGAACATTCAAGAATATCATACTGCAAATAAAGATGATTTTAATAGATTGTCTTTAATTGAAGGAGATGTTTCAATGATTGGAGCAGAGCCTACAAGTGTAGGAAATAGATTGATGGTTGTAGAAGACATAAACAGACCAATTGATGATTTAGAAACTGCCGGTTTAACATGTTGGGTGCCACAAAGTGTAGAAATAGATTTTGCAGAAGGTAGCAAAGTTATTGTGGTTGGCAAAACTTCACAAGGTAAGTCAAGAGATAATCCAAATGAACTTGGTGATGTTATGATGAATGTTTTAGGAGTTTATGCAATTCCTGAATTCAAGATTGAACCTTTAACTGATGATAATATTGAAGAAGCTATAGTTGAGGCACAAGAAATACTTGATGTTAAAACTGAAGCTGAAAAAACTGAAACTAAACCAGAAGAGGTTCAAACTGAATTAACATCATGGTAAATCAAAATCTAAAGGAGGACAATATGGAAGATACAGAAACTGTTGATGACCAAGTTGAAACAACTGAAGAAACTGAAGAAGACGAAGAGTAAATCGTCATAAAAAAATTTATTTTTTTTATTTTTAATTTTACTCAAAAAAAGGAAACAAAGAAAAAACAAAATGGCAAACATAAATCAAGTAAAACATTGGCTAAAGGCCGGAAAGAAAGTAAGAAGACCTATTTGGGATAAAGAATCTTATTGGGTTTTAAGTACAGATGGATTTGGAAGAATACTTTATTCTGATGGAACTGCTGCTAGTGTCCATTTATTACAATTAGAAGAAATTGACTGGGAACTTTATGAAGATGAAAAAACTGTTAAAGATATATTAATAAAAGTTTTAAACGCTGGACGTGAAGCAAATAATTTTAAAAAAGGATATGTCGTAATGTATAATAAACTTATTAATATACTTGATAAAATAGGAAATCAAAAAATAAAATGGTAGGATGGGATGATAATACACAAGAAGTGAAAGAGCAAGAAACTCCAAAAGAGGCAATACAATTTACAACTCTTGGAGAAGCAAAAGATAAAAGAGGATTGAAGATTGGAATTTATGGTGATTATGCCACAGGTAAAACACATTTTGGATTAACAGCAACTGAACCGATATTCATAATTGATACTGAAATGGGAGCATCACCACTTGCTCATTCATTTGAAGGTAAAGATATTAGAATATTAGATGTTGCTGAAAAGGATGGAACAAAATCATATCAAAAGATTATAGAAGCTGTAGAATATATTTCTAAACAAGAAAAGGTTGGAACAGTAATCATAGATAGCATCACAGACCTTTGGGAATTTTCTCAAGAGTATGCTAAAGTAAATATTTTTAAGATTAAACCAGAACAAAGATTAGCACAGCAATGGGATTGGGGAGTAATCAATAAATGTTATATGAAAGTTTTAATGAATCTTTTAAAAATAGAATGTAATTTAATTGTTACCGCAAGAGAAGCAGAAATATATGCTGGTGCTGGTCAAGTAACAAATCAAGTTAAACCAAAATGGCAAAAAGCTACAGGATTTTGGGTTGATATGGTTATTCATAATACAAAGAAATTTGATAAATTAGGAAAGACAAATTTTAATTCTACAATTGAAAAGTGTAGACAATATGGAGGAATTATGGGAAAGAGTTTTGATAATTTGGATTTTAAAAGTTTAGAAGAAGAATTAAATAAGGTGAAAAAAGAATGAATTTTTATGAACGGCAAATCAAAGGATTAATTTTAATTATGAAGCAAGAAAATAGTCTAATGGTATCACGAGAATATGTAGTTGAAAAATTAAATATGATACTAAACGGTGGAATTGGATTTCATTCATCAATATTAGAAAAATTAAAATGAAATTAAATTATAATGGAGGTACATATGGAAATTAAAAGTCGATATGAGGTAATATCTGATTTGGAAAGACAGAAAAGAGATTTGATTCAGACACGAGATGGGTTTAAAGATGAACTAATTGAAAAAGAAAAAGAACTCACAGAAACAGAAAGAACCAAATCGGACCAGATAGTAGCATGGGACAGAAAAATTGCTGATTTAAAAAAAGGCATTGAAACATTCAAAAAAACAATAGAAGAAAAGAAAACAACAACTATTGAATTAATTAAGAGTGTTGAGGATAGTCTTAACAGATTCAGTAAAATACAGGATAAAAAATAAATCCTGTTTATACTCTCATCCAACAAAAACAAAAATTTGACCCCCACATGAGAGATTTGATAGCTCAAATGGTCTAGAGCACTTCACACCTAATGAAGATGTTGTCGGTTCAAATCCGACTCAAGTAACCTAAAATGATAAAAATTTTAAAAGTGGGGGATTTATAATCATAGACAAAAACCTATATGGTCTAACATATATAATGAAATATATATGTTAGAGATAATAAACCTTTAAATAATAAAGACAATTAATAAAATAAAAGAGATGGTAAAAAAACATAAAAACACAAAATATATCGGATTTGAAGAATTTGAAATTAGATGTAAAGAACTTGCTAATGAAATTTCTACAAATAAAAATATAAAAAAAATTTATGGTGTACCTCGTGGTGGGGTTATACCGGCAATGAGAATTGCTTTACTTACAGATTTAAAATGGACAAATAACCCAAATGCAAAAGATACAGCAATAATTGATGATTGTATTGATAGTGGTGCAACTAGACATTCATTTTCTAATTTTCCATATTTCTTTCCATTAATAGATAAGCAATATGAAAATATAAAAGAATGGATAGCATTTTGGTGGAGAGAAAAATGATAAAATTAAAAACAAATTTAAAACAATTTGAAACTATTATAAATATGATTGGAAAAATATCATATGAAACAGATTATAATTTTAATTCAGAAGGCATTAAAATAAGAGCTGTTGACCCAAGTGGAACTTATTTGGGAATTTTTAATATATCTAAAGATATGTTTGATGAGTATGAACTTGAAAAAGACCAAACGATTACACTCCAAAATGATTTGTTTTCAAAATTAGTTAAAAAGGTTGGAAAGACAGAAATGAATATTGAAATGTTAGAAGACAAAATTCAATTAAGTAATAAAAAAGATAAATTTACTTTAAAGTTTTTTGTGGGGCAAGTTGATAAAAGACCAGACCCAAATCCTGAATGTGCATCTGTTTGGTCAATGAAGTCATCTGAGTTTTCTAAAATAATAAATGACATGAGTAATCTTGGAGTTATTTGTTGTCTTGATGGAAGTGATATTTTAAAAATAAAAATGAAATCTAATATGGTTGAGGGAGAAACAATAACCTCAGCAACAAAAATTCAAAGTGAAGATTGTTATTGCTTTTATGATTTAAGCTTTATTGAACCTGTTACTAATAGTAAAGATTTATTTGATAATATTAGAGTAGGATTTGGTGCAGATACTCCTTGCATTATCAAAGGAACTAATAAATATCTAAAATTTGTGTATATTGTTGCACCGAGGGTAGAATGAGAAAACGAGGAAGAACCACAAACTCAAATGTGAAAGGAAGATTCATAAAAGTAATTTGTAAAGATTGTGGGGCAGAACATGTAGTTTTTAGTAGAGCTACAATGAGAGTTAGATGTCCAGAGTGTAAAGAAATTCAAACTGTTCCAAAGGGTGGTAAATGCACTTGGCAAAATTGTACAGTTGTGGAGGAGATGAGATGAGTGAAAATATATTAAATAAAAAATTTTTATTATCACCTTTTAGTATTTTTGATACAATACAAGGTAATTGGCAAGAAAACAAAAAAAAATGGTTGCATATGGGTGTTAAAAGTGAAATTGGTAGAGATGCCACATGTTTACCAACAGGTTTTGATGAAAGTAAATATGGTAAAAAAATATCACAAGGTACATCTATATTTGACCCATTTTTGTGTGAAGTTTTATACACTTGGTTTAATGTTGAAAATGGAAATATTTTAGACCCATATGCAGGTGGAAGTGTTCGTGGCATTGTGGCAGAAAAACTTGGATTTAAATATACTGGAATAGAATTGAGTGAAAAACAAGTATTATCAAATAGAGAACAAGCAAAGGATATTGGTGTAACTCCAAAATGGTTTATTGGTGATAGTAATAAAAAATTAGATGAAGCACCAAATTTGCATTATGACATGCTATTAACATGTCCTCCATATTATAATTTAGAAGTTTATAGCGATGATAAAGACGATATATCAAATTTTAAAACGTATGAAGAATTTTTAGAAGTTTATAGTAGCATAATTAAAAAAGGAATTGAAAAAGTTAAAGTTAATAGATTTATTGTTTATGTTGTTTCTAATTTTAGAGACAACGAAGGAAATATAATTGATTTTGTTGTAGATACAATACGATTACATAAAAAACATGGTGTAAATTTATATAATGAAATTATTTTGGCAAACGCTATTGGAACACTTCCTGTACGAACATCAGCAATATTTCCAAAAACCAGAAAAATAGGTAAACGACATCAAAATGTATTAGTGTTTTTTAAAGGAGATTCTAAAGAAATAAAAAATATTTATGCACTTTTAGATATACAAGGTACTAAACAAAAGAGGCTTTTCTAATGATACCAGAAAAAGGTTATGCTACTCAGACGAGGTTGTTTTGATGGTAATGCCTGAAAGTGTGCTCTGCTACGATATCGAGACGGCCACAAACGGAGCATCATTCCAAGAATTAGAAAAGCATAAGTTAAGATTCTTTGGAGCATACTCTTATCTCGACAAGAAATACTACTTATTAGACCATTCCCAAAAGAAAGAAATTAAAGAGCTTATTTCTAGACACAAATTTGTAGTAGGATTCAATAATAAATATTATGACAATCCAATTTTAGAACAAGAAGGAATAAAATTTAATTATAAAATTGTTATTGATTTATTAAAAATTATTGGTGATAGAGAATCATCAATCAAATGGAAAAATTCTATTTTAGCATATCAACTTAGAGATTTGTCACTTAATACAATTACAAGAACTTTAAAATTAGTTGATGATTCAACCGCTAAAGGTGAATTAGATTATGAGATTTTAAATAAAGAAACATTTACTAAAGAAGAATACAAAGATATTAAAAAATATACAATTAGAGATATTGAAATTACAAAGAAACTTTGGGAATGGTGTTTTAATTGGTTTGATAGTTGGGGACATTTACTTTCCCAAAAAGACCAAAATAATTTAGTTCATATTCATTGTGCTCCATCTGTTTATTCATATAAAGTAATTTGTAGAAAAGCGGGAATAAGAGAAACGTACAGTATGAGGAAAGAACGAAATGAATTTAGAGAAGGCGGATATGTTGCTTATCCAGCAGTAGAGAGCTTGGAGGGTAATATTTATTGCATGGATTTCGCTAGTTTATACCCACATATAATGATACAATGCAATTTATTCGGAAGAAACAAAACTGATGTAGTTGGTTGGAATGGATATGATTGCAAAGGTAACTATGATTTAACTAATATGCATAAAATTTCTAAGGCTCTTCATGAAATATATAAAGAAAGAAACACACTTAAAAAAGCTAAAGACCCTCGTGAATATGGTTTAAAAATTGCTATGAACACTATTTATGGGTTACTTAGAAATAGTTCATTTAAAGCTGTATATGATGATACAGCAGGAAACGATGTTTGTTTAATAGCTCAAAACTGGATAAAATTAGCAAGACAAAAATTTAAAGATGCTGGATATTTTGTATTTTATACTGATACAGATTCTGTTTATTTAGAAGATAAAGAAAATAATAAAGAAAAACTACTTCAAATTACTAAAGAAATTATTGATGAAATAAAATCTAAAGTTCCATTTCCTGTTGATACATTTGATATGGATATTGATTATGAAATTGACTTTATATCATTTTTTAAAGGAAAAGTAAAAAGCGATGAAGATGATGGAGAACTTGATAAAGAAGATAGAAAAAATAAGGAATTAGGATTACTTAAAAAAAATTATTTATTTTCATATAAAAAAGAAGATGTACATGACATTTATATTAAAAATTTAGGAATTGTTAAAAGAAGTAACACTCCATTATCAAAAAAGATATTTTGGGAAAAGATGAAACCAATGATTTTAGAAAATCATAATTGTAAATTTTCAAATGAATTAATTAAAGAATGGGTTAAAGAATACATTAATAGCGATATGGAATTATTTACTAGACGATTTACAGTTAAGAGTAGAGATTCTTATAAGGTTGAAGGGTGTATTCAAGTTCAAATTTATGATTATATTCCAGAAGGCCAAACAAATAATTTAGGTCATGGAACTTATTTTATGGTTCCAAATAAAAAACTAGGAGTAGGTAAAAGTTTTAAACGATATTGTCTTTTGGAAGAATACCAAAGGAATTTAAACTATGATGACTTATATTTAGATGTGGTAATGAAAGAACTGTCATATTTTAATGAAAATTATATTCCAGTTATGAATTCAAACAGAAAAGCAAAAATAATTAAATTTGAAGACACTTTAATGCAAAAAGAATTATGGTAAAAGACCCAATAAATGTAATAAGAGGAACAAAAAATAGAGCAAGTGGTGCTGAATTTGAAAGACGTGTTAGAAAAGATTTAGAAGACAAAGGTTGGATTGTAGATAAATGGAGTAATCAAGTTGAATTACTTAATTTAGAACATGAAATTAAACATAAAGATATAATTGTTGGTCCTATTATTGGTAAAATAGTTCCAGCAAAACATAAATGGAATGGTCCAAATAGACCAATGATGATGGGTGCTGGTTTTCCAGACTTTTTGGCGTTTAAGAAAGCATTCAAACTGATAGGAGAACAAACTGACAAAGTCTATGAAGTAATCGGCGTAGAGTCAAAAGTTAATGGATATTTAGACAAAAAAGAACGCGAAAAATGTAAATGGCTTTTAGACAATAATATTTTTAGTAAAATTTTAATTGCCTCAAAGCATAAAGTTAAGAATAAAATTGTGGTTGAGTATGATGACTTTGAGGAAAAATATGAATCGTCAATTGTCCAGGAGGCGTCGCCATGATTATAGAAGAATTAGATAAAGAAGGAATGAATTTACAAGAAACAATTCTCAATCTAGAAAATCAAGGCTATGAAGAATATTATAAATTATGGCTTCAAGAAATATTAAACAAAGCTATGTGGGCAATACAAGTTGAAGAAATAGAAAAGATATTTGGTTCGCTTAATCTAAAGAATGGGAAGGTGAAAGCATGAACGGTGGGTGGTTGTTCTTAGCTATAATCTTCCTTGGAGTTAATTTTTATAATTTCTTAGACAGTCAAGACCCTTGGGCGTTTCTATCATTAATGATGTGTGTCTTAATGTATATTATAATCTATAGAGAAATGAAAGTGATTGCAGATTCGCTTACTACAGGAGAACAGAATAATGGATAATTTATACTCAATGAGCAGTCGGCACAGCCGAATAAATAACACGGAGGATAGTGGAAGGGCTATCATATCAGCTGATACAACAATCGACCCGTATACGCTGTGTTCTCGTGGGCTAATTACCCACGGCTCATTGAGAGCTTATTCGTCATCGTCAAGAGGTAAGAACAATGGGTAGAACATTTGATATAGAATTAGAATGTGGTTGCTTAATTAGTCCAGATGGTGGTGGAGCATTAATAGATTGTATGTCTGATAATTGTAAATATTCTGAATGGATAAAAACAGAAGAAGGCAAAAAACATCTAAAAAAAGTTAAGGAATTAAACAAATGAAGGAAGAAGTAATTGAATGTCCAATGAAGGTAATGAATATATTTCCCTATGGGAAAGTATTAGTACCAGATATGAAGAAATTAAAAGAGAAATTAAAAGATATTAAAAAGCCAAAAATAAAAGTATCTGGGAGCTATAAGAGAAAATAAAATGAAATTAAAATATAGACAACCACATAATATCAAAGCTCCAGATTATATGGATGAAGCACTTGCAGATATTTATATTGAAAGAACACATCATTTTGAAAAATACCAGGCGAAATTTGGCATGGGTAAATCAGAAAGAATAAATCAAGGGGAAAGACTACTACGATAGTTAATACGAATAATGAAAAAACATATACAAAAAAAGAAGTTGAAAAGATGATAGATTTCGGAGATACATACCCTATTTGGATGCAATTAAAAAATAATGAAAATGGCGAGATTGATAATGTCCCCTCAGTTTTATATCCAGTATTAGATTCATTTTGGGAATCTATGAAAGTTGCACTTAAAATAGAATTAAACACTTCCCAGAACAAACCGATTACGAATAGGAGCAAGGAATGAAAGTTTTAATAGCGTGTGAGGAAAGCCAAGCGATATGTAAAGCATTTAGAGAAGCAGGACACGAAGCTTTTAGTTGTGATATTCTACCTTGTAGT